>ENA-OURZ01000303-OURZ01000303.1-human-gut-metagenome-genome-assembly--contig:-NODE-303-length-67280-cov-4.517203_pt1 | contig 67280 bp, 63 predicted proteins | sample MGYA00242073_ERZ509195 | MGnify/ENA primary metagenome ERZ509195 (study PRJEB26280, sample SAMEA2338837) | human gut metagenome | biome: human gut; feature: human-associated habitat; material: faeces... | reverse complement strand
TCTGTTTAGTTAGATATTATCATCTTATGCCTGATAATTCAAGAGATTTTCCGGATTTGGGAAAATTTTACTACGGAACAAAGAAGAATTCCATTGTATCAGCTTCTTTGTCGTATATTATATGATCCACGATCGAATTGATTGCCGTTGCTTTTTCCGAATCACTTTGTGCATTCATGATAGTATCGTGAACAGTTCGAATGACATCTACTGTAACTGTCTTGGGTTTTACTTCGGGTACAACAAGCTCCTTCAGATGAGCAATTTCTGCTTCTAATTTTTCTTTATTTGCTTTATATTCCTCCAGCGTATCGATACCATTTACGTAAGCTTCTTTTACACGACCAAGCTTCGCCTTGACGCTTGCAATCTGTTTTGCAATCGCAGCTTCATCCTGGTTAAATTGAACGATAGGGGCAATTGTTTTTATATCTTTATCTTCGACGATGTTCAGCAATCCGTCAAGTACATATTGCGCCGCTTTACCTGCAGATATACTGTTCCTGGTTGCGCACATACCTTTCACATTTTTCCAGCACACAAAATAGGGGTAGTGTTTACCTGTTTTCGTGTCCAATCCATTTTGATATGCCAATGTACCACCACAATTCGGACATTTCAGCAAGCCGGACAACCAATGCTTGTAAATATCCGGTCGCTTTCCGTGTCCCATTCGGGCAGTAATTTTTGCATATCGTTCCTGTGTTGCATCCCACAACTCCTGATCAATGAGTGGTTGATGTTTTCCGTCTCGGATAATTTCTTCTCCTACTCGTGGCGTAGTACGTCTGCTACTTGCACTGTTCCAACGGATTTTTCCAATATAAAACGGATTTTGAAACATATCAGTAATATTGCGAGTTTCCCAGCGCTTTCCAGTTCTTGTGCGATAACCCAAGTTGTTAATGGTCGCTGCGATTTTTGTCATAGGTATATGTTCGATTGCGAACATGTGAAAGCATCTTTGAACCATAGGACCATAGTATTCGTCGATTTGCGGGATAGTATTGGGACCTTTTTCTTTTGTATATCCGCATGGTACATTTGCGTTGTAACCGCCGGCAAGAGCCTTCTGTGTCATGCCACGACGAACTTCACCGGAAAGCCGGATAGAGTAGTATTCGTCCATCCATTCGAAGATACGCTCCACAAGCTCACCGATCACGCCTTCCGGAAGTGGTTCGGATACAGATACCACGTCTACAAGATTCTTCTTTAGCAGCGATTTATACACGATAGATTCTTCTTGATTCCGGGCAAAACGAGAGAATTTCCATACAAGTATTGCATCGTAGGGATGTTCCTTGGATTTTGCCATTGCAATCATATCCTGAAACTGCGGTCTTTTATCGGCATTTCTTCCAGAGATACCGAGATCCTGATAAATGTCTATAATTGTCATGTCGTGGGATGTAGCATACTCTTTCAGCAACCGAATCTGGGCATCTGGCGAGTATTCTTCCTGCGAATCTGTAGAAACTCTGATATAAGCGCATACAGTCTTCATAAAATATCACTCCTTATATATACAATTTTTGAAATTGAATTGTACATCTGAGAGTCTTTATGATATACTATGCTTGCTTAGGGCATTATATCAAAGGCTTAGGCTCTTGATGTACTGCTGAATCCCTCGTGTTCCAGCACGGGGGATTTTTTATTATAACAACAGTCAGATATTAAACTAATTTCATATAAAATACCTTCACCTTTCTGGGTTATTTATCGTCAAGCAAATTAGGTGTATTTGAATTCAGTGGAGATAAAACACTTCGACCAATCTGCTTTTCCAGAGATTCACGTGCATTTTTTGCAATATTTCCACCTTGGATAGTAGCATCCTTTGCTCCAGACATTCCTTTTGGGTCAGTCGCTTTTGAAATCTCGGTTGTAGAGACTTCGGCAAGTGCATTTAGGACAAGTTCAGTGTTGGTCATATTGTCACGCAAATTTTCTTTTTTTAGTCCTTTCAGTTTTTTATATTCCTGAACGGTTTTACCAGACCATGCAGCAGTCAATATATTGGTAAGGATGGCGTATTGCTTTGGATCTGTAACACCCGCACGTTTCCATTCGTTGGTCATTTCCTTTCGGATATCGATGCCACGCAGACGCTGCGCAATCCATGCTTCAGAATATCCCTTTTTACGATAAGATTCAATTGCACGGTCAATTGCAATCTGCGGATCTATTTCCTCATCAAGTCGTTCCTTTCCGATGAGTGCCAGCCATTGCTTGAATGGCTCTGCTTTCTTTGATGGTATGGACTGGATGATTCGTAAAAGCTGTTCGGTGTTGGCACAGTCGGTTTTGTACATTTTTCCGTCTTTAGGAGATTTCATTTTCAGTTGGTGACAATTTGTCACCAACTGACTACCTTCTTCTGAAAGACGTTGTTTCAATTTATTCCAATACTTTCGACCATCTGCGCTATCCGTCAGTACCTGGCATACATCCACGATAGAAAAATACCATTCTTCTTCCTTTGAATGCCAGACCTTTCGTACTTTATCATCAAAGAAAAATTCAAGTTCCTGTTCATCAAGTGATGATTCGTTTGGTACCTCAACCGGAACAGTAGTATTGGTATCATCATCATAAACAAAGAAAAAGAAAACGTTCACCTTCCTTCTTATAAATTGGTAAAAGTTGCACCGGTGCAACTTTTGTAGCAAATAACAGTTGAAATCAGCTTCCTAATGATGATCACGGATGATAACTGCTCCATATGGTGGGTTACCGGAGAAGGTATTACCTAAATCATTAATATAGAAAATACCTACCTTGGGTGCGTTCATGTATGCGTCAGCATTCAAGTAGCGCGCCGGATTAGAAGGATCAGAAATCAGTTTGTTTTCATCAGAAAGCCGTAAAATTTCCTTAAAATCAGGAAATTTTTCAATACATTTTTCATAAAATTCTTTTTCTTGCTGTTCTGTCAGATCATTTGCGCTTTTTCCATCAAAAAAATAGATAAAATGAGGTACGTGATATTGACTGCCTCCGCGACATTCGATAACTACTGCATTGTGACAATGCGACGCTTGCTCTTCATTTGTTAATACCCAGTCTTTTGGAATCACAAGACGACCATCTGCAAGCATAATTTCCTTCATTTTATCTGGAGGAGATGGAAGGGTATATATACCTCCGTTAATTAATTGCAGAAGCTCAAGAATATGGTTTTGTCTAAATTTATAATCGTCAGAAAAATAAGCACCGTTTATTCCATCTAATTCTTCATCTAAACGAAAGTATTCCTGCTCGAGTGATGTCTGGATGACCTCGCGTGTGCTTTTTGGCATATTACATACAGAGCAAAGAAGCTTATTTATGATCTGACCAAATGGTTTAAGAGTGGAAACCCTCAATTGTTCAAGTATAGTTTTACTTTCGTCCTGCAAATCAATGGAAAGTTTGTTTGACGTAATATTTTTTTTCATCTAGCTTTCCTCCTTTATAATTCTAAAATACCATTTTTTTTCTCTAAAATCAACCATGAAATAATTTTTCTATAATATTTAGATAATATTTGAGATTCGGTAAGATTTTTTATATGCTTTTCGTTCTACTATTTTTGTAGTCCATTTTTTGTTTCAAATCAGTCAAAAGGATATATTGATCGCTTTACGAAAAAGGAGGGTAGTTTGTATGGAAATATTAGTCTCGCTTATAATCACAATAATTTCAAAAGTTGCAGCAGATTTAATAGTTTATTTTATCAAAAAGAAACTGAATAAAGACCAACAAGGGTAAACTTTTGAACGGAATCTCGTCGCACCAATTATGTGCTTTGAAATTCGCATCTTTACTTATAAAAAATCGCACATATACATGCGAATACATAAAATCCCCCCAATTAAGGGTGAAAAGGAGACGACCAACAAAGAGAAGGGCATTCTCAAGAAAGCCCCAGAGGTGACGCTCTGGGGCTTTCGCTTTGTGTACACGTGGTACTATATCCTTTTAGCTGATGCCATTATAACCTATGCACCAAGCTAAATCAAGTATTCCCCGGATCGGCAAATATTAAATTATTTTTCATTTGCTCCATTTATTAAGATCTTCATTATTCATTTTTTTATTTCTTGTTTTTTGTTTTATACCCCAAACGGCAATCTAAAGACGAGATCGTCTACGGACATATGAAGGAGGGTAGTACATATGTACATATTTCACGTCGACATACTTTTTTTCAATTTAATTTCGTCTTACTAATTATGTACCCCCGCTAAATTTTTACGTACAAAAATTTGCGCATATATGTGTGCATAAATTCCTCATTGGAGAAAGGAGACGAGATTCATATGATAAAGCTAAATTTTGTGTATCCAGACACAAAAATATATGCGATTTATTATCTTAAGGATAAAAAGCTGTATCGCAATAGCAATTTCGATGGTACCAACAAAAGGAAGGTCATTCTCTGGGTTTGTGACAATTAGCCTAAACGGACGATCAACTGGTAAAACGAGAAGAAACCCCAGTAGTTGCGCCTACTGGGGATTTCGTTTTGGTGTTTACTATAACTTACATAAATAGCTTCCGCCTATACTATAACATATGCACCAAGCTAAATCAAGCATTCCCTGGATCGGCAAATATTAAATTATTTTTCATCCGTTCCATTTTTCTTAACTGCAGGTCGCAGATAGAGAGCTTCAAGTTCCTCTGACGTTTTAGGTACTGCATCATATTGGAGTTCAACTTCGGACTTCTCATTCTCAACGTTGATCGTGTCCTTGTTTATAACATTATAGAAGAAATCCCGCACTGTCTGCCGGGTATTGGCATCTAGTTTCAAATATTCGTGCACGAGGTTGTAACTAAAATCATCCAAGTCAAACTCTTGCCTTAATTTTTCCATAGTAGAATTAGGAGCCTGTATCCAAATGGGCTCTTCACCAGTGCGCAACCATTTTTCAGACACATTAAAGGTGTTACAGATATCAAGAATAGTTCGGTCAGATGGATTTCTTTTGCCGACTTCGATTAGAGATATAGAGTTTCTTTTCAGATTAAGCATTTCCGCAAATTCTGCTTGGCTTAATCCCTTTGATTCTCGGATTTGCTTTATACGAGCATTCATTAGTTTGATCACCTTCTTTCATTTCCAATATAAGGTTTGTTTGCTCACTTGTCAACATAGAAAATAAAAAAATACAAAAAATAGTGTTGACAAGTTAGATATAAGATATTACTATATGATTACAAGTTAGCACTGTAATGCCAACAAATACAACAGGAAAGGAGTGAGCAATATGTACAAAGAAGATCATAATGCAACGATGGTGAGTGCGGTCGACCTAAGTTTCATCCAGCAACTTATCGCGATGCCACCAGAAAAGAAGTTACTCCTTCAGGGCGTGATGATCGGGTTGGAACTAAATAATGGATTACCATCTCCACAATCGATATCAAAGCGGGATTCAGCAGACAGCCCTAAGCAAGCACATGTTTGAACCTTGGTGAATACTATATTCTAACAGCGCAGGAGGTGAAACGCATGCAGTACATATACAAAGTCCAACTCGACGGAGAATGGGTAGATCTGAAGGAGCTGCCAGAAGAGCAGCAGAAAGAAATCAAGCAGAGGCTGACGGATAAGGTTGCCGACGCTCTGGCAGAGGAATATGCAAAATGCCCTTAAGTTCAATCTGCAGGTTTGCCTGCAGATTGGTTCTAAGGACAAGCAATGATGGAGGGGTGCCAGAAATGGCAGATTTTAATGTAATCGAAATATTAGGTACCGTAAATTCGCCTGCCGCTTACCAGCAGGATGGAACCGCTGTATTCAATCTTCTTTACAGGGGCGGAGTAAAGCCGATGAACTATATCATAGCAACGAATTTGCGGTACCTGATTGAAAAAACAATTCAACCATACATTATCAGCGAAAACCTTGGGAAGCGAGTAATGATAGTCGGAAGTATTATTGATCACAACATAATAGCGCCGACAAGGATTTATTTCATTGATTCTTTTTTATCTGCAGAACAAGCAGCAGCTAAAAAGAAGCAGGAAATCGACTTCTCAGACGATTAAACAGAAAGGGGGAATAAGAGGCTGTGATAAATCCGGATGATGTGAGAAGCAACTATCCAACAACCAAGATTGATGTTAACTACGTCAGGTCCTGTATTATGAATCGAAAACGGTTGTTAGGAATTTACCAGAATACCAGGAAAAACATATTAGAGCAGATTGATGAATTGGCGGCAGAGGAAGCAGCAATCGTATTCCCGGCCGGAGGAAGCCATGATAATTTAGGAATCCGATCTTCAGGGTTTACAGATGCCGCATATAATCAACATGCGAGACTGTCGCAGGCGAATATATTTGAGCGGCAGAAAAAACTTATGCAGTGTTTGGATAGAGTAGAAGACAATATCAACAGCCTTCATCGCATCCTGCAGATATTCAACATGTGCGCAATCCCATATCCCATTCATTATGGTATCTGCGAAGAATATCTGTATCGGAGAGAAGACGAAGAAAAAAACAAAACAGTGTATAAGGAAGAATCCGGATTTCGGTCGCTCGAAACCAAATACGGAAGCTCACATAAGACACTTCGGGCAATGATCAACAATACTTGCGAAATGGTAAGGCAGCTTACGGTTGCTGATCTGCGGGGAGAGGATGCAACATTGCTGTCTCCGGAAGAGATAAAGAACAAGCTGAGTAAGGAGCTTATAGATGCGCTGGATAAAAATGAATTCAGTGCGAGCAGAGGAAGAAAATAACAGGAATAACAGGAGGGTGTTTTTATGATTATAGGAATTGATGCAGGATATGGATATGTAAAGACGAAGAATACAAGCTTCCCATCGGGTGTAGCACACCTGTCGGATCGCCCGCCGATGATGAACCGTGTAGTTGAGTTTGAAAACCGGTTTTATCAGGTAGGTGTGGCAAATGATGGGATCACAGAGGATAAGACCGTAAATGAGGATTACTACATCTTGTCGCTTGCTGCGATTGCCGAGGAAATGAAGCTTGTCGGTATATATGATGCAGAGATTGTGCTTGCAGTAGGAGTACCACTCATGCGGTACGGCGCAGAGAAGGACAAGCTGGTTGCTTACATGAAGCAGCACGATGCGGTGGAATTTCGATACGAGGATAAAGAATATAAATGTATTATCAGTCCGCGCGTGTATGTATTTCCACAGGGTTATGCAGCTATTGCACACCGGTTAAATGATATCAAAGGACCATGCTATCTCGTAGACATGGGAACCGGCACAACCGAGATTCTGCCAATCAACGCAGACAAATCGGTTGATCTTGGAAAGGCAAAGACAGTACAGTTTGGAATTAACAACTGTATTGCGTCAGTCAATGCCAGAATTTCAAACAAATACAATTCAACACTTCCGGAAGATTCTATCATCCAAATAATAATGGGCGCCCCTCAGAATGCCGGCTTGTCGGATGGTGTAATCGCAGTATGTGAGGATGCGATCCGCGATTGGACAGAAGAAGCAATTAAGCTGCTGCGGCAGAACAAAGTAAACTTTGAGCTTGTGCAGACGTTCTTCGTCGGTGGTGGTGCAGGTGTGATCAAACGTTTTGGAGGAGCTATGCTTGGAGCCGAACATAATATCACATTCATCGAGGATATCTGTGTGAACGCGAAGGGATACGAGCTTCTGGCGAAATCAATGGATGCAAAATACAAGAATGTATAGAGGGGAGCTGATTGGATATGGCAGCAAATTACAAGACAATCACATTCCGGCTGGATATGAACAATCCGCTGGATCACCGGCTGTACGACACTCTCGCAATCCAGCAGACGACCTCCGCCAGAAACAAGCTGATCAAAGATGTACTTATACGTTCGCTGCTTGATGGTGCAGGTACAGCAGCTCCTGGGAAGGACACCGGGGCAGATAGCGAGATCAAAACGATGCTGGAGATGCTCTCTGGAAGAATATCTGCATTAGAGCAATCTGCAGTATATGATTCACCGGAGCGCAATCGTCAAAATACAGATGACAGCATGCAGAATATGGGAAAAGGCAGAACGCTGCATTCTCAGTTCATGCAGGAACCGGCAGAACCGGAAGCGCAGAAGCAGACGTCAGCCGGGATAAAACAAAAAGAGCAGGAAGCAGATGCTCAATCCGTGGATCCGGAGCAGCCTCCTGTACAGACACCGGATCCGGTAGTATCACAGGAGGCATTAGATTTCTTAGCAAAGGGGGGGTTTTCATAATGAAATTAGACGATTTAGCAGCAAAACTTATTAAGCTCGACAATGATATCAAGTATCTTGTTTCCGCATCCAGATTTGATTGGTACGACGATTTATCAGGAATTGAAGATTGGGAAGCAGTTACGGAGGATCCAAATAAGCTGCAGTTTATGAAGGAGTTTATCGGCGTGATGCGGAAGCTGCAGGATGTATCCTTGACGATGGACTACTTAACCAAGCCGGTAGAAGCGACAGGAAGGCTTACAAGAAAGATAAACGGCAGGTATGCATTGAATGGTCACGAGTTCACCTCCGGCTGCGGCATCGAGTATTACTGTACAGATGATGAAAATTATTATGATTCCGACGATGACCGCTGTAAGCCATACTGGGCTGCGTCAAGGGTTGAATATAATGGCAGTAACTATTATATCGTTGGATGCAAAAAGGATATTACAGAGGTTCAGGTACGTTACCGGAGCAGATAATAAGGGGAAAGTATGGTTATAGATAGTAAAACATCAGGAATAATAGTAACGGTTGTACTTGTAATAATGGCGTGTAGGGTGATTTACTTGAATGTAAAATTAGCAAAATTGGAGTCTTACGACTTGCATGTTCGGCTTACGGAAGCTATCTGTGCTGCAAATATGGAGCTTTTTGCAACAATTTATTACTTCGGAAACCAGCTATTCAAAAAAGCATGGGACTTATCAACGGCAAGCGGCATAATCTTTTTAGCTTTATTTCTATTTCCGATTGCAATAACGATTGATGGAATAGTAAAAGATGTTAGAAAGAGGTAAATATGGAGCAAATAATACATATTTTGTCAGTGCTGGAACTCATCATGTTGCTGCCAATTTTGCTTGCGGGTTATCGTGAACGAAAAAAATATAAAAATGCAGAAAAGTTGTATGAACTACCAGCTCTGAAGATAGGACAGGAAATATACCAACTGAAAGCCGGGGAAGCTCGGAAGGCATCTATTAAAGATATAGAAATCACCAGGGAAAAAAACATAACCTATCACGCGGAAACGATAAAGCGGGAAGCAATATATTTTTCGGAGAAAGATATTGGGAAAACAATATTCAAAGAGACAGGAGAAAATCATGTTTAATTCATCTTTCTTTAAGAAACATTACCCGATACAGTCTCAGACAGAGTTATATGAAATGTCAGAAAAAGACAGGAGAAAACTGTCAAATTGGATTTGTGGGATGGAAGCTGATGTGCAGAATTGGAATTATCGGGAAGCTGTGCGCGGAAGTAGAAGAAGGATTGTGATCAATTATTGTGGGGACATAAAACATTTATCGCAAAAGATAGAAGCTATGAATGCTGCGGAAATCAGCGATGAAGATTTAAGCTTTGTAAATGAGGTTCTATATCGGCACAAATACATCTTACCTGTGTCTCTTTATTCTTTTCCGATAAAGAAATGATAACTGCAGAATCGGCAGCGAGATTAAAGACTACACAAATATAAAAAACTGGAGGAAAGAGTATGGAAACAAATAATGGAATAAAAAAATTTGGATATGGAATATTTCTTATGTTCGGAGCAGTGCTTATAAAAGCTCTTGTTAGAAATTTTCTTCCACAAATCTCCGCCATCTCCGACAGTCCCAATATAACGGACTTTGTTTTCCTGCTAACCCAAGCGGCAAATGTAATTACTTTTACAGGTAGCATAATGGGTCTTGGATATATGTCCTTTGGAGCTATGGACATATTTTTTGATGGCTATTTTTTTGGAGGGCATGGAAACTTAGATTATATTCCGGTTCTTAAATATGCTGATAAAACTAGAACAAAAAAATTAAAAATCCCTTATTTTGATGACTTGAGCCTAGACGACACAATCGCAAAAAATGTTTTAAACCCCATCGAAGAGGCGTGGAAACTGACACAGGACAAAACGACGAGTTATCATCAGGAATATGTTACTACATATTATTCACTATCACCTTATCTTGAGGAGGTTGCAGATGCTATAAATGCATGGGGAAAAATGATGAAGGAAAAAGCTCTTGAGACTGGAAATAAGGATGAAAAAGAGAGAATTCTGGGGCTTTTTAATGACCAAATGAACGGGAGTCTTGGCGCTGCAATAAAACATGTTGTTGAGCAAATGAAAGCAGTTCAGCGCAAGGAGACGCAGTATAAGGCAGATGTGGTGGCTGCAGAGCAGACACTTCAGGAAGAAAAACCGATTCATTCAACTGAAGAATCCCCATTTGAAGTATTGGATGTTATGATGGCTTCGGAACGAGAGAAGTCTGATCTCATAAAAAAATATGAACAGCCAAAGAATAAAAAATCGAAGAAGCGGAAAAGAGAGCATTGAAATTAAATTTCGGAGGTAAGGCAAATGGAAACTTGGGAAAAGAAAATGACAAGAGGATTAAGAGTAGGTGCAGTTGGCGCTATTTTAATAATGCTTACTACAATATATGCCGTTGGAGTTGGAGTCACGAACCACATAAGTACCATTATTTTGTTTGTAGAATATATGGGATTTTTCATTTTGTTATATGGTATCTGGACATTAAAAGCTGCAGATATAGAGAAACGTAGATGGGATGATGTACGTAGATTGGTTGACTTAGCAAAAATAAAGATTGGACAAGTTGTATACTGGAGAATGGACATCTCAACCATCGTGCTTGTAAGAATTCATACGGTTTCAGTATCTCCGGACAACACAATTGAGTATAGCGCATCCTCTCTTTATGGAGACGAAATAAGCTTCACGGACGAGCTGATTGGAAAGGAAATCTTTGTTGATTTGCCGAATACTGAACAAGATGGAGATTTTGGGAAAGAAGAAAATGTAACATCAGGGATGCCTTTTAAGATTTGCGATTCCTGCGTTGGTCGTATGAATAAAATTATTTGGGATGAGTTTCCATATCAGGATATGAGCGACGAACAAGGATGATACGCTTGGAATATTTTAGATGATAAAGGGAGGCGATTAGGTATGGGATTTTGCGAAATTTTGACTATTGTTTTTGTTGTATTTAAGTTACTTGGGAAGATTGAGTGGAGTTGGTTCTATGTATTACTACCAGAAATCATTGCAGTGGCAGGATATGGCATTTTTTTAATAATAATAGTGTTACATTCCGTTATTGAAGAACATAAGGAATAGAGAGGAATAGGGCAGAAAATGATACGATATATTATAGTTATTGGACTATGCATTTTGAGTATGCTCATGTATTGTGCCAATGATGGCTTCGATATTGCAGAAGACATTATCGACGCCATAAGGGATCATATAAATGAACAGCATATATACATATATATCTATGACGGGAAAAGATATACGAAAAGAACGGTACGGATAGAAAATGGGAAAATAGTGTATGCGTTGCGACATACATTACAGGAGCCATTATGGAGAATAAAAGATGAAGCAAAGGATAGAAAACTACCATATCATGCTGAACTTGAACGCTTGTTAATGTCTTTTTATCCCAATTTGGAGCTGTTATATACGGATTTGAAAGCCTGGGCAGACAGATACAACCACGCGAACGAGAATGAACAGGAAGTATTAGAGCAATCTTTGAACTCAGAACTGGGAGCAATCACTTTACTTGTCAAGCGGCTGCAACAGGAACGGACGGATATAAAGAACAGACATGATAAGTATGAAGAGGATCGCAGCAAGGCTGAAAGAGATCTCACACGAAAGGAAATTTCAACAAATAATTGGTTTGGAAACTTATCTACGGTAAACCAGACAGCAGATAGCGCGGAGATTGATAAACTATGCAAAAAATACAAATAGTGACATAGAAAAGTATTGGATGGTCCGGATGCATGAAGCATTCGATTAAATATATCACAGAAATATAAGCCATTACATATTTTAGGAAAGGAGGGAACAAACATGGAGAAGATAATGATCGACATCGAGCAGAAAAACAGCAACGGTGTCTTGAATGAGTATGCGGCAAAGTTTGCAGACTTAAAGCAGCAGGAGAAGAACGTAAGTAGCTCCGGCGAGGAAGAAAAAAGTACATAGAAAAAAACGGATGAGCTACAACTCATCCGTTCTTTGCGATATCGTATTTGCCGATACGATATCAAACAAGTAAATGAAATAGATTACCTATAAATAACCTATACAACCTATAAATAAAATAACAGACTATGCTGAGAAAATCAAGTATAAAACGAAAATTTATATGGCTGGTTGAATCAGAAGTCTTGGGCAGTTTGTTTATAGGATATCTGCTCAGGACTTTTTTATTGTGCTATGTTCGCCAGGAGGTCGCTTAGATCTGCAGGCGTGCTACATAGATAAACTAAAGAATAGAAAAACAGGCGGGCGCAGCTTCAAAAAATGGAAAATGCGCGTGGCTTGGTTAAGGTCAGCCTTTTTTCTTTAGATGCTCATATCTAAAATGAGAAAGCATAACCGGATCGAGACGAATATCCATATTACCATGCCGGTGTGCCAGAGGAACAAAAGCCCTCTATAATCTAGCTGGTGTAGTGCAGCCTAAATAATAAATGCACTCGGCTCAGTGTAGACCAAGAATATCCTATACTGATAACGTCAGGGGTTGGATGCAGAAGAATGACCTCAATAAGCCTAACCTGTCCGGACGGGCAGTACATTGGTTAAAACTATCCTGCGGAAGGGTAACCCGCTGGGGAGCATGGTAATACGCCCCAGGGAGCACACAGATCAATCGAAAGATGAAGCAAGTCGAATGTAGGCGGTGGAGCTTGTAGAAAGTGTGTCGGAAGCATGATCATCATGTGGATGAAGTCAGATATTCAGGAGGCATGGTTGACGCTCTTGCGATTTTCGCAGGGAGAGTCTGCCCGGAGGTAGCCATTAAAGAAAAATGCAGGAATGGCTCCGGAGTTTTTTTGGTAAGTATATATCAAAAGGAGCAATCTCAGTTGTCTCTTCTCTAAGAATTCCAATTTCAGGCCACAAAAACCACAAAAACCACAAGAACCACAAAAAACACAGGAAAGTCTATTTACCCCTATTTTCAAGTATGTTATATTATAATCACTGGAGGTGGATGAGAGACACCCTCATACAGAATTGTTCCTTACAAACTCAGCAATTTTGTAGCACCTCCAGTTAATAGCATTTTTCTTTTCCCCTTCTTTAATAGGGCAATGATAACCACGAATGAAAGTTCGTGGTTTTTTATTGCCTTGCTAAAGGTCGAGAGTGGGCGAGGAGAAACAATTTAATAACAGGAGATTAAGCAAATGGCATTTGTCGTGAATCACTATGAGTTGCTGCAGCTTCCAATCAACGCAACGACGGAGCAGATCAAAGCAGCTTATAATGAAAAGATGGAGCATGCTACGCCTGCAATGGCAGAGCAATATAAAACTGCATATTATATATTAACGGATCCGGTTCGCCGGCAAAAATATGACATGTCGCTAGGCATACACAAATATCGGAATGTGCCGGTAATATATCGAATAGGTAAGGCAATAGCAAGGGTGATACTCACCGTGCTGGATGCCTTATTTTCATTTTATTGGTGCTTTTTATTTGTAATCATAGCGGCGATAGCTGGTTTTTGGATATATAAATGGAGAAACGCGGGAGTTCTGCCGGACGTAGTGGCATTTTGCACGCTGCATAGGTACGAGATCATCATGCTGGCAGGATTTGCGGCGATAGACTTACTTGGACACTTTTATGTGCGCAGAGCAAACCGGTTCCTGAAGCATTTTAACTGGGAATATATCGTTAAGGAGGGAAAGAGCAATGGACGAAAATTACACAGATGAATTTATGGATGAAGACGAGGATTTGTATGTTGAGGACGAGAATCCGGATCCGGAACAGGAAGCAGACATGCATAAATCTATAGAGCCTGATTCAGTTGATTCGGTAGAAGTGGTTAGAACGGCTGTAATACAAGAGAATGTGCAGCCACAGCCGATGCAGAATGTACCAGAACCCGGAGAGCAGGCGGAAAGTGATATAGACAAGCTTCCATACAAAGGTTATATAACGTACTTATATAACCTTTTTAGTGATGCAAACAAGGGATTGGGACATTTGGATGAGGAGTGGAAGAAGGTTCGCGCGCAGGTTAATTCCGCACTGCAGCTGAAGATTCCAAGAAAATACATAGAACGATTGATATCGTTAGAGTACAGCTATGAGCAACGCGAGGTTATTAAGTTTATGTATTTTTCCGGCTGCAGCGAAGAAATGGTCGCAGATATGAAGCCGGCTCTCACATACAAGGAAATGATTGCTAAATATGATGCCACGAAGGTCGAGAGCGCGATCGTCAACATGCTGGATGCACCGCTTAATACAATGTCTCGGCTTGTGAACGAGTATAAAGAAGATCTCGCGAAATACCGGAAAGAGACAGAGGAAAAGATGGCATCTTATGAACAGCAGATAAAAGAAAAGGATATGGAGCTTGCTGAAACGAAAGAAGAGCTTACTAATCTGCAGGAGGAAAAGAAAGCAGAACGGGAGAAGAAAAGCAAGGAGCAGCTTATCCAGATGGAGGCAGAGAAGATTGCCCAGGAGATGTTCCTGGCAAAGAAGAAAGAGTATGATGCTGAAAACCGACGCAATCAGGAAATGGAGGAGCTGTATCACCGGATCGATATGCTTGAGCATGGAGCAGATCCGGGAAATGGCAGACAGAAAGAAAAAAGAGGATGGTTCACTGGGAAAAAGTCAAAAAAACAGGTGTCAGGTACATCACCACAGCGCCTCAGCCGAAATATTCCTCTTCCAAAGGATTTCGATATCAGCACGTATATGATGCAGAGCAATCTTTCATCATCCCAGCTTGATGTGATTGCAATGGCTGCGAAGTGTGGTCTGTCTGATCAGATACTGAAAGACATGATTGACAGTGGAAAGGATGCTCGCGCGCTAAAGCAGATTGTAGAAGTATTCCTGGCTAAACGGGAAAAGGAAATGACAGCAGGAAGCGATGTAAAACAGGAGGACATAATCTATGATAAATAGCAAAGAAATGATGCAACAGATATGTATGGATCGCTCCGAAGCGGAGACAATCTTAACTGCGCTTGCACAGCTATCAGTTTTATGCCAGAAATATGCGGTAGTCTCGATGAGTAGTGATAGCTTGAGACTGTCAGAGCTGGAGTATGAGCTTGGACAGGTGAATGATAAAATCAATAAAAGTATCATAGGCATTCACACTCATCGAAATGCGCTGAAAAATGGAATTACAACAGATGAGGAGAAATTATGATGTCACTAATAAAAACAGCCTTGATTATAATTTGTGTGTCTATAAGTGCACTTGCCCTTTATTGTGACTTTAGTTTTAAAGAATTTATTGAGGATTGTATAGATGCCGTGAAGGGACAGCATATATACATCTACGTCTGTGATGGAAAGAGGTACAAAAAAAGAACTGTCCGGATCAAGAACGAAGAGATTGTAGGTCGATTATATCGTAAGGTAGAGAAACCTTTAACCAAATTAAAAAATGAAGCTAAGGATAGAAAGCAGCCATGTCATGAAGAGCTTGAACAGTTATTTATTTCTTTTTATCCGGAATTTGAGCTGCTATATACAGACCTTAAATCATGGGCGGACAGATACAATCATGCAGACGAGAGTGAACAGAATGCTTTGGAACAAGCCTTAGATTCTAAGATGGAAGTAATCGTGCAGCCGATTATGCAGCTGCGAATAAAACGTGCTTCTATAAAGAATAGTTATGATCGGTATGTAGCCGATTGTAATCAAGCGGAAAGAGAGCTTGTAAGGAATGAGATATCTGAAGACAAATGGTTCCGCAATATATCGTTGATTAGTGAAAACAATAAAGAAAAAGAACTAGAGAAACTTCGCCAAAAATACGATAATATTGATAAAATACATTGACAAAATATGATTTCAGATATATACTAAAATTAGAGAAAGTATGCTATAATGTAATAAATGTAACGAGGAGGGGTTGCTATGGAGAATCAGAAGAAAGAAAAAAATAAGAAACGAATCGTACTGGTAGTAGTGCTTTTGCTGTGTTGCTGCACATGCGTAGCAGTTTTCGTCAAGAAAGGCATAGCCAAGAAGTCTGAGCGAAGCGGTGTTCCTGCTGCAGTTGATGCACAGACCGTGGATGTGGATAAGAAGGAAGCAGCGGAGGAAAAAGAGACAACGGAAGCCACAGACGGGAAGAAGGATGAGAAGCTGCAGGCGGACAAGAAACCGGCGGTGACAGAGACGGTAGCATCGGCATCCGGAAAGAAAACTGAATCGTCAGCAGATAAACCGAAAACAACCGAAGCAGCATCCGGGCAGAATAGTAAGACGGAGACAAAGAAGGAGAATACGCAGACAGGACAGACAAAGACAACGGAAGCTCCTGCAAAGCAGAATACGACAGAACCTACGAAGCCGAAAACGACGGAATCTGCGCCGAAAACGACAGAAACAGTGACTGCTCCTTCCGTACCAAAAACAACCGAAGCCACGACAGAGGCACCACAGACTACAGAAGCACAGAAGCAAAGAGTGTGGGTAGTTGATCAGGCAGCGTATGATGAAGAACGTCCGGTGTATGAGACGAAGTGTAGATGGATATGTACCGGATGTGGTGGATATATGTACACACAGGAAGACATAGATAATCATCCATGTGTGGCAAGCTGGTACAGCGATACATATTATGAACAAACAGGAACCGAAACCATCCATCACGATGAAGTCGGACATTGGGAATGGCAGTAAAATAGAATATAGGAACGTGAAAGAGGAACAATCTGGTGGTTGTTCCTTTTTTGATGCTTTCTTTTAACCGCTTAGAAAGCTAGAAAACTCCAGTCTGTATCAAAGCAGGCTGTTTATATAAAAAAGATCGTTTCAGGAAAGGAGAACTATGATGAACAGGAAACGAATATTATCGGTGGCGATGGCAGTTGTATTACTTATAACAACTGCCTTTTATTATGCCCCAAGAACTTTTGCACATGCAGTAGCATCAGAGACGGATGCAGAGAAGGAAACGCCCGCCTCAGAATCAGAGATCACGTTTGATCGCTGTTATAATGATGTAGCACAGGCACAGATTGAAGATGAGGGTTTGGATTTTTCAACCTGTGAACTATTCGTAAAAGCAAATGCAGAAACATTTACACCGACTACAACTGTACAAGAGGTTTCAGATACAACATATATATTAAAGTTCGTGTCTGAAGAAGAGACTAGGAGCGCCTATACGTATTATTACGATAAAGCACAGAGTATAGAAGCAAACGAAGATTGCTTTACGATATCTCTGTCTCCGGAAGAAAGAACATTATCCATTCTTATTGCGGATCATGATAAGAAGGTGTCTGATGCGTATATTGCGATTATGGATGCCATTCAGGGTGATGATGTAGAGAATATTTATGTGGAGGGAGTAGCCGGACAGTCAAAGTTCATTGATGCTGCGCTTGCCTGCGCTAAGGATGCAGGAATAACGGTTACGTCTCAGAATTCTGATCAGTCGGAATTGGAAAATGAAGATGAAGAACTGGAAAGTCCGGATCTTGATACGGAAGGGACAACGCAAGAGCAGACGACAGAGGCTGTTCCAGAAGAGACAGAAATCATAATAGGAACACCTGCAGATGCATCTGCAACTGCCACAGATTTAGATGGAGAACCAAATATAAAGGGTAAATGGAAGTTTCAGACATTTGTAGAAAATTTAGTTTCCGTATATGCTATTGGAGAGCGCCAAGAGTATGACCTTGGTGGCTTAAAGGTTTATTGTGAGCATGAACAAAACGCTGCCATCGGAAGGACTACGGCAATCAATGGAAATAACGTGTATATGTATTGTGGTAGCCACAATGATGCTTCTCCGTTTTCATATGAAACTGGGTATGTAAGTGGATATTATGTATTTGATGCAAATCTGGATCAGTTTACTGCGGGGGCAGAAGGAAGAAATATCCGCTGCGCATTTTGGGATAAGTTTCGTGGTGGAAATCCAAATATCAAGTTATCCAATGACGATGCACAGGATTTTTCTATCAATTATTTAACAACACGATCAAAGTATACAAATTTTCATCTTCCGGATTCAAACAATTTTAAGATTTGCCGGCTTGATGGAACAACAGTTTTATCAAATGCCAATGGGTGTGTACAGCATACAACCATCAAAGTCAACAGGGTAGGAGATATTTATCGGACGGAGGAGTTTAAGGTTTTTACCGAGACGAGCGACTATAATGATTGCATTCAGGCTCGTATTCAGTTTAGCGGAGCAAAAATCTATTATAAAAACAGAACATCTTCTGATTTCAAAGAAGGTCAGACTGGCGGAGATATGAGAGTTAATGACGGCGAAACGGTTTATTTCGAGTTCGTCGCAGGTCAGACACCACAGATAACATTTTCATCCGTGCGCGCCGGCACAAACGAGGCTGGCTACTACATTGGTCCAGCATACAGACTCCGTCCAATTTCAAAGATCACTGGAAACTCCGGCACGAGAGATCTTCAGCCGCTGCTGTGTGTAACAGAGACGTCGGTGTCACTGAATATGACTCTGCAGGCAGCTACTACGGAATTAAGTATAGTTAAGAGTTCTGCAATGCCTGAGATTACCGATGGCAATGCCTGCTACTCTCTGGAGGGTGCAGTATATAGTGTATATGAGGGAAACTCGACTTCGGGGAAGGTTGTAGCAGAGCTGGTAACGGACAACCGTGGTACAGCAACCGTGTCGAATCTGGCAGCCGGAGATTATACAATTAAAGAAAAATCTGCACCAAAGGGCTTTGCAATGAATACAAAGGAATATCACGTGACTACTGGAGCAATCCCGGTTACCTTGCGTGTAACGGATCATCCAACGATGGATCCGGTTTCAATCCTTTTAACAAAGAAAAACAAGATGTCGCAGCCGGTTGTTGGAGCGCAATATATAATCAAGTATTATAAGGGTGTCAAGATGGATACGGATCCGGCTGCAGCGGGTGTACCACTTGACCGAAGCTGGATTTTTAAGACGGACGAGACAGGAAAAATTCGATTTAGTAATAACCAGAAGTGGTTTGTATCCGGTGATGAATTTTATGTTTTTTTCGGTGCAACCGCACTTCCGGAAGGAACCGTCACAATTCAGGAAACAAGCGCACCGACAGGGTATGTGTTGGATCCAGACGTATATGTCCGGCAGATCACACCGGGTGTGGATGCGAGTATATCTACATTTAACGAAGTTGAAGTAACGGAAGATACGATCCGTGGAGATCTGTCGTTCACAAAGGTTAACGAAGCCGGGGAAAAGCTTGCGAATGTCAAGTTCTCTTTGACCAATACAGATACCGGCGAAAGCCATATTATCTGGACAGACGAGAATGGATATTACTCGACATCAAGTGATTATATCAAGCATAGCAAAGATACAAACAACGACAAAGCCGGATCCGGCATCTGGTTTGGAGAAGAGGATCTGGACGATACGATCGGCGCGCTTCCATATGGTACGTATAGTCTGAAGGAGCTGCGTTGCGAAGCAAATAAAGATAAATACAAGGATATTGAAGCAGTGACTTTCTCAGTAACCGAGAATAAAAAGACTTACAACATCGGAAGCATCATCAATGAGAAGTTCCCGACACTTAAAACAACTGTGCGCGATTCGGAAACCGGGACGAATGTTGCAAGTCTTTCCGATACGTTCAACGGCATCGACGCTGTAAACTTAAAGAAGCTAGAAGTAAGACACAACTATAAGCTTACGATGAAAGCTTATTCAAAAGCGCTTGGAACATATCTGAGCGAGGATACAAAAGAGTTTGAAGCAACAGATCCAGAGATGGATGTGGAAGTAGATGTGAAGTTTGATGTGACGGATGAACTGCTTGGCACGGATGTCGTGATCTTCGAGTATTTGACCGATGAGGCATATCCGGATGAACTTGTTGCTTTTGAGGAGAACCTTGGAAGTGCAGAACAGACAATTCATTTTCCAAGTATGGGGACGACCTTCTTGGATGATGTTTCGAACACACACATTGCATATCCGGATCAAGAAGTGAAGCATACAGACAAAATTGCGTATAATAATCTGATTCCAGGCATCAAGTGTAAAGCAAAGGCAACATTAAAATATCAGGATACCGGGGATACAATCGTAGATGCAGATGGGAAAGAGCTAGTTCAGGAAGTAAGCTTTATCCCGGAAGAGCCGTCTGGCACAGTTGATGTTACATTTAAGTTTAATGCCAGCCTGCTGGCAGGAAAGTCAATTACAGCTTTCGAAGAGATTTATGTAAATGATAGACTTGTGATGAGTGAGTGCGATCTGAACAATGAGGATCAGACGATTCACTATCCAGAGATTCATACAACTGCGAAGGATGCAGTAAGTCTCACGCATAATGGACGAAGAAGGCATGACGCTGTTATCGTTGATATTGTCGATTCAAAGAATCTTATACCAGGTGCAAAATACCGCGTCGATGGAGTTGTTATGGATTATGACACACAGAATCCATTCCTGAAGGATGATGGAGAGCAGGTTCTGGCGAGTGTAGAATTTACAGCAGAGAAATCAGATTCTTCCGTAGAGGTTACATTCCCTGAGATCGATACGATCAAGTTGCTTGGAAAATCACTTGTCTGTTACGAGCGGCTTTATCTGGTTGTTGATGACAAAGAATATCTCGTAGCCGTGCATGAAGATATCGAAGATAAAGATCAGACAGTAACGTATGACAATTTCGTTGGATATATCGATATGCATATCGATCTTCACACAGGCGGACAGGGACACAAGGTTAGTAAGAGACCGGGTACTGGAGATCCGGTGAAGCTGTTCCTGCTTCTTGGAGCTGCGCTGGTATCAGGCAGTGTAGTTGGTGTTATGATCTACAAAAAGAAGAAAGGAGACAAGAGGCATGAAGATTAGGAATATGGCAGCATTGGTGATTGCCGGGTGCATGTTTGCATCCGGCATTCCTGTATATGCAGCTTCCCAGGCAGATGCAGATGGAAATCTGTATGCATATTCCGTTGAGGATGAACAGACGGGAGAATCAGACAATCCGGAGGATTATTCTTTCGACTTTCAGAAGAACGTTGAAGCATCCGGCAAGAACTATACATTGAATCATGTTGAGTATTCAGTAATCAGCGCATATGAAGAAAAGTATGGTGATACGGAGATTCCAACTACGGAAGTAGTAAAAGAAGATAAAATCGAGAAAAAGGACGGCTATAAGCCGGAGAAGTCTGCAATCGAGAAGTATGGTCTGAAATATAGATATAAAAGCAGTTCTTTTTTGGAAAGTGAAGATTTTTCAGAAAAACCGATAGATCTGCAGAGCTATATAGATTCCGATTATACGATTGGAACCTTGGATGATGTGGCAAAGCCGGATACAATATCTTATGAGTATGAAGGGAAGAATTACGCATTATCGTACGATCATGCAGAAAAAATCTTTGAAGGATGGAAATCCGGATACACGATTCAGGGGACAATTTACGATTATGATGCACCTACGATCATGGTAGGTTCGACCGCGATAGAACCGTCGCAGCTTACTACACTTTCCACTCAGGATCTGCAATCGTATGTGGCGGCGCAAGGATACAACACAGACACTTATCGCTTCAGCAATGTCTCATTTGCCGGGGAACCTTATGTCAATGCAGACAAAACATGCAGGGATTACACTATATCTGTAGATGCATATGTCCGGCAATACCGATTATATTATACCCTGCATGATAAAAAGAAAGAGGCATTATATACGGCTGAAAACACGTACGAATTGAGTGCAGACGATATACAGAATCTTAAGAATCTAAAGGAATCATACACCGTGAAGGCTACGGCGTATTATGATGAAGCGGAGCAGAAGAAAACCGAAAAAACATTGCCGGTAGCGGCAAAGGTTGCGATTGCATTTGGTGTGATCGTCGGACTTGTGCTGATTGCAGCCCTGATATTATATTTAGTGAAAGGGGGAAGAAAGGGTACAGATTATCGATCCAGAAGAGATTCAAAGAGAGATTATAAGAACTTGTAAAGCAGATAAAAAGAAGAGTATGTCCTATTGACGTTTGGACATGCTCTTTTTTTATGCCAAAAATCAGAAAAAAAGGAGAGTAGAACGTATGAGAAATTTATTTGAGAAGGCAAAGAGATATGGATGGAAGGTGATTGCAGCGGTGGTTGCTTTGGTTACGACCTATGCACCGGCAGTGTGTGCAGCAGAGTCTGCAGATGAAGTCGCAAAGCAGGTAACAAGCCCGCTTAATAGTCTTGTAGATGTGTTGACATCAATCATGGCAGCCGTAGGTGTACTTATGCTTATCAAGAGCGTGACAGAACTTGTAAATGCGATTCAGCAGCAGGATAATTCCGGAATATTCCATGCTGGTCGTGGGATTGCTGCAGCTTTGTTGATGATCAGTATCAAGGTGCTTGTTAAGTTGTTTGGCGTATAAAAAGGAGGGACGTAGATGGGGGTATTAGACACGATATCCACCGTGACTAACTTCTTCGCGAATATTGGAGCAAGCTGTGTAGATATAGTGAATGGTGCATTAGAAGTATTTTCAAAGTTTGTTTTTTCGTCAGCAGATATGCTGACGAAGGACATTCATAGTGAAGAATTCGCTGATTTCTGGGCGGTGGTAGATAATGTTGGAAGTGTGTTAGGAGTTATAGCATCTACGCTGATGGTTTTGCTTTTCCTGATCAATATGTGTACAGATACCTGGGATTCCCGACACGACTTAGATTTGTTCGGTGTAATTAAGAAATGCGCCAAAATGATTGTGGCAATCGCCCTGGTGAATAATGCAGTGCCGATCGTTACTGTCATATTCCAGCTTGGTGCAAAGCTGGCAAAGGTAGTGATGTTTGGCACAGATTCCCAGGGCGTTGTTTATAGCAAACTGAAGCTTGCGACGGATCAGTCCGCATATATTGAATACGGTGTCAGCGGATTTAAAGGATTTCTGATGTTCCTGGTATTTTTGATTGCTGCGATTGCAATCATAGCGTCCGGAGTGATGATTGCTGTAGAGATATATACGCGAATATTTAAGATTTTTATCCTGATTCCATTCTCGACAATATCCTTCACGACATTTGTGATGGGGGATGGGAACCGCGGAAATGAAGTGTTCCATAGTTATCTGAAGTCGATTCTTTCGACAGCTATTGAAGCGTTAATCATTATGGTGTGCCTTAATTTTACATATTCGCTCCTACATGGAGATACGATGCAGAAGCTGATACCGGCAACCAAGACGGAAGCGTCGGAATCAATAACGGTGAATGGAGCGGAGCTAGCGTATCTGCTTGTATCGATCTCAGGAGATACATCGAGCGCAAACAGTGTGTTGAAGGAGCAAAAAGATAACATAAGCCAAGCGGTCAAGGAACTTGTAAATGGAAAAGGACGCGATAAAGCAATCAGCAAATACGGCTGCATAGTCACTTCGGATGGTCAGGTGTTAGAAGCATCCGGAGATTTATTATCAATGTTCACCGATTTAAGTAATGCAGTCGGCGCAGATGATTTGAAAAATAAATCTGTATCGATAAAGCTGTATCCGGCATTCACATGGACAGGTGTGTTCTTTACGATATTACAATTCTTGTTTCCAATCTTCCTGTGTACAGGAGGAGTGAAAAAAGTAGAACAGTTTTCAGCTTATGTATTAGGCAGATAGGAGGATGTTATGGAATTACCAATCAATACGGATCCGCAGGATCTGAACAAGAACATGCTCGGCGGACGCAAATGGTGGCAGTATTTGTGCATTGCGATTTCATTTATAATCGCAATCGTTTTTACAATTGTTTTTAGAGGAAAACTTGATTCTTCAGTAAATGGTATTGTCTGCTCGCTGCTGGTTGTTGTGCCGGGATACATTGGAATCTTTAAGAAAAATGGTTTGGACTTCTTTGAATATTATAAGGAGAAGAAAAAGAACCAGCAAAGTAAAAATGTATTTTATTATGTTTCGGATTATGAACATGTGGATTGATATATGGATGTGAATGAAGAATATAAAAACATGAAAGGAGATGTAATTGATGGAGCTGATGAGCGCAGAAGAACTGTATGAGATAAGCAATTTTTTGAAAAAGAAAGAGGAACCAATAGCGGACGCATTATTGAGAGCAGCAAAAAACGGATCAGTAGAGCTGTTTGTACAAAGTTTAGATGAAGATACGATAAAAAAACTGGGAGATAAAGGATTCATTGTGCAGGAAATATATTTCTATATAAGCGAAACACAGGAATATCGAATTTACTGGGGAAAGGAGGCACTGGACGTTGCAGACAAGATGGCGGAAGAAACAACTGAGAGGTACACTCACAAAGAGATGTTTTCCAAACTGAGGGAGACAGTCAATGATTGATACGAATAGGTGGAATGTAAAATATAAAGTTTTACATCCCGCCTTTTTTGATGCAAAAAAACAGGAGGAATAGAATGGATAAATGGATGATTTACAAGAAATGTGACGATTTTCGCGTGGCAGCACCGAAATCCGTGCAGGATCTTGTTGAGATCAAGGCTATATCCGAAAATGGAATTTTTGAAGTTGGTCGTGGAGGAATCTTCACTAAAACATATAAGTTTTCGGATATCAATTATGCGACTGCATCTGTGGATGAACAGATTGCAATCCTGGAGAGCTGGTGCCGGTGGCTGAATAGCAACTCGGCACCTTTTAAGATTACTTTTAATAACAAAAATAAGAACATGGCTACGCTGCGTGAACAGATTTTGCTGCATAAGAAACTGGATGAATACGATGTGTACAGGGATTATTTTAACGAGAGCATTGAGAAATGCATTACAGCCGGCAGACAGGGCATTGAGCAGGAGATGTACATCACTGTGCGCTATGATGTGTCAAACTCGTATGAAAATGCGAAAGCATACTTTACAACGCTTGAAAACTCTATGATTACAGCGTTTCGAGAGATTGGAAGTACACTGACACCTTTGGATGCGACGGAGAGACTTCGTATTCTGCATGATTTCTATCGCTTTGGCAATGAAGAGTATTTTCAGTTCAACTTCAAAAATGCTGTTGCGCAGGGATTTGATTTCAAAGATGCAATCATCAATACCCGGCTGGATTTTTCTGCAGAAACATACTTTAAAACGGATAACAAGGTTTGTTCCTGTCTGTACCTGAAGCAGCTTCCGGGGAAATTGACAGATCGATTCATTGTAGAACTGTCTAAATTGCCGGTCAAAATGATTTATACCATCGATAACTCTCCGATATCGGACAAGGATGTCGATGATATGCTCAAATCAATTTATCTTGGCATCGAAGAACGTATCCGGAAGCAGAACAAAACAAGAGTGAAGCAGATGGACTTTTCTTCAGATATTTCTCTTTCCGTAAAGATGGAGAAAGATACGATCGAAACCTTGATCAAAGAAAAGCAGGAACAGGATCAGCATTTCTTCTATACACAGATGAATATCTGTGTTGTAGCGGATAATCTGGAGCGGCTCAAAAAGGACTGCGATCTTGTGATCCAGACTGCAAAGAACTTAAGCTGCATCTTCGATTATTCGTATATGAAACAGAAGGAAGCTCTGAATACCATCCTTCCGATCGGCGTACGGCAGGTCAGCAATGGACGAAACCTGCAGACCAAAAGCCTTGCTGCATTGTTTCCATTTAATGTACAGGAGCTTACAATGCCGGGTGGTATGTGGTATGGAACCAATCTTGTATCGAAGAACTTGTGTCTGGCAAACCGGAAAAAGCTTGTAAATCCGCATGCATTTTATTTTGGTGAAACAGGATCCGGAAAGACAACCGCTTGTCAGCTGGAGATGATGCAGGTGTACCTGAAAACGGATGATGATATTATAGTGATCGATCCTAAAAATGACTATGAAGATGTGTGTGCATGGCTGCGGGGCGGATATGTGAACGTATCTGCGAATAGCCCAAGCCATTACAATCCGTTAGAATACTTTAATGATGGCTCGCGATCAAATATCGCAGATGAGAAAGCAGAGCTGGTTAATTCGCTTGTAGAAACGTGCAAACGTGAGCCGCTATCCGCAAAGGAAAGCTCGATCGTGAATAAAGCACTCAAATATATTTATAATGAGGCTGCCTTAACAGGGAATATGCCGACCTTGACAGATCTGCACGCAGCATTAGGCAAAATCGAAGAACCGGAAGCGGTTGACCTGCAATGGGCGCTTGATCAGTTTGTGCATGGTTCCTTCAATATATTTGCCCAGCAGTCGAATGTGCAGGTAGGCGGTAACCGGCTTTTTATGTTTGGATTAAAGGATATGGGGAAAAATCTCCGGGATGTATCAATGCTTGTTATGCTTGAGTGCGTGAAAGAGCGTATCATGCAGAATGCGAAAGCAGGAAGGGCTACATGGCTTTATATAGACGAGTTCCATGAGGTACTGCATACGGACTACTCTCAGCAATACATCAAGTCGCTATGGATGCTTGTGCGATCGCTTGGCGGTATTTGCACAGCCATGACACAGAATGTTACGGATGTGCTTTTGAATGATACTACAAAGGCGATGCTTGATAATTCGGAGTTTGTCCTGATTCTGAAGCAGCAGCCGGGAGCTGCTGTGAAGCTGGAGCAGGAGCTTGGACTTTCAAAGGAACTGATCAAATACTGCACAAAAGAAAGTGGATGCGCAAAAGGGCTTCTTCGATGTGGACCTGTGATTATTCCTGCATCTTTGATGCTTGAACCGGGTACAGAGCTTTTTGGACTGTTTGATAAGAACTTCCATCGTGATGCAGATGCATCAGAGAGAAAACCTATGTTTATTGCCCAGCAGTAACAGATTGGGGGTGATGATATGCCGGAAGAAAATCATGGAATTGACGTAGAGAATAAGCAGATTGTGCATGAAGCACCGTCTGCAGTGGTTCAGACGGTTGAAAATGCGGCAATCAAACTAGCATCAGATAATGTACGGTTTATACAAATTAAGAAGGATAACGGAGAAGCATCAGATAATGCATCTGCGAATATTCGACAACAGGTCGCAAATAAAAAGCAGATGGAAAATGCAAAATCAGCCAGACGATCGAATGCACAAAAGAAAGCCCAGACCGAGAAAAAGGAAGTATTAAAGAAATGGAGTAATCAGAATCTGCAAAAGCAGCCAGATCCGAATGTTGTATCCGGTAATTCGTCGGCAATCCGTCAGATTGCCCAACAAAAATCTGTGATAAGCACAGTAGAAAAACAGAAGTATGGAATAAAAGCAGATTCCACGTTCCGGCAGATCAGTGAATCTAACAAGAAAGGCATTCGTATATCGACCAAAAAGATGCGCAATGTGGGAAAAGATGCATTGAAACGGTTTGTCCGCATGAAACGAATCGCACAGGTTGTATCCTCCGGAGATGCATCCAGTCTGGTAGAATCGGCAGGAAAAGCAAGTATCCGTGCAATCGTATCTAGCGTTGTGAAGGTTTTTAAGATGGCGCTCCGGGCTGTATGGTCATTTTTGCGCGTGCTGCTTGCTCCATTTGCTATATACCTATGTATTTTAGTTCCGATTATAGTTGTAGTCGCGATGCTTGCCACGGACAATATTAATGCTGCAAACCGTGCAAAGAATCAGCAGAAACAGAGTTATATATTGTCAACCAATTTCCCGGCAGATGTCGAACAATGGCGGGCATTTGTAACAGAACGCTGCAGCGCAAATAACGATCCAAACAGCGATGTGGATTTGACGTTATTCGTGGATGCGATACTTACAACGATTTATCAGGAATCGGCAGGAAAAGCCGATGCAGCCGGTGTAAATGGCGATGTAATGCAGTGCAAGGAAGCCGGCAGTTATTGGAACAAAGAGATGCCCGCGGAATGGACAGATGCGCAACGGTCGATCGATGTTGGGACGAGGGTATTTTACGACTTGCTAAAAAAATGGAATGTGACATCTGCATCGGATGTTGATGGTCTAACCATGGTTGCTCAGGGATATAACTATGGATCCGGGTTTCTGGATTGGAGCAGGAAAAAGGGATACGAGAAATGGTCGCTTGACATCTCAACGGAATTTTCCAACAGTAAGGGCGGACATTATGGCACAAAAAGCTATGGTTCCCAGTGGGCAGCAAAGCTCGAAGCCAGCGCGGTTATGATCGATTCAAGCATGATTGCAGGCGGGGAATATTTGTGGGCGGTTGATGCCAGCCATGTAGAGGTCACTTCGTTTTTTGGACGCCGGCAGCCGACAGTAAGTTTTGCATCCAAAAATCACTTAGGTATTGATTTTAACGTGGGGGCAAATGAGCCGGTGTATGCGATTGCGGAAGGTATTGTGACAGCCAAGGCATATAGTTCTTCAATGGGCAATTATGTATCCATATCTACTCAGACCAAAGATGGTACGCTTGTACACACATATATGCACAATAATTCATTTGCCAATATTACGGTTGGTCAGAAGGTGGCTGCCGGTCAGCAGATTGCTTATGCCGGTAGTACCGGAAATTCAACAGGTGTGCATTGCCATCTCCGGACACAATTAAATGGATTAAGCGTGAATCCGCTCATTTACTGCTATGGAGGCATCACAAATATAAAAGCCAGGGATTCTTCGGGGAACATAATGACGATTAATCTCAATGTCAATCTATCATCGGATTCCTGGAGCGCACGTGCCGGAACTGCTTGGAACACATACTATATGTACACTGCAGACGGTTATATCCTGGGAACCGGAAAACATGAATAGGAGGTTTAGAAAATGTTTGATGATTTATATGATAAATTGAAATATGAGCAGGAAACATATTTCTGCTACTTAAAACTCATTTCAAGAACAGAATTCTACGCAAAAGCGTATGAAATCACAGTGAAAAAAGCAATTTATGCAGCGTTGTTTGATGATCTGAATAACAATCATCTTGCGAATGAGGTGAATGAACTGCTTCTCAGACAAGAAAATTCGGTTGATTTCATTTATATGAAAGCGGTCGATGATGCAGTGATCTGGAAGGAGAAGCTGACGCCGGAATCGTGGTCACTCATAAAGGCAAAAATTAAATTTTAGTAACAAATGGAAATAATCAAGAGCTATCAGCAAATGTGCTGGTAGCTTTTTTATTTGGAGGAATATGGATGACATATAGAACACGGGAACAAATGCAAAACGAAACAGCTGCAGCAAGGAATTGTTCTATTCTTTTAATTGCTGAACACTTCGGCTACTCATTAAAACAGCATGGAAATTATTATTTTGCTGACGGCGAAAAGAGCTTGGTATTTTTCACTAATACAAATTCTTTTTATCACTATTATGAAAGAGCCGGTGGTTCGGGCATTGATTTTGTAATGCGTGAACGAGGCTGTAATATTGGGGATGCAATCGCGTATATCAATACTGAGATATCAAGAACGTTTATTGATTTCCCCAGTAATACAGGTTATAAGAATGAAAATTACCAATCCTTGCGAAGCAAAAAGGAATTGAAGGTGCCGGAGAAAAATGATAATCACCGTCGGGTATTTGCATATCTCACGAAGTCAAGAGGAATCAATCCGGATATTGTGAGTGAATTTTTGCATAAGCACCTTCTTTATGAGGAAGCTGGAAAGCACAATGCGGTATTTGTTGGATATGATAAAAAAATGGAAGTAAAACATTGTTTTATCCGGGGAACAATCTCTGATCGACAATATCGGGGAGATACATATGGTTCTGATAAGAATTATGGTTTTCTAGTCCAGTCACAAAATATGGATGCTGAAAGCCTGATCGTATTTGAAGCTCCTATCGATTTGATGAGTTATAAATCATTATATCCGGACGATAGATCGGATATGCTTGCGCTGGGGATGCTTTCGATGGAGCCAATTTACACATATCTTTCAGAATATGGTTCAAAGAAGATCTATTTGTCTTTGGATATGGATGAACCAGGACGACAAGCGGCTCGAGATTTTTTGCAGAAATTGCATGCTGAAGGCTGCGAAGCAGAAATGCATCCAATCTGCAGTCAGATTGAAACTATGCATGTGAAGGACGTGAATGACTTGTTGTGTGAAATGAAGCAGCGAACGATTGGAGGCTATGATCAAGTACGTAGTAAGCATTAACATATTGCTGGAAGCTCTTTTTTATTGTATCGGAAAGGAGGTATCAGCATGGATGAGCTTATGAAAGAATTTGATGAATGGATGCATCTTGAAGGTGAATTACAGAAAAAACAGCCGGATTATAGCTTGGATGAAGCATATTTGTTTCTCCAAAACACTTCAAAAAATTCTAAAAAATTAGAAAAAATTGAAATTTTTCAAAAAAATCCAAAAATTTAGAAAAAATTAAAATTTTTCAAATTATCGAGGGTTATTATCAGGGGTCTTAGGGATCTCCCTAGCAAGAGGCGTTTTGTGTCACAAAATGCGTGTCTTGCTAGTTTATAAAACTAGCAAGACGCTATAAAAAAGAGATTTTTACATAGATGGAAAAAAAAGAGATTTCAAAAAAATTGAAAAATTTCAAAAAAATTCTAAAAATTTAGAAAAAATCTAAAAATTTCAACAAATTTGAAAAATTGCGAATTTTTTGAAAAAATGCGAAAAAATTGAAATTTTTAGAAAAAATTAAATGTTTTGCATGAGCCAAAAATTGAAAAATTGAAAAAAAATCTAAAAATTTTAACAAAATTGAAAAATTGCAAATTTGTTGAAAAATTGCGAAAAAATCTAAATTTTTAGAAAAAATCTAAAAATTGCAACAAAATTAAAAAAATGCAAATTTGTTGCAAAATTTCAAAAAAATTGAAAAAATGCGATTTTTTTAGATGAAAAAGTGGCGGAAAGCAATTAAAAGAAAAAGGCGGGTGGTTAACGTGAAAAAATATGAACATGATCTTCACTTGAGGCTTGATCAAAAGACGGATGAGTTATTGCAACGTAATCTTGACAGAACTAATGAGCAGCGAAAAAAGAAGATCAATCAGTCAGAATATGTTCGACAGTTAATATGTCGTGACAATCTGGAGCAGCTTGGAATTGACAAGTCTGATCTTATGAAATGTGTGAGGTCGCTAGCCGGATTGGGTAATAATGTGAATCAGATTGCCCATAATATGAATTCTGGCATATATACGATCGAGGATTTGGAGAACCTGCGAAGCTGCATGGCAGACATTGGTCAGATGCGAATGGATATATCGAAATTATTAAAATATATTTTTTAAGTAATGAGTAGCACAAAATAGAAAGCGTGATAATTTATGAGAAAAACACAAATAAAAATCATCAAAAAAGCTGAAAAATATAAATTTGATACTGAATATGTAGATGTTTTGAGCAATTTGAATTGTAAAATTTCAGATATTGAATATATCTATGATTATATCAACTATTGTAGAAAACATCAGAAAAAAGAAGATATTATTGAAGAGGTAAAAAAATATGCTTGTAGTGAATATATGAATTTATATTTATATTGGATACCAAAAGAAGGGGATCCTTTAATTGGATGTTCAAATAAAAAAGAAATTTTTGTACGGTATGCCAGTAGAGCAACACAAATTTATGAAAATCAATATAAGATGTTATATCATTATTATAGAATATTAGAGATTATTTATAAGACAATTATGATATGTGAAGATAATCTGGAAGTGGTTGCAGATCTATTGTTTAATATTGACACCTACAAAAAACTTGTAAGTATATTTGTCGATGAATTAGTAGAGGATTTAATAAAAAATGCTTCTGATTCTTTTTTAGCAGTTGCAAAGGATTATAAAGAAGAAAGAATAAAAAAAATAGAAGAGTTTCTCTGGTCGAACACATATAAATATGCAGAAAATAAAATAGAATTATTAAATTATGTCTCAATCAATAATATTAGTTCTTCATATGATTTACTTGATCCGCAAAAAAGAAGTGCTATTGTGCGATTTAGAACATATATGGAAGAGTTGAACAAAGAATCGATAAAAAGTAAATATGACACATTTTTCTTTGAATGTAAGAATAGAGAAAAAATTGAAAAGTACATGGAGTATATGAAAGATATAAAGTGCCGAGGTTCCGTAGATATAAGACATTTTTCAATTACTATAAACGAATCAGATGGATTTGATAAATATATAAATATTCACTGTAATATGTATGAATATACCAAAGTGAATAGTAAGGGAGAGGTATATAGGGATGGTCAAGGCTATGATGAAAGTTTACATATAACGATATATCCAAATGGAGAAATAATGGAAAAGAAAGGGAAACGGATATACCCTCTGACAGTAAAACGGTTGATAAAAGGACAAGGTATGTTTTTTGTGGCAGAATACCTATTAAAATCTATGTATGAATCTGGATATTATTTTGCAAAAGATATACTTGAAGATATTACAGATGCTGGTTGTGTTGTGCCAATTAAAGTAAATGATATTTTTTTATGCCATACTAGAAAAGAATATATTAAAAACAAATATCCTTTAGTGCAAAATATCAAAATAAATAAGTTGAATGTAAACAAAACTTATTTGTTGAATAAAGCAAAGGGATATGTAAAGCCGGATAGCTTAAGTTATTTATATAATTGTATTTATAATGTGGAAGATAAAAAAGGGTATTCCAGCAACATAAAAATAGCCATTAGGGATTTGCTGTCATCAGTAATAATTGATAGAGTAAAAAAGATTGACAATAATATGGGGTTTGAAATTATAACATTGGGACAACAGGAAATGGAAGAAGAATTAAATATCATTGTGAATGATTATGTTAGAATGTGCATTGGTTCTAAACGGAAAATTTCCTTGAAAATAAGTTCGTTAAATCAAATAAGAAATATGCATAACAGTATAACTTCTGATATTGGAATAGAAGAAGAAACAGGAAAGGTTGAGATTCCAAAGAAAAGCGTGTTTTATAATTTAAGAAAGATACTTCCTGATGATTACGAATGGATAAAGACCAGAAAAAGACTGATTGAAGAAACAAAGATCCAGCATCATTGTGTCTGGAGTTATGCAGAAAAAATTACAGAGGATAGGTGTGCAATATATAGTTATTATGATAAAGACTGCCAATATGGAGAAATCGCAAAACGTTATACAATTGAATTTGGTTATGATGCAGGTAAATTCAATGTCATTCAAGTGCAAGGAAGATTCGATCGTGTCAATTCAACAAATATGAAAAATCACATAGAAGAATTGTTGAAATTGAAGTAGAGGAGGTCAGAATATGTTCGACAGTTAATATGTCGTTTTGGAGAACCTGCGAAGCTGCATGGCAGACATTGGTCAGATGCGAATGGATATATCGAAATTATTAAAATATATCTTTTAGGTTTAATGCGAAGAATAAAAGATTGACATTAGGAAGTTTCAAAGATATGATTTTATTAAGATATATAAAGTAGTGGATTGGAGGTGTTAGAATGGATAGTAAAAAAGAGTTTTATAGAAAAGCATATTACGATGTCTGTGATAAAATGAACAAGAAAGCGATTGTATCGTTAACTGGTCCGCGGCAGGTTGGAAAAACATTTGCAATGAAGCAGCTCCAGAAGAATTTTGGAGGGGAATATTATAATTTCAAGACAATGCAGACAGACAAATCCGATGAAGTATTGGATAGAATATATACAGTTGTCGGGGATAATGAAAAAGCAAATATTTATTTGGATGAGATAACGTATCTGGATGATTTTGAACATTGCTTAGCTTCCATCGCGGAGGCTGCGACACTGACAATTGGATCGGCAAAATATCACATCGTGATTACCGGATCACAGCAGATATATATCGAAAATGCAATGAGTATTGCATTTGGTGCGCGGGCAGGCATGGCGAGAATGGATTTTATTTCATTCACGGAATATTATGATTATATTCATTGTACATCTCTTGCACAGTCGACAATAAGTGAAATAAATTCGCAGATATCGGAAGATGATTATTTGGATTATTTATTTAACAACAGTGAGTTTAACTGTATGGGCGATGGCGTGGAGGTATATTTAAAAAGCTGTCTGGATGAAACAATTCAGTCGCATACGAACTCTTTCTTCAAAAACAATGCAGTGCAGGTCGACGAAATTAACATGCAGAATCTGAAAGCGGTTGCATATACTATTATTGTGAATCTAATAGATCAGATATCTGCAAAACAGATTGCAGAGTATCCATTTTTATTGAAGAAGGTCCGAACATATTATAATCAAAGGGCGGTCAGTAAGGCGGCTGTTTCAAAGATTCGGAAAGAGGATTTTGATGCAGCTGTAAATGCATCTGTTCTGAAGAATTACAAACTGGACAATCGAATGTCTAAAGAGAAGCTGCTGGATTGTGTAAGATTTCTCTATCAGTGCAAATTGATAAATATTACAGTGTATAACCCAGAATCAGAAAGCCGGCTGGATTCTTTTTTCAATGGTATATATGAGAAATGGAATAATGCAGATGCGTTCTTCACGGAATATTCGGTTACATTTGCATATCCGCATTTCTTTGTCGGGATCATGAAAGATATATGTGAAAATCTTGATATTGATAAAAAGGATGTATTTTTTGGAGCGTTGCTGGGTGCGCTGGTAGAATGTACACTGAAAGGGCAGTTAGCAATCCGGTATGGACAGCCGTTGCATGCAGCACAGAAGTATAATGAACATGGTGTAGCTGTGGCAGAAGTAGATTATTTTAATGATATGTTTGCAATGGAAATATCTATACGAAATAAAACGCTGCAGGAAACACATTTTACAAAGTTTGATTTTGGAAATCGAAAGAAAATACTGACAACGAAAGATATCAGTAAAAATAATCACGGAATTATTTGCATACCGTATTATACTTGCCAGGTTGCATTAGAGAATAATATAACATTTGATGCGCCAACAAGGAATTTGCAACAAATGAAAATGAAATTATAAAAGGCTCCCTATGGGAGCTTTTTTCTTGGAGGAAAAATGGCTTATTGTAGGTTAGGTCACATAAAAGAAAACAAAGGTGCCGGTGGAATGGCTGCGGGGCTGAAAAATTGTATAGAATATATTTTCAACCCGAAGAAAACGGAGAACATGACGCTCATCGGTGGCTACAATTTAATGGTGGATGCATCGAATCCGGCAAATAGTGCATTTGAACAGATGCTTGCAACCAAGTCAGTATTCGGGAAAGAGGCTGGCAGACAGGGGTATCATTATAAGCTCTCTTTTGCAACCTCTGATCATTTAACCCCAGAATTAGCGATGGAGATTACAAATGAATTTTGCAGGCGCTGTTTTGGTGCGTATGAGTGCGCATATAGTGTACATACAAATACTGCTCATTTACATAGTCACATCGTATTTAACTCCATAGATATTGCAAATGGATACAAATATCGTTATGGAAAAGGCGATTGGGCAAAGAAAATCCAGCCGATTGCAAACGAAATATGTAAAGAGTATGGATTGTCTGAGTTAGATCTGAATCTGGATGAAGAGCTACGTCTGAAGAACAAGTGCATGGATTATGGGAAATGGAAGAAAAAGAATAATTATTCTGAGGATAAGCCGCTTTCCTATACAAACAAAATGATCCGGGCAGATGTCGATGAATGTGTTAAAAATGCCACATCTTATGAAGAATTTAAGACGCTGATGGAAGCAAAAGGACATAGGTTGAATGATTCCGGAAAGCATTTGACGATACTTGCTCCGGGACGCACACGACCATGCCGGTCGTATATATTATCTTCAGATAAGTCCACTTATACAAAAGAGAATATCGAGAGGATGATACAAGGTACATATTTAAGCACAGGGCAGATAAAAGAAAAGTTGTTTGCCAGCTGGGATGCATATGTGGTTGAGCGGACGAAGGTAGTTGCAGGATTTGTAAAAACGATCCGGTTGTCCCCGGAGCTTGCAAAGGAAATGGAAAATAGAAGCTTCCAGGTGCAGCATAAAATTCACGATATTGAAACATTGAAGTTTTATCAGTATCAACTAGAACAAATGGACAAACAGTTAAACATAATGAAAAAGCATATCCGGATGTCTTATGATATGGAACGCGAAAATATAGAGCTGGTGAGTGAATTGATCAGTCTGATGGATGATTTCTATAAGTATCAGAAAACAGGATCCGCGCGATATGAAGCTGCGTATGACAAAGCAAATGAAATATACAGAAAATTATGTGACAGAAGAATAGGAGTAGAGGAGTTGTTTTTGTTTGATCAAAAGAGCCGGCAGATTCTCCAGGAACTCGATGAATACAAAAAACATATTTTCGTTGAGAAAAAAATCTGTGGAAGATTGGAAAAAGAACTCGAACCACAAAAACCACAGAAAACACGAGTGTGATTAAAATCCCATATATTTCCTATGTTATAGTTAAACTAGCAGAAATGGATAAGAGCTGATGAGTTGATGCGGTGCATTGATTCACCGGCTCTTTTTATTTCGGAAAAATATTATGAAAGCGGAGGTTACAGCGTATGTACACGTATAATCAATTCAAGACACTTATGGCACAGAAAATCGGAGCGTATTTGGAGACGGAGGACAGATCAATTTTATCGGTTGATTTGTTTTCTAAAGAAAGAAACAACAATCAGCAGGTGGATTCTCTGAATATTAAAATGAAGTATCGGGATGAACTCCAGAACATGACACCAACCATCGATATTGCACCGATTTATGAAATGTATCGGGCAAAGGGCGGTGATTTCGAAGCAACAATGAATGCAGTAGTTGCAGATTTTTCTGCAAAATTAGACAGAATGCCGGCTTGGGATACAAAAAAGATTGATTCCGTGCCATACATTCTTGAGAATTGCTTCATTCGTCTTGTGAATCGTTCTACAAATGAAAACATAATTGAGAATTGCCCACATATGCAATTTCATGATCTGGAGATGGTGTACCGAGTCATGGTATCAACGGAAGCAGATAATATGGCATCTTACTTAGTAACAAATGATGTGTTGGAAAAAACAGGGATTTCACAGGAAGTTCTTCATGAGGCAGCATATAAAAATACCAGGGAAATGTTGCCAATCCGGGCAGAAAAGTTAACAGATATCGTACGCAATAATATGATTTCTGCCGGCATGGATGAGGAAATGGTAAAAGAAATGATTCCGGATGGGGATCAGATTGTACTTACAAATGAAAAATTTATATATGGAGCAACTTCTATGATCTATCCGGATGTGCTGCAGAAGCTCGCAGAAGAATATGACAGCAGCTTTGTGGTTATGCCATCTTCTGTGAATGAAGTGATATTAACACCGATGGCTGATAATGCTGCCACGCGGGAGATATATGTATTATCAGGGATGGTGGAGGATGTGAATCGGACAACTGTCAATATCGAAGACCAGCTCTCGAACGAGGTGTACTTCTATAACAAAAATACAAGAACGTTGTTACCAGTCGCAGACGCACCAGAGTTAAAGGAGACGATTGCACAGGAGAAAATGTTTGGAAAGAATCTTTAAGAGGTGATAATCATGGTGTATAAGCGAGTTGTTGATCAATTATACGAATCAAACCTAAAAATCGTTCATTTGCTGGAACATATATCTCTCGTACTTAAAAAGAACGGCTATAAATATGCTGCAAATCAGAAATCTGTATCCGTCAGGTTCCTTGAGGCAGCCATGCAGTCGGGAATTCCTGCAGATAGGATAGACGATGTGCAGAAATATAATTCGGAGCAGATAAGTGCATTATGCGCTTTATTGTCGGCGGGATATGATATAAGGAAAGTAGAATACGTCCATCTTTCAGGAGATCGGATGATTGCGAGGGCATCCGGAGAATATTGGCGGGTAGATCTGCCGGATCCGGCGCTTGCCTACAAAGATGTGATAGAGCTTTCTGTTTTGTATGGATTTAATTCTGAAGAATATTTGCCTGTTACAAGAGAAGCTGCCGGCTATCTTTATCAGAATCATTTGAAGATATATGAAAAGCCACAGCAATATGCAGATATGAGCAATTATGGAAATTATGATCAAAAATATTTTCTAGTATCTGTAGCAGAGTGGAACGATATATTAAAAAAGAGAGATATAGAACAGGAACGGCAGTATTTAGAGATGAGAGCAAAGGCACTGACAGATGGATACTTTGCGATATATCAAGCAAGAGAAAATGAAGATGTGCAGTTTATGGATTTTGCTTCAATTAGCGAGCAGCATATGGATGTTACGGAATTTAATTATAATCTGAAATATGCAGATGTACTTGGAAATAATGTATCAAATCCATCTGAAGTGCTTGAGAGAATCTATACCAGATTTAATGTCGAACGTCCTTCTGATTTCTATGGACATAGTTTATCTGTGAGTGATGTGATTGTTTTGAATTATAATCAAATGCATGAGGCGTATTACTGTGACAGTGTCGGATATCAGAAGCTGGATAATTTCCTGCTAAACATAAAACCGCAAAATATACGTATTGCAAAGCTGACAGGAGAACCGGTATCGGAGGAAATGCTGGATATTCTTGATCGATGTGAAAAGGGCGAGGATGTCCGGCTGGAAGAAATCGAAGCAACTAAGGAGCTTAAAACGGCTAGAAGCTGTATCGTTCATGATGCACCTACAATTGAGAGAACAAATCGGGATGCAGTCACAAAGCACGTATTGGATGAAATCTTACAATATGGATCCTACACGGTTGACAAGAACGGAAAGAGCGGATACAATGGATATGTCAAGCAAGGTAATCGCCTTGATATTGTCTTAGGTCTGCCCGCATCGGGTAAATCGTCAACAATAGCGAATGATATATCGGGAAAATATCAGAGCAAGTTAATTGACTGTGATGAAGCAAAAAAACTTTTACCGGAATATAACCAGGGATGGGGATCAAATGCGGTACATAAGGAATCACAGATGATTGAAAGAAAAGCATTTTTGGTTACACTTCGACGAGGAGAAAACATCGTACTTCCAAAAGTCGGTGGAAATTATGAGAAATTGATAAAAGAATATATTGTTCCGGCGCGGGAAGCAGGATATAAGGTTTTTGTCCATTATGTGCAGATCAACCGAAATGTTGCGTTGGGACGTATGTTGAACCGGTTCTTGGAGGACGGAAGATTTCTGGATCCAAACCTCATCGATAAGTATGACAATCCGGAAATAGGAAACAAGATCCAATCCACGTATGATCGCTTAAAAAATAGTAAATACATTAATGGGTATTCTAAGTGGAATAATGATGTACCGAAAGGGGAAAAACCGGAGATGATTGAGAGAAGAGAATCTGAAGCCTTGACAGAGACAGAATATGTATCAAGAGGAATAAGGAGGTAGTGAAGAATGGAAGAAACTACAATGCCGAAGGGATGGAACAATTTGTCGGAAGAGGCAAAGCTTGGATATGTAAGCGCTGAATTTGTTGAGAAGGTAGATGATGCAATGTCTCTTGCACAGGAGGAAATCAGCGCCCGGCGTGGAGAAACAAGAAACATGACGGATGATGAGTACCTTGCGTTTATCTCGAAAATTATGCAAAAACATGTAGATCCAGTATAGAAAATTGATTTGTGATGAAGGGAGCCTAGTCTGTAGGTTCCCTTTTTTGATTGGAGGTTTTTAATATGATGGATACGAGTGGTATATCTGAAGCAACACAGGTTATCAATGTTGCTATAAATGGTTCGGCAACGGCTCTCAGGCTTGCCGGCTCTCTGGTGCATTTTACCGGGCATGAGTTATTAAAGCTGGCAAAACTGATTATGGCAAGAATTAAGGAAGCAAAGCTTCGCCCGGAAACATTATCTGCAGGAGAACATAATCTTGGAGATTTAATTAAAGCGAGCAACAAAAATAATGAATCTATCGGGGCTATGGCAATTCCGGACAGTATGATGGATGAATTTGTAGAATTTGCGAAACAAAATAGGATTGCTTATTCACAGATGTTTAAGCTGGAAGGCTCTAATGAACGCACGCTCGTATACAAGCAGAGTGACGCATGGGCGTACCAGACTTTTATTCTGCAGCACAGAGAGGCAAGAGTAACGAGTTTTGAAGATTATCTTCGCTCAGCGACAACGAAGGATATGATAAATGCAGATCACATAAATACACTTAATGAATATAGCGCGCACTTGAAGGAAGTGAACACGCCAAAGGGCGTTGTCATTGACAAATCGCAAATAGTTGGACAAACGCAGGATTCGATAGAGGTATGCGTGAACAACGAGGATGGACTAGGATTTGTAAAGGTACCGCGTTCCGCATTAAAGCATGATTCTGAAACAGGGATTTTCGCCCTTGCTCTTGCAGATTCCTTCAAGGGGAAACTATCGAAAGAGCCATCGATTGTAAAGGATGAATCGGGGGCAACAATCGAAAAAATCGTTGAAGGGACGGATATCCGCGGAGATAAGCTGAGAAGTAATGCATCCCTTCGGTGTCTGGATGTTCAAAAAGGACGGAACAGAAGCAAGAAAACATTTATCAATCCGGATGTAAACCTGTCTAAGACAGTTGATACGGCAGCGAAAACCGTGAAAAATGTGGACACGGTAACACAGGCGGTCAAGAAGGTACGTTAGAGGTGATTCTATGGCAGATAAAAAGAAAAAAAAGCAAGATATTCCGGATCAGCTACAGACGTGGAAACCGCCTTATTTCAAATGGCTGCTTGTACTAATCGGCTGCGGCTATGTTGGACTTTTACTTGGGTGTAATTACCGGAAGGGAGATACGGTTTATGAGCTTTTTCCACGCATCGGTGCAAGAATTGGATCAGGGGATCTGCTTAACATTGGTCTTGCAGATGGCTTGCATCAGTTTGGCACACTTGCAGCATGCTTTATAGGAAGCATAATGCTTGGAGGATTGTATATTCTGATTGATGCATCCGCGAATCACAATTATATGCGCGGCAAAGAATACGGACAGGCAAATTGGGCATCTGTTGCAGCGATAAATGCTAAATTCGAAAATAAAAGGCATGAATCATGGAACCGTGTGTATTCTGATGGATTGCGGATATCTATGAAAACATCCATCAATAATAATGTACTTGTTATCGGTGGATCCGGTGTCGGTAAATCCTTTTATCTGCTGACACCAAACATTTATCAGGCTGATCCCAAAGGAAAATATCCAGGTTCCTACATATTTACTGATCCGAAGGGAGAGCTTCTTCAGAAAAATGGAGCATATTTGAAAAATAAAGGATATCGAATCCGGGTACTTAATCTTGTATCGGGAGCAATGCAAGAAAGTGATGGGTTTAATCCATTCGTATATATCCGCCGGGAATCTGATATAGATAAACTTGTCCGAAATATTCAGGATAACACAAAAGAGGACAATTCAGCTGCATCGGATCCATTTTGGCCAAAAGCGGAAACGCTTTTGCTAAAATCACTATTTTTAATTGTTTGGATGGAGAGTGAACTTTTCGGGTGGGAGAAGAACATCAATACAGTAACGATGCTATTAAATAAGGCGCAGATCGATGACAATCCGAAGGTTTCGTCCGAACTGGATGATATATTCGATGAACTCGTGTTGCGGACGGTGGATGTACCGGGAAAGGGTGATATGCACCCGGCATGGCTTGCTTATCATAAGGTCATGGTTGGCGCGGCGGATACAAAGCGGTCGATTGTAATATCAGCGCATGCGACGATGCAGATCTTCGAGAATCCCGATATTCAGCGGATACTCCGCAAGGATGAAATGGATCTGGCAAGTCTTGGTACAGGCGTTGTTGATGGAAAGAAAAACGTTAAAACGGCGTTGTTCTGTGTAATTCCGGATTCGGATACGACATTTAATGCAATCGCAGGTATGCTTTATACACTTTTGTTCCAGGAACTATATTTTCAGGCGGATTTTTGTCATAAGGGAGAGCTTCCGGTGCCGGTCACATTCTGGATGGACGAGTTCGCGAACATTGCTCTTCCAAAAGATTTTATGAAGATGCTTACGACGATGCGATCGCGGTTGATCAGCTGCGTAATCATTATTCAGAATCTTGCGCAGATAAAAGAAAAATATGAAAAAAGCTGGGAAGAAATACCTGGAAACTGTGATGTGTGTGTTTATCTGGGCGGCAATGAGCAGTCCACCTTTGAATACGTATCGAAGAACCTTGGAAAGAAAACAATATATAAGAAATCAACAGGGGAAACAAAAGGCATTCATGGAAGCTCATCCACGAATGAGGATGTACTGGGGCGTGAGCTTATGCTTCCAGAAGAAGTGCGTGAGCTTGACAATGAGTATTGCGTCGTATTCGTACGAGGCAAAAAACCTATTTTGGATCATAAATTCCGGACGTTGGAATCGCCGGAATTTGAGTTATCGAAGAACCTTGGTTCTTATCTGCATTCGCAGGATAAACAGCTTGAGCAGGATGCGTTTCATATATCTCTTGCTAGTCAGAAAGAATTATCAGATGCTTATGCACTTGGAAGGGTTATAGAACTTAATCTTGATCAGAATTTATTGAGTACACCAGAGTATCAGGAATTGCAGGATATTGTGCTGCAAAACGCTGAGGACGTGCAGGAGGAGCTGGAACGAGCCAAAACGATCGATATCCGGGATGTATCTCTTATAGAGCTGCTTCAGATGGACGATTTTGTGTTGTCGGATGAAGAAATGGTTGAGGTAGCGCAGGGAATCAAGGATGGATTGTCCGACGAGGAAGTGAAGAGTTATGTATTATACGGTGACGCCCATCGTATGCATTCACAGAGGTTATTATTAGAAGCGTTAGCAGCCAGGAGAAAGGCAGGTGGATGTTTATGACGGAATTAGATTATAAATTTATCATGGGATATCTGTATGATGAAGATATTACGCTGCAGGAGATATCAGACCTGATTGATGAACCGATTGCACATACTGTGATCGATGGATCGGCGTATTCTTTAGATCAGGCGGGCGTTAATTCATATAATCGATATAAGGATTCGCTATTAGCCCATACATACTACCTGTCAAAGGCTGCCAATCTTCCGTATGCGCTTATGTATGATGCTATCATTGCTCCGATCGAGGAGGGAGTATCGGTAGATAGTATATTCATGGATGATATTTTTGTACGTTCTTTGTTTGATCCGGACATTCATGCTGCAGTCTGTAGCTGCATTGATTATGATAAGCGTATATTTGAGAATATTGAGCCATTACACAATCCCTCCGGCAAGGAAATACGACCGGGGGATTTGATTTCGCTTACTAAAACAAAGGAAATATTTCAATATAGAAATACGTATTATATCCGGATGTACGACGAAATGTCACAGGGCCATATGCTGCGGCGAGAGGACATAGACATAGTTACAAGGGAGATTCGAAGTAAAATAGTATGTCGTTCGTTTGATTTAGGGGATATATATAATGCCATGGTCGCAGATGTTGTTACAAGGTACAACAGGAATCCTGGGGCATCCGTATATGATCTGTCCAGGAAGGCTGCAGAATCTCTTGGAGTAGAAAACAGGATTTCTATTGAGCAATGTGTAAAAAGATATTACAAGGAGGCGGATAAGCGTGCTGTCACTCGAACCACTATCGGATAGTATCGTGAATGAAGCGGCGAAAAGACATTCACAATGGAGAAACGGATATGCCCAGCTATGGAAAGGCTGGCAATTTAATATAAGTGAGTATAATTGTACCGGTTATAGGTTTTGCAATTATTCACTCCAGGAAATGGTTGGCAGCTATGCAGTAATGAATAGCTGCTATTTTTATAACTGTGATTTATCATACAGCCGGATGAATTCTGCGATTGCGAACCATTCGGAATATCATAGCTGCATGTTAAAGGAAGCATATCTTCCATGTGTCAGAATGGATGGAGCAGTATTTGAAAATTGTGAGATCTATCATGCGGATTTCCGCATGGCAAAAATGAATAATGTTGTTATGAAGAATTGTGATTTAACCGGATGCGATTTTCAAGATGCGGAGTTAGCCGGAGCAGATCTGAGATTTTGTACTGTTACCGGTTGTAATTTCAAAGGCACCGAGTTGGATTTTTCCAACAGGATACCACCATATTGTTACTGTAAGGATGTTTATGGAAAGACAATTATGATTATGACCGGGTATAAAGATGTGTATGATGTTCCTGAATTTATGCAAGTTGCGGATCCCATGGAATTAAATGCAGCACATGGGGTATCTCTGGATCGAGTAAACCAGATGATAGCATGTTTTAATAAAGGATGGTTGGGAATCAAACCGCAGATGAAACAGGAACCACAAGAGCCACAAAAAACACGGACACGGTGAAAAACATGCGGTTTTGGAATGATATAGTTAAGATAAGAAAGAAGGGATGATATGCAGGTTGTTGTTGCGGAGAAACCGAGCGTGGCAAAATCAATCGCAAAGGTGCTTGGTGCTAATCGGAGCAAAGATGGATATATGGAAGGTAATGGATATAGAGTAACCTGGTGCGTGGGGCATCTGGTGGAACTTGTATATCCTGCAGCGTACGACGAACGCTACAAAAAATGGCAGTTAGAGCTACTGCCAATTATGCCGGAAAAATGGAAATATGGAATCAAGGGCGATACAAAAAGTCAGTATGATGTAGTTAAATCGCTATTTTTAGATGCAGCTACAGAATCGGTTGTATGTGCTACAGATGCCGGACGAGAAGGAGAGCTTATCTTCCGGAATGTATATATGAAAACAGGCTGTAAAAAGCCTATAAAAAGGTTGTGGATCAGTTCCATGGAAAATAGTGCCATCAGGCAGGGATTTGAAGCATTAAAGGATGGAACACAATATGAAAACCTATATTCTGCGGCACTGGCAAGAGAACGTGCAGACTGGCTAACAGGTATGAATTTATCCCGACTTTTCACCTTGGTTTATGGCGGAGGCAAAAAAATAACGATTGGAAGAGTTATGACACCGACGCTGGCGATGATCTGCGAGAGGGATGCTCAGGTTGATGGCTTCACAAAGAAAAAGTTTTATCAGATCCATTTGAAGAATCAGAAGGGGATTGATTTTGTCAGCGAGAAATTTGAAAACCAGGAAGAAGCTGCAAAGGTGTTTGCAGAATGCACTAATGGAACGTTATGCATCTCTTCTGTAAAGAAAGAAAGGAAAAAACAGCAGCCACCGCTGCTTTATGATCTGACCACACTGCAGCAGGAGTGTAATAAGATGTTTGGATATTCGGCAAATAAAACGCTGGAGATTGCTCAGGAACTGTACGAGAAGAAACTGACCACATATCCGAGAACGGATGCAAAATACATAACGGAAGATATGATGGATACGTTTCTGGATGTGCTTGATCTTGCCCAAGACCATGCAGATTATGCAGATACTCGATGCATAGACAGAAAGCTTGTTAAGCGGGTTATTGACAACAGTAAGGTAACCGATCATCATGCGATCATCATTACAAAAGATCAGACGAATCTGAAAGATTTATCGCAAGACAGCAGGATGGTATATGATCTGATAGTATTAAGGATCCTGTCTGCGGTATCTATGCCTTACGAATATTACAGCATATCGGCAGACGGAACATGTAACAGGCATGAATTTTCAATGAACGGAGTAACCGTAATTGATTATGGATTCAAAGCAAATGAAATGAAATTCCGGAACCGAAGCAAGGCGGATAAAGAAGAAAATGCAGAGAAAATCATGCCGGATATATCGGAAGGTGATGTGCTGCAGGTAACACCGGAGCTTTCTGAGCAATGGACAAAGCCGCCGGCACATTATACGGAAGCTTCACTGCTTGGAGCAATGGACAAAGCCGGAAATAAAGAGATGAGCGATGAAGTAGAGCGAAAGGGGCTTGGAACCTCTGCGACCAGGGCGGCGATCATAGAAAAGTTAATTATAAACGGATATGTGGAGCGGGTAAAGAAAAAACTGGTTGCCACAGAAGCCGGGAAGTATCTAATTTCGGTTGTTCCGGCACGGGTAAAATCGGTAAGTTTAACTTGCGATTGGGAAAATGAGCTTGTAGAGGTTGCTGCAGGAACAAAAGACTATGCAGCATTTATGAATGAGACGGAAGATTATATAAAAAGTCTCGTAGATGAGTATTCCAAGGTAGAACCGAAACCGTGGCAGTCGCAGAGAGAAGAAATATGCAAATGTCCTGTATGTGGAAATTCCGTACAGGAAGGAAAATTTGGAATCTTCTGTGCGGGAAAATGTGGCTTGATGTTCTCATTTTATAAGGAAAAGTTATCTGCGAAACAGATCAAAACATTACTTGTAGATAACAAAGAGGTTTTAATGAAAGATCAAACTTCGAGCAAAGGAACGAAGTATGACATATATATCAAATATCATGGTTATGAGCCGTTTACTTATACGGATAAGGACGGGCATGAAAGAAACGCCTATACCATGAAGTTTGATACAAGATTCCCAAAGAATAATAAGAAGAAAGGTTAAAAAGGGTGGAATTATGTTTGAGATTAGAGTTACAAAACTGGACAATCAGGAAAGCAATGTGAAGGGACTTGTAAGCATGGTTGTAGATGGTAAATTTGCATTTTCGTCTATGCGTGTGATCGAAAGTGAAAAAGCGCAGAGAGGATTTTTTGTTGCAATGCCATCATACCGGACAAAGGAAGGAAAGTATGTGGATCTGTATAAGCCGGTTACATCAGATATGAGTAATGCACTTGCAGATGCTGTTGCAAAAGCAATGGAATCCGGAGAGCCGGTTACAATCGGAAATGGAGAGACACATATTTCGACATATGTAACTCCGGTTCATTACCAGAATAACGAAACCATGGCTGCGAAAGTGAACCTGAAGTGCGGAGATATGGTTTGCGACAGCATCGTTCTTCGAAAATCAATCGAAGAGAATCTCTTTGTTGCATATCCATCATACGAGAAAAAGCAGTTTGATGAATCTGGAAACCCAGTTCATGCAAGTTATTGTAACCCAACAACAGCGGAGTTCCGGACAACATTGTCTGATAACATCCTTGCACAGTATGATGCAGCAATGAAGTGCAGCTACGAAGTAAAACCGAAGGAAAAGGAAACACAGTCGTATTCCGTCGAGGTACCAACTTCGCCTGCCCCAAAGCAGAAATGAAGAGAAGCGGATGGATTGTTAGAGCCGATTGTCGTTATAACAGGCTGCAATCCTCAGACAGGACAGGTGCTACCAGGTACATATCTGCTTCACACAGCAGATCGCATGCTAAAAAATGCTGATGGTTATATAAAAGCTGCCTTACAGACCTCCTATGCAGACTTATTTGAGCCTGTTCACGTGAGCTGCAACATAAAGATGATGCTAGATGGCAAGCTTCGAAGTTTTAAAACAAAGCTTTGTTTGGGAGATGGCACATATCAGTCGATATCTGGGAGCGTTACAGAACCGAAGCTGCATGAATATCTGGAGCAACACATACGGATAGGAAGCAAACGTGAGCAGATACTTCTAAGCAATGAGGAGCTTGTCAAGGATTTGCAGAACAATCAGCAAAATCAGGCTGTTGTGAAGGAAACGATTGAGTTCCTTCGCACAGAGCTGGATAACTGTGAGAGAACGCAGATGGAATTGAATTGTAGTGAAGAAACATTGACCAGTTCTTTGAAGTATGGCATATAAAAAACTGTAGAAAGTAGTGATAATGGCTGCGATATTCGCAGCCATTGTTTAGTATTTGAGGATATTTAAGATGGAAATAGACTATACAATGGAGGAAGTTGTTGAATTTGTAAATAAGCAGGACGGGGATTTTATCATCAACATTAGGATGGGGGTAAACGATGATGGAAAATCAAATTGAAATGGTTGCAGTCAGGCTTGTAAGGGAACCGCCCCTTATGAGCAAAGAACCCATTCATAACCCAGATGATGCAGTAAGGGTATTGGGTGGGTATTTGTGTCAGATGGATAGAGAAGTTATATGTGTGGTAAATTTGCGAAATGATGGAGTTCCGATTAACTGCAGCGTTTGTAGTATAGGTGCGATAAACCAAGCAATCGCACATCCAAGGGAGATCATGAAATCTGCAATTTTATCCAATGCGTCGCAGATCATAATGATGCATAATCATCCAAGCTCCAATTTGATACCAAGTAAAGAAGATACCCGAATTACAGACAGGATGGTAACAATATGTAATATTTTAGGGATTCCGCTTGTTGATCATATTATTGTCGGTGGTGATAACAGCAAATGCTTTAGTTTCCGAGAGAAAAATATACTTCCCATGGAATCGCTCAGACTGCAGGACGATTACAATAAATTGAATATGGGAGCGAGAGTGGCAGAATACGACAATACAATATATAAAATAGGACGGCATAGATAAGATTTTTGATAAGGAGGGAAAGGAACTATGGCTACGAAGAGAGAGCAAGAAAGAGATATTGCTTATAAGAGGATAATAGGACAGCTAAATGATCAATCTGTATATGAGAATGTGATGAGGAGTTGTTCACGCATGATTGATCTCCAACATATCGACAATGTGCTTGCCATCTGTTCACAAAAACCATATGCAACGGCTCTTAATACATATGATCGTTGGATGAGTGAAGCAAACCGGCATATTGAGAAAGGAAAAAAGTCCATATGTATCTTTGGAAATGAACCTAATTATCCAGGTTCATTTTTTTTATACGCATACGAAGATACGAAAGTGCTTAATGGTAAGCTGGATCTATATGAAGATTTATTTTCGAAGGAAATAATCCAGGCATATTATGAAAAAAATAAATTTTCCTCCGAAAAAATAAAAACCTTGTATTCTGATATGATAAGTAGTATATTAAAATCAGAGGAAGAATTGAAACATAAAGATGAGGTATTTCTGGCAGCGAGCATTATAGTGTATGAGCGGCTGGAAGTTGATTGTAACAACGAAAAATCCCAGCTGGCGTCTGTTGTAAGGGGATTCCAGCCGGATGATATACATTACGTATTAGATAAAGCACATTCTATCAGCAGAGGTTTGATTCAGAATATCAGAATGGAGCTTCAGGAGATTAGGAAAGAGAGGGTGGATGATTATGATCAGAACAGAGAAGTTGAGCAACGGGAGAGAAGTACCGGCAGTGGATACGGAAGAGGAGTGGGACGAGTTTATCCGGAGTATTCCGAGGGACGAGATGCTGCCGCTGTACATCGTGAGAAAACAGACAATATTCAAGCTGGACTTACCAACAGAGACGTATATGTCGGACGCAATGACGTTCGATATGTTGGATTACGAGATGGAAGAGGAGCCTCCATGGAGAAGCGAATCCCTGAGCCTGTTCGCATTTCAGTGGATTCACGTGATCGAGGATCAGTTCGGACAGACGCTGCATCCGATTCAGATCAGCGCCAACAAGGATTCGACGGACGGAGCGAAACAGTACAGACTGTTCTTGGACAAAGCGAAGGAAGTGCAGTACGAAGCATACAAGCTGTACAATCAGATCATGCAGACAGAGCAGAAGAAGCTGGACACATGGCGCAGGGAGACATCACCGGACTTCATGGAAGTAGTACGGAGAGCGGAGCAGTTCCGGGATACAACGAGGGAGATCGTTTTCGAGGAAGTGATCCTGCCGATGGGACATTATCCGGAGGAGAAACTCAAACTGATCGAGAGAGATCTGTTATAAATGAGAAAAAAGAAGAAGCTATGCAGGCTTCTTCTTTTTTGATTGGTGAGGAATTTGTTATCGATGGCAAATTACTTGAAGTGTTTCAGATTACAGATAACGAAGTAACAATGATCGATCGTTCGGATGAATCTGAAACACAGGAGCCAACGGAATACCAATATTCAATCGATACTGCAAATGCAGCATACAAAGAGTACCAGGATGATCTGCAGGCGAACAGAGAGAAACAGGGATTGACGCAGCAACCGGTGGAATATCAACAGATGGATATGTTTGCAATGCTTGGTATTGACACTACACCATCGCCGGCAAAGATCAATACGAATCCATTAGCAGGACAATATCATAATCCAACGAACCATTCTGTAGTACCTCAGAAATATATTGATGAAGTTTTAAAGCGTGGATCTGGTTTTACAGGCGGCAAACATAGAATCGCTCAAATGTATAAGGACAACACCTTAACTGCATCTGCACGTGCGGCAAAAATCAAACAGGAATATGGGCTTGGCGGTGCTGGCTGGCCCATGGATGGCAAGCCGGGTGTCCATGGTTATGATACACATCAATCGAATAAAGGTATCAGAATACAATGGACTGATGAACAAGGCGAAAATGAAGGATATGTATCGTGGCGGGATGTTGAAAAAAATATTGCATGGCTGATTTCAACAAATAATTACCTTGAAGAGGAAATAGAGCAACAGGAAGAAGCCCTGGAACAGACAGACACACCAGAGATGGCAGAGGTTGTAGAAATCATGGAGGAGGTTCCTGCGCCGGCTTTAACACCTGCAGACAAGGATAATATTCAGGATCTATTGTTGAATGTAGATTTTTCCGGATATGCATATGCACGCGCGTTTTTACAGACAGTATGTACAAACGATGATTTGACAGATGCAGAACAGGCATCTTTCTTCGCAGCGCTTATGTGCGATAATGATACGAAAGAATATACTTTATATTATAGGACGAACCCAGTAGATGTCCGGACAAATTTAGAAGATATAAAGATTGTATATGACAATGTGGAGTATCATATTTCGTATGATGATTTGGTAGAACGTCTTAAATATAAGTTAAACAGAGGCGGTTTTGGAGAGTATTGTACACAGGAAGATTTGGAATCTGTGCAGGATGTGATCAATACTGTCAATACGGGCGTATATGCCAGCTACAGAGAAGCTCTTGCAGAGAAAGCGCAGATAAAAGAAAAAGAGAAGCAGCCGGCAATCGATTATCATTATGATCCGGAACAGTTCGCCCACACGCTTCAGGGAGCAGGCGCAAAAACACGATTTGGATGGAACATAGAAGCTATTCGGACACTAAAAAAGGTGGAAAACGAGGGAAGGTTTGCGACGCCAGAGGAGCAGGAATGCCTGGCACATTATTGTGGCTGGGGTGGACTGTTCAAGGCATTTGATAATCAAGATGAAAAATGGTCGAAAGAATATAAAGAACTGAAGGAACTTTTGACAGAAGAAGAGTATGCATCTGCACGAAGCACGGTGAATGATGCGTTCTATACAGATCCGGACGTTGCTGCAGCGGTTGGTCAGATACTTGTTAATTGCGGATATACAGAAGGAAATCTATTGGAGCCGAGTATGGGTGTCGGACATATTATCGGATCCCTTCCTGTAGAACAGAATTTCAAACGTTACGGCGTGGAAATTGACAGCATATCCGGTCGGATTGCGAAGCTGCTATATCCAAACATGGAGATTCAGATTAAAGGCTATCAGAATACTACCTATTCTGATGGCTTTTTTGATTGTGCGATCGGAAATGTGCCTTTTGGTAATTACAAACCATACGATCCAAGGTATAACAAGCACAATTTCAAAATACATGATTACTTTTTTGCCAAAACTGTCGATCAGGTGCGTCCCGGCGGACTTGTTGTGTTTATAACAAGCACAGGCACCTTGGATAAGGCGAATTCTAACGTTCGTAGATATATTGGGGAGAGGGCGGAGCTGATCGGAGCAATCCGGTTACCAAACACGGCATTCAAGAATTTAGCAGGTACAGAAGTAGCAACGGACATCCTGGTGATGCGTAGACGGGAATATCCGGTTGCATTGGATGAGACGTGGTACCATTTGGGTTACACAGATGATGGAATCCCGGTAAATGAGTATTTTACTGATTATCCGGATTTGTGTCTTGGGAAAATGCAGTATGATATCGGACGTTTCGGACCGGAGAGTAAATATACTACTTGTGTTCCGGACAGTAGAGATTTTAAGGAACATCTGAAGGAGATTGTACAGAGATTTTCATCAGATATTTACCGTGAACCGAATCAGGTAAGCGAAAAAGAGGATTCTATACCGGCAGATCCATCAGTTTCGAATCATACGCTGACTGTTATAGATGGAAAGGTGTACTATCGTGATAATTCACAGATGAAGGATCAGAACTACTCGTCTGCAAATGTAAAAAAGGTTGAACAGTATATTGCATTACATAAGATTGCCCGCCGTGTGATTCAGATTCAGTATGAAGGCTGCAGCGATGAAGAACTGAAGCTTGCACAGTCTGAATTGAATGAGACATATGATAAGTTTGTAGAAGAAAATGGATATATATCCGATACATCCAATGTAAAAATCCTTGGGATGGATAATAATTATTCATTCATGAATTCCTTCGAGGAGAAGCTGGAGGATGGGAGCGTTCGGAAAACAGACATATTTACAAAGAGGACGATTAACCCTATTCGCGAGATTACAGAAGTAGAGACTGCTTTTGATGCGCTGCGCGTATCCCTTACACAAAACGGTAAGGTTGATATCAATTTCATGTTAGGTATATATAGTCCGAATTTATCGTCCGTGGATATATCAGAAATGAATGCGGATGAAATTTATGCTGCAAAGAGGAATATATTGGTTCAGGAGCTTCATCATGTTATTTATCTCGATCCGGATGAATATGATCCGGATAACCTCGATGCAGGCTGGCATACGGCAGATGATTATTTGTCCGGGAATGTACGGGAGAAGGCAAAAAAGGCGATAGATATGTCCGGGGATGAAACGATGGGTGCGACATTTATGGATAATGCCGAGATGCTTCAGAACGTAATTCCTGAAGATATACCATATACAGATATTGATGTGAAGCTTGGAAGCAGCTGGGTGGATCCGGAGGATTATGCAGAATTCATGTTTGAAACTTTCCATATAGCACCAGTTGACCGAAATACATACCGCTGGATCCGCAGCGATATAACAAAATACGTAGGAATCAAACTTATACCGGGTACAATGGAGTACCGGGTAACTGGGCAAAGCAAGTGCAAATGGAATGCATATTGTAATTCCGTATTTGGTACAGAAAAAATGAATGCTGCAGCGATCTTGGAGCGCACGCTTAATTTTAAGCAGGTAACGGTGTATGTACCGGGAACCCACTCAAAAGAAGTAGACCGTGAGGCAACGATGCTTGCCCGCGAAATGCAAGAAAAGATCAAGCTAGAGTTCAAAGACTGGTTCTGGCGTGATGAGGAACGCCGGGAAAAATATGAAAGAAAATACAATGACATGTTCAACAGTGTGAAGCTGCGTGAATATGATGGCAGTTTTCTGGAGTTCCCTGGAATGAATGCAAATATATCACTAAAGCAGCATCAGAAAAATGCGATTGCACGTATCCTTCTTGGCGGAAATACACTTCTTGCACACTGCGTTGGTGCCGGTAAGTCATTTGAGATGATTGCATCGGTGATGGAGCAGAAGAGGCTAGGACTTGTAAATAAACCACTTATGATTGTACCAAAGGCGATAGTAAGCCAGATGGAATCAGAATTCATGCGATTATATCCTTCTGCGAACATTCTCGCCGTAAAAGACAAAGATTTCGACAAAAAGAACCGGCAGAGATTTATTGCTAGAATTGCAACAGGAGACTATGATTGCGTAATCATGTCTCATAGCCAGTTTGAAATGATTCCGCTGACACAAGAACGCGAAATCGTATATAAGAAGCAGGAAATTGATGAGCTGCAGGCATATTTGCGCGACTTGAAGGATGCAAAAGGAGATAGCTGGAGCGTCAAACGTATAGAGGATGCAATTAAAAAGAGAGAAGAAGAGCTAAACAAATTGCTGGATGTACCACGGGATAATACGATTTGCTTTGAGCAGCTTGGGGTAGATGCGCTTTATGTTGACGAAGCACACAACTTCAAAAATATGGCGATATTCTCGAAGATTAACAATGTGGCAGGTATTCCGACAGCATCTTCAAAGAAAGCATTCGATATGCGAATGAAGTGCCGGTACATCAATGAAATATCCGGGGGAAAAGGGCTTGTATTTGCAACTGGAACACCTGTGTCAAATACAATGGCGGAAATGTTCGTTATGCAGTCTTTCCTGCAGCCTGAGCGGTTGAAAGAGCTTGGAATCAGTGTGTTTGACGCATGGCTCGGTTCTTTTGGAGAGATTCAGGCGTCACTCGAATTAAAGGTAGCCGGGAATGGATACAAAGTGAAGAACAGAGTAAAGAATTTCCAAAATGTGCCGGAGCTTATGACAATATTTAAGGAAGTAGCGGATATTCAGACTGCTGATATGTTAGAACTTCCGGTGCCAAAGCTGCGAACCGGTCAGCCGATCATAGTTGAGTGTGAAATGGACGATGCACAGACGGAAATACTGGAATCTCTGATCGAAAGAGCGGATGCGTTGGAAAGTGGTGGCGTGGATCCGTCAGTCGATAATATGCTGAAGCTTACAAATGAGGCAAAGCTGCTCGGTACAGATGCCAGACTTTTAGATCCGGATGCTCCGGATAACCCGCAAGGAAAATTATTTAGATGCGCCGAAACAGTTTATAAAGAATATGAGATACATAATCGAGATGGAAAAATTGGCTGCCAGTTAGTGTTTTCCGATATGGGGACACCGAAGGCGGATGGAACCTTTGACGTATATAATACTGTAAAGAATTATTTGATCGATCTGGGAATACCGAAAGAAGAAATCGCATTCATTCATGATGCAAAAAATGATGCAGAGCGACAAGATATCTTCCGGAAAACGAATGCCGGGCAGATTAAAGTATTGTTTGGCTCGACAGATAAGTGTGGTACAGGTGTTAATGTTCAGACACATCTTGTTGCCATGCATCATATTGATTGCCCGTGGAAGCCTTCAGCAATCGAGCAGCGGAATGGTCGAGGAATCCGCCAGGGAAATGAGAACGAAGAAATTGCAGTATATCACTATATAACGAAAGGTTCTTTCGATGCATATAGCTGGTCTCTGGTCGAGAACAAACAGAAGTTTATATCGCAAATTATGACCAGCAAGCCGGTAGGACGTACCTGTGAGGATATAGATGAAGCTGCGCTTAATTATGGAGTGTTCAAGGCTGTTGCAACCGGTGATGATACTATCCGAGAGAAAATGGAACTTGAGAATGATTTAACGCGATTACGGATGTTGAAATCAGCATATAATAAAAAACGTCGTTACGCGGAATTACGGGTAAGCAGATCGATTCCACTTGAGATTGCTCAGACGAAAGAGAAGATCGAAGTATTTGAGCAGGAAATCGCATACCAGAAGGCTCATCCGGCAGTAAATGAGGATGGTGAGGCGACATTTTCTATGATGATCGGATCCGAAATCTTTACAACACATAAGGATGCAGGATTTGCCTTGAATCAAGCAGTTTCAAAGCTGAAGTGTAGAGACAATCTGGTGGTTGGAGAGTACAACGGATATACGATGACAGCTGCGATCACGCAGAAGAATCTGACAGGAGAGGTTGGAGAAAAAACTATTTATCTGAAGCGCAAAGATGGAGGAAAGGCATCTCATGAGGTCATTATTGGGCTAAGTACACTTGGAAATATCGTTAAAATTAACAATGTGTATAATTCTTTCGAGAAGTCTCTGAATAAAGAAAAAGGAAATCTGCAGAAGTATGAGAGTGAGCTGCTAATCGCAAAAGAAGAACTTGCGAAGGGATTTCCGTACGAATCTGAGATTCGAGAGAAAGAGCAGCGTCTAAAAGAAATTGATGCCCTGGTTACTTCCCAGGATGTCGATGTGTTCGACGAAAACTTTGATTCTGATATGAATAAGGTTGAAAAAAGGAATATCGAGACAAAAAAACAAATATAAAAAAGCCCTAAAAGGTTGAAAAAAGCCCCTCTGCGGCAAAATAAATACCCCATTAGCAAACGTCTATGGTGGTCCTGACGGGGAAATGGGCGCATCCATGCGTTATCTGTCCCAGCGATATGCTATGCCATACAAAGAGTGTCAGGCAACTCTGACGGATATCGGAACGGAAGAACTCGGACATCTGGAGATTGTTGCATCCATCATCTACCAGTTGACGAAGAATCTTTCTATGGAAGAAATCAAAGCTTCCGGCTTTGACAAATATTATATCGATCACACGATTGGTATCTGGCCGCAGGCAGCGGGAGGCATTCCGTTTAACGCATGCGAATTCCAAAGCAAGGGGGATACGATTACCGACCTGTACGAGGATCTGGCGGCTGAACAGAAGGCACGCAGTACCTACGACAACATCCTCCGGTTATGTAAGGATTATCCGGATGTTTACGAGCCGATCAAATTCCTGCGTGCACGTGAAGTAGTGCATTTCCAGCGGTTTGGTGAAGCACTTCGACTGGTGCAGGATAAATTGGATGAGAAAAATTTCTATGCATTCAATCCGGCGTTTGACCGCTCGGCTCCATGCGTGGATAAGAAGAAATGTAATTGTGAGAAATAAGGATTTCTTGGGGCTTAATCCAATATAAAAAGGGACTGCCGTGTAATGGGGATGGCAGTCCCTTGATTTTGGGTTGCTGTGTGCTTTGATCTTTTACTCCTGCAGTGTATAAAATAACTTCGTCTCATCCACAATCCGATATTTCCCGTCGGTATAATCGACGATCATCACATTGCAGTTTTGCTGCAATCCGCCCGACCAGAAATCTTTGATTTCGTGTTTCTTAATATAAGACATGATTCCTTTGTTGAGCGCACCGTGTGCGACAATCATCACACGCTCGCAGGAAGTGGCGAGCGGTTCGATCTTATCCTGCATAAAATCCCCGGCACGTGCGATCAGGTGCGGAAGCGTCTCTGCGTCGTCTGCAGGCACATACAATTCCGGCTGCTTGAAGAAGTAGCGGAAGGTAAGCGATTCGTCCTTGATCAGCTCCGAAAAATTCTGACCTTCAAAATGTCCGAACGATAATTCTCGCAGCCGGTCATCCGTTTCAATCTCGATGTCCCGTCCGTTGCGGATCAGACAAGCAGTTTCGTAAGCGCGTTTTAACGGACTGGAAAAAATCTTGTCAATCCGTGTATTCATCAATGCCTCGCCAGTCAGTCGTGCAACCTCGCGGCCTTTTTCACTTAATTCGATATCCTCACGTCCTTGCAGACGTTTTTCACGGTTCCATAAGGTTTCTCCGTGGCGTACTATATATAATTCCATGTTTATTCTCCGTTCTGTCCATAGGATCACCGTAAATGCATCTACATATATATTGCAATTACGAATGCCTGTGGTTATATATTCTCAATCTGCCAGTCAATTGGTGCAACACCATGCCTCTGCAAAAATTCATTCGCCTGACTGAAATGCTTACAGCCAAAGAATCCACGGTAGGCGGAGAGTGGTGATGGATGAGGCGCTTTCAAAATCAAATGATTTGGATTGTCCAACATAGCTGCTTTTTTCTGCGCAAAGCTTCCCCACAACAAAAATACGATTGGTTGATTTTGCTTGTTGACGGCGCGGATTGCCGCGTCTGTAAATTCTTCCCAGCCCATGCCCTGGTGGGAGGCAGCCTGATGGGCACGTACAGTCAAAACTGCATTTAAGAGCAAAACCCCCTGCTCGGCCCATTTGACAAGATACCCGTTGTTTGGAATATAGCAACCGACATCATCGTGCAATTCTTTGTAGATATTGATCAGTGATGGCGGGATATCTACGCCCGGCTTTACCGAGAAAGAAAGTCCGTGTGCCTGTCCGGGACCGTGATAAGGATCCTGACCGATGATGACACATTTTACATCCTTTAACGGTGTCAGATGAAATGCGTTGAAGATATCATCTCCGGGTGGATAGATCGTGTGGGTGCTGTATTCTTTCCCGACAAAATCAAACAGTTTCCGATAATATGGCTTATTATATTCTGGTGCCAAAACCTTAGCCCAGTCATTTCGAATTGGTGGCATAATACTCTCCTTTGTAAGTGCTGCCGGTGCGAAGCTGGCAGATATCAATTCGTTGTTTTCTATTAACACTAGATTATCACAACTGCCAGAAGAATACCACATGGATTTTCTCTATAAAATAGGAAATATTTTGCAGATATAAATCTTTTCCGCTTATTTGGAAAAAGGTGGTTGACCGCAAAAAGAATCTGTGATAATGTAAGTCTGTAAATGCAGAGAAGAGGAATAGTAGGAATCCAAAGGATTTCAGAGAGTCGTTGGCTGGTGTGAAACGATAATCCGAAGATTTTGAACTCGCCTTGGAGCAGCCGATTGAACAGATGTGAGACAGGAAAGTTTGACATTAGTAGATTTGGACGGAGCCTGACCGTTACAGCGGGAAGATATAGGATGCATGCATCTTTGTATCTGTGAGAGCATACGATATGTATGAATTAGAGTGGTACCGCGTAAGAGGTTAGAATGATGAAACTTGCGTCTCTAAGTAGTTGTTGGAGGCACAGGTTTATTTTTTTATGTATGGAGGTAGAAAGATGAAGAATTTTGAGCATTACAAGCGTGGCTATTATATGCCGCCGGTACAGAGTACAGACTGGGTAAACAAAGAGTATATCGATAAGGCACCAGCATGGTGCAGCGTAGATCTGCGTGATGGTAATCAGGCGCTGATCATTCCGATGAGTCTGGATGAGAAGCTTGAATTTTTCAAAGAATTGGTACGTGTAGGCTTCAAGGAAATCGAGGTTGGTTTCCCTGCAGCTTCTGAGACAGAATACAAGTTCTGCCGTACATTGATCGAGGAGAATCTGATTCCGGATGATGTGACGATTCAGGTTCTGACACAGGCAAGAGAGCATATTATCAAGAAGACATTTGAGGCAATTCAGGGTGCAAAGAATGTCGTTGTGCATCTGTACAATTCGACATCCTACGCACAGAGAACACAGGTATTCAAGAAGTCCAAGGAAGAGATTCTGAAGATCGCAACAGACGGCGCAAAGCTGTTAAATGATATGGCAGACCAGTATGGTGTGAACCATCAGTTTGAGTACTCACCAGAGAGCTTTACCGGAACTGAAGTCGACTATGCATTGGAAGTATGCAATGCAGTCATCGACATCTGGAAGCCGACACCAGAGCGTAAGGTTATTATCAACCTTCCTGCAACGGTTGAGATGTCATTGCCACATGTTTACGCAAGTCAGATTGAGTACATGAGCAAGAACCTGCATGACCGTGAGAATGTTGTACTTTCCCTTCACCCTCACAACGATCGTGGTTGCGGTGTCGCAGATGCAGAGCTTGGTATCTTAGCTGGTGCAGACCGTATCGAGGGTACTTTGTTTGGAAATGGTGAGCGTACCGGTAATGTCGACATTATCACACTTGCCATGAATATGTTCACGCATGGCGTAGATCCGAAACTGGATCTGTCGGATATTCCGCATCTGACAGAAACCTATGAGAGATTGACGAGAATGCATGTATATGAGCGTTCTCCATACACGGGACAACTGGTATTCGCAGCATTCTCCGGTTCCCATCAGGATGCAATTGCCAAGGGTATGAAGTATCGTGAGAATGATCCGGATGGTATGTGGACGGTTCCATATCTGCCATTAAATCCAGAGGATGTCGGAAGAAAATACGATGGCGATGTTATTCGTATCAACAGTCAGTCCGGAAAGGGCGGCATCGGATTCTTATTGGAGCAGAAGTATGGATTCAACCTGCCACCGAAGATGCGTGAGGATCTTGGATATACAGTTAAGGGCGTATCTGACCATCAGCATAAGGAGCTTTCTCCGAAGGAAGTATTGGATATCTTCCAGAACGAATATGTAAACCGTGAAGATACAGTCAAGCTTGTAGAGTGCCATTTCAAGCAGATTGACGGTATTCAGGCAGAGCTTACAATCCTCGTAAATGACGAGAAGAAGGTATATCATGGACAGGGAAATGGACGTCTCGATGCGATCAGCAATGCGATCATGAAGCATTTCGATATCAAGTTCTCCCTTGTTACATACGAAGAGCATGCTCTGCAGGTAGGTTCAGATTCACAGGCATGTGCATATGTCGGATTGGAAGTCGAAGGTGTGAATGGAATCGTCTGGGGCGCAGGCATCAAGTCTGATATTATTGATGCATCTGCATATGCTTTGATCAGTGCGTTGAACCGTTCAAACCACATGAATAAATAGAAGTTTGAATAAAATATACCGTATTGTTTCTTCTTGTTTTATCTGACAGTTTGTGCTAAAATAATCTAAATGTTGTGTTGTATTGTGTCGATAACACAGTTGACAACATGCGCGGATAAATGCGTAGAAAACGAGCAGGAGGAGTAACACCATGATATTTGTGAAGTCGGAAGACTTGAAATATGGTATGCGTCTGGCAAAACCAATCTACAATAAGACTGGCGTTTTGCTGTATGAGCGTAATACAAGACTGACACTTCAGGGTATCGAGAGTGTAAAGAACTTCGGGTTGCTTGGACTTTATATTCTGGAGCCAGCGGAGCCAGTGCCGCCGATGTCGGAGGAAGATCTGGACTTTGAGCGTTTTCAGACGATGGCGGTGTTCAGTATCCGGGAAGAACTGGATAACATCATTGCCGGCAGAGAGCCAATCAATCTGAAGCGTCTGGCGAATGCGATCATCACGAATTATGGACGATTGGATCATAAGATTACATTCACACAGAATCTTCGTTCCACGACGGATTATGTGTATAAGCATGTAATCAACACAGCCATTTTATGTGCGCTGATTTCAGCACAGGTGTATTACACACCGACAGAACAGGAAGAGCTGGTATTGGCAGCACTGTTGCATGATATCGGAAAGCTGTTATTGCCGAACAAGGTGCGGGAAAAATACGATGATTACGATACGAATGATCTGATCATTGTCAAGAAGATTCAGAACGATGGACTGGGACTGCTCAGACCGGAGATCGGAATTGACAGCGGCGTCCGCAGAATCGTAGCCCAGATTCATCGCATGGAATATGGAAACAGTAATCTGGAACAGGGCAAGATTTTAAAAAGTACAAAGATTTTGAAAGTTGCGAATCTGTTTGATACGATGACCTGCATGAAGATCAGTGAGGAAGCGATATCGGAGATCGCAGCGATCAAATATCTGTTATTGAATAAAGACGAGTTCGATGAGGAGATTGTAGGTGCACTTATCAAGAGTATCAACATCCTGACACCGGGTGTCTGTATCGAACTTACGAACCGTGAGAAGGGACTTGTCATATCGGAGAATCCGCAGAATATTCTGCGTCCGGTTGTTTTAGGTTTCTCGACGAATAAAATTTATGATTTGAGTAATAATGGTGTATATCGGCGTTACCAGATCGTTGATATAATGAAGACTATGGATAATCGTATCAAGGTTGACCGGGAGCGATTGGAAGAGTACATGAATAAGCGATGATTGGAAGCAATTATCGCTTGTTCCATTTATAGACAAAAATACATCCGAATCCGAACGAGGGGGTATGCAAGATGGCAGAAAATATATTTAATGAAAAACAGGATTATATCGTTGCGGCGCGTGACGAGGTTATAAAACGGGATGAATATGCGGCAAATATTGACCGCATGAAACAGCAGCAGAAGAAGCTGTCAAGAAGCATTGCTTCAGAAGAAAAGTCAATTGCGGATGAGATTGCGACGACGATCAAGAAGCGCCGACAGGACATTCAGTCGACCTACGATGACCGGCTTGATGATAACCGTGCACGGAAAAAGAAGGTGGCGAACAAGCGAGACAAGAAAAAAGAGGAGCGCATGGACAAACGCTATCACGAGGAGACGAAAAGCCTGCGGGAAAGCGATAAGGATCTTAAGGTTGAGATGCAGACGTTGCTGCGTAAATATAAGCTTCCATCTTTCTGTGGAAAGAAATTATACTTTGCGTTGTTTTATGCACGGAATGTGCGCGAGTTTGGCTTGAAGCTTCTGACATTTATAATCGGGTTCGGTGGCATTCCGGGACTTGTGACATTTCTGGTGAAAAAACTTGTACTCGATACAAAGAAAGATATCAATGTTGCGTTCTGGTGTGCGCTGATAGCGGCAGGAACGCTGATCGTATTATTACTGATCTATTTTGCAATTTACAGTAAGACGAAGCTGAAGCATATGGATGCGATGACACAGGCACGGAGTATCCGTGACAAGATGATCGCGAACAAGAAGCAGGCAAATGCTATCCGTCATTCCATCAACAAAGATCATGATGACAGCCAGTATAATCTGGATGCCTATGATGAGAAGATGGATAATCTGGATGCAGAGGCAGATGCGATTGGTAAGGAGAAGCAGGAAGCACTCCGGTCGTTCGAGGAAGAGACGACATCCATGATCACAGAGGAAATCAATAACCGCAGACTTCCGGCATTGGAGGCAATGAAGGAAGAAAAAGCAAACATGGAAAATGAAATTGCTGCGGAGGAAAAACGCTTTTCGGATCAGACACTTTTGATCGCGAATAAATACGCTGCCATTCTTGGTGAAGATTTGTGCAGACAGGATAAGCTGGAAGATTTGATTGCGATCATGCAGGAGGGACAGGCGGATACGGTTTCGGAAGCGATCGCAGTTTACAAAGGTCAGAAGGCGTCCAGATAACGAATCGAATATTTGAGTGCGTTCGCAATGCAGTCTGCGAGCTGCATGACTGTGTACAGACGGGTGGATTGCAAAAGACCCGGATGTCCACCAGACACGTTTACAATGCCGGTAATGGAGAGATCTCCGATTGCCGGCAATTTCTTTTTTACACCTTTTCCGGGCAGGATAGGACCGTCGTTGATCGTGACAAGTCCGACGTGGGAGCTGCTTCCAAGCGAAGCATCGACTGCGATAACAAATGGATTTTCATAATTGTTTCGGATATCGTGCAAGGCGTCATGGATATTCAGGGCATGGACGGGCGCAGACAGACAGCCCATTACATGAAACGTTTCACTGTAATTTAAGAGCTGTTCGCCGACAAGCGGACCGAGACAATCGCCTGTGGCGCGGTCGGTTCCAATACATAAAATAATCGGGGTGTATTGTTCGATTTCAACATCCTGTAAATATTCCAGAATACATTTTCCAAGCTCGATATGGGCATAACCCTGCGCAACATCGAAATATTGAATCCCATTTCTGCGTTCTGCGATTTCCTTCATAAACACCTCGGCCACGTTTGCTCCTTCTATACTCTATGCAGAAAGTATTAACAAGTTGTTAGAAAAATAAACAAAGCTGCAATCTGTTTCCTTTTCTGTCGCAGAATACATGTTGTTGAAATAAGTTGCGGTGGAAAGCCAGATTCAGGCGACAGGTTTCGAAGCACAGAAAAAGACGCTGATGCTATATTCTATAAAACGAATTATGGAGGCGTAGCATAGCATGATTGAAGTTATCTATGATAAGGACAAGGAAAAAGACAAGCAGGAATCAAACGAAAAAAATGAGCACGAGGTAAGCGTGAACCTGCGCCTGCCGAAAAACATAAGACAGATCGGATCGCCGGATGGACATAAGCGCATCTATATGGAAGATTATGTTGTTACATATCTGAACTATATTGCAAGACCAGGCAGCACGCAGGCGAGAGGTGCTATTTTACTTGGCGAAAGCAAGAAATCAGATGCAGGAGATGTGATTTTTATCAGTGGTGCGGTTGATGCACAGAATATCGAATTTGATATGGATGAGAGTGAATTTACACAGGAGATCTGGACCGAAATCTATGATCAGGTCAAACAGTTTTTCCCGGGACTATCCGTGATGGGATGGTTTCTGTCGCGTATGGGATTCTCAACGGCGATCAATGATAAAATCGAGAAGATGCATGTGGAGAATTTCCCAGGAAAGGACAAGGTGTTATTTATCACCGATTCACTTGAATCAGAAGATGCATTTTATATGTATGAACATGGACAGCTTGTAAAACAGAAGGGCTATTACATTTACTATGAGAAAAATGAGGCAATGCAAAACTATATCATGAAACAAAAGGGGGATGCCCCCTTGGAACAGTCCGAGATTCAGAGAAAAGATGAAGAAATCGTGCGACAATTCCGCCGCAAAAACAAAGATCTGCCGGAAAACAAAGATACCGGAGTCGGATTTGTGTATATTGCAAGTTCTTTTGTCGTACTCGCACTCCTGGCGATGGGAATCACAATTGTGAGCAATTACGACAAGATGAAGCAGATGGAAGTATCAATCAACCGGCTGGAGGTCACGGCGGATACGACAGTGGATACGGATTATGTAGAAGCGATGGCGACGACAGAGCTGCCAGTGGCAACTGGAAATGATGCAGCTGCGAGCACAGACACAACGGAAGGAACTGCGGTTGATCCAGCACAATCGGATAAAACAGTTACCACGGAGACTTCTGCAGAACCTGCTGAGACGGAATCTGTGACAACGGAAACGACATTGCCGGTAGCGGCAGAGCAGGATCAGTATTATATTATTCAGGAGGGGGATTCACTAAGCTCCATTGCATTTACACGGTATGGGGACGCCGATCTGGCGGCGAAAATCGCTGAGGCAAATGACATTGGAATCGATGACAACATCTTTGTTGGACAGAAAATACTCCTACCAAACCTCCAGTAAATGTGCTATACTTTATTGGATTATGGAGTTGTATATTAGTATAGAGGAAATGCAATGAGAAAAAAAGAAGAAGCTACAAATGAAAAAATAATTGATGTCGGTGGTTCGGAAATTGTGGGAAAAAGAAATGCAGAGCAGTTAGAGAGCGAACATAAAAAACATCGTGCGTGGAAGATTGGAATCTTGATTGTGCTTGTGTTTGCAGCGGTTGCGTATGTGATAGGCACACGCTGGGAATATAAGGGGTATAAGGTTGTTGAGAGTAACCAGACTGATTATTCGAATACAGCAAGCTATATCCGATTCAGTGACAATCTGCTCAAATATACGCCAGATGGAGTTTCCTATATCAATGCTAAGGGAGAAACTGTCTGGACGACAGGTATCAATATGAAGGTCCCGGTTGCGGTGGCAAGTGGGGATTATGCGGTGGTTGCAGATATGAACGGCAATACAGTCTGCGTATTCAGCACATCCGGCGAGGTAAGCAGCCAGACGATGCAGTATCCGATCTGCGATATTGATGTCGGCGATCAGGGTGCATTTGCGGTTGTATTGGAAAGCGAAAAGACCAACTATGTAAATCTGTATACCCGCAAAGGTGAAATTGTATATGAGATCCAGACGAGTATTGATAAGAGTGGATATCCGTTAGATATTTCGATTTCAGACAATGGAGAGAAGCTGTTTACAAGCTACATGAATGTAGGAAACATGGTCATGGAAAATACACTGGCAGCCTATAATTTTGGTGAGGTTGGACAGAATAGTAATGCAGACCGTCTGGTTGGAAGTTATTCCTTCTCGGATCAGGTATTTTCCAAGGTGCAGTTTGTAGATAACGATACCGTTGTTGCATTTGGTACAAAGGCAATCGAAATCTATACGATGAAGGAAAAGCCGGTTTTAAAAAAGCGTATTGTCTTCAATGATGAGATTCGGAGTATTTTTTACGGAGACGATTATATTGGCGTGATCCAGAAAAATACAAATGAAAATTCCAATGTGCTTTACACCCTGCATGCCTATAATCTGCGGGGAAAAGAGATGTTTTCAAAATCGTTATCCTTTGACTATGATAATATTTTCGCAGGAAAAGATGAGATTATTGTAACAGGTGGAAACGACTGCGCTATTTTCCGGAAGAATGGCTCTGTTAAATTTGAAGGCGAATTAAAGAGTCGGATTCGAAGTGTGGTGCCAAGTGGAAAACGTCTCGAATATGTGGTTGTATATGAAAATGAAACGCAGGTAATCAAATTGAAGAATGCATTATCAGAAGGCTCACAGAGAGGGAACAGCAACACAAAGACAAAATCAGATACTCCGGTTGCAACGCCAGCAAATGCAGCTACATCGGGTGACGCACAATAAGAACATAGGGTAGAATTTAAATATGGTATATATTGTAATACTTGCAATCCTGACAGGTATGTTTATAGGATTTCGGAGAGGATTTCTGCGGTCAGTCTTTAAATTGCTGATCACGATCCTCTCTGTTGTGCTGTCATACGTTCTGGCACCGTTGATTGCAAATTGGGTAATTTCATACACGACACTGGATGACAAGCTGCAGGCATCCATTGCATCACAGATGGAGGAAACAGCAAGACAGCAGGTGAAAAATCAGTTAGAGGCATCCGTGGGGCAATATGGCATCACAGTTACAGATGACATGGTTAATGCAGCACTTGACACACAACTAAGTGAAAATCAACAGGCAGATATGCTATATCAGATCTCCATGCCGGAAGATGCAAGAGAAACGATCCTGCAAAATGCATCTGCGAATGTAGCAGATTATGCAGCGCGCTCCTTTTATCAATATGTAGCGGGATGCTTGGCAAAAATGATTGTGCGGGCAGGCATCTATGTGCTGACGTTCCTCGTCATCAGTCTGTTGTTATTCCTATTATATATGTTATTGTCCCTTGCGCTTCGCATGGCATCTCTTGGCGGCTTGAACCGGGTGATGGGAGCTGTGTTTGGTGGGGCACAGGTGTTAGTGTATATATGGATGGTATTTATCATCCTGCATTATGTCGTGGGAACCTCCGCAGGCAATGTATTGATGCAGTGGATTTCCCTGTTGGGAAATCTGGTGATGATGACCACCATTGCGAATCTGTTGGAGGGGTTATATCAGGGGAATGCAAACAGACAGACTTTGGTAGGGGTGGTGTCCATTTTGGCAGCAGTGCTGGCAGTGAGGTATCTGTGCGCAATAGCATCCTCCAAGATGAGTTACCTTTCCTCAAAGGCAGTGAAGCGCACCCTGCGTGAGCAGATTTACCAAAAAATGCTTCGATTAGGTGCAGGGTATCATCAGCGGGTACAGACCAGCGAGGTTGTACAGGTGGCAGTGGAAGGAGTCGAGCAGTTGGAGACTTATTTTGGTGCTTACCTTCCACAGTTTTTCTATGCGATGCTTGCGCCGTTGACGTTGTTTGTTTATCTTTCGTTTGTGAACCTTCCGTCTGCGGCTGCACTGCTGATTTGTGTGCCGCTGATTCCGGTGGCGATTGCTGCTGTTCAGACTTGGGCAAAAAAACTGCTGGCACGATATTGGGGGCAGT
>ENA-OURZ01000298-OURZ01000298.1-human-gut-metagenome-genome-assembly--contig:-NODE-298-length-67811-cov-7.490731_pt1 | contig 67811 bp, 64 predicted proteins | sample MGYA00242073_ERZ509195 | MGnify/ENA primary metagenome ERZ509195 (study PRJEB26280, sample SAMEA2338837) | human gut metagenome | biome: human gut; feature: human-associated habitat; material: faeces... | reverse complement strand
TGCGTATAATTTCGAGCGACATCACCCTTCATTCATGATGCCGCTCCGCGCTTCGGCCATACCATTCTGCCACAAATGAGCTGACCATCGTTGTAATAGCGAGGACTTAAAAGTCCTCGCTATTAGCATAGTCATCGACGAAGCATCGATGCTGTCGCTGGAGCTTTTTGCTGGCCTGCTCAGCAAGCTTCCTGCAAATTGCAGCCTCGTGTTGGTGAGTGACCCGAACCAGCTCAGTTCAGTTGGTACGGGAAACCTGATTCCGGAGCTGCTGGAGCTCGGATGCCCTGTCACGCGTTTGGAACGGCAGTACCGTCAGTCGGACAATGAATCCGCGTTGTTTTACAATGTCGTGAACTATCCAAAGCTCAGTGATTCCGAGGAGTTGAAATTCGATGACTCCTTCCAGCTGATTCCTGCCAGCGAAGGGGACATTCTTAAGGTGATTCAAGAGGAAGCGGTAAAGCGGTATCTCGCTGGCGAGAATGTCCAGGTCATCGCCACGACAAGAGCCGATGTCAAAAAACTGAATGAAGCGCTTCAGCAGGTGGTCAATCCGCCTGCTGAAGGAAAAGCGGAAGTGACGCACAACGGTATCACCGTCCGGGAGAATGACCGAACCATGATTCTCAAGAACAATCGTGAAGAACGCGCTGCTTCAACGGCGACATTGGCACGGCGCATGTTGAGCCGATGGAGGGCGGCAGCGCGTTTATTCACATTCCGCTCTCCGCGAACCGCCAGCCTAAGTTCTTCAGTGCCAAAATTGGGAGCACACTCGCGCTGGCTTATGCGTTGACCGTGCACAAAAGTCAGGGCAGCCAGTATGATACGGTCATTATGCCTGCCAGCACAGACTGTAAAAAAATGCTTCGGCGCAATCTTTTCTACACAGCAATCTCTCGTGCAAAAAAGCAGGTCATCCTTGTTGGAAGTAAGGAGGCGCTCCACATCGCAATGGTCACGCCACCGGAGCCGCGCAAGAGTATGCTGGTCATCAAGACGCACCAGAAGATGCACTTTGCCGCATGAGCTTCAAATATCCTGTTATTGATATGCGCGCCACAGGCGCGCATATCAAAGAGCTGATGAACACTCGGGAAGTCACGGTTCAAGACGTTCAGGAAGCGATGGGACTTGCCTCACCGCAGGCAGTATATCGTTGGCTGCGTGGAAGTAATATGCCAAGCGTGGACAATTTATACGCACTTAGCCGGTATCTGAACGTTTCAATGGAGGATGTGATTGTAGAGAAAGCCGCATAACACAGATAAAACACGAGCCGGAAGCAGAAATTTACTTCCGGCTCTGTCTATATCTTGATGAATTATTGGAATCGTGTGGTAGTCTGTCTTTCAATCTGTTTCTGCTTCCTTACCGACCATGAGCAAGGATTCGCAGAGCTTTGCGTCCACAGACGGCTGAAAGAAATAGTTTGAAATCAGGCCGCCGATCAATGCGGCTTCGTTATCGGTGTACTGCATGGTGATTGCCCTCCTCTACGATGTTCACACAACAAACGCGGCAATCATACCACAAGATGCGGTACCGGTCTATGCGCATTGTGCCGAAATATTGAATCACAAATCAATACACAAAATGAAGCGGCGTTTCGCTCTCTTATGAAAAGAGGGTTGAAACGCCGCTTTTTTCTTTTCTTAAATTTGAAACCTGAGACGAAGGAGGTCACAAAAATGTCTGTATTCCGTGTCGAGAAAAACAAAGGTTACACGGTCATGTCCAACCACCATCTCCGCAACCATACGCTGTCCCTCAAGGCAAAGGGTCTGCTCTCGCAGATGCTGTCGCTGCCGGACGATTGGGATTACACGCTGCAGGGGCTTGCGCAGATCAACAAAGAGAGCATCGATGCCATCCGGGAAGCCGTGCGCGAGCTGGAACGTGCCGGTTACATCAAGCGCAGCCGGGAGCGTGACGGGCGCGGCTGCCTGCGCGGAACCGTCTACACAATCTACGAGCAGCCGCACGCGCAGCCAACACCGGAAGAACCCGCGCAGGAAAAGCCTGCGTTGGATAACCCAACATTGGAAAAGCCTATGTTGGATTTGCCTACGTTGGAAAATCCAATGCAATTAAACTAAGAGTACGAAAAAAAGAAAAAGACAAAGTAAAGACTTATCAATTACCGATTCGATTTCATTCCCTTCCGGTTTTCCGGAAAGTCCTACGCAGAAGCGAACGGAAACGAAGGAGTCGTTTGAAAGCTGTCGGGAATTGATTCTGGAGAACATCGACTACGATGTTCTGGCAAATGATCCGCACGTCGACCGAGAGCAGCTTGACGAGATCGCCCAACTGGTACAGGAAACGGTTTGCAGCACCCGCGGCCGTATCCGTGTCGGTGGAAATGACTACCCAGCCGAGGTCGTGCGGTCAAAGCTGCTGAAGCTGAACGGTGAGCATATCCGTTTCGTCATGGACTGCCTGAAGCAAAACACAACGCAAATTCGGAATATCCGGCAATATCTGCTGACCGCGCTGTTCAACGCGCCAAGCACGATGAACAGCTATTACACAGCGCTGGTCGCACACGATATGGCGGCATAATTGAATTGATTTGAAAATACTTACCGTTTTAGTGTAATATCCAATTTAAACAAAAAGGATTCGAAATAGAATTCTCATATTGTCCTCCTGCTTTTGAAACTAGAAATGTAACGAATGCAGTCTATTCATAGTCTTCAAGTTTCCACTCGTCCAGCCAGTCAATATAGGCCATCTCTCCGTCAAATCGAAGCGGCAGCCAGATGTAGTCGGCAAGTACGGTGTTTTTGATGCTGATATCCAGCGTTTCTTTCTGCTGCTGCGGCGTATAAACGGCATTCGGGTTACTGCCGAACTCGCGTTCAAAGAGAATACGGTATTTTTCATAGGAAAGCGACATTCTCTGCGGCAGCCAGCGATCGGCGAGTGCAATATAGAGGCCTTTTTTGCCCGGGACCCGGAACACGGAGGAAATCTGTGAATGAAATGACGTGCGCGTATCATCCGCCGGATGCGGATCGCCCAGAACGCGGTACGGACCGTGCCAGGTATCGGCAATTGCAAGTTCCGAGGGGTTCGGGAAGTACCCGGTCGTACCGGAGGTAAGAAGATAATGCTTCCCTTTCCGGATAAAATGCGCAGGTGCTTCGCGCGTATAGGGTGGACCGAGGCGCGGAAAATGCGTGCTGTAATAGCCGGTCACGTTGGTGTAGTCATCCGTCAGATCAGCACAGATCAGCTCAGAGTGGACTCGTTCAAAGAAATAGTAGGCTTTCCCATCGGGCGCGACCGCAAGGTCAAAGTCGCCCGGCTCCATGCCAAGCGGCCAGAGTCCCTCGTGTACGACGGTGTATGGCCCCAGCAGCGCATCCGCAGTCAGAACTGTGCAGCCCACGGACATGACCTTCAGCCAGCAAACGTATTTTCCGGTTTTCCGATTGTATAGGATGTGCGGACGATCAACGCATTTACTTGGGTGCAGCGTAGACGCAGGATCGTCCGGCTCCGGCGGAATGATCAGGCCAAGATCGTCCCAGTTGTAAAGATCGCCTGAGACATAGCAGCGGATTCCCCAGTGCCAGATCGAATCAAGGCCAGTCGTTTTTTCCTTGTTTTCCCCATACCAGTAGTAGCGGCCGTTTTCATAGAAAATAGAGCCGCCGTGCGCATGGATCCGCTTCCCATTGGTGTCCAGCCACGGCTGCCCCGGATGAAAACTCTTGTATTTCATGTGATCAATCCTCCTGTGTCACAAAATATATCAGTTTATTTGTTTAAATTGAAAGCTCCATTCCGTCATAGGCGGCCACAATTCCGTGCTGGCTGCCCCAGCTTGCCAGTTCCGCCTGCGTCATTCCGCCGTTATGACTGAAATGGCTTACGATGCAGCGCGTCTGTGCATCCGCGCAGCCCATTTCACGCAGCGTTGCCACAAAGTGTTCCACATCCGGCAAACCCATGTGATTATACGGGCATGACTCCCGGCCCATTGTGCCGTCCAGACTGAGCAGATCGATTCTTGCGCCTGACAGGAGTTCCCACGCCCGCTCCGTCAGGCAGCTTCCGGTATCATGCCCATAGAGAACTGTTTTCCCACCCTTTTTGCACAGGTAGATCAGGCATTCCTGACGAGGGTCATGATCTGCCGGAATTGCGGTAATCTCCCACGCGCCGCATTGGAAGCGTTCGCTGCCGTGAACGCAATGGAACTGCACAAATGCGTCGAGCGGCTGGTGGGCATAAAGCTCTGTTTTTAAATGGCTCTCAAAGCTGCGGCCGACCGCCTCATTCCCGTAGACGTGCAGAATGCCGTCCGCACCTTTTTGATAAGCGCTGTGACGGTTGATAAGACCTGTTGGGAACCAGTGATCCATGTGGTCGTGCGTCACAAGCAGCGTATGAATGCTGCCGAAATTCAAATCATGCAGCGCCGCGTGATAAAACGTATCCGGTGGAAAGTCGATCAGAAGCTCTCCGTCGAGCAGCACCTGTGACCGGGAGCGAAGCTCCCGGCCTTTTTGTCGTCTGGCATTGGTGCAGACCGGGCAGGAACAAAACGCGGCAGGGATGCCCTCTGCGGCAGCAGTTCCCAGATACAGAAGTTTCATAGGCGCACCTCATATTGATAGCTGCCGGAACCGGTCTGCTTTGCCGTGCCGTCAGGCAGAATGATTTCTGCCGTGGTATTTGCGGGAATACTTGCTTCCAGCGTGAAAACGCCATCTGTCAGCGTCCAATGGACGCGAATCGTGCCATATGGACTCTCGACCTGCGCCTCGACCTCGGTAAGCGCACCGCACGGATAGGGGCGAATCCGGAATGTTTTGTATCCGGCAGTCAGCGGGCGGATTCCCGCCAGGTACTGATAGAACCAGTCGTCAATCGTGCCAAAATAAAAATGGTTATAGGAGCGGCTGTCCGTATCCCACGTTTCCCAGCAGGTTGTCGCGCCCTTTGAAAGCCAGTATCCCCAGCTTGGGCAGTCTGTCTGGCTGACAATTGCATAAGCGGTTTCCGCTTGTCCGTATTCTGTCAGCGCAGGCGCAAGGTATTTCAGCCCCATGCAGCCGGTCGCCAGATGGTCATGGTCGTGCGTATGGATCTGCGACGCAAGGCTTACAGCGATCCCGCCGCGAAGCTTCTCCGGTGCAATTCCGAATGCCAGCGGCAGAACGGTCGGTGTCTGGCGAAACCCGACCGGAATTTCCGTATGGTAAAGCATCTGCGTTTTGTTGAAGAACCTTGTGTTCAGATTTTGACGCATTTGTTCCGCCGCTGCCTGATACCGCGCAGCGTCTGCGTCCTGCTTCAGTACGTCTGCGATTTGACGCATGATCGTCAGGATTCGATAGACAAAGCACGTTGCGTTAAACGCCGATCCCTCCGGCGGGCAGGAACCTGCCGGGGAATTCCAGTCGCCGTAATACAGATTAGAACTCATGCCGTCGTTCAGGCGATTCAGTTCATAATCTGTATATCGCTTCATATTTGGATAATATGTGTGCAAAACTGCTTTGTCGCCACAGTGCAGATACATCTGATACGGAAGCATAACAATTGCGCACATCCATTCCGGCGCGGGCGGATAAAACACTGGGCCAGGGCAGGTGTCTGGAACCGCGCCGTCTGAATTCTGGCTGTCGGCCAGGTCCCGAAGCCACTTCGTAAAGAAGCTCTGTGCGTCCAGATTGGTAAGCACCGTATCGCAGATCGACTGCGCATCGCCCGTCCAGCCGCGCTTCTCATAGGTCGGCGTATCTGTCGGAATGCTGTGAAAATTATTGAGAATCGTCGGTGTGACCAGCTCGTGAATCTGATTAAACAGCGGATTGGAGCAGGAGAACGTTCCAGTCTGCCGGATATCATTGTGAAAAGCCAATCCGGTTATCCCGATCTCATGGTCAACGCCTACAACCTCAACATAGCGGTAACCCTTGTAGGAAAATTTCGGCGTCCATCGCTCGTCACCGCCGCTGCAGATGTAAATGTCCGTCTGCGCAGGCTCCCAGAACTGGTAGATGCCGCATTTTGTCTGCATATCCACGCGGCCGTTTTCCAGCAGCTTTTCGCCATAGGTCAGCTTGAGCCGCGTACCTGGCTTCTCGCTGACGCGGATTTCCGCCCAGCCGGTCGTTACTTTCCCGAAGTCATAGACGCGAATCTTTTCGCCGGGTACGGTCACGCGCACGGGCTGCAAGGCTTCCGTTACCCGAATCGGCGGCAGCTCCGCTGCGTGAAGTGTTCCACCGGGGGCGCGCATGATCCGGACAGGCCACCATGCGCTGTCGTCAAATCCCGGCAGCTCCCAGCCGTGCGGCAGCAGCCGTGCGTCATACTTATCGCCGTACCAAATGTTGTCGTCAACGGTCGGGCCATCTGTCGTTTTCCAGTCTGCCCCGCTCGCGACGCTCACGCAGCATCCGTCTGCCATCCAGATCTTCAGTTCCAGAAAAAGTTTCGGCTCATCCTGTTCGGCCATAATGCCGATCCAGTCCTTGTGAAAGCTGTAATACCCGCGTCCAAGCTCTGCGCCGATACAGTTTTCGCCACTGCGAAGCAATTTCGTCACATCGAATGTATGGTAATAGACCGTCTTATGATACTGGGAGTATTCCGTCTGCAAAACTGCATCCGTGACCGACTCACCGTTGATGGTATATACGCCATAACCAAGCCCGCAGACGTAGAGCCGCGCACGGGCTACCCTCCCGTCCAGCGAAAATTCCTTGCGCAGCAGCGGAGCAGGGCCGCGGCGCTTTGGCTTTCCCCAAGGTGTGTCACCATAGCTTCCGACGATTTGCGCCGGTATACCCTGTGCCGTCCAGTCTGCATCTGTCTGGATGCAGATATCTTCTCCGTCTTCAAAGCGCACCAGCAGTTTCCCGATTGCAGCAGTGTTTCCCTGCTCGTCTGCCGTGACTCGCAGGCAAAGCGTATTTTCTCCGATATTCAGATATTCCGTCAAATCGGCATAGCGGATCGGAGAAGTCCCATCCTGCTTCCAATCGGTGTTCATTCTGCGGTAGAGCACACCATTGCAGAACAGTTCCCAGCACGCGAAAGCCGTCCCGTCAAAAATGGCCTGCTGCAGCGGCTTTTCCAATGCAAATGTACGGCAGAAATCTACGCTCTGTCCGGCTTCCGCGCTGCATCCGATCCAATGCAGACCCGCAAACGGATCAAATTCGCTATTGCCGCCGATCCACGCTGCGCTCCAATCCTCCGGATGCAGCAGTCCCGTCTCAAATGCCGCATCTTCGCTCCATTCAGATGGAACATCACTCTGATCCCAGACTATGACGCGCCAGCAATAGCGCGTCATGGAGCGCAGTGCCTCTCCGCTATATGGAATCTGGATCTGCTGATCGGACAGCACTTTCCCGCTGTCCCAGACCACTCTGCCGCCGCTTTCCATCACAACGATCCGGTAAGCGCTTTGGTAACAATTCTCATGCTGTGTGCAGAGCTGCCACTGAAACAGCGGCGGCAACGTGTCGATCCCAAGCGGATCGACACGCGAATTGGTCTTTAAGACTGTCGGCATCATGTGTTTTAATAGATGTTCATCCATGACTGCTCTCCTTTGTGGCTTCTTATTCCATTGATAAATCGTATGTGTTTGTTGCTCGCGACAATGTTACCGATTCGCCAGCTTGAATTGGAACAATGATATCGAACGATCCGCTAACAGCGGTTCCATTCACACTCCAGTCTGTGTATGGGCTATTGTTCTCAACAGCGTAAATCCGCACGCTTGTAGCAGAAACTGAGATGTTCAGCTTCATCCCCCAATAGTCAATATTGCTTAAACTCAACGTTGTCATATCGGAAGATGGCAGATTAGGAGTGATATGCAGTCCGTCTTTATCTGCGCTGATTCCCATAAATCCATCCTTTGCTGCAACCGGGACAAGACCGCTTTCTGGGAACTCACCCCAAATGCCGACGTTACCCTCGCCGCCATGTTGATTCTTTTCTCCGTAATATAGCTGATTGCCTCCCTGCATATGCTCTACCGTGCCGGAAATTGCGTTGTGTTACAAAGAGATCGCCCAGCGCCTCAATCATGAGGTCGCAGAGAGTGTCATGGAAACATATGTCTCCATGATCCGGGAGCGTGATCGGCTGCATCACCGCATAAGCCTTTTAGCACCACGGCAGGCGGAGATCATACAGGAATATTACATCCACCGGAATAGCTGGGGTGATATCGCAAAAAACATGGGCATTTCGCTTCGGACGGCTTATTCCACACGGCAGCAAGCGGTCGATGCGCTTGTACAGATGTATACGTTCACCGGAGCTGTTTTTGACGGCCCGGAAGAATAAAGCTCCCGCATGTATATCGCAGGATTTGAGAACCAGAAAAGAGAAACATCTTTTAAAATAAAGTGGCGGTCTGCGCCCGTTTGCCATTGCATACCCCGCAGAGTTGTCGTACAATAACTATACGAGTCAGCTTCTGCACCTTGAAAAGTTCATATTTTACTTCGTATGAGGAGGATTCCACTATGGAAAAGAGAGAAAATGAAACCTTGACTGTACGAGATATCAAGCAGATCCTGAACATCAGCATCAACGCTGCGTACAATCTGATCCACAGCAAGTCATTTCCAGTCATTCGCATCGGCAATTCTTTTCGCGTTCCAAAGGAACCGTTTTATGAGTGGATGAAGTCCTCGCATACGATTATGAATTAACGTCAAATCTCCAAATATTACAAAGAAATTGGAGGTTGATAGCATGGCACGTCGTTCAAACGGAGAAGGCAGCTTCTATCAGCAAAAGGATAAATCATGGGTCTATCAGGTTACATACGGCCGAAAAGAGGATGGCAGTCCATACCGCAAAGCGTTCAAGGGCCGTACCAAGACGATCTGCAAAGAGCGCCGCGCACAATGGGAAGAAGAACAGGCACGCATCAAGGCGGAGGAGGAAGCACAGGCGGCGGAATCCGCCCGTCTCGAAGAACTCCGGGCCAAGCTCGGCCACCCCATCGAGGCGGAGATACTGTTCTCAGAAGCCTTCCTTAAATGGCTTGAGCTTTACAAATCGCCGCCTGCCAGAAAGCCGTCTACCTATGCAAGCTATCTGGATACTTACCGAATCCACTTTGCCGAAGCCTTTGGAAACATGCCGCTCTACCAGATCACCCAGGACACCATACAGGACTATTATCAAAGAAAACAGAAAAACGGCGGCCGTTTGGATGGGCGGAAAGGCGGCCTGTCCGCAAAGACCATTCAGAACCAGCATATGCTGCTGAAGGACTTTTTCGCGTACGCCATGAGGAAATATCACCTGCCGTGTAATCCCACGATTGACACGACAAGGCCGGAAGTTATTACGCCGGAGATGCGTGTCCTGAGTCCGTCAGAAATGCAGGTCTTCATCGAGGAGGTCATGCGGGAAACGCAGCGCGTCGCGATTCTGACGACCCTGTTCGTCGGATTCCGCGTCGGCGAGGTGCTGGCGCTGAAAATTTCCGATCTGGATTTGGAGAAGCAAACGCTTTCGGTCACGAAAAATCTGATCCGTGTTCCAACAGCGGCCGTTTCTCCAGAGAATCCAAACATTGAGATTCTGAATTACGATCCGAAGAAGAAAACACACCTTATCGTTCAGAACACACCGAAGACAAGCACGTCGAACCGCGAGATCGCGATTTCTGACGGCCTGTGCGAGCTTCTGATCCGGCATCTGTTCACGCTGGCAAATTCCACATGGCCGAACCCGGACGGACTGCTGTTCCCGTCCAAGGCCGGGACACATCTCGACCCCAAGAGCTTTGAGATCCGGCTGGCCGCGGTTTCCAAACGCTGCGAGATCCGCAAGGTCAATCCCCACGCGCTGCGGCACACACTGGCGACGCGGCTGGTGGAAGACAAGGTGCCGCTCAACATCGTGCAGGGAATTCTGGGGCATTCGTCGATTGAAACAACGCGCAAATATCTTCACAAAAACGAAGATATCGAGCGCGAGGCCATCGGTATGATGAGCGATTATCTTAACATGGGGCAGATGGATGCAGCGCCGAGATTAAATGGTGCTGCCCCTCGCGCCAAGTTTGCAGATGTTGTTTTGCCGACCTTTCCGCAGCGACGAAACCACACGGCATAAAACGAAAAAACGCGCTATTGCATACTTTATTGCAAATAGCGCGTAAAGCTGTCAAACGGCAGCATTCCAACCAGAACTTCTGAAGCACTTTAATATGGAAGCCATGTCCAGTGAATCAGAGCAAAGACTCCACGGGGAACATGAATTGCAAATGAGCAAAACGGAGAATTCCGAACAAAATGATAGAGAAATCGCCGCATTTCTCACGAAATACGGCGATTTATGGTTGCGGGAGAGGGATTTGAACCCCCGACCTCCGGGTTATGAGCCCGACGAGCTACCGAACTGCTCTATCCCGCGATGTTGACTTTTTGCTCCTGAAAGCTGGACGCTAACTCTAAGGGTTATGAGCCCGACGAGCTACCGAACTGCTCTATCCCGCGATATAATGCTCTCAAAAAGCTTTATTATAATAACACAGCTGCACATTGCTGTCAAGGGGGTATCCGCGGATTTTTTGCGTGTTGTTCCGCGGATCCCCGACAATTTACCAGATACACAGCAGTGCAAGCGTGACGGCACCGAAGATCATCCAGATGCGCATGCTTTTCCGTCCGGTCAGGTGCGTATAGAGCGCGCAGGCGCTGCCGAACAGGAGGACGCAGACGAGCCATGTGCTCTGCAGGCGCTTGGGCGTGAAGCCGAAGCAGTCGATATAGAGCGCAAGCTTAGACAAGGCAATGACGGCGAAGAGCATGCTCTCAATCAGAAGCGCCGCCGCCATCCAGCGTACCGCCCCGCTTTCCCGCCGGGCGGTACGCGAGACGAGCCAAAAGAGGGTAAAATTGATCGCCATGACGCGGCAGAGTTCAAAGAAGCCCTGACGGGCGTACTCCGCGACGGTAAAGCTTTCCGGGAGCGTCCGCGTGAACGCGCCGAACAGATAGCGGCCCTGCACGAAGAAAAACGCGAGATAGAGCGCACTGAACACGCCCAGCGCTGCGAGCCAGACGGCCTCCGGCACGACGCGCAGCTTTGGCAGAGCGGTTTCTGCGGACGCGCCGTGTTTCCGCATCGTCTCGGGCGTTTCGCGGCCAAGGCCCGCGAGCAGGCCGAAGACATAGGCTCCGACGGGAAGACTGAGGAGAAAGCGATAGAACCACACTTGATCGAGATCGAGTGTCAGCGCGTCGCGCAGGCCCTCCAAAAGGCTGCTGAACGTATCGTCCGCAGCGGACAGCTGCGTCATGGCCATGACGAGCAGCACCAGCACGATGAACGCGGCCAGCACGGCGGCTGCGACAGCCCCTGCGTTGATCTTCCTCTCCTTTTTGGGCTTCAGCGCGAACAGTACGCAGCGGATGCGCAGGAAGAAATTTTTGAATGGGATAATCACAAACGCATACAGCGCATCAAGCGGCAGCAGATGGCCGCTTTCACTGCCGGTCAGCCGCCCGGAACGGCTCATAAGCCAGTAGACAGCGAAGATATGCAGGATGAACAGCAGCAGTTTCTCCGAAAGGATATATTCATGGTTGACGAACTCGGGATAGCGCGAATCGTACTGGTACGGATGCAGTCCGCGCCAAGCGATGCAGCCGGTCACAAGCAGCATGCAGCCCAGCCAGACCCAGCTTTCCCAGGAGCGCTTCTGCTCCCGGAACAGATATTCCGCCGCCGCGATAAATCCGGCCGCGAACAGCGGCAGTGCCCACCATTGATAGCCCAGATAGAGATATGCCAGCACATACAGTCCGAACGCCAGCAGCTGCTCTCTCCGGTTTGCGGAAAACGGCGGCTTTTTCGGCACGAGCGCGTCCTGCGCCCAATCGGATGCTTCCGGCGAGCGGGGAAATTCGTTGGTTTTATGGTCTTCCATCGGAACCCTCCTGTTGATCGTCTACAAATTCCAGCAGGTCACCCGGCTGGCAGCGGAGTTCATGGCACAGGGCCATGAGCGTGGAAAAACGGATGGCCTTGGCTTTGTTGTTTTTGAGAATGGACAGATTTGCAGGCGTGATGCCGATGCGTTCGGCCAACTCTCCGGCGGAAATTTTGCGCTTGGCCATCATCACGTCCAGATTTACGAGAATTTCCATGCCGCACCCTCCTAAATCGTGAGGTCGAGTTCAGCCTTCATGTCGATGGCCTGCTGGAAAATATTCTTGACGATGCGCACAATCAGCGCCATGAAGCCCGCCGCGATGGCGACCGCAATGAACGGCAGATAATACAGACAGCTGACAAGGCACACGGCTCCGGCCCCGACGCAGCACCAGCTGACCTGCCGCAGCAGCTTTACGTTCCGCAGATCGAAGACAAGCTGCATGCGGATATTGTTCAGTAGCTGCCACAGCCGCACGAGCAGCACCCAGCCGAAGCCGCTGCAAAGATAGATTGTCAGCATCATCAGAAACACATACTGCCAATTCATTAGCCGCAGCCCGACAAACCATTTGACTGCCCAATAGCACCCGATATCGAGCGACGCCAGCAGAATCATAAACAGCACCACGCACCCGCGTGAAAGCGCGATGGAGCGATCCTTTGACCAGTTCATAAGAAGCACACTCCCTTTCTGTAGCCACAGACTACCATAAAAAAGATTGCTTGTCAATTAAAAATTATCGATAAACAATAAATATTTCTTAAGAAACGGAAAATGCACAGTTTGAAACTGCAACTTTTCCGGCGGCAGGATGTACATGGACATCCATAAATGTGCAAATACAGGAAAACATGTGTTTTCCGGCGGGGGATTGTTTTTTGCACACTTCTGTGATACACTGTGAAAGCTGCGCGCTGCGCAGCGGATTGGAGAAGAAAAATGAGTCAAAAAGGGCATACAAGAAGCACATTTTCCGGGAAAATCGGATTTGTCCTGTCGGCTGCGGGGGCATCCGTCGGCCTTGGAAACATCTGGCGCTTTCCATATCTGGCTGCGAAATACGGCGGCGGGATTTTCCTGCTGGTCTACATCCTTCTGGCGATGACGTTCGGCTATACGATGATCGTTGCGGAAACATCCATTGGCCGCATGACGGGCAAAAGCCCGGTTGGTGCGTTCAAGGCGTTCGGGAACTCCGGCTGGCTGCGGTTCGGCGGCTGGATCAACGCAATCATCCCGATCCTGATCGTGCCGTATTACTCGGTTATCGGCGGCTGGGTCGTCAAATATCTGGTTGATTATGTCCTTGGCCGCGGCAGCGCGCTTGCCGCCGACGGCTATTTCTCCGCGTTTATCTCCAACGGCGTCTCGGCGGAGGTTTGTTTCGCCGTGTTTGCGGCGCTGACGCTGACGATCATCTTTGCGGGTGTGGAAAACGGCATTGAGCGCGTGTCAAAATTCATGATGCCGGTGCTGGTTGTGCTGTCTGTGATCATCGCGGTCTATTCTGTAACGCGGCCCGGTGCGCTGGAGGGCGTGAAATATTTTCTTGTGCCGAACCTTGCGCATTTCTCGTGGATGACGGTCGTGGCGGCCATGGGACAGATGTTCTACTCGCTGTCCATCGCCATGGGCATTCTGATCACGTTCGGCTCGTACATGAAAAAAGACATTTCCATCGAAGGCTCGACGCGCAATGTAGAGATTTTCGATACAGCCATCGCCATTATGGCGGGACTCATGATCATCCCTGCTGTGTTCGCATTCTCGGGCGGCGACCCGGATGCGCTGAAAGCAGGCCCGTCCCTTATGTTCATCACAATCCCCAAGGTCTTTGATTCCATGGGCCTCGGGACCCTAATCGGCATTCTGTTCTTCCTGCTGGTGCTGTTTGCGGCGCTGACGAGTTCCATCGCGCTGACGGAAAGCGCTGTGTCTACCCTCCAGGACGAACTTGGCTGGGGCCGGAAAAAAGCGACGGCGGTTATCGGCGCTGTGATGCTGGGGCTTGGCAGCCTGTCGTCTCTTGGCTATGGGCCGCTGGCAGGTGTGAAGATCATCGGGATGCAGCTGCTGGATTTCTTCGATTTTCTGACGAACTCCGTCATGATGCCCATCGCGGCGATCGCGGTCTGCCTGCTTGTTTCGCGGGTCGCCGGTGTGAACCGTATCGAGCAGGAGGTCCTGCTCGGCGAGCATATGTTCCGCCGGAAAAAGGTCTTCAACGCCATGATCCGCTTCCTCTGCCCGTTCTTTGCTGCGATTATCCTCATCAGTTCCGTTGCAAATGCGTTCGGATGGATTTCGATGTGACAGCACAGCGCCTGAGAATTCTGCGGAAAAGATTTAAGGCAGCACCATATAATTACGTCTGCACGCTTCGGCAGATCTTTTACGCCAATTCTGCGGCTTGAAACGCTTGCAATACACAAAGTATTCCTGCGCGTTTCAACCCTTGACCTGACGAAAAATCTCTCGCCGAATCGTGCGGGATTGCCTTAAGAAAACCGGAAGCCCGGAGGGAACTCCCTCCGGGCGTTTTTTGCACATCTTTATTCGCTTGCCTATTGCCAATTCCGGCTGTTTTGTGCTAAACTGGATTGAATTTTCAGGAGAATCAAACACAGGAGTGTGAATCATGAGTCAGGAACCGAAAAACAACGAAGAGGGCTTCATGTATAAGCTTGCCAGCTTTATTGTAGACAAGCGGAATCTGATCTTTCTGATTGTCGCCATTGGGCTGGTGTTTTCCGCGTTTTCGCGGAACTGGGTGCAGGTGGAGAACCAGCTTTCGGCGTATCTGCCGAAGGACTCGGAGACGTACAAGGGCCTGCATCTGATGGAGGATGAATTTATCACGTTTGGCACGGCAAAGATCATGCTTGTCAACGTGACCTATGACGAGGCGCAGGCCGTGTCCGAACGGCTGGAAGCGGTCGATGGCGTGCAGAGCGTTACGTTTGACGACACGAAGGAGCATTATACCAATGCTTCCGCGCTCTACAATATTACCTTTGACTATTCCGAGACGGACGATATGTGCGAGACGGTCATGGAGCGGGTCGAGGACGAACTTTCCGGCTATGATATGTATGTCTCGGCGACCTTCGGCGATACGGCGTCAAAGACGCTGGCGCAGGAGATCGGCGTGATCGTCATCATCGTAGCTATCGTCGTGGTGTCCGTGCTGATCCTGACCTCGCAGACCTATGCGGAGGTGCCGGTGCTGCTCATTACGTTCATTGCAGCGGCTCTTTTGAACATGGGCACGAACTTCCTGCTCGGCACGATCTCGTTCGTGTCAAACTCCGTCACGATTGTGCTGCAATTAGCGCTGTCTGTGGACTATGCGATCATTTTCTGCAACCGCTATAAGGAGGAGCATGAGAAGCTGCCTATCCGCGAAGCGGTCATTGTTGCGCTGAGCAAGGCTGTGCCGGAGATCTGCGGCAGCAGCCTGACGACCATCGGCGGCCTCGTTGCGATGCTCTTTATGGAGTTCCGGCTGGGCTTTGACCTCGGCGTTTGCCTCATTAAGTCTATTTTCTTCTCGCTGTTTGCAGTGTTCTTCCTCATGCCGGGTCTGCTGATGCTCTTTGGCAAGAAGATCGACGCCACACGGCACAAGAACTTTGTTCCCAAGATCCCGTTTGTCGGCAGATTTGCCTACGCAACGAAGAAGATCATCCCGCCGATTTTTCTGGTGGTGATCATTGTTGCAATGCTCTTTGCAAACAACTGCCCGTATGTCTACGGCTTCAGCTATCTGGAGACGACCAAGCACTCAGAGCAGCAGATCGCGGATGATCTCATGGATGACACCTTCGGCTCGACGAATATGGTCGCCGTTGTGGTTCCGGCAGGGGATTATGCGGCGGAAAAGAAGCTGCTGGACGAACTTGGGACATACGACGAGGTCGATTCCACGCTGGGCCTTTCCAATGTGGAGGCGATGGGCGGCTATATGCTGACCGACGCACTGACGCCGCGGCAGTTTTCCGAACTGACCGACCTTGACTATGAGGTCGCGGAACTGCTTTATGCGGCCTACGCTGCCGACGGCGGCAATTACGGCAAGATCATCGGGGGACTTCCCAATTACTCCGTGCCGCTCATCGATATGTTTACCTTTCTCTACGGCGAGATGCAGGACGGCTACGTTACGCTCGACGCCGACATGACCGAGACACTTGAAAGCGCCTATTCGCAGATCACCAACGCGCGCAAGCAACTGCAGTCCGACGATTATACCCGTATGCTCGTCTACCTGAATCTGCCCGTGGGCGGCGATGAGACCTATGACTTCCTCGACCAGATGCGCGTCGTCGCACGCAAATACTATCCGGATGGCGAGGTATACGTCGTGGGTGATTCCTCGTCCGAGCAGGACTTCAAGACCTCGTTCTCGCGCGACAATGTCGTCGTGTCGGTGCTGTCCATCCTGATCGTTCTGGTCGTGCTGCTGTTCACGTTCAAATCCGCCGGTATCCCGGTGCTGCTGATTTTGGTCATTCAGGGCAGTATCTGGATCAATTACGGCATCCCGACCATCACCAATAGCCCCCTGTTTTTCCTGAGTTATCTGGTCGTCTCGTCCATTCAGATGGGCGCGAATATCGACTATGCAATCGTCACGACCAGCCGATTCATGGAGTTCAAGGACAAAATGCCCAAAAAGGACGCGATCATCGAAACGATGAACATGTCCTTCCCGACGATCATCACCTCGGGCCTTATGATGGCCATCGCCGGTATCCTCATCGGCCAGATGACCTCCAACGCCGCGATTGCCGGTATCGGCGACAGCCTTGGCCGCGGCACGATTATCACGATCTTCATCGTCATGTTCATTCTGCCGCAGATTCTGCTTCTGGGTGAGAAGGTCATTGATAAGACTGCGTTCGATATGCCCTCTGCTGTCTCTTCGCATCAGTCTTCGGGACGCGTGCGCATCGATGGTATGGTGCGCGGAGAAATCCATGGTCAGATCAGCGGCGTTGTCCACGCAGTCGTGGAGGGAGACGTCAATATCAGTCTGCTCTCCGGCACGGCCGAACCAGAGACTCCGCCGGAGGAGCCCGGCACGCCGGAAGTACCGGTGACAGCGGAAGAGGAGGATGCAGAGCATGAATAACCACAGAACGCCCCGGGCCCGCGTGACGGCCCTGCTGCTCACGCTTGCACTGTGCCTCGCGCTCGTTCCGGCAGCGGGGGCAGCAGACAGTGCGCAGACCGTCTATCTGGACTCTGCGGCCGATTTTGCCGCGTTTGCGAAAGACTGCTCCCTCGATACCTGGTCGCAGGGCAAAACCTTTATCCTGCGCGCCGACATTTCGCTCTCCGGCGTGGACTTTACGCCCGCAGCTTCCTTCGGCGGCACGTTTGAAGGGCGCGGGCACACCATCTCCGATTTCAATCTCACGCAAAATGCCAGCCCCGCCGGGCTGTTCGGCACGATCCTGCCCGGCGGACGCGTGGCAAACCTGAATGTTGCGGGCTCTGTAGCTGCGGGCGGCGATAAGATCGCCTGCGGCGGCATCGCGGGCGAAAATTACGGCAGAATCGTCTGCTGCACGTTCACCGGCATGGTGCAGGGCGACACGCAGATCGGCGGCATCGTGGGCCGCAATCAGGCCTCCGGGCAGATTGTCAGCTGCTCGTTTGAGGGCAAGGGGCAGGGTACGAACGCCACGGGCGGCATTGCGGGCCAGAATGCGGGCACCATCCGGCATTGCACGAACAGCGGCAGCGTCAATATCAATAATGTAGACACTGCGCTGAGTCTCAGCGATATCCAAATCGATATGACGCTCGACCTTGCCAATCTCACCACTACGCAGACCTTCCTCACCACGACCGCCACAGGCGGCATCGCGGGCCGGAATACTGGCCTGATCGCAGTCTGCGAAAATACCGGCACGGTCGGCTATGAGCATGTCGGCTACAATGTCGGCGGCATTGCGGGCGTGACGAGCGGGTATCTGCTCAACAATACAAATTCCGGCACGATCTACGGCCGCAAGGACGTTGGCGGCATCGCCGGTCAGGTCGAGCCGTATGTCGCTGTGACTGTCTCCGAGAGCACAAAGGAGCAGCTGCAGAACCAGTTGAAGGAATTGAAAACGCTCACCGATCAGGCAACCGCTGACGCAGGCGGTGCGGCAAGCGACCTCGGCTCCCAGCTGGCCGGAATGGGAACGTATCTCGACAGCGCCTCGAATGCAGCCAATAATCTCCGCGCGACCGCAACTATCGATGCGGGTGCGCTGGCAAATGGCGGTGTGAGCGGCGGGGCAGACCTCACCGTCGGGGACGCGTCGGCAGGCATTGGCGCCGTCATTGGTGCGGGAGCGGACGGCGGCGTCAGCGTCGATACGCACCCGCTGGAAATTGAAGGCCACAAGGACGCCGGGATCGGCGCGGGCGTGGGCGGATTCGTTGACCCGTCTGACATTTCAATCTCCGGCGGCACAGACGGCTCCGGCGCGCTCAGCGCGTCGCTGCAGATGAATGCAGACGCTTCCATGCCGGAACTGGCAAGCGCGCTGAGCGGCATGGGCGCACAGATGCGCGCCATCGGCTCACAGGCGGCGAATCTGTCCGAGACGCTGCAAAAAGACGTGCAGGCCGTCAGCGACAAGCTGGACGAGATCAGTACGACCGTCTTTGACGCTATGGACAGTCTGGAAAACCGCGATCTTGTAACCGACGGCTCGCAGACCGATCCGGAGAGCATCACCATGGGCGCGCTGCGCGGCTGCGAAAACACGGGCACGGTGCAGGCTGACCGAAATGTCGGCGGCATCGCGGGCGCGATGGGCATGGAGGCCGGCGCCGACCCAGAAAGCGATGTCAGCAAGAGTCTGTCTTCGACCGAGCGTAAACAGTACGAACTGCGCGCCGTTTTGCAGCGCTGCGTTTCCAGCGGTGCAGTCACAGCCAAAAAGGACTGCGCGGCGGCGATCTGCGGCCGGATGGATCTCGGCCTGATCGACAGCTGTGAGGCCTACGGCAGCGCAGAGAGCCAGAGCGGCGATTATGTCGGCGGCGTCGCGGGCATCTGCAGCGCGGTGATCGAAAACTGTTGGGCCAAGTGCGCGCTTTCCGGCGGACGCTATGTCGGCGGCATCACCGGCACGGGCGTGACGGACAGCATAACCGGCAGCGGAAGCACCGTCTCCGGATGCACATCACTTGTATCCATCACCGATTATTCACAGTATGCAGGTGCGATCAGCGGCAGCGGCGCGGGCGCGTTTGCGGATAACGTTTTTGTCTCCGATACGCTGGCCGGACTTGACGGCGCAAGCGTTGCCGGACAGGCGGAGCCCGTGGTCTATGAGGCGCTGCTGGTAAACAAGGCGCTTCCTGACGAATTCCAAACCTTTACCGTGCGGTTCGTCGCAGACGACGAGGTGCTCAAGGCTGTCGCTGTCCGTTATGGTGATTCGCTGCCGGACAGCGCGTACCCGGATATTCCTGCTGTTGACGGACAGTACGGCGAGTGGGACGTACAGACGCTGAACAACATCCGATTTGATACCACTGTGACCGCACAGTACCATGCCAGTATCGACGCGCTCCCGAGCGACGCACAGCGCGCGGACGGCAGACCTGTCTTCCTAGCCGAAGGCGCGTATACGAGCAGCGACCGCCTGCAGGCGCAGCCGCAGGCTATCACGCCGGCCGCCTTTGGTGAGATCTCAGCCAGCATCCCGGAGGCAATTCGGAAATATTGCGAAAACATTGCGGACGGCCATGCGCCCGCCGCGCATGTGGCGCGTTCCGTCGTCGAGCAGTGGCAGCTTCGCCTGCCGGATGACGGCGCAGACACGCATACGATCCGCTTCCGCGCGCCCGATGGGCAGAGCGGAAAGCTGGATCTCTATGTGGAAAACGAAAACGGCGTTTGGAAGAAGGTGGAGACGACCGAGGTCGGAAGCTATCTGGCCTTTGAGGCTGCCGGGCAGACCGTACAGCTTGCGGTGCTGTCCACGTTCCCCGTCTGGTGGGTGTGGATCGTGCTGGCCGGACTTGCGGCGCTGCTGGTGCTGCTCATCATTCATCTGATCCATAAGCTTGGCAAGGCCCGCCGCCGCCAGATGCAGGCGCTGCGCAAGGCCATGCAGGATGAACAGAGCGCGACCGACGCCGTCATCGGCGTCATTGACCCGGATGCGCAGACGGAGCCTGTCACGCTGGAGCAGGTGCAGAAAAAGAAGAAAAAACGCCGCGTCTGGTGGATTGTCGGGGGCGTGGTCGTTGCCCTGATCATAGCCGGAATCCTCATCTACCGGGCCAGTCTCAAGAGCAGTGTGGATGCGCTCCTGCTGCTGAAAGATCTCTCTGGCCGCAGGGAACTGGACATGACCGCATCTGTGCAGATGGATCTCGGAGACGAGACGCTGCAAACGGATGCGCGCCTGTTCCGCACGCAGGCCGGCGGAAACACGATTCTCTGCATCGAGGAAAACGGCGTCCAGCTATATTACTATGATGGCGCAATCTATCTGGAAAACGGCAGTGCGTACCGTACGAACGGTCTGTTCCCGGACTATTCCACGCTCGGCGAGCATCTGCTGGAACTCTACAACGCGACCGATGTGACCTACGCCCGTGAAAGCGGTGAAGAGGTCTATTCCGTGACCGCCTACGGTAAGGATGCGGAGCAGGCGCTCTCGCTGCTGACGCCGACGATTGCAGACTCGCTCAGCGCCGTTGAGAGTATCGACCTGTGCATGCACGTTGAAGACGGCGTAATCCGCTCGATCGAAGCCTCCGGCAGCTGCCAGGCGGAAAACAGTGCAGGCCAGATGCAGCCGATGACTGTCTGGGCTGAACTCACTGTCCAGCCGGACGCGCAGACAGCGCACGCCGTCCCTGCGGCTGTGACCGACGCGATTGCAAACGGCGGCTATCAGGGCAAGCTGGAACTGACGGAGGATCTGGTGCGCGTGCTGTCCGCTGCCTCTGAACTTGGCCGACGCGACCCGCTGTCAGCCCGCGTCAAGCTAAGCGCCAACTGCGGCCCCGTGATCTTTGATACGTCGCTGGATTACACCCGTACCGTAAAGGAAGGAAAAACCGTCAGCTGCATCCGTGCGGGTGTGCTGGAACTCTATTTCTCGGGGGAAACGGTTCTCTCCAAGGATGGCAGAACGCCCACTGCGAGCGAGCAGACGCTGGTCAAATGTGCGGATCTGATTGATCTGGCCTACCGCGCTTGTCTGGAGGACAGCGTTACGAGCGAACAGACGGAGAACGGCTGGCGCTATACGCTGAGCCTCAGCGCCGAGCAGACGAAGCAAGCAGCCTGCGCCATCGCGCCGGAGGCGGAGAAGCTGGATGTGCAGTATCTGCCCGGAACGCTGGAATTGGATGTGCAGGACGGGGCGATCACGGCCCTCCGCGTCACGACCGGCGGCAACGTGCAGGTTGGCGTTGTCGATACGCAGGTGTCGATCTCGGCACAGTTTGACTTCCAAACCGACCTGAGCGCAGACGACTGCACGGTTCCGGACGCAGTGCTGGAAAAGCTGTAACAGGATCACAGAAATAGAACGTCCCCGGTTTTCAGAGAGAAAACCGGGGACGATTTCTTATAGTGTGGGGGGATCAGTTCATTTCCTCAAAGTCCGCGTCAACGGCATCGTCGGTGAAGTCGTTGTTTGGATTTTCATAGCTGGCCGAGCCGCGGTATTCCGCGTTCGGGTCGATGTGCACGCCGGCCTCGTTAAGAAGTGATTCCAGTTGGTCAGCTGCGCTGTTCATCTGTGCGGGATCCTTGGACTTGATGGCGCGGCGGGCATTTTTGACCGCCTCAGCCAAGCGGGCCTTGTCTTCTTTGGGAAGATTTTTCGCGTTTCCGGCCTGGAAGATCATCTGTTCGCAGCGGTCGCGCGCGGTAGCCTCGGCTTTCAGCTTCGCGTCCTCGGCGGCGTAGCGCTGTGCTTCGCGCACGGCGCGGTCAATGTCCTCGCGGCTCATGTTGCTTGAGGCGGTGATGGTGATCTGCTGCGCCTTTCCGGTGTCGAGATCCTTGGCCGAGACGTTTACGATGCCGTTGGCGTCGATAGAGAACGTGACCTCGATCTGCGGGACGCCTCTGGGCGCACGGCGGATGCCGGTCAGCTGGAAGCGGCCAAGTTCCTTATTCTGGTGCGCCATGGGGCGCTCGCCCTGTAAAACGTGGATATCGACGGACGACTGAAAGCTGGAGGCCGTTGTGAAGATCTGGCTCTTGCGGATGGGGAGCGTTGTGTTGCGCTCAATGATACGCGTGCACACGCCGCCCAGCGTCTCGATGCCGAGCGACAGCGGCGTGACATCGAGCAGCAGAAGTCCTTTTACGCTGCCGGACAGGACGCCCGCCTGCAAACATGCGCCCATGGCGACACATTCGTCAGGGTTGATGCCCTTGAACGGCAGAGAGCCTGTCATGGACTGCACCAGATCCTGCACAGCCGGGATGCGGCTTGAGCCGCCGACCATGAGGACCTTGCTGATCCGTGAGATGGAAACGCCGGAATCGTTGATGGCCTGATTGACTGGCTCGCGGGTGGCCTGCACGAGATGATAGGTCAGGTCGTTGAACTTTGCCCGCGTGAGCGGGATATCCATATGCAGCGGCCCCTGCTTGCCGACGGCGATATACGGCTGCTCAACGGTCGTCTGGGTCATGGACGAAAGTTCGATCTTGGCCTTTTCAGCGGCCTCGCGCACGCGCTGCATGGCGGCGGGATCCCGCGTCAGGTCGATTTTTGTCTGCTTCTTGAACTCGGAAACGAGATAATCGACGATGCACTGGTCAAAATCGTCGCCGCCCAGATGATTGTTGCCTGCCGTGGCAAGCACTTCGATCACGCCGGACGAGATATCCAGAATGGACACGTCGAACGTACCGCCGCCCAGATCGTAAACCATGATCTTCTGCGACTGCTCTTTATCAATGCCGTAGGCAAGGGCGGCTGCCGTCGGCTCGTTGATGATGCGCTGGACGTTGAGGCCCGCGATCTTGCCCGCGTCCTTCGTCGCCTGACGCTGTGCGTCGGTAAAATAGGCCGGGACGGTGATGACGGCGTCGGTCACAGGTTCGCCGAGGAAGGCCTCGGCATCCGCTTTGAGTTTTTGCAGGATCATCGCGGAAATTTCCTGCGGCGTGTATTTATGCCCGTCGATGGAAACCTTGTAGTTGGTACCCATCTGGCGCTTAATGGAAGAAATGGTGCGGTCATGGTTTGTGACAGCCTGCCGCTTTGCAATCTGGCCGACCATGCGTTCTCCGGTCTTGGAAAACGCAACGACAGACGGCGTTGTGCGTCCGCCTTCGGCGTTGGGGATGATAACGGGTTCGCCGCCCTCCATCACCGCCACGCAGCTGTTGGTTGTGCCGAGATCAATACCGATTGTTCTGGACATACGGAGTTCCTCCTGTGAGATAGGTACGCTCAATACCAGCTTCCGGAATCTGTGCCGGAGTCGGTCTGCGACTGGCTCTGGCCGGAATAGATTCCCGAATCGCTGTAGCTGTAATTGCGGTAATAATATGGGTCATAATACGCGCCGCGATAGCCGCAGCTGCCGAACAGCATGGCGATAATCTGGATCAGTAGATAAATGCCCAGCAGCCGCACAAGAAAATTTCCGCGCCGGCGGGTGCGGTGGTACGTCCAGCGGTAGCCGCCTGGGGCGTCACTGCCGTCCTGCTCCTCGTCAGAAGAACGGTAGGTGTACCATGTCTGCCAGCCATTCTGGTTTGTCTGCTGCCAGTCGCTCTGCTGACTGTCGTTTTGCGAGCCCCAGAAGCCGAACGGATCCGAGAACGGATCGTAATATTGCTGACTGGATTGGTTATATTGCTGCCGGGCCTGCTGCTGGGCTTGCTGCTGCGCCTGCTGCTGACGATAGGCCTGCGGATTCTTGATCGCGTCATAGGCCGCGTTGATCTCGTTCATTTTCTGCGCAGCAGTTTTGTCGCCGGGATTCAGATCGGGATGGTATTTCTTTGCCAGCCTGCGGTATGCCTGCCGGATTTCGTCCTCCGATGCGTTCGGAGACACGCCCAGCACCTGATACGGATCTGTTCCCATGCAGTTCACTTCCTCTTTGTTTCGATTATGCTGATTATAGCGCCTTTATTCGGGTGATTTGTAAAGCATTTATAAACGATATGCAAAAAAATTGCGGACTTTTCAAAAAATAGAGACTTTTTATGCGCCGTCCGCCGCAGAAGTCAAAAAAATCCCGGCAGTCCGTGGCATGCGGACCACCGGGGGAGTATTACTTTGCGGTTCCGAGATATGCGGCTTTGACCTCCTCGTTGGCGGCCAGTTCTTCGCCGGGACCCTGCATGAGAATGGACCCGGTCTGCATGACGTAGGCCCAGTCAGCGATTTTCAGCGCCATATTTGCGTTCTGCTCAATGAGCAAAACCGTGATGCCCTGGCGGTTAATTTCGCGGATGATCTCGAAAATGCCCCGGACGACGATGGGGGCAAGGCCCAGGGAGGGCTCGTCCATCATGATCAGCTTCGGCTTGGCCATAAGCGCGCGGCCAACGGCCAGCATCTGCTGTTCGCCGCCCGAGAGTGTCCCGGCCTGCTGCCACTCGCGCTCTTTCAGCCGCGGGAACAGGTCATATACGCGGGCCAGATCGTCTGCGAGGGAGTCCTTGCGCAGATATGCGCCGATGCGCAGGTTTTCCGCCACAGTCAGGTTTTCAAATACACGGCGGCCCTCCGGCACAAGCGTGACACCGCTCGAGACGATCTGATCGGTCGATTTTCCAACCAGATTCGCACCGTTCAGGAGAATTTCACCCGATTTCGGCTTGACCAGTCCGGCAACTGCCTTCAGGGTGGTCGATTTGCCTGCACCGTTCGAGCCGATGAGGGTGACAATTTTGCCTTCCTCGACCTTCAAATCAATACCTTTGACGGCCTCAATGCCGCCATAGGAGACGACCAGATTTTTGATTTCCAGAATGTTACGCATCCTCGTCCACCCCCAGATACGCGTCGATGACGCGCGGATCGTTTTGAATCTCTGCCGGAACGCCGGCCGCGATCTGCTTGCCGAAGTCGATGACATAGATGCGGTCGGAGATGTCCATAACAAGATTCATATGATGCTCAATGAGGAAGATCGTAAGGCCGAACCGGTCGCGGATGCTGCGGATGAAAGCGGTCAGTTCAAGCGTTTCCTGCGGATTCATGCCCGCAGCAGGCTCATCGAGCAGCAGCAGCTTCGGGTTGGTCGCCAGCGCACGGGCAATCTCAAGCCTGCGCTGCTTGCCGTAGGGCAGGGCTGTAGCGAGTTCATCCTTCACATCGTCGAGTCCGACGATTTTCAGAAGTTCCAACGCCTTTTCGCGCTGCGCGGCCTCTTCTCTGCAGTTAGCGCGGAAGGTTGCGGAGAAAACATTGGATGTGCGGCGCAGGTGCATGGCCGTCAGAACGTTTTCAAAGACAGTCATGGATTTGAACAGTCGGATGTTCTGAAAGGTGCGTGCGATGCCGCGCTTCGTGATTTTATCGGGTGTGTAGGAGACAACGGGCAGGGACAGATAGCGCTCTGCATGCTCGCCTGCGTAGGTCTTTTTCATTTTCCCGCGCGGATGGTTACAGACGATTGGTTCACCCATGAAGTCCACGCGGCCGTTTGTCGGCTCATAGACGCCGGTGATGCAGTTAAAGGCTGTGGTCTTGCCTGCACCGTTCGGGCCAATGAGGGCGACGATCTTGCCGGAATAGATATCCATCGAGAGGTCGTTGACGGCGACGACGCCGCCGAACTGCATGGTGATATGCTCCACATGAAGAACGGGCGTACTCATGCCTGTTTCCCTCCCTTCGCGGATTCTTTCCGCAGCCTGTCGGCCAGTCCCGCCAGCGAAAGTTCACGGGTACCCATGATGCCCTTGCGGAAGAAGAGCACCACGATCATGATAACGACCGAGAACACGACCATGCGGAAGCCCGTGCGCAGCAGCGGAACCTTGAACGCGCCGATATACGTCTCGTTGTCCAAAAACCGCAGCCACCACTCCGAGCATGCAATAAACAGGAACGAGCCGATGCAGCTGCCGGAGATGGAGCCGATGCCGCCGATGACGACGATGAGCAGGATCTCATACGTCATGGCGGATTTGAATGTATTGGCCTGCACCGTGGTCTGGTACATGGCGAGCAGCGCGCCGGAAATGCCTGCGAAGAAGGACGAGATCGTAAACGCCATGCGCTTATGGTGGGCAAGGTTGATGCCCATGGCCTCGGCGGCGATCTCGTCGTCGCGGATGGCCTTGAACGCGCGGCCATAGGTCGAGTTGATGAGCAGCACGACAACGGCAATGCAGATGCCGACGATCACGAACGGCATGAATGTATCCGTAAAATATGGGAAGCCGCGCAGCAGCTGCGAGCCGTTGGTAATGGGCGCGAACGCCTCCAGCTGAACGAGCGCGCGGATAATTTCGGCAAAGCCGAGCGTGGCGATGGCCAGATAGTCGCTTTTGAGTTTCAGAACGGGCAGGCCGATCAGATACGCCAGCACGGCGGCCAGAAAGCCTGCCAGCAGCAAGGACACGAATACGCCGAGAACCGTACCTGCCGTATTGCCGAGCACGTTTTGAAGCGTTTCGGTCAGGGAGAACTTGAGCAGCGGGTCATAATACTGATATACGGTAGACCGGATGCCGCTCGAGATATTGAGGACGGCGAATGTATATGCACCAACCAGCATGAAGCCTGCCTGCCCGAGCGAGAACAGGCCTGTGAAGCCGTTCAGGAGGTTCATGGATACGGCGACAAGGGAGTAGATCGCGCCCTTGCGCAGAACCGTCGTGAGCATGATGGGGATGCCGGGAATGCGGTCAAGCAGGAACGCCAGCAGATAGATAAGCGCAAGACCTGCGATGGTCAGAACGGTCTGCAAAGAGAGGCCTTTTTTCTTTTCCATATGCTCCTCCTCAGACTTTCTCTGTCAGCTTTTCACCGAACAGGCCCGTCGGCTTGACGACGAGAATGATGATGAGCAGCGCAAACGTGAACGCATCGGAGAAGGCCGTCAGCTTCATGCCTTTGAGCAGATTCTCGCAGATGCCGATGATGAACGCGCCGATGACCGCACCGGGGATTGACCCGATACCGCCGAAGACGGCGGCGACGAACGCCTTGAGGCCCGGCATGGCGCCGGAGGACGGCGCGATGGTCGTGTAGTTCGAGAAGAACAGGAACGAGGCAACAGCTGCCAGCGCGGAGCCGATGATAAACGTAAAGGAAATGACGGAGTTGATCTTGATGCCCATCAGCTGCGCCGTCTCAAAATCCTTGGACGCGGCGCGCATGGCCATGCCGACCTTTGTGCGCTTGATGAGAATCACGAGCGCCACGACCAGCACCAGCGTCAGAACGGGGGTAATGACGGTTACGCGCTTGGTAGATGCGCCGAGAATCGTGATGGTGTCGGAAATCCACGGCAGTTCCGGATACTGTTTCGGAACGCCGCCGGTAACGTAATACGCAAGATTTTGCAGCAGATAGCTTACGCCGATGGCGGAGATCATAACGGACATGCGCGGAGCCTGCCGCAGCGGCTTATATGCGCAGCGCTCCACCGCAAAGCCAAGCGCGACCGTCAGAATCACGACGGCGGGCAGGGCAGCATACAGCGGCATCGTCGCCGAAAGATAGACCATGATGAGACCGGCGACCATGAAAATATCGCCGTGCGCAAAGTTGATAAGGCGCAGAATGCCGTAGACCATCGTATAGCCGACGGCGATCAGCGCATATTGGCCGCCGGCCGAAATGCCCGACAGGACATAGGGCAGCCATTGCTTGAGAACACCCATAGGGGAACCTCCTGTTATTTGCTTATCGCCATGTCCAAACCGCGAACCGCTCACTGAAATGAGCCAGCTTGGACACGACGATAAAAGAATGGTTTCATCCGGCAGCGGGTTCGGGCGCTGCCGGATGAAACGGTGCACCGGTCGGAGGGAATCCCCCCGACCGGAGGCCATTGTGGTCAGTATTGCGTGGCAATGGATCAGTCGGCGGACTGCACCTTGTAGAACTGGAAGCTGCCATTGATCGCCTGCTTGATGTAGGCGGTGCTCTTGACTGCGTCGCCGTTGGCATCGAAGCTCAGCGCGCCGGTAACGGCATCGATGGACAGACCGGCCAGCGCGTCGCGGATGGCGGTGCCGTCGGTGGACTGGGCCTTTTCGATGGCCGCGACTGCAGCCATATACGCGTCATAGCCGAGCGCGGAGACTGCCGCGACAACGTCGTTGCCGCCGTTGTTGGTGAGGTTCTGGGAATTGCCGTTCAGCCACGCCTTGTAGCCGGTGACGAACTCCTTGGCAAGGCCGGACTCGTCGTTCTCGTCAAAGAACGTGGAGACGAAAACCTGCATGTCGGTGCCGTTCTGCGCATCGGAGATCGCGGAGTTTTCCCAGGTATCGCCGCCGAGGATGGGGAGGCTGACGCCGAGAGCGGAAGCCTGCTCGATGATCTGCGGAGCGTAGGCGATGGCGGACGGCGCAAAGATGACGTCCGCGCCGCCGGAGACGGCGTTATTGAGGTATGCGGAGAAATCCGCCGTACCTTCAACGAAGGTCTCATCGGCTACGATCTCGCCGCCTGCGGCTTCAAAGGCTTTTACAAAGTTCTTGGCAAGGCCGACAGTGTAGTCGTCGCCGAGCATCGACAGAACGTAAGCCTTCTTGGCGCCGAACTCTTCCATGGCGAACGAGGCCATGACGGAGCCCTGGAACGGATCGAGGAAGCAGACGCGGAAATAATAATCGTTGCCGGCAGTGACGGCTGCGTTGGTGCAGGAGCAGCCGATGGCCGGGATCTTGGCGTTTGCGAAGTAGGTGCCGGCGGCAATGGAAACGCCGGAACCGTAGGAGCCGAGCACGACGGAAACTTTGTCGGCAACCAGCTGCTGCGCCGCAGAGACGGCCTTGTCGGTCGAGGACTGGTTGTCCTGAATGTCAAGTTCGATCTTATACTCTTCGCCATTGATTGTCACGGTCGGCTTGACGGAATTGGCATACTGGATGCCCAGAACTTCCTGCTTGCCGCCTGCGCCGTTGTCGCCGGACTGCGGCTCAAACACGCCGATTTTGATGACCTTGGAGCCACCGCTGGACGCGCAGCCTGCAAACAGGCACATGACCATAACGGCAGCCAGAAGCAGAGCGATGATCTTTTTCATAGAATATTTCCTCCTTCTGTCCATGTACAATAGACAAGTGTTCATGAACTTATAGTTGCCATTATAGCGAAGTAAAGTGTAAAAAGCAAGTCCTAATTGCTTGTTTTTTGAAAAAATTTCACGCAGCGCGGACAAGTGTCTTCGGCACTATGCACAAAAACAGGGGCGCTGCGAGAAAAAAGGAAAAAGAACTTACTTGACAGTACCGCTATAATAAAAGTAAAGTGTTTTGAAGGGAACCATATATTATGTATCTGAAAAAACGGCTTTTTGCCGGACTTCTGGAGCTGGCACTGCTGTGCACGCTGTTTTCCGGCTGCGCGGCGCGGAAGGCAGAGCGTTATGACGTGCTGGCGTCCACTGCACCGGTTCGTGCCATGACGGCAGCACTGCTGGATGGTACGGACTTAAGCTGCGGGCTGGTCGTGACGGAAAGCGTCTCGTGCCTGCATGACTATACGCTGACCGTTGCGCAGATGGAGAAACTCGGGCAGGCTGATGTGGTCGTGCTGAACGGCCTCGGGCTGGAGGACTTTATGGAAGATGCGCTTCGCACGGCGAAGCATACCATCACGGCCTCCGACGGCGTCGAAACGCTTCCCGGTGAGGACGGCGAGGACCCGCATATCTGGCTGGAGCCCACGAATTGTATCCAGATGTGCAGAAATATCGCCGCCGGACTTTCTGACCTCTATCCGGACAAGCAGACGCTGATCGGGCAGAACCTGCTTGCTGTCACGGCGGAATACGAGGCCGCGCAGGCCTATGGCGAGGAAGCGCTGAAAAACCTCTCCTGCCGGGAACTTGTGACGTTCCATGACGGCTTTTCCTATTTCGCCCGCGCGTTCAGACTTACGATCGCCGCCGCAATGGAAATTGAAGAGGGCAGCGAGCCGTCTGCAAAGGAAATCGAGTCCGTCATCCGGCTGGTAGAGGATGAAAACATTCCTGCTGTCTTCTGCGAGGAAAACGGCGAACGGCAGACAGCGGAGACTGTCGCAAAGCAGACCGGAACCGGCCTGTTTGCGCTTACAATGGGAATGGACGGCGGCGCGGCAGGCTGCACGGACGCAATTTATCACAACATTGACAGCATCCGGGAGGCGCTTTCATGATTCCACATCTGCACCCGCACGCGGGCGACTGCGAACACGCCTGCTGCCTGAAAATCGAGCATCTGTCCGTCCATATCGGCGGTGAGACGATCCTGGACAATATCGACCTGCATATGCACTGCGGCCAGATGGTCGCGCTGATCGGCCCGAACGGCGCGGGCAAGTCTACGCTTATCCGTGCCATTCTGGGCCAGCAGGAATATGAGGGAAAAATCACCTTCCATGAGGCCTCCGGCAAGGAGGCAAAGCTGCGCATCGGCTATGTGCCGCAGAGCCCGGCCTTTGACCGCGGTGACCCCGTGAGCGTGATGGATCTTTTTACCTGCTGCATTTTCAAGCGCCCCGCGTTTCTGCGCCCGACAAGGGCCATGCGGGAAAAAGTTTTGGCCTGCCTTGCGAACGTCCACGGTGAAGCGCTCATCGACAAGCGCATCGGCACGCTCTCGGGCGGCGAATTGCAGCGCGTTCTGCTGGCACTGGCGCTTGAGCCCATGCCGAATATTCTCATTCTCGACGAGCCGCTTTCCGGTGTGGACGTCGAGGGCATGAGCCTTCTCATGGACATGCTTGACGAGATCCGGAAAAAATTCGACCTGTCGATCCTCATGACGACGCACGACTTTACCATGCTGGAGCAATACTGCGACCAGGTGGTGCTGTTACAGGGAAAGATCCTCCGGCGCGGGACACCGCTGGACGTGCTGAACTCAGAGGAATTTGCGCAGGCATTCCACATGGGAGGAGGCGCACAGGCATGAACGTCTGGTACGCGTTTTTGAACGCACTCGGCATTCGTATGTTTGAAATGGACTTCATGAAGAACGCGCTGCTGGCTGTTTTGCTGCTGGGGCCGCTGTTCGGACTGTTGTCTACGATGATCGTGACGGGAAAAATGAGTTTTTTCTCCGATGCGCTGGGCCATTCCGGTTTTACGGGCATCGCCATCGGTGTGCTCTGCGGCGCGGTGCAGCCGATCTATTTTGCGGTCGGGCTGTCGGTTCTGTTCGCGCTGCTGTTTTCCTTTGTCCGCAGCCGGACGAGCCAGTCGGCGGACACCATCATCGGCGTCTTTTCCTCCACCGCCGTTGCGCTCGGCATTTTTATCGTCACGCTCGGCGGGCGGAGTTTTACAAAATTCAACCGCTATCTCATCGGTGATATCCTGTCTGTTTCCCCACAGGAGATCGGCCTGCTGGCGCTGGTTCTGTTGGCGGTCGTGCTGCTTTGGGTGTTCGGGGCAAACCGGCTGGTGCTTACGGCGGTGCACCCGCAGCTGGCGTCCTCACGCGGCGTGGCGACGAAGCGCAATGAAACGCTCTTTACCGTCGCAATCGCCATCGTTGTGACGCTGGCAATGAGTTGGGTCGGCCTGATGGTTATCAACTCCCTGCTCGTGCTCCCAGCGGCGTCCTCGCGCAATCTGGCGCGGAATCTGCGGCAGTATCATCTGCTCTCCGTTCTGTCCGCGCTTGTATGCGGCCTTTTGGGACTGTGCGCAGCATATTGGCTTGGCTGCTCGGCCGGTGCGACGATCGCGCTGCTGCTGGCTGTCTACTTTGCCGTGTCCTTTGCACTGCGGAACCGGGCTGCCTAAGAAAGCGACAAAATTTTGCCGGGATCCCATGCGGATTCCGGCTTTTCTGCCACTTGTACGCAGGGAAAAAGTGTGATAAACTTTGATTGAAGACGGAAAGCTCGGCTCTGCATACCGGGCATATCTCCGTATAGAATAAAAGAGGTTTTTTCATGAAGATCGCAGACATCCACGCGCATATTTTCCCGGAAAAGCTGGCGGAAAAGGCGTCGCACTCCATCGGCAGCTTCTATGGCGTTCCCATTGAGCGCGAGGCGGACATGCCGCGCCTGTGTGCGGAGGACAAGCTTGCGGGCATTACCCGCTGCGCTGTCTCCAACTCCGCGACGAATGCCAGTCAGGTTCGGAACGCCAATACGTTTCTGGCTGAAGCCGTCCGGGGGCATGACGGTTATCTTGCCTTTGGCACGATCTACCCCGGTATGGACGGATTTGAGGAAGAACTGGACCGCATGCTGGAACTTGGGCTGCGTGGGGTTAAGATTCACCCGGATTTTCAGAAGCTGGCCATTGACGACGAGCGCGGCATTGAGACGTACCGCGCCATTGCCCGGCGTGATCTTCCGGTGCTGTTCCATATGGGCGACGACCGGTATGATTTTTCCTCGCCCGAACGGCTGACGAATCTGTTGCGGCGGGTGCCGGAACTGCGGGCTGTGGCTGCACACTTCGGCGGCTGGCGCAGCTGGACGCGGTCGCTGGCGCATCTGCAGCCGGAAAGCGTCCTGTACGACACATCCTCCACGCTCGGCATGATTGACCGGGACATGGTTCTGCGCTTCATCGACGCGATCGGCCCAGACCGGCTGATCTTCGGCACGGACTTTCCCATGTGGAGCCCGAAGGAGGAACTGAACAGGTTTTTCTCCCTTGGTCTGAGCGAGAGCGACCAGCAAAAGATTTTGTACGGAAATTTCATGAAATTATTGGGTCTGAGAGACGAAGAATAAAGAAAAGGGGAAACACACATGTATCAGATCGGCATTGATATCGGCGGCACCAACGTCAAGATCGGCCTGCTGGACGAGACGCTGGAATTGACCGCTGAAGCATCCATCCCATTTCCGCACACAACGGCGGTGGACATGGCGAAAAAAATCCGTGCGGCAGTTCTTGCGCTGCTGGAAGAGCGGAACGCGTCGCTTTCCGGCGTAGAATCGCTCGGTGCAGTTGTCCCCGGCAGCATCGACGCGAGCGGAGAGACGGTTCTTGACGCGCACAATCTGGATTTCCACGATGTTCCGCTGCGCAGACTCCTGCAGGAGCAGTTTCCCGGCATCCCTGTTTATATCGCCAATGACGCCAACGGCGCTGCACTGGCCGAACTCTATAAGGGTGCGTTTGTCGGCTGCAAAACGGGCGTTTTGCTGACACTCGGCACGGGGCTTGGCGGAGGCATCATCCTGAACGGCAAAATGTTCAACGGCGGCATGAACCACGGCGTCGAACTGGGCCATGCCTATCTGGTTGACGGCGGAGAGCCCTGCACCTGCGGCAATCACGGCTGTATGGAGGCCTACTGCGCCGCATCTGCACTCACGCGCGAGGGGCGGCGCGCCATGCAGGCGCACCCGGAGAGCATGCTGGCCGAAAAGACCGGCAGCGACCCGGCAAAAATTACGCCCAAGCTTGTCACCGACTGCGCCAAGGCAGGCGACCCTGCTGCGATGGCTGTTTTCGATGATTATATTGAACATCTGAGTTCTGCCTGCGCGTCGATTTATAATATCCTCGATCCGGAAGTTCTCGCCCTCGGCGGCGGCTTAAGCGCGGCAGGTCCGTTCCTGTTTGACCCGCTTCAGGACAAGGTCAGCAAAAAATGCTTTTATTCCACGCGCGGCAAGCTTGTTCCCGCCGTGCTCGGCAACGAAGCGGGTATGATCGGTGCAGCGCTTCTGGCGCGCGACGCAGAAGCATAATGGCGCACATTGGTTTTGTCATTTTCTCATCATAAAAGGAGCGATCAATATATGGTAAGCATCAATTTTGAAGGCGCAAAGCAGTTTTATGCCAAGCAGCCGGACAAGACCGCGGCGCAGGCCGCGTTTGACACGCTGGTAAACGGTACCGGCGCGGGCAATGACTTTATTGGTTGGGTCGATCTTCCGGTAAATTATGACAAGGAAGAATTCGCCCGCATCCAGAAGGCTGCGAAGAAGATCCAGTCTGACTCCAAGGCACTTGTCGTCATCGGTATCGGCGGCAGCTATCTTGGTGCACGCGCTGTGGTTGAACTGCTGAAGAGTCCGAATTACAATGCCCTGCCCAAGAACACCCCGGACATTTATTTCGCCGGCAACGGCATTTCCTCTGACGCTGTGACGGGGATTCTCGCCATGATCGGCGACCGCGATTTTTCCGTGAACGTCATCTCCAAGTCCGGCACGACGACCGAGCCTGCCATCGCGTTCCGCATTTTTAAGGCTGCGCTCGAGAAGAAATACGGCGTGGAGGGTGCAAAGAGCCGCATTTACGCCACGACAGACAAGGCGCGCGGCGCTCTGAAGACGCTTGCGTCCCGTGAGGGCTATGAAAGCTTTGTTGTGCCCGATAATGTCGGCGGCCGCTATTCCGTTCTGACGGCTGTGGGCCTGCTTCCCATCGCCTGCTGCGGCATCGACATTGAAGCGCTCATGCACGGTGCACAGGCCGAGCGTGAGGATACGCTGAAGCGCGGTGTGGAAAGCGCCGCCGTGCAGTACGCCATGAGCCGTCAGGCTCTGTACGCGGACGGTAAGAATATTGAAATCTTGGCTGCCTACGAGCCCGCGTTCCGCTTCATGGCCGAATGGTGGAAGCAGCTTTACGGCGAGTCCGAGGGCAAGGACGGCAAGGGTATTTTCCCGGCCTCCGTTGATCTGACCCCCGATTTGCACTCCATGGGCCAGTATATCCAGGATGGCATCCGCATGCTGCAGGAAACGGTTGTCTTCTTCGACAACTCCAGAACATCTGTTACTGTTCCGTCCGACGAGGAAAATCTGGACGGCTTGAACTATCTGGCGGGCCGCGAGATGAGTTATATCAACGAAAAGGCCATGCAAGCGACCAAGGCCGCGCATATTTCCGGCGGCGTGCCCGTCACCGAGATCCGCCTGCCGGAGATTGGCGAGGAAGCGCTGGGCGCGCTGATCTATTTCTTTGAGTTCGCCTGCGGCGTGTCCGGCTATATGGAGGGCGTCAACCCCTTCAACCAGCCCGGCGTCGAGGCCTACAAGAAGAACATGTTCCACCTGCTCGGCAAGCCCGGCTATTAATAAACCCAAAACGCCGGAGGATTTCCCCCGGCGTTTTTTCTGTATTAGAGAGGGGGGATTGCCATGCAGCTGCCAGATTCGCTTGCCGAGCGGCTGCTCGGCTGGTATGCTGCGGGACACCGTGCGCTGCCGTGGCGGCAGGATCATGAACCGTACCACGTCTGGCTGTCGGAGATCATGCTTCAGCAGACACGCGTGGAGGCGGTGAAGGGCTATTACGCGCGGTTTTTATCGGAGTTGCCCGATATCGCTGCTCTTGCGGCCTGTGAGGAGAACCGTCTCACAAAACTGTGGGAGGGGTTGGGCTATTATTCCCGTGTGCGCAATCTGCAAAAGGCTGCCCGCGTGATCATGGTGCAGCATGGCGGCGCGTTTCCGCGGAAATACGCCGAGATCCGGGCGCTTCCAGGTGTGGGCGATTATACGGCTGGCGCGGTCGCGTCCATCTGCTTTGACGTGCCGGAGCCGGCGGTTGACGGGAACGTGCTGCGCGTACTCTCCCGCGTGACGCAGGATACGGCTCCGGTCACGCGGCCTGCCGTCAAAAAGGCGTATGAGACGGCGCTCCGCCCGGTTTACGCTGCAAATCCCGGAAAGCGGAGCGAGTTGACGCAGGCACTGATGGAACTGGGAGCCTGTGTATGCGTCCCAAACGGCGCGCCGAAGTGCGATGCCTGTCCGCTGCGGACAGTCTGCCTTGCAGAAAAGAGCGGCGCGTGGGCTTCGCTCCCCGTCAAGGAGGCAAAAAAGCCCCGCCGCATCGAAGAAAAGACGGTCTTCTTTCTTCAATGCGGCGGGCAGTACGCCGTGCGCAAGCGGCCCGAGACGGGTCTGCTTGCCGGGCTCTGGGAACTTCCGAATGTGGAAGGAACACTGGACGCGCAGCAGGCGCTTGCACTGCTTGACAGCTGGGGCCTTGTTCCGGAGGAGTTGACACGCACGCGCGAACGGACGCATATCTTCACGCATGTCGAGTGGCGCATGCGCTGCTATGATATCCGTGTATCGATGCTAGCAGACAGCTTCACATGGGTCAGCGGCACAAGGTTCCAACAGGATATCGCCCTCCCCACGGCCTTCCGCATCTTCTGGCAGCCGGAAGATGCAGAATAATACGCAGCCGCTCTCTGCCTCACAGACAGAGGGCGGCTGCGTATTTTATACCGTTTCAGAATAGCTGCCGAGGTAGCAGACGTGCTCACAGACGGATTCCAGTTCGCCGAGAAGCTTCGGCAGTTCCGGGGAGTAGACGGAGGCCTCGAGATCAAAGTAGAACCGGAACGTGTCGTCCGAGCCGGGAATGGGCCGGCTTTCCAGCTTTGTCAGGTTGATGCCGCGGCCATAAATGCGGGCCAGCACCTGATAGAGGCTGCCGGGCTCGTTGGAGAGCGTGACGAGCAGGCTCGTCCGGTCGGCACCGGGATAGACCTCGGGCTTGGCCGCAATGCAGATGAAGCGGGTATAATTGCCGTGCTCGTTCTGCACGCGCTCCTGAAGCGGATGCAGACCATAGATTTCCGCGCAGGCAGGCGAGGCGATGGCGGCAAGATCACGCCGGCCGGACTCGGCAACCATGCGGGCCGCTGCCGCCGTGTTTTCGCAGCGGGTCACAGTCACGTTCGGCAGCTGCTTCAGAAATTCGGAGCACTGCTCCAGTGCCTGACCATGCGAAACGATCTCGCGGATCTCGGACGGCTTCACGCCCGGCAGGGCAAGCAAACTGTGATCTACGCGCAGGCGGACGCTGCGAACAATAGAGAAGTTGTGCTTCTGCATGAGGTCGTACACCGCATTGACAGAACCTGCTGTGCTGTTTTCCAGCGGCAGAACGCCATATTGGCACAGGCCCTGCTCGATGGCGGAGAAAACCTTGTCAAATGTTGCGCAGAAGAACACGCTCGGATGCTGGAAGAGTTTATCGCAGGCCTGCTGCGAATACGCGCCTTCGACGCCCTGGCAGGCGACAGCTGCTGTGGGCGGGAACAGCTGCGGCGTCTGCTCCAGCGCTGTTTTGAGAAGCGCAGGAAGCGTTGTTTTTTCGTCCAGCAAATCGCGCTGGTAGCTGCGGCTGAGAGAGAACAGCAGCCGGTAGAGGCTCACGGCCTCCTCTTGCAGATCCTCCGGCGCGGCCTTTACGATCTGCGCCAGCTTCTCGCGTTCCCGCCCAGCGTCCAGAACCGGCAGGCTGTGCGCTTTTTTATATGCTGCGATCCCCGCAGCTGTCTGCATCCGCTCGGCAAACAGCCGCAGAAGTTCCGTGTCAATTCGGTCGATCTGTGCTCTGTAATCAGAAAGTTCCATTCTATATTCCCATCCTTTCAGAAAATACAAACAAAAAACGCGGCACAGAGTAATCTGTGCCGCGTTGCGAACCTGACGTCGTTTCTGCGCATCACAAATTACCCTTACTGTAAGCCAGTAAAGGTAAAGAGAAACGCGAACAGAATGGAAACGTACATCGTAAAAACCTCATATTGAAGATGGCATCATGGTAGCAGACTGAGGCTAAAAAGTCAAGCCCTTCTGTAGCCGCTGCGCAGTTTTTCCAGAAGCGCGGCAAAATAGTCCGGCAATTCACAGGAGACAGTCACGGGCTTTCCCGTGCGCGGGTGCACGAAGCGAAGTTCCTTCGCGTGCAGGCATTGGCTGTCCTGACCCAGTTCGGGCTTTTTGCGGCCGTAGACCATATCGCCTAAGATCGGGTGGCCGCGGTAGGCCATATGGACGCGGATCTGGTGCGTCCGGCCCGTTTCCAGCTTACACTCGACAAGCGTATAGCCGGAAAAGCGCTCCAACACGCGCCAGTGCGTCACGGCGCTGCGGCTGTTTTTCTCCGTGACGGCCATTTTCTTGCGGTCGGCCGGGTGGCGGCCGATAGGCGCATCGATGGTGCCGGAATCGTCCTTGATATTGCCGCAGACGATACACACATACGTCCGGGCCAGACTGTGATCCTTCAGCTGCGCGGCAAGCGCGGCGTGCGCGAAGTCGTTCTTGGCTGCGATGATGAGGCCGGATGTGTCTTTGTCGATGCGGTGGACGATGCCGGGCCGCTTTTCCCCACCGATGCCGGACAGAGAATTGCCGCAGTGTGCCAGCAGTGCGTTGACGAGCGTGCCGTCTGCATGACCGGGGGCTGGATGAACGACAAGCCCCTTGGGCTTGTTCACAACGATTACGTCCGCGTCCTCATAGCAGACCTCGAGCGGGATCTCCTGCGCCGCGATGGGCGTCTCACGCACTTCGGGAATTGCCAACTCCAGCGTCGTCCCGGCAGGCAGCTTTTCGTTCTTTTTGACGGGTCTTCCGTCCCGCGTGACCGCGCCCTGCTCGATCAGGCGCTGGGCCTGACTGCGGGTAAGTTCCGGCACGAGGCGGCTGAGCGCGCTGTCGAGCCGTTCGCCGTCTTTGTCAAGCGTCAGCGTCATGCGGTTTCTTCTGCTCCTTCGGCTTGTCGGCCAGCAGTTCCTTGTCCTTCGTCAGAATATAGACCACGAGAATCAGCGCGCCGAATGTGATGAACAGATCTGCCACATTGAACGTGGAGAACCACGGGATGCAGATCATGTCGATGACAAGGCCCGTGGAGATGCGGTCGATGAAATTGCCGATCGCGCCGCCGGTGATGGCCGCGATGCACCACAACTCCGGCGTTTTTTTGAACCATTTTTTCACGAGCACATAGATCACGACTGCGAGATACATCGCCGTCATGACCACGAACAGCCACCGCGCGCCGCGCAGCAGACTCAGCGCCATGCCGTCGTTTGTGATATAGTGCAGCTGGAGCCAGCCGGGGATAAGCGTGACGGTTTTCCCCACGAGATTGGATGCAGCCAGATATTTTGTCAGCTGATCAACTGCGACGATCGCAGCCGTAAACAGCGCAAGTAGCAGATAAAGCAAAGCAGTTCCCCCTTCCGGTAAGGTTACCAAGTGGGAATATCATACCATATTTCCGAAGGTATTGCAATGCCGCAAACCGGCCCGCAGGATGCTTCCTGCGGGCCGGCTGGATTATACATACTGCTGGGTATCGACATCGATGACGCCGCGGGTGGTGATGCGGAGTTTGGGGATAACGGGCAGGGCCATGAAGCTGAGCGTCATGAACGGGTCGATGCCTCGGCTGACGCCGAGCGTGAAAGCTGCATCCTTGGCTGCCTCAAGCTGGTCGTTGACCTCGGTCAGCGGACGGTCGGACATGATGCCTGCGATCTCCAGCACAACGTCACCTTTCACTGTCCCATTTTCGACCACGACGATGCCGCCGTGATGTTCGACGATGTAATTCGCGGCGAACGCCATGTCGGCGGAGTTCGTACCGACGACGATGATGTTGTGCGAGTCATGCGAAATACTGGTTGCAACTGCACCGGATTTCAGACCGTAGCCCTGAATGTAACCGAGGCCGATGTGGTGCGTGCCCTTGTGGCGCTCGACAACGGCGATTTTCAGAATGTCCTTTTCTAGATCGACGTGGTCAGCGTAGCCATTGTCGGTTGTAATGATCTCGCCCGGGACCATGCCCAGAACACCTCTCTGGCGCGTGTCGCGGAAATCATCGGGCGTGAGCGTCGAGACGTGGAAAGTGTCATGGGCGCGTTTGTCGAGATATTCCTCGATCTTCGGTGCTTCAAAGTCGCGCAGTTCGCCGTTGTTCCAGTACAGAATGCCCTTCTTGAAGACCATTTCGACGTTGAAGTCCTTGAAATTGTCGATCACGGCGAAGTCGGCCAGATACCCGGGCGCAATCGCGCCGCGGTTATTGAGCAGGAAGTAGCGTGAGGCGTGGTGGCAGGCGGCCTTGACGGCGATGATGGGATCGACGCCATATTTGTTGATGGCCTCGCGGGCGATATAGTCGATATGACCCTTTTCCAGCAGGTCGCTCGGGTGCTTGTCGTCAGTGCAGAACATGCAGCGCTCAGCGTACTGCGGCGTGAGCAGGGGAGCGAGCGCTTCCAAGTTGCGTGCGGCGGTGCCCTCGCGGATCATGATAAACTGGCCGCGCTGCAATTTTGCAAGTGCGTCTTCCATCGTGGCGCACTCGTGGTCGGAATAGACGCCGGCGGCAACGTAGGTATCCAGATCCTTGCCCTGCAGGCCCGGTGCGTGGCCGTCGATCTTCTTGTGGTGCGCCTGCGAAGCGACGATCTTCGAGACGACCTCCGGGTCGTTGTGGATCACGCCGTAGGAGTTCATCATCTCGGCAAGACCCTGCACTCTGGGATAGTCGTAGAAGGAGTCGATGGCGCGGTAGTCCAGATTCGCGCCGGATTCGTCCATCGGTGTGGCCGGGACGCAGGACGGCAGCATGAACCGCACGTCGATGGGCAGTCCCTCGGTCGCCTGGAACATGTAATCGATGCCGTCGGTGCCCATGACGTTGGTGATCTCATGGGGGTCGGTGATAACCGTGGTCGTGCCGTGCGGCAGCGTTGCGCGGACGAATTCCTTCGGCGTGACAAGGCTGGATTCCAGATGGATGTGCGCGTCAACGAAGCCCGGGCAGACGATTTTGCCGGTCATATCGTATTCGACTTCGCCCTCGTAGCTGCCAAGACCCACGATCAGGCCGTTCGCCACGGCGATGTCGCACGTCAGCAGTTCGTTGGAGAACACGTTGACATACGTTGCATTTTTCAGCACCAGATCAGCCTTCTGCCTACCGGAGGCAGCTTCGATCACGCGCTGCTTTTTTAACAGCTTCCGCTGTATTTTCGCTGCGTAGCTTTCAATGGGAAATGCCATGGAACATCTTCCTTTCTGCGTTCAGTTTTGCTTGTATCTGATATTAGATGGAATTATAGCACTGCTCCTGCCGCTTGTCCATGTTCATTTTCTACGGAATGTCGCAGATTCTTTTTTGCAATCTGTACAGAAATGGTGATGTGTGATATGCTTAGTGCACAAACAGGAGGCGAACGTCATGAAATTACTGATGCACATCTGCTGCGCGCCCTGCGCGAATATGCCGATCGACGCGCTGCGCGCGGACGGGATCGATCTGACCGGATACTGGTATAACCCCAACATTCATCCATTTACCGAATACCGTGCCCGGCGGAACTGCTTACAGGAATACGCGAAGACCATCGAACTGCCGCTTCTCGTGCGCGACGATTACGGCCTGCGGCCGTTCGTGCGCGAGGTAGCAGACGATATCGCGGGCCGGTGCGTTAAATGCTACGAAATGCGGCTTTTTGAGGCGGCACGGGCCGCGAAGGAGGGCGGCTTCGACGCGTTTACGTCGTCGCTGTTCATCAGCCCCTATCAGAAGCACGAACTGATGCGCGATGTGGCTTACCTCGCAGCGGAGGAAAACGGTGTGACATTCTACTATCAGGATTTCCGCCCCATGTTCCGCGACGGGCAGGCCCGTGCGCGGGAACTGGGCTTTTATATGCAGAAATACTGCGGCTGTATCTTCTCTGAGCAGGAGCGCTACCAAAAGCCCAGCCGGATCATCCCGTGAGTGCGTTGATTTTACGGTAATCAACGGCGAAACAGAAACGTGCATACGATCACGGTATCTCTGTGTTAAATCAGCATTTGCCTGCCTTATGGAGTTTCCGAATGAGCACAACAGCCAGCGCAATGACAAGCGCGCTGAACGCGCCCACGCAGGTAAGCCGGATGACCAGCCTGCGGTGCGCGGCCTGACGGGCGGCCTCGCGGGTGGCTTCCTCGGCGGCCTTTTGCGCTGCCTCCTGCGCGGCCTGCTCCTCGGCCTGCCGCTGGAGCTCGGCCTGCCGTTCTTCCTCGGCCTTCTTTTCCTCTGCGGCTTTCGCTTCGGCGGCAAGCCGCTCTTTTTCTGCCTGTTCGGCCTTCGTCTGCTCTTCGGCGAGGCGGGCTTCTTCGGCTTCCTTTTCCGCCTGCTCGCGCTCAGCTTGTACCTGCTCGTCGAGATAGGCTTTCAACAGCACTGCCAGCTGTCCGCATACAACAGAGCCTGCGCTCTGTCCGTCAGCATACGCCATGTCCACATTGCCGCCCGGCCCGTAGGACAGGCCGCTCGTATACACGGCCAGCAGAAACGGCCGCTCGGCCCAGATGATGCCGACGTCGTTCTCCGCACCCTCATAGCTTCCGTATTTGTGCGCGATGGGCGTTTCATTCACGTCGAGATACGTCTTGAAATACGCGTCCGGGCAGGCAATTTTCAGGTAGTCGATCAGCTCGGGATACTGCTCCTGCCCGTCCCAGACGACCTTCAGCGTGTCCAGCATCATGCGCGTGCAGAACAGGTGGTCATAATAGTAATTCTGCGGGATCTCGTCGTCGGTCATGGTGAAATATTTGCGCATGGCCATCTTGTATTCCGGCCAGTCGCCGATGCGCCGCCAGAGGGAATACGAAAGTTCGTTGTTGGAATAAACCAGCGATTGATAATGCGCCTCGTCCAGCGAAGCACCTTGTGTGATCATCGTATCTCCGGTGATCTCGCCCGCAAGCTGCATATCATAATAATACAGGTTCAGCGGCAGCTTATAGGTGCTTGCGCCGTAGAGCATTTTCGTCTCGTTGAACTCGTAGCTTTCGCCCGTTTCCGGCACATAGAAGCTGATCTCAAAATTGTCCTCGGTCAGTGCATGCTCCGCGCGAAACTCGTCGATCAGTTCTTCCACAGTTTTTCCTGCTGTCTCGGGGGCAGTATAGGCCTCCGCTGCCAGCGCAGGAGTTGCCGCCTGCACAAGACACAACGCACAGAGCAGCGCTGCGGCTGCCGAACGGGATTTTTTCATTATCATACCAGCTTCTCCTTCTGCATTTCCGAATAGCTGCATCATACCGCATTGCACCCGGATTTGCAACTATGCACCAAACGGGCGGGCCCGGCATATGGTAGGGAAGACAGAAAACATTCTTGTCTTTGAAGGAGGGGTTTTATGAATCAACCCTGCAACTATACGACGACCGGGGGCTGTCCTGAGCCGCAGGCAGTTCAGGGCTGCGCGGCCTGTTCCGGCGGCAGCCAGCAGACGTGTCCGCCGCCCTGTCCGCCGCCCTGTCCGCCGCCTTGTCCCGGGCCGGGGCCGTTCCCGCCGTATCCGCCCCCATTCCCGCCGGTCTGGCCGGGTGGTGAGCGGCCCGTCGCGCCGGTCACGGAGGCCGACATCAGCTGCGGCTGCGGATGTTCCTGTGCGCCGGGGCTCGTTGCGGCTTTGCAGCTGCTGTGCCGTCCGCGCTTTGCGGCACTGACGGATTATAAGCAGTTTGCGTTCATCACGCGCGATTTTGTGCTCGGCTCGTCGCTGAACTGTCCCGCGACGGTTACAACTCCATACGACAACCTGACCGGGCCTCTGGACGGGGAATTTGTGAAGATCACGCCGGATTCGTGTGAGAATTTAGAGGTTTCCGGCCAGATCTACTATCCCAATCCCATCTGCACCGGGGGCACGGAGACAGCCTGCTGCGCCGAGGGGCCGTATTTTGACGCGGACTCTGTGCGGCTGTGCAGCGTGAGCGCCGTAGCTTTCGGCGTGACGGAGACGACTGACTTCCCCAGTGCGGAGGCGGCCTACAACGAACTTGCAAAACTCTTCTATCAGGCCACCCATGCCGGCTGCGGCCCCATGCCGTCAACGCCTGTCAAGCCGACGCCGTGCGACCGCTCGGCAGGCGATATTGCCGGACGCGGCACGGTGTCCGTGACGGCGGGCCCGCTCGTCGTCGGCAACGCCAGCGTGCTCGGCGAGGTCGGAGATGTTCTGATTCTCGCCAACAGCGAAGACCGCCTGTTCTACTTTGTCTGCCGCAGCGCCATCGGGTTCATCGGGTAAAAGACACCCCGCCGCATTTGGGGGATATTCATGGTCGGTATATGCTAAAATAACGGGATGAGCATTTGCCGAATATGAATGGCAATGAAAAAACGGGTATTCGGTGCAAGGGCTGGATATCCGTTTTTTGTTGCAATCATCATGCACCATTTAGAGTTGTGAACGGGAGTTTGGGTACCTATAAGTCGATCAAATTCGTCCATTTCGTTGATTTATTTACGCTTCTGTGGTATAAAAGAATAACAAATACAAGAGTGAGAATTGTGTCGGCATCATGTAAAAATTTTTGTGTTGTGCTATATACGCTATTTGAGTGATCTCAAATGAAATGAAAGAGGAAAAAAATGCGAACAAACAGCGACGGACAGTTGGAATTTGAATTTGATGAGTTAGTTCCGAAAACAAGAAAAATCGAAACAGGTCAAGATACGGGCTTTGACTTTATGAACCTTTTTTCGACAAATATAGATGAGGAATACCAATACAGCCAAAATTCAATGGCGATACATGGAGATTGTATCTCAGTTCTGAAAAAAATGAAGACTCAGTCTGTGCAGCTGATTTTTGCTGATGCGCCATATAACATAGGCAAGGATTTCGGAAATGATAGCGATAAGTGGAAATCTGCGCAACAGTATATTGATTGGTGCAAGGTATGGATGGACGAGTGCATGCGGATTTTGTCAGACCAGGGGACAATGTATTTTATGACAGCGACACAATATATGCCGTATCTAGATATTTTTGTGTCGGAAAAATACAACGTACTCTGTAGAATTGTTTGGACCTATGACAGTTCTGGTGTACAAGCAAAAAAGATATATGGTTCTTTATATGAACCGATTCTTATGATAAATAAGGCAAAAGAAAATGTGTATACGTTTAATGGAAAAGATATTCTTGTGGAGGCGAAGACCGGTGCCAAGCGGAATCTGATTGATTACCGCAAAGATCCGCCACAGCCATATAATGCTGAAAAACTTCCAGGGAACGTATGGAATTTTAACAGGGTCAGATTCAAAATGGATGAGTATGAGAATCACCCGACTCAAAAGCCAGAGGCTCTTTTGGAAAGAGTCATTATGGCTTCTTCTAATCCCGGAGATGTGGTTTTGGATCCATTCGCCGGATCTTTTACAACACCGGCAGTTGCTGCTCGCCTAGGGAGAATCGGCGTTGGGATTGACATAAATGAAGAATACTATGAAATAGGTCTTCGCAGAACGGGGATTGCTGCAGAACGGAAAGGGAAAAGTCTCGAGAAAGTCAAGATACGCAAAACGAATGCGAAATCAAAATACATGAGAGGTGATCAACCGTGAACATCACAGAAAGATTTGTTGCTGACATTCTGAAAAAGGAATACCCTACAGACTATCAACTGGTGTACGAGGAAAGCCCTTTACTGCAGTATTTGGATAAAAAGATGAAAGCAGTTCATGGAAATAGTAAAACCAGACGCAGTTTGGCAAACATATATGCGATATATTCTATCCTATATTTTTACCAGAGTGATTTTTACGAAAAGAAAAGCGAATACCGCCGATTTGAAGGCTATGATTATATGCGTCTGTTCAATTTTTATCGTAGTCTATACGGAGGAAATAAATTACAAAATCATGCTTTAAATTCCCGCGTAAACGGAGAATTCCATAATAAGATTAAAGATGCGACAAATGACCTCATTATCGTAAATAATGGGAAATATTTGATACATATTGATTATATTTATGTCAATGAGCATGACATTAGCAAGGCTGCTTGTCATATTATTGAGGGATATGTTGAACTGCTGATTGCAAAAGATCATGAATTGATCAGTATTCTAGAGAAACTGAAAACGCTGACTGATTATGCACAAAAGAAAGCTACCATTAATGCGTTGCTAACCGAAGATGCCGAAGCGCGTGTTTTTGAGATAATCAGCTACGCAATTTTGAAAAATCATTATAAAAACATAAAAGTATATTTTGGGTACACACGAGAGACGATTGCAGAAGTTGAACTTGAACTGTACAAGACCGGGCGTACCAATGCCAACGACGGTGGAATTGATTTTGTTATGCGACCGGTGGGTAGGTTTTTTCAAGTAACCGAAGTAAATAACTATGACAAATATCTTCTTGATATTGACAAGGTTATGCATTTCCCAATCAGTTTTGTAATTAAAACAACGCAACAAAAGAGCGACGTATTGAAGGATTTGGAACAATATATTACGCTGCGGTCGAGTGGCATGACGGTTTTGGAGAGGCGGTATAAAGAAGCGATTGAGGACATTATTACAATCAATGAGTTGCAAGAATGGACTAGGGAACTCGAAGGCGCTGACATAGATGGAATTATCAGAGATATCGACATCTACTACAGATTAGAAATGAATATGGATGCAGAGGATGAGGGATAATTTCTTGCTATAGCTATCGGGCCACCTATGCCAGCGTGCTCGGCGAGGTCGGAGACGTTCTGATTCTCGCCAACAGCGAAGACCGCCTGTTCTACTTTGTCTGCCGCAGCGCCATCGGGTTCATCGGGTAAAAGACACCCCGCCGCAGTCTAAATGCGGCGGGGCAATTTATTGTTATTCGATTGTGAATTCCGCGTACAGCGTATAGTCTGACCCGTCCGGCAGGATCACGGGCTGGGCAAGGCGGTAGTCACCCGGCTCCACCTCACCGTAGAGCGTCTGCCAGTCATAGTGCAGTGTGCAGACGGTCGATTCCAGCGCGGATTCGTCCGTCTGGCTCTGAGACTTCATCAGATTCGACGTCAGCGGCTGCCACTCGCCATCCGTCAGTGTTTCCAGCCAGTATTCGCTGCGCAGTGCAAGCACAGCGTCTTCTTCGTTTGTCAGCGTGAAATCTGCCGACGTGCGTGTAACGCTCTCCGGCACGACCGTGAAGCAGTCCGCGCCCGGAAGCGTCCGAGTTTTCTGCTCCGCGGGCTCTGCCGGGGATGTTTCCGGCATGGCCTCGGCGGGCGCTTCCGCCGCCTCCAGCGTCATTTCCTCTTCCGCGGGCGCTTCCAGCGCCGCGGTATCCGCCGTCGGAGCAGATGCCGTCTCCGGCGCGGACGAGCCTGCGTGGAACATCGGCACGACAAATGCCGCCGCGCCGATCACCAGCGCGCAGCAGGCCGCAAGCGCGGCCCATTTGACCCATACGCGAGGCGCTTTTTTGACCGGTGCATCGGCCTGCGCAATCAGATCGTCACCGACATCGCCGATGGCGCGGAATAGCTTTTCACTTTGTTCTTTCATACGATGATCCCCTCTCCGGCGAGATACCGGCGCAGCTTTTCCCGGGTTCGGAACAGAATGGATTTTGCGGTGTTCTCCCGAAGCGCATACCGCGCGGCGATATCCTGCACGGAATCGACATACCAATACCGCCGCAGGAAGATGCTGCATTCGCGCTCGGGAAGCGTCCGAAGAAAGCGGTCGATGGCCTCTGCCAGTTCGCGTGCTTCAAGCGCTTGCTCGACCCGGCCGGGAGCCGGGACGCACTCGGATAATTCATCCAGCGCCAGCGGCAGCGACCCGCCGCCGCGCTTTTCCGCGTTTTGCCTGCGGCAGCGGTCAAAGGACAAATTGCGCGTGATCCTGCCAAGGAACGACGACAGAATCGACGGCCGCTGCGGCGGCATGGCGTTCCATGCGTGCAGCCAGGTATCGCTGACGCATTCCTCGCTGTCCTCGCGGTTTTTCAGAATATTATGGGCAATGGAGCGGCAATAGCCGCCGTATTTCGCATCCGTCTCGCTGAGCGCACGCTCTTCGCGCGCCCAATACAGATCGATAATTGCGGAATCCTCCATCTGTGTGCTCCTTTCTCTGTCTGTAAAGACGCAAACGCGTCCCGTTGGTTTCAGGATACAGTATAGCATTGCCAAAAAATTTTTTAAATGGTATACTGAAAAAAATGATATGTAAAGGAGGCTTCTTATGGAACTTCGTGTTCTGGCCGTCGGCGACGTGGTCGGCGAAGGCGGACTGCAGTGTCTGGAACAGCATCTGCGAAGCCTGAAAAAGTTATACCGCATTGATTTTTGCGTTGTCAACGGTGAAAATGCCAGCGGAACCGGCCTGACGCCAAAGCAGGCAGACCGGATGCTGGACGCGGGCGCAGACATCCTTACACTCGGAAATCATTCGTTCGACCGGCGCGAGATCTGCGCGTATCTGGACGACTGCCCCTATATCCTGCGGCCTGCCAATCTGCTGCCGAGCCTGCCGGGACGGGGGTTCGGAACGTTTGAGACGAAGATCGGACCGGTTGGCATCGTCAATTTGCTGGGCCGGTGCAATCTCGACTTCCGGCCGGACAATCCCTTCCGCGTGATCGATAAGGTCCTGAAGGAGTTGGATGGGCTGCCGGTGCTTCTGGATTTTCACGCTGAGGCAACGAGCGAAAAGCTTGCCATGGCGTATTATCTCGACGGGAAAATTTCCGCTCAGTGGGGCACGCACACGCATGTGCAGACGGCGGACGAGCAGATTCTACCGAAGGGCACCGGCTATCTTACGGACCTCGGTATGACCGGCCCCGTGCATTCCGTCATCGGCGTGAAGCCGGAGCAGTCTATCGCAAACTTCCGGGGGGAACTTACCTCTCGCTATGAGCCTGCGGCGGGGCCGTGCATGCTTGCAGGCGCGGTCTTTACCATCGACGCGCAATCCCGGCACTGTACAGGCGCGGAAAGGGTGGTGCTCCGTGATTAAATTTCTGCATGCTGCCGATCTGCATTTGGACGCGCCGTTCGCCGCGCTCAGCCCCGAACAGGCCGCCGAACGGCGGCGGGAGCAGCGCGCGTTTCTGACCGAACTTGCCGAGGCGGCCAACACGCATGACTGCGATCTTGTCCTGCTGGCAGGCGACCTGTTTGACAGCGCAGGCGCGTCGGACGAGACGCTGCTGGCGCTTCAGCGGACACTTTCCGCCATTCGCGCGCCGGTCTTTATCAGCCCCGGTAACCACGACTGCCTGCTGCCCGGCAGCGCGTATCTGACGGAGGTCTGGCCGGAAAACGTGCATATTTTCAAAACGGATGAAATTGAGGCTGTTGAACTGCCGGAGAAAAACCTGCGCGTCTATGGCGCGGGCTTTACCGCACGGTTTGAAAAGCCGCTGCTCGAGGGCTTTCACGCAAAATCGGATGGCATGACGAACCTTATGGTCGTCCACGGAAACCCGACGCAGGCGGCCTCGCCCTATAACCCCATCACGCAGGCCCAGTTGGAGGCCTCCGGCCTTGACTATCTGGCGCTTGGCCATATCCATCAGGCGAGCGGGCTGCTGCGGTGCGGAAAAACGTGCTACGCATGGCCCGGCTGTGCGATGGGACGCGGCTTTGACGAACTCGGACAAAAGGGTGCGTATCTCGGTGAGATCTCCGATTCCGGCGTCCGGCTGGACTTTCTGCCGCTGCCCGGCAGAAAATACGAAATTCTCCGCGTAGAGGCGGGGAACGATGCCTTCTCCGCCGTTACGGCGGCGCTGCCGGAGGATACGCAGAACGATATTTACCGTGTGCTCCTGACCGGAGAGGCGGAGCCGGTCGATGTGCCTGCACTGCAGGCGGCGCTGGCCCCGCGCTTTTACGCGCTGACCGTCCGCGACGAGACGCGGCCCCGCCGTGCGCTTTGGGAGGGCGCGGAGGAGGATACGCTGCGCGGTCTGTTTCTGCAGGCGCTCAAGGCGCAGTATGACGCGGCTGAGAATGAGAGCGACAGACATATGATCGCGCTGGCCGCGCGCTGTGGCTGTGCGGCCATGGACGGAAGGGAGGCGGCGGAATGAAGCTTCTGCGCATGACCGCGACGTTCGGCAGACTTGAACAGGAGACGTTGTCGATTACAGATGGCCTGAATGTCCTGCAAATGCCGAACGAAGCCGGAAAAAGTACATGGGCGGAATTTCTGCTTGCCATGCTCTATGGCGTCGATACCTCCGAGCGGGTAAAAACGGGTGTTCTGCCCGTCAAGACGAAATATCAGCCGTGGAGCGGAAAGCCGATGGAGGGCGTAATTGAACTTACACACGCCGGGCGGCGCATCACGATCACACGCACCTCGACGGCCCGTGCGCCGCTCGGCGTATTTTCCGCCGTCTATACCGATTCCGGACTGCCGGTCGAGGGCATGACGGGCGCGAATTGCGGCGAGATGCTTCTGGGTGTTCCGAAAAGCGTGTACCAGCGCAGCGCCTTTGTCCGCCAGGCGGGACTCGGACTGACAGCAGACGCCGATCTGGAAGCGCGTTTGTCCGCACTCGTCACGACCGGCGACGAGGCTATCAGCTTTGCTGCCGCCGACAAGCGGCTGCTTGCATGGCAGAACCGTGTCCGGCACAATAAAACCGGCCTCATCCCCGACGCCGAACGGGAACTTGCCACCGTAGACGGCGCGTTGACCGCGCTGGCGAGGGAACATGAAAAAAACCTGGCGCTGCGCGCGCAGCTGCAAACGCTGCAAACGCAGCAGGCTGCCTGCGAAGCGGATCTGCGGGCGCTGCGCGCGGCGGACGTGCAGCAGAAAAAGGCCCAACTCTACGATGCAAAACGCGCCGCGATGCAGGCAGCGAACCGGGAAAACGCTGCGTCTGCCGTGTGCGCGAGACTTCCGCGAGAGGACGCGCTGCTTGCGCTCTCGCAGGAAGCGTCCGCATTGCTTTCCATGCCGGAGGTGAAGCCTGCCGCATCCGCGCCTGCGCGCCCGGCCTGCCCGCAGGCGTTTTCCGGGGTGGATGAGGAACGGCTTCTCGACAAGGCGCAGCGTGATATGCGTGAATTTGACCGGCTGACGGCGAAAAAGCACCGGCCATCTGTGCCGTTCTGGGTGCTTGCGGCGCTTTTCGCCGGGCTTGGCGCGGCAGGCTGGTTCGTCCGGCACGAGCCGCTCATCCCCGCCGCGTTCGCGCTGGCGGCGCTGGCCTACGCTGTGATCGCGCTCGTAAACGCGGCGCATGACCGGCGGCGCGAGGCGGAGCTTTCCGAGGCGCAGGCGCTGCTGACGCTCTATGAAAACCACAGCCGCGACGAGTTTTATGCCTATGCTGTTCAGTACCGCGACGCGCTGCGTGCGTGGCAGGCGGCAAGTGAGGCTGCTGCGGCGCAGAATGCGGCCCGCGACGCGGAAAGCCGTCTGCGCGCCGAGCGCACGGCGGCGCTGCTCGGCAGCGTCCGGATGTTTGCAGAAGCAGGGACACTTTTAGAAGCACAGAGCGCGATCGGTTCCGCGCTGGAGGCGTACCGCGCTTGGCATACCGCGCAGCAGGCGGCCCAGCAGGCCAAAACGCGCTACGATGCGCTTGCGCAGGCTCTCGGGGACATTCCGGATCTGCCTGTGCCTGCGCGCGATGTTTCCGGTCTGACAAACGAGCAGGCAGAAGCTGCGCTGGCACGGACGCAGGCGCTTGCCGCCGCCGTACAGTCGCAGCTTGACCAAAGCCGGGGCCGGCTGGAGCAGTTTGGTTCTGAGGTGGAACTGTCGGCAAAAAAGCAAGCGCTCACGCAGAAGCTTGATCTGCTGAATGAGCGCCGCGAGGCGCTCACGCTTGCCCGGCAGACGCTGGAACAGGCCAACGCGGCGCTGGCAGAGCGCTTTTCTCCACGGCTGGTGCGCGAGGCGTCGGATATTTTCTCTGAACTGACCGGCGGGCGCTATGCCCGCGTGCAGATCAGCCGCCAGATGGACATGGAGGCCGGACAGCCGGACGCAGCTATGCGCCGTTCGCTCTTCCTGAGCGGCGGAACAGCGGATGAACTCTATCTGTCCGTTCGCCTGGCCGTCTGCCGTCTGCTGCTGCCGGAGGACGCACCCATTGTGCTGGATGATGCGCTTGCCATGTTTGACGATGACCGTCTGTGCTTGGCGCTGTGTTTGCTGCAGCGTGAAGCAGCAAACCGGCAGATTCTCCTGTTCACCTGCCAGAGCCGGGAACGGCGCTGCCTGTCCGCAGACGGCTGAGACAGCACGAAGAAGCCACGATACAAAGCCCCGCAGTCCGGCTATTCCGGGCTGCGGGGCTTGCTGTTTGTTCAGTTCGCGCGGCTGCGCTTGGAAAGGTGGATTGCCATGCCGATGATAAAGCCGATCACAGCAGGGAGCAGCCAGCCGAGGTTCAGGTCGAACAGCGGCAGATACCGTTTCGCCAGCTCGACCGGCGCGTCGAGCCGCAGAGCCGTCTGCACACCGGCAGGCAGCGTTTTCATAAAATCAAAGATCGCAGCAGCCCATGTGAAGATCATGACGGAAACATACACGGCGCGGTCGTGCCGGAAGAACTTCCCGGCAAACGCCAGAATGATAAGTGCGATGGCGGGCGGGTAGATGAGCATAAGCACGGGGATGGAATATTCGATGATGGCACTCAGACCCACGTTGGAAACGGCAAAGGAAAACAGCGTGAACAGAATTGCCCAGACCTTGTAAGAAATTTTGCCGTGTGTCATTTTGACAAATGTTTCCGAGCAGGAGGTCACGAGGCCGATGGAGGTCTTGAGACAGGCGAAGGTGATGGTGACGGCGAGAATGATCTGGCCGACACCGCCGAAATAATGGCCCGCGATCTGCGTCAGGGCAATGCCGCCATTGTCGGAGATCTCGAACAATCCGCGCGACTGTGTGCCCATGAGAATCGTAACGACATAAATTACCGCCATCAGAATGCCGGTCAGTACGCCGGAGCCCAGCACGTCAACGGCAACCGCGTCGTCATTGTCAACGCCTATGCGGCGGATGACGTCGATGACGACAATGCCGAAGGCAAGGCCTGCGATGGCGTCCATGGTGCCGTAGCCCTCGATAAAGGACGAGAAGAACGCGCTTGTTTTAGTAGCATACGGCTCAGTTGGTGCAACGGCCGAAATGGATGCGCCGGGATTCAGCAGTGCGGCGATCACGAGCACGGCCAGGAACAACAGAAAGACAGGATTGATGATCTTGCCGATCCAGACCGTGATTTTGCCCGGACGCAGCGAGAAGAACAGCACGAATGCGAAGAAGACAGCTGAGAACAGCAGCAGCGCCAGCGGTTGTGCCGCTTCCGAGAGCATCGGGGAAACGCCGGTCGTGAATGAGACAGTCGCGCATCTGGGGATGGCGAACAGCGGGCCGATGGTCAGATAGAGCAGGCAGGTGAAGAAAATGCCGTAGCCCCTGCCGACCTTGCCGGAGAGCGTCTGCAAGCCGTCCGAGTGCGTCACGCCGATGGCGGCGACGCCAAAGATGGGAATGCCGACGGCGGTGATGATAAAGCCGATGATGGCCGGGATCACATTGCTGCCCGCCATCTGGCCGAGGTGGACGGGGAAAATAAGGTTGCCGGCGCCAAAGAACATACCGAACAGGGTCGTTGCCACCAGAATGCGCTGTCTGCGCGTCAGTTTTTTTGTCGTCATTTTGTGTGCGCTCCTTCAATTTATGAACTGATTGTAAACGCCGGGCTTGTAAAATGGAAGCGCGTGATTATAATAGTTCCATGAAGGTTTGTAATACCCATTCGCATACCAACTCAATTCAGCCTTAACTGGTCTATCTTTATGCGAGATCCGGAAAAACGGATCCTGTTGGTAGGGACGCTGAACTGTCCAGTGGACAGTTCAGCTATAGGGGGCCGATGCAGCAGCATCGGCCCCCTATGGTGAAACGGATAAGTTGAACGCTTATTATCTATCGCAGCATCAGCGCAAGCACGATGAGTGTCACGCAGACGGCGCAGGCAGTGGACTCATAGGTATAGCTTTCGCCGTTATGAATGCGATGGACGGCGCGGAAAGCGAAGATTGTGCCGATGAACGCGGCGGCGAGAGCCAGAATGAATAGAACGATGCTCATTCCAGTCTCCTTCCGCAGGCAGTGCAGAACACAGCGCCCTGCATTTTGACGAGCGCGCCGCAGTGCGGGCAGCGCGGTTCCGTTGATTGCGGCTGTTCCGGAGCTTCCTGTTCCGGCTCCGGCCGGGCAGGCGCTTCGGGCTCCTGTGCGGTTACAACGGGCTCGCCCTGCGGGGCGGACTGCGTCTCGGGCTCGGAAGCCGGAGCCGGGATGACGGGCGGTACAGGCTGCGCGGGTGCGGACGGCTGCGGGCCTGCCGCGCGGCGGTTCTGGATCTCCACATAGAACGCCGCCTGCATGATCCCGCTGAACAGCGGCGCAAGCAGGCCGTATGCGATGGCGATCAGGACCCACAGGATGCGGAACAGCACGCCGAGATACGGGATTTTCCCCAGCAGGGTAAAAACGAGAAACGCGCCCAAATAGACTGCGCCGAGCAGGATATCCGCGCCGAACATCTTGCCCTTGTAGCCCATCGTCTCCTGCTTGGAGATCTTGATGGCGTCGGTGGGCTTGACGTCGTCGCGCGTCATAAGGATGTAGGGCACGAAGCGGTATTCATACATACGGATGATGCCGAACACGATCCCGACGATCGGAATAAGCGACCACAGGAAGATCCAGAGCTGCATCCACGCCATGCCGCCCAGAACGCGAAGGATCCGGTCCTTTTTGAATGAGGCGAACAGATAGGTCGTCTTCGGCTCAAGTCCCGTGCGGTAGCTGTTGAGGAAGATCATCGACATGGAAGCCGACAGCAGAAGCGCAGCGCAGAACGCGGCAGCCGGAACGCCGATGAACCCGGCGTAGGCCACCAGACACAGGAACTCTGCAAGCAGGGATATGCCCCAAAGCCGGAAGGGGCGCTTCATCAAAACGGAAAATGTTTTTTTGTAAATGCTTGAGACCATAAGAATCCTCCTTTATTCTTGTTTCTTCGATCTTATTATACAGGATGCTGGAATAGGCTGTCAATCAAAAAACCAGCGTCTGGGGATTCAGACGCTGGTTTTGCAGAAATGTTCCGTTATTTCAAAAGCGCTTCACCGGCTTTGTAAATATCGCCTGCGCCGACAGTCAGGATGATATCACCCGGCTGGGCGATCCCGCGCAGATAGGTCGTCACATCCTGTAACCTCGGGCAGTAGACTGCGCCGGGAACCTCCGCCGCCAGATCCTGCGAGCTGATGCCGACGGTATTCTGTTCGCGTGCGGCGTAAATGTCAGCGAGAACGGCCTGATCGACTGTGCGCAGTTCATCGACAAAGTCCTGAAACAACGCCTTCGTGCGCGAATAGGTATGCGGCTGGAACGCGCAGATCACGCGCCGGTAGTGCATCAGGCGGACAGCCTGCAAAAGCGCATGAAGTTCGTTGGGATGGTGGGCGTAGTCGTCGTAAATATCCGCGCCGCGGAAGCTGCCCTTGTATTCGAGTCTGCGGCCTGCGCCATGGAAACTCGCAAGTGCCGCAGCCGTGGTTTCGCCAAGAATGCTGAATTTCCACGCCACCGCGCAGGCGGCCAGTGCGTTCAGTGCGTTGTGGCGGCCGATGACGCCCAGACGCAGATGCGCATACGGCTGTCCGCCGCAGAAAACGTCGAATTCGCTGAAATCCTCCGAGAAGTTCTTCCCGTACACATCGTTTTTTTCGTCGAAGCCGAACGACAGATACGGCATCCCGGCCAGCGTGTCACGGGTGTTCTTGTCGTCGCCGTTGGCGACGATCAGACCGTCAGCCGGGACGAGGGAGGCAAATTTGCGGAACGACTGCTCCACATCCAGAAGATCCTTGAAGAAGTCCAGATGGTCGGCGTCCACGTCGAGAATGACTGCGACGGTCGGGAAAAAGTTCAGAAACGAATTGCAGTATTCGCAGCTTTCGAGAATGATCGTGTCGCCCTTGCCGACGCGATGCCCCGCGCCGAGCAGCGGCAGGAAGCCGCCGATCATGATCGTGGGGTCGCGGTCTGCCTGCATGAAAATATGCGTCAGCATGGAGGTCGTCGTGGTCTTGCCGTGCGTGCCGGAAACGCAGATGGCGTTTTTGTAGGCCTGCATGATATAGCCCCAGGCCTGCGCCCGCTCAAAAATGGGGATGCCCTTGGCGCGGGCAGCGGCGATTTCGGGGTTGTCATTGTGCGCTGCGGCCGTGCGGATGAGGCAGTCAACTCCTTCAATATTCTCGGCCCGGTGACCGATGGAAACTTGAATGCCCTTGGAGATCAACTCATCCGTCGAAACCGACGCGTTCATGTCGGAACCGGAGATCTCCATCCCCATGCGCCGCAGGACAAGGCCCAGAGGCCGCATCGACACGCCGCCGATTCCGACCAGATGGCAGCGCTTGCCGGGGACCAGATATTGCTCAATATGTTGACAGGAAGGATATTCCATGCAAGGTTCCTCCGAAAAATTTGGATTGCGCACGCGCGGATTGGCGCGTATAATGAAAACTGACAGCATTATATTATATACGGAAGACAGGAATAAAACAAGAACAATTTCGGATTTTTGCTAAGGGGGTGCACCATGCGGCCGGACGAGATTATCAAAACGCTGGAGCGTGCCGGGTTTGAGGCCCGATATGTCGGCGGCTGCGTGCGCGATACGCTGCTGAACCGGCCTATTCACGACTGGGACATTGCCTCCCAGGCGCTGCCGGAGGATGTGATGCACTTGTTTGCGCACTGCGTCCCTACCGGCCTCAAGCACGGCACTGTGACTGTCCTTTTAGATGGCGTCAGCGCCGAGGTCACGACCTACCGGCTCGACGGCGCATATCACGATGGCCGCCACCCCGACGGAGTGCGCTTTGTGCGCAGTCTCGCGGACGATCTGGCCCGCCGCGATTTTACGATCAATGCCATGGCGATGGACGAAAGCGGCGCGATCACCGATCTGTTTGGAGGACGGGACGATTTGACTCGCCATGTGATCCGCTGCGTCGGCGACCCGGAAACGCGCTTCCGGGAGGATGCACTGCGGATGCTGCGCGCGTACCGCTTTGCCGCACAGCTTGGCTTTTCACTGGACGAACAGACACAGGCGGCGATCCGCCGCTGCGCGCCGCTCTGCGCCACACTTTCGCGTGAGCGCGTGCGGGAGGAGGCAGAAAAGGCGCTTTTGTCTGATCAGCCTGAATACTTTGGGCGTATGCTGGCTGAAGGACTTCTGGAAGCCTGTATGCAGGCGGAAACCGCCGATTTTTCCGGGCTTTCCGCCCTTCCCAAAACGCCGGAGGCCAGATGGACAGCCGCAAAGCTGTGCTGCCCGGCGCTCGACCCGGCGTTGTTCCGCTTGCCCGCGAAATTCTGCCGCCTGGTCGATCTCACGGCACAGACATGGCGCGAGGACCGGACGGGGGCAGAGTGGAAGCGCCTGATCGCGGAGCACGGCTGGGAAACTGCGCGCCTGCAGGCAAGTCTGCAGCGCACGGACGCTGTCCGGCAGATCGAGACGCGCGGCGACTGCGTCACGCTGCGCCAGCTTGCCGTCACCGGCGCGGATTTCCCCACACTCTGCGGCAGGGACGTGGGGCGGATGCTGCACCTGCTGCTAGTATATGCGCTGGATCATCCCGAGCAGAACACCAAACCGCAGCTTCTTGCTGCCGCACCATCGCTTTGGCAGGAAGAAAACAAAATCCAAGGTTGACTTTTGCCCCCTCCATCTGCTATAATAGTCCAGCAATGGAGGCTTAGCTCAGCTGGTTAGAGCGCTTGCTTCACACGCAAGAGGTCGACGGTTCGAGTCCGCCAGTCTCCACCAAACAATCCGAACACTTTGGATCAATGAGCGAAAAGCCCAGTGATTTCAAGGTGTTCGGGATTTTTTACGGCCGAAAATTTTCAAAGTATTCGATGGCTCAATGAAAACACGGCAGAGGTTCGAACAGGGTTTGAACCTCTGTTTTTCCATATTCAAGGGGATTTTCGCGGGCAGCGCCCTTTTTCAGCGGGCAGTTGCGGCACGTTTTCGGGAAAATTGAAGAAAAATCTTTCACAAAGTTCAGGGCGCTGGATTGTTGGTTTTCACGAAGCCAATGACCAGCGCCCTTTTTGTTTACCCAAAAGCTCAAAGAATTTACATTTAGGAGGGATTCGTATGCTCAAAGACACAAGATCACAGAAGCAGAAATTTATGGACGAATTAGGGCATCAACTCCAGCGCAGGAAGTTGGACACACAGCAGATGAACGACGGCCTGCTCCACGTCAAGTGGAACGAGCAGAAGCTCTGCACGGTTGACAGCAGCGGTGCGGTGCGCTTCCGGGCGGGAGATATTTTGGATGCGGAAGCGGAACACCAGCTCCAGTCTGTCATGCACATGGCTAAGCAGGTCAAGGAGTATATGCAGATTCTGGAGCTTGCGCCTTCGATATGTGTGCATGGCCCGGATGATCGCCGCAAGGTATTTGCGGATTTTGGCGACGTGGTGCTCGTTGGGAGTGCCGGCAGGAAGATCGTTGATTTTGCGACGTGGGAATGGGACTATGGCCGAAGCGCTGTTTATGCCGGACATTTCTTTTCGGACAACTACGAGGCCGCGAAACAGGATTTCGCCGTGCGGGCGGGTTTCGTCAACGGACAGCGCCTTTTTTCCGACCAGCAGCTCGGTGTGATTCGGAATGCGTGTGAATTTGCGCTGGAGGGCGATGCGACCCTCTCATTTGAGGAAGAAAAGCTGCTTCGCAGCGTTCAGGAGCAGATCGAGGATCTGTTTCCGATCCAGCAAGAACCGGAGCAGGAACTGGAACGGGAGCAAGAGCCAGAACTGGAGCGAGAACAGGAGCAAGAGCCGGAACAAGCGCCGGGGCAGGAAGCGGAACAGGAACAGCGTTTTGGCATGGAGATGACCATGTAAGGACTGGCGCTTTTTACGCTTAAAAAGGGCGCTATGAATTTGGGGGTACTGTATGAACAAAGAACTTACACCACAGAAGGAACGATTTCTGCGAGAGGTAGAACAGCAACTCCTGCGCAGGGATCTGGACGCAAGGCCGCTGGAAGACGGGCTGATCCACATCAAATGGAACGAGAAGCCGCTCTGCTCGGTTGACAGAGACGGTATCGTCCGTTTCAGACCGGCAGATATCATAGGGCCGGAAGTGGACCGGCAGCTTCGGACGGTCACGCAGACCGCCGTACAGGTCAAAGAGTACATGCGGATCTTTGAACGTGCGCCCGCGCTGAAGGCCGCCGGTTTGGATGAGGACTACAAAGTCCTCGCAGATTTTGGTGATGCGGTGCTGGCCGGACGTTCCTGCAAAACGGGCGCTAAATTTGTAACGTGGGAGTGGGATTTTGACCGGCAGGGCGTTCACACCGGTCATTACCACATGGAGAATTACGAGGCCGCGAAGCTGGATTTTGCCGTCCGGGCAGGCTTGATAAACGAACAGCGCCTTTTTTCAGATGAGCAGCTTGCCGTGATCCGAAATTCATGTGAGTTTGCGTTGGAGGATGACGCGACGCTTTCGTATGCGGAGGAAAAGCAACTCCACAGCGTGCAGGAGCAGATTGAACTGCTTCTGCCGAAGCAGGAACAGGAGCAGCGCTCCACAATGGAACAAACAATGTAATATTTCGCAGACAGCCGGGATTTCTTTTCAGAAGTCCCGGCTTTTTCGCGTTCAAGGAGTTAAAAACGTGACATTTTACGAACAGGATCTCCAGAAGATCGTCGGAGAACGGTATCCAGATGCCACCTATGTGGGCAGAACCTGCTATGTGCAGCTGGGCGATATGAACCGGGCAAAGATCGAGTTTGTAAAGGGAATCCAAGCAGATCGTTACATTGCTCTACAGCTGACGATCCTTAATCGCTGTGAAGGGAAGGTGGATGTCCTGTGGCTTCAATTTGAGGATCTGTTTGGGAAGCAGACGGCTTCAAACTCCAATTGCAGCAAAAGAATCTGGCCCTACATTTGGGATGACCGCGGCAATGTGGACTGGAATGGATATCATCCCACCCGGCAGGACTATGAAGCTCTGTCCAATGCGGTATCAGACTATCTGGAGGTGTTTCAGGATATGCGTCAGTCCCCTGACCGGCAGTGGGAGCAAACAATGTAATATTCGCAGAAGGCTGGGATTTTTTCGGAAGTCCCGGCTTTTTGCATTCTGGAGGTGAACGATCATTGTAGATAAATCAAAGCACTGGAATCTGCACATCAGCCGGTGTGCGCCGGACTGCCCGCGCGACCCGCCGGAGCCGCTGGTGTGCAGCGACTACGAACGCTGTCAGCACTGCAATTACATGGCGCATGGTTTTCAGTGCAACCATGGAGATGGGCGGTGTGTGCTGACAGACATGGAAGAAATCAGCGGAAGGAGGAAAACTATTGTTTGAAGTGGCGTTGAAAAATAACAACAAGCCGGATTTGGGCGCTGTTACCGTCGAGTTTCCTATTCCGGAAGATCGATACAAGAAAACGATTCGTGCGTTGAATAAAATTCAGATCGGCTCGGTGCTGGAGCAGGACTGCTGCGTCGCAGACCTTCGTTCGGCTGACTGCCCTGCTCTGCGCAGGATGATCGGCCGGATGGTGAGTGTGGACGAGTTGGACTGGCTTGGAAAGCAGTTGGAGAGCTTCGACCGGTATGAGCTGCTGCAGTTCAACGCGGCAGCGGCACGCTTCGACATATCCTCGGCGGGTGAAATGATTGATCTCGCCCTCCGTTCCAGAGAGGTGACGGTCATTTCAGATTTCAATGATCTGGATAAGGTCGGCAAGCGGCATTACCTGACCGTTCATGGTGCCAGTAATCCGGAAGAACTGGACAATCTGGATGGCACGGAAACAGCGCGGCTGCTGATGTCCGAACAGCAGGGGCATATAACGCCGTATGGTGTTGTGTATGACAACACCATGAAGCTGGAACGAACCTATGACGGCAAGCATCTGCCGCAGAGCTGGATGAACGAAAACTGCGTCATGGAATTGGAGATCGTGCCGGAAAACGATAAAGATGTAAGGCATCATGATTGGATACAGTTTCCGACAGATCCGCTCAAGGCGGAACGTGCGCTGTTCCGCGTCGGAATTCCTGCCCTCGGTAAAGTGGAAGTTCAGTTTTCTGACAGCCGGTTTCCGGACGAGGTCGTGCGCGCATTGGATATCAGGATCGGCTGCTACTACCAGTTGAATGAACTGTCACAGGTGTGCGCTGATTTTCAGGAGCATGACTTCGCCAAGCTCGGCGCGGTCTGCCATCTGGCGAAGCCGGAGGGCATCGAAAGCGTCCGCCACTTGGCAGAAAATCTGGATCAGTTTGATTTTGCGCCGGACGTTCATACCCCGGAGGAATACGGCCAATACATGATCCAGCAGTCCGGTCGTTATGAATATGACGAGAATCTGGCCGAGTTTTATAACTACGAAGAATACGGCATCAAGCGGATCTTGCAGGAGGACGGCGTATTCACCGATTACGGCTATGTTTCCTACCACGGTACATTGACGCTGGAAGAATTGATGCAGGGAAACACGGCAGAGAGCCACCAGCAGGAACAGGAAGCAAAAATGGAGGGCATGGCATGGTGACGCTGTTTTTAAGGCAGGGCGAAACTGGAAAGCAGGTGCTGCTCTCTTTCCCTGTGACGACCCCGGCAGAAAAAGAAGACGTGACTGCAACGATGGAAAAGCTGAGATCCATATCCAGAACGGTCACGATTCAGGGCGCGGCAAGCGAGGTCATGAATTTGGGGCAACATTTGCGCGGCATAGATCTTGCCGCGGAGGGTGAGCTGGAGCGCATCAATCAGCTTGCCGAACGGCTGGAGCATATGTCGGAAGTCGACTGCGACAAATTTGCAGGGATGCTGGATGCAAACAAGATCTCCGGCACAAAGGACATTTTGCAGTTGACGGAGCATCTGGACGATTACGTTATTCTGCCGGGATGCAGCAGCGCGCAGTCCATCGGAAAGTATCTGATGGACTGCGGTGTTGCGCCGACATTAAAACAGCTCTGCAAAAACATTGACTATGAAGCAGTCGGACAGATATTTCTGGATGCACACAGCGGCGCGGCGTGCAGCCGCGGATTTGTTGTACGAAATGAGCACTTGCCGCGTGCTGTCCTCAAAGACCTGCACATTGAACCGCAGCAGGAGGCGCATATGAATACACAGATCCGCTATCTCTACCGCGACGCATCCAATTACAAGGTGGAAAATGAATGCGTCGTCACCGGAACGTTCACGCCAGAGCAGATCGCGCAGATCATGGATTGCTGCGATTTGGGCGAATACTTCATCCCGACGCAGGTTGGTCTGCCGGAGCAGAGATTCGACAGGTATGACCCAGAAGAAGACCACTGCTGGTTCGAACTCTCCGAAGACGGCTTCGAGGAAACCGCAAAACCGGCGACGGTCGGGATCAGCGCACAGCAGCTTGTAGAAAACTTTGCTGCTGCGAAAGAACACTGGAATGATACTGCGTTTCAGACGCAAATGAATGAAATGACATTATAGAATGGAGGTTTTATCATGAAAAAAGCAATCGTAATCACGCTTGGCGTGATCATTGGTGTGGCAGGTGTCCTTGCTATCTGCGCACATCTGGCAGATTCCGCGCGGCTGGCATTGTATGTGCCGGAGGATGACGATGATGAAGACATCTACTGATCCGCCCGCATTCCGTGTTCGACCAGCGCAGCCGGAGGAAGCGGGCGCTTTCTTTGCGCAGACACCGGAGCAGGACGCGCAGATGGGGGGCATTGGTCATGTCCGTATGGATTTTGGAGGAAGCGGCAAGGAATTTTGGCACAGCTGGCATCCGCGCGGACGTGAGGAATTGAACTCGCCGGAGTTCAAAGCGGAACTCCAGCGGGTCGTGGACACGCTACGGGAAACAGTCCTGAAAGACCTTTCTTCTATGCAGCGCTTTTGCAGCGAAAATGGCGGCGATATTTCTGGCGGCTGGTCGCAGAATTATGGCTACGTCGTAGAAACGGAGCATTACGAATACTGCCTGCGCTGCAACCCTGTGAAGGGAGATTATCAGGCATATCTAAGCTGCTATGATCTGAACGAGCAGAAGATCAACCATGCCTATCAGCCGCTGGCCGGTCGGGTGCATTTCATCAATGGCGATGCGCGACAGTTTACAGATGCCACAGCATATCTGGACTGCATCCGCGAGGAACTGCCGCATGAGGCGACAACTGGTTTCCGGTTCCGCACGATCACGCAGGAGCCAGCTATCCGCAAGGCCGTGGATGATATTGTGTACGATCTCTACGGTGAAGAAACTCCGCGCAGCGAGGAAGATCATAATTTAGTCCGATCTGAGGAAATACAGATGGGAGGAATGTAGCGTGACATTCATAAAATCCTTTATGAGCGTAGATTCACACAGTTGGCGCTGTATGCGTCGGCGGACGAGGAAGATCATTTATGAATAATCGTTTTATTGAGCCTGTACTGACAGAACTATCAGAGCCAACGAATTTTTTCTTTGAGCAGACACCAGAGTTGGATGCAGCGACTGGGGTCATCGGTCATCTTCGAATCGATTTTGGTCGGAATGGCAAACAGTTTTTGCATACATGGAAGCAGCGCGGAAAAGCGGAACTGAATACACCGATATTCCAAGAAGATCTGCGGCAAGTCATGGATATGCTGCGGAAAGATGTGCTGAAAGACCTGAAATCCATGCGGCAATTCTGTAGAGAAAATGGAGGCAAGATCCCCGGTGGTCAAGTACAAAACTATGGCTACACCATCACAAGCGACGTATATGAATACTACCTGCGCTGCAACCCAGTAAACCGAGGGTATCAGGCATATCTGACATGCTTCGATTTGCAGGAACAGCGGATCGATGGTAACTATCAGCCGCTTGTTGGACAAGTATGGTTCTATGGCGGGGAGCATCTGCAGTATAGAACTGCTGAGGAATATTTGGAGTGTATCAGAGAGGAACTGCCGTATCGGGCAACAAACGGTTTTTGGTTTCAGACGATCTCGCGTGAGCCTGCGGTGCGCAAGGCAGTGGATGATATTGTGCTTGACCTCTACGGCGAGGGAAACCCGTGCTGGGAAGAAGATTATGAATTGAATCCATCCGAAGAAATGCAGATGGGTGGAATGTAACAGGAGGAACGGAACATGAAAACAGAAGCAAAAAAGAAATTTGCACTGAACGCCGTGCCGGAAGCGGCGCTGGAAGAAGCAGGGCTGGCGAAGGAAACGATCCTTGCCGCCATTCCGATGGACGGTGTGGTGCTGCTGACGAAGGACAGTATGCCCATCGTGGAGCTGCTGCAGATGCTGGACAGACTGAATCTGTACGCGGCGGAAATGCTGGCGGCAGTTGCTACGGAATGCGGGCCGTGTGAGAAAGCGGACGAGGCGCTCACCGTCGAAGATGTGCTGGAGGAATGCGAGGTCACGATCCCTGCATGGGCGCGTGAGCAGGCCGGTATCCCGGAAAACGCGAAGCTGGCGTGCTTTGTGAATGAGGGCGAGGTCATCGTCGGAGAAGCAGAAGCCTGCGCACCGGATCTGGCAGATGTGCCGCAGTATGTGCTGAAATTCTTCGTGGACAACCATTTCAATCTGCGGGCGCTGGATGACATGCTGAACGTATGGATCAGACCGGTTCCCTGTTCATGCGAGGTCTCCGGCGATGCAGAGTAAGGTTCCGCTCTATCCCTACAACGCCAAAACCGCACGCGAACGCGGAGAACTTGACAAATGGCGCGAGAGCTTCCGTGAGAATTGCGCCTGCGCGGGCGGCATCGACATCCTCATTCGGGAAAACTTCGATGGGATGCATCTGAAAAAGGGCACGGTAGAAAAGATCGTCGAACTGTACGGCTATAAGCGCGTGGAACACGTTTTGGCGAACACTGTGCAGGAGCGGCGCGGCGACGGACGCTTCCGTCCATCCAACCGGGATTGGGCAAACGGTCATTACATCCCACCCGACGAAAGGCATAATTGCTGTTTTGCCGCCCAGAGCCATTCCGCTATTCTGGACGGCTTCATTTCAAACTACAGAAGGTTCGTCATGGAACATAGCCAGCACGAGGAAAAGCAAAAATTAAGGCCAGAACCGGAAGAAAAGCAGGAAATGCAGATGGGAGGAATGTAAATTTGGACAGAAAAATGGTAAAATTCATTCAGGAGCAGCATCCGCCCGGCACACGCATCCGCTTGAATTCCATGAGCGACCCGTACTCGCCGGTACCGACCGGTATGGAGGGCATCGTGGATTGGGTGGATGACGAAGGACAGATCCAAATGACGTGGAATAATGGCCGGACGCTGCCGCTGGTTCCTGGCGAGGACAGCTTCACGGTGCTGCCGCCCAAGCTGGAAACGCTGAAGCTCTACGCGCCGCTGACTGCCGATCTCTGTGAATACGACCGTTACGGTGATCTTGACGATGAAAGCGTCGTGCTGGATGGCCGGTCGCTGCTGACATATCAGGACAAGATCGCGGCGGCAATCGTTAAAAGCCGGATGCCGGAGGAAGCGGAACGCGGCGTTATGCACTGGTATGACGAAGCGGACAGCGTCAATGATAAAGTCCGCTCTGCTGTTTTCACAGTGGAAGAACGGAATGACCAGCTCTGGGGTGTGGCAGAATGCCGCGTTGCTGGCAAATTGGATGCAGAAGAACTGGAAACGCTGAAAGAATACCTCGCCGGGCAAATGTCTGACGGCTGGGGCGAGAGCTTCGAGCAGGAGGAAATTCGCGTGAACGGCGGGGATGAATTATATGTTCATCTCTGGAACTGCGACAATTGGAGCATCCAGACCGAGCAGGAACGATTCAGTCAAAAGTATGCGGAAGGTCTGCCGGAACTCTGTTTTTCCACACTTCCCAGCACTGGCGCACTGATTTGCATCAAGCGCGGTGAAAGCGGCTATTATCCCAGTGACTGTAATACGCCGGATCGCGCGCAGAACCGTCAGATCGCAGATGAGCAGAACCAGCGCCTCGGCGTGTCGCCAGCGCAGGAGGAAGCAATGGTGTGCGGAAGTATGCACGGCTGGAACGTTCCCGGCGCGGACCCAGCTTTCGTGGAAGAAATGCAGAAGAAGCAGGAGCAGACAGGAGGAATGACCCTTGCGCAAAGTATGTGAGGTTTATCTCGTAAGCAGCGCAGCGAGCGATGAGCGCGGCGTGGAGCTGACGTTTCCTGTTAGCCAGTACGAAATGATGGACGCTTTCGAGCAGATCCACACGAAGATGCCGGGCGACGTCTACTGGCAGGTGGATGAATTCTACTGTTTTGACTACCTCGCGCCCCATCTGGACGAGAGCATGTCGATCTTCGAGTTCAATTCCCTGACGGAGCAGCTTTCCATGCTGGATGGCTATCAGGAAACGGCGCTGGAAGGACTCTTGCAGATGCAGGTCAACAAGCATATGCAGGAGAACGGCGGCGTCATTACTGTACCGGAGCTGATGATGCTGGCGGCCAACGCAGATCATTGCCATGTGCTTGCAGATGTCCATACCGACGAAGAATTGGGGAAATTTTATGTAGAAAACGGCTTTCGAGAGGATCTGGATGCTCTGCCGGACAGCGCCTATTCTCTCTTGGATTACGCCAAAATCGGCAAACAGATGCGCGAAAGTGAAGCCGGTGCGTTCACCCCGCACGGCTATGTTGTCCGCACGGAGGAATTGGAGCCGCTGCCGGACTGCGAACCGCAGCGGGAACTTTCCTACATGATCCGCCTGACGCTCATGAACCACGAGAATGAGCAGAGAGCAGCCGTTCTGGATTTGCCTGCAACAGAACAGCGGCTATTGGAAGTGCAGAACGAACTCGACGCGCCGGAATGGTTCGACGCGCAGTTCACCGGCTGCGATGCCATCGTGCCGCGGCTGAACACCTTGCTGACCGATGTGGAGGATCTTCCGCGGATCAACGAACTGGCGCAGTCGCTTCAGGAACTGAAGGCCAGCGGGCAGCTCACAAAATTCAAAGCCGTGGTCGGCGCGACGCAATGTGAGACACTGGAGGATGTTTTTGACCGGCTTGAAAAGCTGTCGCAGTATTGCTTCGAGACAAAGATCTGCGATAAGGACGCGCTGGTGCGTGATGAGCTGGAATTTGCTCTCGGCGGCAAGGATGCAGACCTGATCTACAAGCACCTGAACCGCGAAGCCTACGCAGAAGACGTCCTCAAACAGTACGGCGCGGAGCTCACACCCTACGGTATGGTCAACCGTGAGGATTTCGGCCCACTGCACGAGCCGATCTCGGAACAGCAGCAGGAGCAGTCGCAGGAACCGCAGATGGGAATGTAAAAATTCAATAATATTATGATGACGCAGGGCCGTTTTCCCGGTAAGGAAAGCCGCCCTTCTTTTTTGCGCCCTTTTCCGGGAATACGGCCCGGAAAGGACAAACATGAATGATGAAGAACTGCGCGACTATCTGAAACGCTTCTGCTTTGGGCGTGAGCATCTCATTTGCAGCCGTGACCTTGTGCGGCAGAAGAATCTCCGCGAGAGCGATCTGCGGAAGAAGGTCAACCGCCTGCGGCGCAAGGCTGTCCCCATCGCCAGCAGCCGTGAGGGATATTTTTACGCCAGCAATGCAGCAGAGCTTTACTCCACCATCCGACAGCTCAAGGAAATGCGCGCCGGTCTGGACGCGGCAATTTGCGGCTTGGAGCAGGCAATGGAGAAATTCTCGGAAGCCTCGGACGGGGGTGGCCGGGATCGCTAGACCGTTTATTCCGTGGATCGGCAGCAAAGAAAAGCTGATCCCGTACATCTGGCAAGTCTTTCCGCCGAATCCGAAGCTCTATCTCGAACCCTTTGGTGGCGGCGGTGCATTGCTTTTGGGAATACAGCCGAAAGTCAGCCGCATGGACATCTACAACGATTTCAACTGCGACCTCGTAAATCTGTTCCTCTGCGCAAGGGAATGCACGATCCAGCTTGTCCAAGAGCTCAAGTTTTTGCCGCTCCACTCCAGAGCTGAGTTCGACCTCCTGAAAGAGTTCATGAAGCACAAAGAGCTTTTGCAGCAGCGCATTGCAGACGAGCGAACCGCCGTGATGGAAT
>ENA-OURZ01000297-OURZ01000297.1-human-gut-metagenome-genome-assembly--contig:-NODE-297-length-67870-cov-7.092487_pt1 | contig 67870 bp, 104 predicted proteins | sample MGYA00242073_ERZ509195 | MGnify/ENA primary metagenome ERZ509195 (study PRJEB26280, sample SAMEA2338837) | human gut metagenome | biome: human gut; feature: human-associated habitat; material: faeces... | reverse complement strand
TCCCTCTCTTTCCGCAAATGAAAAGCGTAACATTTTGTATAATACAGTGTTACGCTTTTAACATTTTAAATATGCACAATATTTGCACAAGATATTATAATCCTATTTACTCTTTCTCTTCCAAAGTTACATCAATTCCTACAATCTCACAGTATTTAAGGAAGTTTTTCAAGTTGACATTCTTCCCACTTTCAATGGCAATGACTGTTCCAAAGTTCATACCCTGTTTCCAGATATTATATTGGGTCAATCCCTTTTCTTCGCGAATCTTACGCACTTGTTTCGATAATTCTTCTATTGTCATACTCCTATTAATTCCTTCTTTATCGCCTCTAAAAATGCGATAGATGTTAATACCGTATTCCTATAATTATAATCACTACCGGCTGCAATTGCATTCTTACGACCGTCTAAAATCAGCGTATCAATGAACAACACCATTTGCCGAACCGTAATATTGCCGATGTCTGCCGAGAATGTCGATAGCGATGTATAATACTTCATAGCCTGTTTTAAAAGGCCCCGTATTTTAGTCTTATCAGGATTTTTACCTGTAATACGCTTAATGCTTATCTTTGCGGAAATATTAGATCCTGACAATCCGGGCTCTATGCGGTAATCCTCTCCGACTTCCTCGACAATACCGTCTATATACTCGACTTTGGCTATAAAGCCATTGTCTATGTCGGAACAGTATATGAAGTCGACTTCTCCGAACTTGTGCGCCCGGTTATGGTCTACAATGAATAGCGGAAATTCCCTTTTCATTCTTCGTCCTCCTCGTCGTCATCGACTTTAACAATATGTTCAAGATCTTCGCTTATATACCCTTTATACTCCCTTATGGCTTCCAATTCCGAGTCGCTGAGGTCGTCTATATCCTCTATCTCGATAGTATAATATCTGTCATAATCACCATCGAAGTCTATCTCTCCTGTTCTTCCGTTCTCGTCGTCCTCACTAACGACAGTGCCCACTTCGTCTGCAATATAGGGCTTGCAGAACCTTCCATGCTCGTCCCTGTCTTTCGTGAACAAGCGATCTGACAACATGCTACACACATCTGAGAATGTTTTTTCTCCGATAAATTCAAAGTGGCCGGGGTTAAAGAATCTGCCTCCTCGGCAAACATGAAATGATAATACCATTGTTCTTTTTGTTTCCATATATAAGTAATTTTTATTTATAATCATCTAGCCCATACAGGGGTATAACAATCTTCAAGATTTATGTTATTCTCGATCGCCGCACAGGCAAGTATCCATGCTTGCTTACTCGACATGTTGGCAATCTTGAAACTCGGATAGGTGCATTTTTCATCAATCGTCTTTGCCACATTGGAGGCAAAAACATTCAGGTTGATTATCCGGGACAAGAACCGATAGAACGGATTGAAGTGCATCTCATACGAATTGTTATTATTCCATCTTTCATAGCTAGCAATCTGTTGAAGTCTGTTGGATAATTCCTGAGCTTCTTTGTATTGTTCTGTACCTTTCTGTAACATGACTCTATTTTAATTGGTTACTGTTTGTTTTTGATTACATGGTAAAGATACTCCATTTTATTGTATATACAAAATATTGTAGTATAAATGTTTTATGATTTATCAATATTTAACAAAACGAATGATGTGGAAAATTTTCCTCATTATTTTATACGATATAGTCTATTTTCGTATAGTTGTGGAAGATTTTCCGCAAAAATGATTGACATAGAATTAAACACGAATGCCGGAGCTTCTCACCCCGGCATTTCCCTGTTCATCATTTGCATTTCCGAATATTCCTTTGAAATTTTCGCCTCATTCTCCTATTCAAGAGACCGTTATCGGCAAACCGATTCAAGGTATCCTTCTCTTCCGGCGAAAGCAGGTTATAAACCTCCTTCCTCGACTTGCCGGAACAGATGGCTTGTATGATTTTAGCTATCTCCATGTACTTCCCGAATTAATTTATTTCTGCAACACTCACATAGGAACTTCTTCGACACGGGGAACATCTTCTGCCCGATATATCCCCGAAGGTACTGTTCTTCCTCCCCGTAAGGGTCAATGCCGAACGTCCGGGATATATGCCTGCACAAATGCCCCTTTTCATGGTCCCAAGAGTTTTGGAACTGTTCGGGACTCGTCGTCATGGCAATTACCATCACCGTCCGGCGATGCTCGAAATTGGAATAGGTAAGTCCTGTATTCAAGTTACCGAACGACAAACTTCTGAAAGCATTTTCCAGATTATTCCCCGTACAACCGATACGTTCCAGCTCCCGGAGTATGGTGTTTGTCCAGTAGGTGGTAACGGCGTAAAAAACCCTTACGTGCCAGTCGTATTTCGCTATGTAGAAATCCTGAACAATCATGTTTTATAACATATCTTCCCACATGATCGGAGTACCCGAACCTATACAATCGGCATAAAAACGTGTAAAGGGCAACCCGTCGTAACCGTCAGGGTCGTCGATATAGTCCTTTACAAACAGAGCCAAATGGGTATCGTCGGGAATCGATGATTTCAAATAGTCGGCCTTACCCATATTGGCGACAAATACATGGTCGTACCCTTTGGACTTTTCCAACTTCACGCCCGCCTGTGTCAAAATGACCTCCACATCTTCTTTCGAAAGGGCTTTTATCTCCTCCTTCTTTCCGGTGGCCTTGTTTTCGGCCTTCATTCTGGAAACCGCCCACTCGCACATGTTCTTGGAGAAGTGCCAGCCGTATCGGGAAAGGTACTCCGTCATGCCGGAGGGGAAAATATCATAAATGTCTAATCGTTGGTTCATAACACTGCTTTTTTATGTTTTTGAAAAGAGAGGGGATTTCTCCCCTCCCGATTAATAGAACTCGCCGTTGGCCCGTCTGCGTCTGCGTTCCCCCATTTCGTCATAGTACGAAGGAGGATAACCGGGAGCATAACGGTTGTTCATTCCACTGGAAGAACCTCCGCCATAATTCCCGCCGCCGTAACTGCCGCCATTATTGCCACGGAAGCCCATATCGCCGCCCTGCATTTCCCGCATGGCAGCTTCATAGCCTTTCTTGTAGCCGTGCTCGCAACCTTCCTTGTAGGCCATTTCGAGCTCTCTACCGCCGCGTTCATTGAATCCTTCATATCCACGGCCTTCTTCTAATATTGACCACATTCCCATATTACTTTTTGTTTTTAGAAGTTTCAGAAACACTGAGCTGTTCCATCAGTTTTTTGTTCATGGCCATTAGGTCGGCCATGCTTCTGCTCATTTCGGACATCTGCCCTTTGAGGGTGGCAATCTCCTGCTCCTGCCTTTGCTTCTCCGCAAATTCGGGATTCAAAATTGTCAATATCTTGTCGCACCCGGAAATCACGTTCTCGTGGTAATTACGCCGGTTCAGTTCGTCCAAGCTCTTTTGCCGGATAGCCGACACTTCCGAGTTCATGGCCTCTCTGGAACAAGATATGACGATGTTTCCGTTTTGCCCGAAGTCAGCGATGTCTGCACCTGCCGGCAAGTTCTGGAACGTCGTGTTCTGCCCGTTCACGCAGACCACCACGTCCACCACCATTTCCATCTGGGGTATCTGCCCGATAGGTGTCGGCATGGGGTACTTGGGCTTCGCAGCCGAAACGCTGACGACGGAGCCTATATCCACTAAGGGATTTTCTTCCTTATGAAGGATAAATAACTGGTTGTTTGCTCGAAGATTCTGAAACATAGTTTTTTGATTTAATGGGACTGCCCGATAAAAGGCAGCCCCGTGTTAATTATTTGCTTTTGGCAGCGACGTTGGTTGCCGCCGTCGCCGTAGTAGGTCTGTACCCACCGTTGACAAGATACACTTCGTTGGTGTACTTGTTGTAATGGATTTCATAGATCCCAGTACCGGCGATATTCTCTACCGTCACCGGCTCGTTGTTGTAAGCCAGCAGAGGTCTCGTGTCCCCGTTCGTCCCGATGAGAATGGGAAGCGTTGCGGTCGTTCCGGCGGGTATCGCCTGACGGAGATTGATATAGAATCCCCCCACATAGTCCCTGTTACGGAACGCATGGTTTGGAAGTTCCAAAGTCACGTTCTCCGTGCCGACCGTCACCGCCACCGTAGGAAGAGTGTTGTAATTCACTCTGCCCAGCGTCGGGAACGGAAAGGGAAACCCTGTAAAAAAGTTAGGCCACATATATACCTCCTTTCTTACTGGAATTAACCCCAGTAGTTGTTGCAACCGCATCCGTAACCGCTGCGCCCGTATGCGACATCGCCCGCATAAGCACCATAAGCGGCAGCCCGGTACAAGTCCGTGTTTACAGCCTGAATGTTCGGATATACCACGGGAACGGTATTGGGCAATTTACACTTGATGCCGTCCACATCGCTTTGGAGAGCCTGCAAACCGGCAGCGAGGGGAGCAATCTGTTGCCCTACCGCATTGAGAATGGTCGCATTCTGGTTCCGTTGGGAGATTTCAGCCGCCAAAGTAGCCTTCTCTGCCGTCAAAGCGGTGATCTTGTCCTGTAAAGCCTGAGTTTGGATAGAATCCAGCTTCGCCAAAATGGCACGAGTGTTCTCATTGCCGCTGTCCACGAGGGAGTGGGTTTGTTCCGAGGTGGCGATACGAGTTTCATATCCTTGTCTCTCGATTGCGTTTTGCGTCTTGCAGCAGCAATCTGCGATTTGGGTAGCCAGCGTACAATTACCCGATTGAATGCTGTTGATGATCTGTTGTGCGGACATGCCCACTTGGTTGCCGACACCCTGAATCAAGCCCTGAATGTTGCACAAGGCAGATTGTAACTGTTGGGTAGAGCAGTTCAAGGACGAGGCGAGTTGGTTGATGGCATTACCGTTCCCTTGAATGGCCGACATCAGGTATTCACGTCCTACATCGCCGTTCAACTCGGCAGGAAGCCCGCCCCGGTTGCCAAAACCTCCGAATCCGTTACCGCCCCAGCAGAACCACAGCAGGATAATCCAAATCCACCACATGCCTCCGCCCCAAGCGTCCTGATTGTTCCTTCCCTGATTGAGAAGGGCCAAGAGTCCGGGATCGACCCCTTTACCGCCCATCAGGTTGGGCAATAAAGCCATGATGTCGAACTTGCTTCCGCCACCATTGGGCTCTTGATTGAAAACATACGTTCTTTCCATATAGATATAATTGATGGTTACGGCCAATATCGGCCGCATACAAACGTATGGCTATTGCCGTTGCTATCCTCGGATTTCGGTGGCTATCCTGTTGCTGACCCGTTGATTTGTCGTTGTCAGAATAAAACTTCCCGAACACCGCTGTTTCAGGCTGTTTTTCAATTTGTTCACTCCCTGTCGGGTCATGGAAAGATAAGCGGCGGTGTTCTCCTCGGAGAAGCCGAGCGATACCAACGCACAGATGAGCAGGCAACGTGCGTCGACCGCATTTTTGTTCGCACCATTGATCAATTCGCCGTAACACAGCTCACATTCCTCGCAAACGATTTGCAAGACGTGTTCAAAGATTTCATTGGTTTTCATATCTCTTGCCTTTTTAAATATTTGTTAAATTATAGATTGTTGACACAATAAAAAACATCACGTTCCTGTTTAAAGGCTGTGAAAGCCTCGTAACATTCCCCGTGATGTTGTCTCTTGTTAGTTTTGGAAGAGCAGCAAGAGATTGAGGCTTTCCTCTTTATACTCCGAAGCCCCGGAAGGAGTCGTAAATCAAATTATATCAAGAAACCCAGTCCTTTCAATTTTGTTATCCATTTCACGATGTAAGGGACAAGCAGCAAGACAATGCCACCGAGTGTCCACCAGCACCATTGAGGAGTCTTGTACTTTACTACCTCGACGGGGTAGGGTACTTGTATGCTGTCCGTCTTGGATATATACAGCGTATCGATTCTGTCCTTGAACCTGTATATGTACTTGTATTGGAACTCACGTATCGTGTCTCCCGATTTCTCTACAAAAACACTGTCCCGCATGTATATGGAATCGAGCTGCACCCGGTTCAGATACACCGTGTCGCTCTTTGTCGTTTCCACCGGAACGTACACATGTCTGGTACAACTCGTCGCAGCCAAGATAGCCAAAAACAACAATAGGAATACGATATGTCTCATAGGCTCAGTATTTGTTTCCGGTTCTTCGATGTAGACACATAAGACACGTGCACCCAACTGTAATTGCTCTCGTTCAAAAGCTGGTCGAAGGGAAGGTTATCCCGTATAAGCTCGAACAGCCTCTTGTTCTCCTCCTTGCTCCCTGCCGTTATGTCCGCCGCCTCGCCCCTCATGTGCTGGCTGTTTTTCGCACCACCCACAGCGGCATTGAGTTTGGGACAACGATAGCCCGAATTGACGGTTATCGCCTTTCCGTACATCTCCCGCAGTGGGTCTAAAACATGGGTGACAAGGTTCGACAACTGGGCCGACGCTTCGGGAGTAGGGGTATTGTCTATACCCAGTTTATCGGCCGTCGAGCTCTTTGTGAGTTCTTTCATCGTGAAGTATTTCATATCCATTCTTCATTTTTGGCGACAAAAAAAGCGGTGACTTTTTTAGAATCACCGCTTGTAACGAATGTATGGGAGAGTAGCCTTAGGGTTAGGCTTATCCGTTATTGAAAATGGGACAAACGTAGGCCGAAGGCATTATCAATCCTCTCTCCTCAATTCATCGAGCCATTGTACAGGGTCGACATCTTTTAGACGAGGGTAAGCCTTTTCGATTAAAGAATTTAAATAACTTTCATCGAATTTTGGAGAATAATCAGCCGGTATCGGAGGTTGAGAATCCGTATCGGACGAGTTCTGGACATAGGGGAATGAACCTTTTGTATCCATGTGAGCAATGTTTATTTTTTTCTGTTCGGGAAAATACCCTTTAATACGATATTGGCTAAACCTAATACATTGATAGTCGTCGTAGCCAATAGAGCTATCAATATTTCCGGTCCCAATGAAAATAATCCGATCCCGCAAAATACAAGAATGGCAATTACTATGAATAACCATATGGGGATAATCCACATGACCCATCTGGCCAAATGTTTACGAAATTGTGTATCTTGTGAATATCGCTCCCGTATTTGTTCGGATAAATTCTTGTCGTCTATATCGCCCAAATTTGAGTCGGGAGAAATATGGACACCATTCTCACTACGTAAATCCAAGCCGCTAAAAGAATCTTTCTGTTTAGTCATGCTTTGGGAGAAATTAGTGTCTTAAAATACTCTTGGATATAACTATCCGGGATTCTATCCCCCCAGCTGAATGAAGGCTGCTTAACGGTCCTATCCCACGGAGAACCGGGCTTGTGAGACCATTCCGTCAGATAGGCGGCAGTTTTAGAACCATAGCTGCCAAAGACCAGTTTCATCAGAGATTCCATTTCGGAATCACGGGCTATTTTTTCAAGGTTTTCATCAGAAAGGGAAATTTCTGAAAAATCCTTTTTTATCAATTTATTTCGAGTGGTCGGGAAAACCGGACCATACGGCCAAGCCTGAGGGTGCTCGTTTGTCAAGCGTTCGTTCTTTACGTAAAGATATACTCCATAAGCTATATACAACAACTTTTGAAGCTTAGTCATGTTAATGAAAAACTTATTCTGGTTAGCAAACGCAATGATATAGTTTGCAACCGTAACGCTATCGTATTTATAGGTATCGCTTATCATCTTGTTGCAAAGTAACAAAAAATATCGTAACATGCAACCAATTCTTATACTTTTTTACGATAAATCAAACGGTGATTCCAAGAAGTCAAAGAACGCTTTCCCGTCGCCGGGTTATAAAAATTCATTTTTTTCGTCAGGCAATCCAAACCTCGATTTGAATCACCAGCCCTCCCAGTATGGTCGCCAGCAAGTCGGCATACGACCAAGCCCCCGGCTTCCTCCACTCGTCGACAGCCTCCTTGATACAGCCCGCTATGGCAGAGAACAGCACACAATATTCCGCCGTCGCACCTATCACGATGGCGAAGAAAGAGGCGATGACACCTCCTGCGATAAAATGCAGCAGCTTGTCGTGGGGAATATTTTCAATCCACTTTACCAATTTGTCATAAATTGCTTTCATCGTTTCCATTTTCTAATCTGTTAAAAAAATCGTGTTTTATCCTTTCGTAAACTTGCTTCACATTGGCATAGGCTCTACCGTTGTTAACTTTGTCAGAATAGACCTCGCTCTCTACCACGTCAGCCACCCATTCACCCCATTTCGGGTTGGTGAAATCGGAGAGCTTCTTGCCGTGATAGGTGAAATAGTTAAAGCCGTTTGCCCGCTCGTCTTGAACATTCCACACCCTTGCGTGTATTTTCTTTTTTGTCTGCTCCTTCTTGTCGATGTTGTTCTCCTCTCGGACGTCTTTAATAATCCGGCATACCTGCTCGACAGACAAGTCAATAGCGTTGCTTATAACCACTTTCAAGCGCAACAAGGTTTCCTGCCTCAACCCTTCCGATATGTCGGACAACATATTATTCTGGTCGTTCGTCTTTTCGATAAGCTCTTTCAGGGATTCGCCGTAATCCTCCATACTCTTGGTGATAATCGACTTGAACCACTTGAAGCAGGCCACCATCATCATGGCCGACAACACCAAGAAGAATGCTGCGGTCATCACCAAGAACCCCTGTTCGCTTATCCCTCTGGCCACCTCCGTAGCCTCGTTTATCCCTCCCATATCAATGTTTCTGTTTTTCGATTAACAATATAGCTTCCTCTTTGCAGGATTCCGCATAGGCGTTATAAGCCTCGAACTCCTCTGCTTTCGTATCTCTTTGCCGAAGTATCGCCAACTCCTCCGACAAGGTATATTTCCGACGGATCAATCCGTTTACCGTTTCTCCGTAGTCTATTTGGGCAGGTGGTGTTTCCGTGCCGTTATCCGTCGCTTCCGGTGCGGCCTCGTACTCATAGACTATCGCACCGTTCCGGTAATACATCACGGGTATTTTTCCGGGTATCTCTTCGGGAGATGGGATAGAATCTATTCGTATGAATCCTTCTATCAGGGTTTCGCCATAATAAATATTAGTGACTCTTTCGTCGTATATTTTAACTTGTATCATATCAATTGAATTTTTTATACCTCGGATACAGAAGTTTTCCATTTTCCAAATTAGGGTTAGGAATTTGTATATACCCGGAATCTCCCTTTACCACCCTACCGGCATACTCGTCCATATTTATATCTGCATATACATAAATATTGTAGTACAAGCTGTTGAAAGTGAGTTTATATTTATAACCATAAATCGAATTGTCCATCAATGAATCGCTTGGGGAAACATTGACATAAGTATTCATGGTATATCCCGCTTCGTTTTTCTTGGCAAGAGTTCCGTTCTCTATGTTTGACATCTCTATCGTACAAATCTTTTGATGGCTTATAACATAAGCCGCACTTTTGAAATAGACGATAATGTTATATCCTGAACCTTCTATTTTTCCGACAAATGAAATATCGCCGTTGGAACTGTCGATTTTAAACAAATTACTGTACGACAGGAAATAATTGAATTCGTTGTATTCGCATTGCCCGAAATTCTGAATATCTGAAATAGAGGCTCCGGACAATTCTTTCAGATCGAATTCTTTTTCAGTGAGACCGGTTTCAAAATCTATCAGTCGTAGAACGCCATCATTTTTGTAAAAATAAACGAAGTCCTTATATTCGACGAAGTTGCAATTATAGTACGGTTCTGATAAAGTCCATATCTTAGTTCGTGTATCTAAATCCCAGCAGGTGATGGCACTACTGTTAGGTACAATGATTTTACCGTCTTTATAAACGAAGCAAGAGTTTCTATTATAGAGATATGAATGTATATTTAACGTGATTTCATCATAAACTGTATCTTCTCCTGTCTGTTCATTCCAACAGGCAAGCCTGCTATCCTTGTTGCAATAAAAAAACAAACCGTTTTTAAAATAATACAGCTGGTAGGTTTTACTCGTATCTTCGAATAATTTCCCGTTTATCCCCTGCGCAGAAATAATGTTGTCTTTTATTTCGACGTTTTCTCCACTAATCAATCTGTCTTGTTTCCCGGAGATTTTATCGTCTATGCTCTCCGCCGCTTGGTTAGCTTTATCGGCTGCCGCATTAGCGAGAGTTGCCGAGTTGTTAGCTTCCGTTGCGGCATTCTCCGCATTTCCCGCCGCTGTGTTGGCGTTCGATGTGGCTGTGTTTGTATCGGAAATAAGCCCTTCGAGCGTAGTTTGCATTTGGGAAAAACTCGTCTCTCTTAGAACTTCCGCTTCGGCTCTATCACTCTCTGCCGAGGCACGGCCGCTTTCAGCCGATTCCCGTTTCGCTTCTTCTGCCGTCAACCTGTCGCCGAGAGCCTCTATATCCGTGGCCGCCTTGTTTGCCTTTTCAGCCGCTTGATTGGCAACTGCCGCCGCCTCTGTCGCAGGGCGTTGAAGCTCGGCGATTTGCTCCGGCGTAAAATCGTCGTAGGTAAAAGGGTCTCCCTTGTCACCTTTTTCACCGGGCAAGGCAACCATTTCCTCCACCACGGCGGCATCGGGTACTACCACCTGCTCATGAACGATTATGCAATCACTATCTGCCATATCACTTGATGATTATATTGGTTTTGTAAACATCTCCATAGTCCCATTTGCCGTCATCGAAATCGGCATCCTCTATCCAGTAATGCCTCTCGACCGTGAGCAAGCCATAGCGGAAAGTCCCGGAATTGAATATGCCGTACAGCACGCCGTCACGGAACACACAGTTCTTACGTGTCTTTCCGTCATAGCTCACTTCGCAACAACAACCGGCCTCGTCCTTGTAGATGAACTTAAACTTCTTCGTCTCGGCATCGATGGGCTGCTTGTTTCTGTCCTCAAAGCCAATGGTAAACTTAATATCCTCCCATGAGTATTTCTCTTCGTACTTTTTGTCACTCATCGCTGCCATCGGATAATGCGTTGAACATTTTTTCCACAAGGCCCTTTGTCTCCTCGACCGTGGAGGTCATGGAATAGACATTCATGTTAAAACTGCCTTGCCCGACAGTGACATGACCTTTTTCCACACCGTTTTCCACAATTCGGTAATTGACCGCTTGCAGGGTTTCCACAGTCTCTTTTCCGTTGAACGAACGGCTGATGTTTTCGCTGATTTTTACTAACTCAATCATAATGTTTTGTATTTATGGTTAACTGATAATCCCGCTGTCGGGAATGTCAAATGTCACGTTTTTGGATAGGGAGTCGAGTTGAACGCCGGCCTCACCCGACGAGGAGACCCCATACACGGAACAGGTCAGGTAATAGGTATGGGTTCCCGGTGGAAGGTCCGGATGTATCGTCCCCAAAGGGATATTCAAAATGAGAATCCCTGCTCCCTTGTATTCGTAATCATATATCGCGAGGAATCCGGACCCCGAAATGCGGAAGGTGTATTTCTCACCCACCGGAGGATTTCCGTTCGGAAAACTGATACGCACCTGAAAGTAACTCGAAAGGAAAGTGAAATCCACGATTTTAATCGGGGTATATGTGCTGTTTATCTCGGCTGTCATAGCTATCGATGTGGGTATGGGGAAATAATCCGCCACGGTGATCTGTTTGTCGACCCCTGTCCAGTATTCGAACGACTTCTTATCGATAAGGAACAATGTCACCTTCAAATTCGTCCCTATCGAATCCTCCCCCGGAAATGTGTCGCTCTGTCCGACAGGAAGTATCGGCGGAGTAGTACCGTCACTGAAAAACTTGACCTTGAAAGCGGAGTACCACACATTGCCCACCCGTAAGGTGGTTACGGTGTTTGTCGAGGCGTTCGTCAGCAATCGGGCAAAACTGCTTCCATTTCCATCGGTTGCCAAAATAGCCGGATAATAATCGCCGATACTCTTGTCGGAGGCCAGCGACAGCCATGATTCGACGGGTACGCCGGTAGGATTCACCGAAGTATCGTAATAGTTAATATCGACAAAAAGATGCGGCACGTCCGCACTGATTTCGTCAATTTTACTTCCGATAAGATTAGGTTCCGCATTGTGGTCGTAGCCGTCGAAATCGCTCAGGCGACAAAAATCCGTACCCGGGTGGGGATAGGCCACATAGTCGAAGGAGGTATCATGGATAGCGACGATATTCGTGCCGTGCGGTATCGTGGCTTTCAGCCCATAACGTATGCCCTGATTTTTGTCGGTGTCGCTCCCTTCCCATTGATCGACGTATGTAGTGACCCCGCCGGATTGCTGAGGATAGTTGTCGGATAGCGGTGCAGCCTGCGGATAGCGCACGGGTTTATGACGACTCCATTTGTTGATACGTCCCGGACGGCCACCCTGCAACAGGGGGCGTTCGAGGGCAACGATGTCGGCCACGTCCCATACCCCGTTCTTCGGGTATATTCCCAGCAGGTTATACGGGTCGGTTATCGCTACCGGGGCTACGATCTTGTTTTTATCGATGGCCATACGCTCACTTTCCTCCTTTCCCTTTTAATTCGGACAATTCCTTTTTCAATCGTTCCACCTCTTTTTTAAGGGCTTTAACCAGACGGGCTGTCTCCTGCGTTGCACCGGCGATGGTGTTGATATAGTCGGGTGAGAGGTAATTAAGGGCGCCGTAACCGTCCCCCGTTTCGTAGGCCATCGATGGCAATACCTCTTTCACCTTTTGATAGATCAGCCCCGTATGGGCTTTCCCGTCCACGCCGCCCTTGTTACGCTTCCGTGCTTTTTCGGTGTATCGGAAATCGCATACCCTGCCCATCGCCAAGAGCCTGTCGGTATAACTTCGGGTGTGGTCGAAATCCCGCTTCAAACGTTTGTCCGAGGTCGTCAAGGCGGTGACCGAGCCTTGTGCCGAGATATTGCCTTGCGACGATATATCCCCTCCGGCCGTGATGTTACCGTCCGATGTGATATACCCGTTCGAACGGAGATAGTTTGTGGCCAATATTCCGCCATTATAGATAGTAACCCTCTTGCTACCGGTTTCCGCCACGACTCCTGAACAGTAAATTCTTTCAACCCCATTTATATCTCCGCTCATGGAAATGCTGCCTACATCTGTCAGATTACCCGAAACGTCACCCGTACCGTCAAACGAATTTCCCCAAATCGTCCGGGAACTGGCTAATTTATCGGCTTGGCTGCAAGTGACGTTGTCGAGACGGGAGTTCGAGAAATAAGTAAAATTACCGTCCCGGAGCACGACTATCCGGTTTTCTATCTCCTCGCTCGTGTCGGCAGGTTTGTCGAGAGTGGTTTCTATATCGCTCGTATATGTGTCGATATAGAGGTACTCTTTTCCGACAGTTCTGAACCGGAACTGGTTATGCCATTGCGTATTCGTTTTCACCCACACGTTCCCGCTCTTGTCTATACAGGCATGTATGTACAGGTCCCTCTGGGATTGACACTTCTGCATGGTCATCAAGTTAAGGGATATAGCACCCTCCCCACAGGTAAGGTAAAGCCTTCCGTAAACGGCTCCTCCGGTCACATAATCCTCGACGGCTTCGATTTCGATGACCACGCCCGAGTAATTCGTATGACTGTCCGTGACGGTAGCAATCTTGTTCCAATACCAACGACTCTCGGAATCTATATACTTATGCGATGACAGAATAATCCAGCCCGCCTCTTGATAGTGGTAAATGTCCTTGTTCGCGAAAGCGCTCGTGTTGGCAGAATTTCCTGACGAGACGGCATATCCGGCATTCGTGGCATAATCGGCGTTGTTCGCATTGCCTACGGTCAGCCCCGTATATGTGCCGCTCACGTTGTTTATCTCGGCCAGCGAATAGGTAGGCTTGTTCGGCTGCTGCACCCAATCGTACAGGGTGATGCCTTTGGTGACAACGATGTTACCGCCCGTTTTGCTGACGGCCGTCACCACATTGCCTGTACCTATCGTAGATGCGCCGGCGTTGGCGAGTTTCCAAATCTCGTTGATGGTATAGGCGTTGAAGGTATCGGTAAGGGTGGCGTTGTCGAATGCGCCGCCCAGATCGTCGAACCCATACACGAGCTTGATGAGCCCTCCTTCACCACCGCCACCCCCTTCCCCACGCCATACACCAAGAGCGGATATTCCACCCTGTGAATACACATTAAATTTCGAGTATATCGTATTTTCCAACTCTGTGTCGAATTTCCACATATCGTTAATACGGGCAAATCCTTCCTGCATTTGTTTTACAGTCCGTTGATACGATTGTTGCAGGGAAGCCGTCATATCATTGATGGCAGAAATCAAGTCGATATTCTTATTGGCAGATGCAACCTCTTCTTTCAGTTCTTGCGTATTCCCTTTTATTAGGTTGTTCCCGATGGTAATAGTCTGTTCGCAAGGATAGTCGAGTTTGGTTGTAAGGCTTATAACACGAGTAACATATGAATATCCTGCGTTTATGTATTCGACTTTTCTTCCTATGGATAAATCAGGATTGTTTTCATTGAACACCACAGGATTAGATGAAAACTGGTAATTGTTTTGGTCGGAAGAAAGCCGTTCTATTTCTTCGTTCATAGCCGTTTCTAGACGTATGTACGCCGAATCTGTATATTCTTCCGGCATTTTGACGTTGAATAGGATAATATCGTCATTTTCCGACGGTATAAGTCCCGTAATAGCAGGGATAATATAGTTACCTTCTTCCTCTTTATATTTAATCTCGAAATCTCCTTTTTTGACTTCGAAGCTTATGCCGTCATCACTTGTTATTGTTTTACTCTCATCATGGTATATAAGCTCAAATTCCATACCTTGCAAAGCCCCCGATTGGAAATGTACCGAAGGTACTTTATTGGGTATAAGCATACCATTCGGATTTTTTTCTTCGTCATAAGTGGAATTGTCGAAGTTAAATTCCGGTATTTGAAAATACCATATCGCATATTGGTCGTATATAGGGTCTCCGTTTTCATCTGTGCCTATCTGTATTTTATCATTCGTTTCCGAGTCTATACGCCACATAAGGCGGAATCTGACATCTGATATGGAGAGTTCCGATGAAGGGTATATATCATCGAACTGGAGGATTTTGCTAAATATCTCTCCCTGTTGAAGGTTTGGCCTTATATCTTTATATCCGTTCGGATATTTTTTAGGGTCAAGAGTCAGCCGTTTGTTGACCAAATTGTTGACATTAGCACCTTTGTATTCCTGTACGATGTTTCGAGTTGACCCGAATGCGTAAAATCGGGTATAATACCCATCTTTTCCCTCCGTGACCGAAGGTGTATTGATGTTTTCACCAACTTCGAGAGAAACAACAGCTCCATGTTCGGATTTCGACAGATGAATAATCATGGAATCTTTCTCAACCCACCATTCTGTATCAAACGCAGATGCTATACTGTTCAAGGCAGACAATATGTCGATTGATTGGAAAGACAAAGAAGTGGAAGCGTTAAGAGAAGAATCGACGGCGTAAGTCCATGTATCCCCGGTTTCGTTCTCGATAGCCTTACAAATAACACTCATGAAATTGGCCGGGTTATCGGTAAGAGACCAATCCGGCTCCCGATTAGTTATCTCGTTATTCTCATCATAAGAATACATGAAAAAAGGCACTTTACCCCATGATATAAATTTCGAATGAAATTGTGGTTTGTATTGAAATTTGACCTCGTTCTTTTGTTCTGGATTATATGGATCCAAAAGAGAATATTTCTCACCATCGAGTATGATATAAGCCCCTACCGGAATCTCTTCATTTTGGTCCGAGTTCCACGACAATTCTACATAATCGGATTTCATCAATTCTTCTACATGAACACATTCTTCTGTTATAGGAACTGATAAAATAGTATCTCCTTGTATGTTTTTAATGTCTATCATGATGGTTTCGTATATCTTCATACGATTTCAGTCAAAGATAATAAAAGTGTATGAAAAACATGCACTTTTTTATGAATTTCTATCTGCTGGATTATATTCGACAAGTTTTAGAGAAAATCGTGCTATTCCTCTCATGAATTGCGTAAATTGATTGCATGAAATATAGATTGTTTTGTAAGTAATATTTGGTTGATACTTTGTTTTTATATTTATTATGCCTGTTGCCAATTCTTCACAAAAGCTGTTGTATCTTGAAAAGAATTCTTCTTCCGTTTTTGCCGTCAGGTTAAAAGTTAAAGTGATATTTCGTTCATCGATTTTAGGATTAGAGGACAGGACTCGTTTGCCATGTTCTAATCGAGACTTGTTTTCGATGAACTCTTTTAAAGGTGACGGTGTCATTAAGAAGGAAAGAGATGATGTATCCATACTTATACCCCAAGTTGTATAGCAGTCTTTCCCATTTATGTAAAACTCTCCCGATGCCATTTTATAGTTTATTGTTAAAAATTGAAATCATTCTATCAAATTTATCGCCAAATTCAAGAATTGGCTTCGTGTATTTTGCAATGTCTTCTAAGTAGCTGTTAGTAATCACGTGTTGATTAAGAATGTTATTTAATATAGAATTGCTATTAGTTGATAAAGATAAAAGAGAATTTAGAGAGATTACGGCTGAAATCATTTGATTTTTGATTTCTTCACCAGAAAGCTGCAACGCTGTAAACCGGCCGTTTAATTCCGTTGCTGTATCTTGTGACATGGTTTCAGAACCTCCGGCTGTCGACTTTTGTTCGGTGGTAGAACCTGTTCCAAATTGTGCATTGATAGCGGCGGCTCCCGCTTCGGCTCCTTGAATAATTGAATTTTTTAGGTTATCCAGTGCGGTCTGTTCTTCCGTGTCGATTTCTCCGTCTTTTGTCGCCTCCGCCCACATCTCATACCATTTGCGCATTTCCGGTTCATATTGCTTTACATACATGGCTTTAATGAGAGCTTTTCTCATATAGTCTGCGATGTCGTCCGCAATGTCCTCCGCTCCTTTCTCCACATCATACAAGGACTCTAATATGTCATCGGAGAAAGATTCAAAAGATATGCCTGTGGCGTTCTCCATCTCTCGCTCTGCCGTCGATTTAATATTATTCTCCGCTTCGATAATCTGCTTTATGTATTCTTGCGCTTCACTATCCAGCTGTGATATAAATAGAGGAGCTTCCGACATTAGTTTTTCTAATTGCTCAACGGGAAGGTTAAATAAGTTAGTCATGTTTTTTGACATCATCATAGCCAATTCTTGCGCAGATATACCTAGTGCGGATGCGGCTTGCTGCCAACCGGCGGCGGACATACCGTAAAAATCTTGATACCCTTTCGATTTTTCCCCGGATTCCCTAGATTTGTAATATTGTGCTCCTAATACCCGTGCCGAATCTGCCTGTTTCTTGTATAATTCTATCGCTTTGTCATAGGCAGCCTGTGCGTTTTCTCCCGCCAGCGAATCGGCCAATTCCAATTGTTTCTCGATTATCTGATCCAATATATCTATATATGACTCGTACACCTCCTTTGCTTCTTCGTACTTTTCATACGACGACTCTTGTCTAAATAAGCTTACTATTTTTGTTGCTACTTGCAAGGCTGCACCTACAATCGACAGTATTACGGAGGCTTTTTCTACATTCTGAATTGCCGTAGATGCAGCTTCGGCCGTTCCTGACATGGCAGTAGAAGAACTATTTGCAAGTGTTACAATACCATCAATCATTTGTAACGTAGAAGAGGAGATACTTCCGGCTGCGGATATAATTTCACCGACCGTGCCCCCTATTGTATCTCCAAGTTCTTCAAACTCTCTTTCTACCTTAGATAAAGTTTTATACAACTCCTGCCACTCTTTAATACTTCGTTTATCCGGCGATGTGCTTTCTTTACTTTTTATATTGGCGATTCGGTCTTTCGTTGCCGTTACCTTTGCACGCTGCACTGCAAGTTCGTTTCCGTTTGTCCCTCCTTCATTTTCCATGCGTGCTAATTCCTGTTCCGCTTCGGTAAGCAACCGTTCCAGTTCGTCCAAACTCATATTTGTTATACTATTTGCCCACGTCTGAAAAGAAACTTCACGCATGGCAAATTCTTTATCGATAGCGTTTAATGCTTCCGTTAGCTGATAGGACAATTCAGCCTTTTGCTCCTCCGTACCTCCCGCTTTTTCCAGATTTGCTAAATCATTCTGGTATTTCTTTGTAACGCTTAAACGCTTTGTTGTATAGTCTTGATACTTGGCGAGAATATTGTTATAATAATTTGCCGTTTCGTTGGCCTGCTTCTGTTTGGTGTATTCTGACATGTTGTCAAACATCGATGTATCAACAGAGACAGAGGAAGGGTCAAACGCCTTTTTCTTGTAGTTCTTATCTTTGGCGGCTTTGGCGTTCTCCTCTGCTTCAAATATTTGTCTTTGCGCCTCCGTAATTTTACGGATATATTCCTGCTTCTGTCTTTCGATGTCTTGTAATTCTATTTTGTTGTTCAGTTCACGTTGCGCCATTTCTTTGTCTATGCCGTCCTCCATCGCATTTATCCGAGCCTGTTCTACTTGGTTCTCCAAATCCGTATCAAGTCGTATTCGTTCACTTGCATTTTTTTTACGGAGTTCTTTAATCCTGTTCAGCTGGTCGGTATAGGCATTTATGTCAGTCAATCCAGTGGCTGTTTTAGGCAGCTTTGCACGGAGTGCGTCAATTCGTGATTGTAACGCATTGTATTCCTTGCTTCCGCTTACAGTTTCTCCCTGCTCTTTCTCTAATTTTGAGATTTGTGTTTTGACTTCATTGATTACCCTCAAATCTTTCTCACGTTCAAGTACAGTGTCTTGAAGCGACTTGATATAAGCCTCTTGTTGCTCCACTGCTTCTTTCGTGCCGCTGCCGTCTGCAAGGGCCTTTTTTAATGAGGCAAGTGAGGTTTCAGCCTTCTTGATTTCTTCTTCAAGTTGGGAGATGGATTTACCTTCGGTGGAAAATGGCTCATTTGCTGCCTGTTGAGAGGTATTTATACTTGTAACGCCAAACTTTTCACGCGCTTTTTCATCTAAATCCTCTGTTATTTTTTGCGCTTCTCGGATATTGGAGATATATGTATCAATACGTGAATCCGCAAAAATCGTACCTTTGCCTTGTATTTCATTTAGTTTGTCTTGGATCGCAGCATCCAAATCTCTTCGTTCCAATATGGCATGGTAGATTTGTGAATAGAGTTTTGCACCTTCTTTATCTCCTAACTCGCTATATAGGCGGTCTTGTATCTTTCCGAGATTATCGGACATTATGTTGTCCAACCAATCTTCCTGCTGCGACTTGAAATGCTGGTATTGTCTTGCCCCGTAAGAATCTGTGATTGCTTTTGTGAGTTTTTCATAAGCTTCTTCTGTGAGTCCAACCTTATTTATTTCTTCTTCTAGACCTTCATAATACTTGCTATATCCTGCAACAATTTTTTCTTTGACGGTATTATATTCATCTGTACCTTCTTTTAATGAAGACAATTCTCCATTGAGCTTAGCAAGTTCCCTTTGCTCAGATAAGGCTGCTTTCTCAGATTCCTTTTCCGCAGCATTCAGCCTTTCCTGTGCCTTTTCCGCTTCTGTTTGATAAGTGACTAATTTATAAATGCCTAAACCTAGTGCTGCTACTGCCGCTGCTACTGAGACATATGGGTTGGCAAGTAAAGTCTTGTTCAGTGCAGCTTGCGCAACTTGCAATAATTTCGTGCGAGTAGCAGCCAAAGCTTCTGCATTTGATAATGTTATTCCTGAAGCTGCTGCAAGACTTTGATTTAATGCGGACTGAGCTAATACGGCGGAATATACTTTTTGTAAAGCTGTTATAGTAATCAATGCAGCTTTATACGCTCCGTATGTTCCGACGATTTCAAGCAAGGTTTTTCCGACAGTTTCATAGTTTCCTATCAAATAAGAGACTCCGGATAATGCATCATTGATAATACCTTCATTCGCTTTGCCGATGTCGTTCAACATCATCGAGAAACTATCTCCTATGTTAGAAATCTGTCCGGTAATGGTTTTGCTTTGTTCTTGCATTAAGTTAAAGAACATACCACCCTCGTTGGTAAGGTTCTGTATGACTTTCTGAACCTCTGGAAACCCTATCATACCAGCTTCTACCATTCCTTTGATTTCACTTTCAGCTACTCCAAATTCTTTGGCAAGTTCTTTTATCATTGGAATACCTCGTCCAGTGAATTGGTTTAGGTCCTGTGTATAAAGTCGACCTTGTGTCATAGTTGTACCATAGAGATATACTAAGTCTCCCAAAGGTTGTGAAAGTCCGGCTGCAATGTTCCCTAATCGTATAAGAGTCTCGTTAACATCTTCAGCAGAAGTACCGTAAGCCAGTAATTGACGAGCTCCATTGGCAACACCTTGTAGATCGAATGGAGTTTTGGCGGCTGTTTCTGTGAGCTGAGCCATAAGGACGTTTGCCTTTTCACTACTTCCAAGCATAGTGGTAAAGGCGACCTCTAATTGTTGAAATTCACCTCTTACTTGTATAATATTTTGGATAAGTTCTTTTGCTGTAAAGCCAGCCCCAAAAGCTGCAGCTGCTTTCGTCATTTTGTTGAACATATCTTCTATGCCCAATCCATTTTTTTCTATTTCCTTAGAAGTATTGGTTACTCCGGTTTCTACTTCTCGTAGTTTACGAAGAAAATTAGAATTGTCGCCTGTTATATCAAAATGAAGTCCGGCCATGAGTCTTTTCGATTAAAAGGGGTAGATGTAACATCACATCATTTGCAAATATACAAAAGTGTATGAAATTCATATACTTTTGATAAAATAGAATAGAGTTAATAAAGTTTAACTAATGTGTGAGTATAAATATTTTAATAAATGATTATTGTATTATACTTTTGACGAAACAATCTTAACAGCATAAGATATGGATTTCAAAGATACAATTCAACAGATTGTAGAGAAAATTGCTAAACAGAAGGATAGCATAGCAACGGAAGAAGCGACAAAAACCTCTTTTGTAATGCCTGTGATAGCAGCATTGGGGTATGATGTATTCAATCCCTTTGAGGTTGTACCGGAAATGGATTGTGACTTAGTTAAGAGAAAAGGCGAAAAAATAGACTATGCCATAATGAAGGACGAAAATCCTATACTACTTATAGAATGCAAGCATTGTAAACAAAACTTGAATTTACATGACACTCAGTTACAAAGATATTTTGTCGCATCAAAGGCTAGGTTTGGGGTCTTGACGAATGGAATAGAATATCGCTTTTATACAGATTTAGAAAAGGTGAACATAATGGACGAAAAGCCGTTCCTTGTGGTAAATATGCTCGATTTATCGGACAACGATATTGAGCAACTGAAAAAGTTTCATAAGTCTTATTATAATGAGCAAGATATATTGAGTACGGCACAAGAGTTACAAATCACGATACAAGTAAAAGAAATGCTTAATCGTAATTTCCAAATGCCAGACGATGAATTTACACGTTATTTTGTCCGTAATCTTAATGATGGGAAATATACGGCAAAACTTGTGGACCAATATAGACCTATTGTTAAGAAATCCATTGCTTCGGTGATTAACGATATTATATCCGACCGTTTGAATGTGGCTATGAAGAATGAGAATAAGGAGGAAAAACAGATACCACAGGAGGTTGAGAATGAAAATCAACAACCAAACGAAATGAATGAAGAAAAACTTCCCGATGGTGTAGTATTTCAAGACCGAGAAAAAGGTATAGTTACTACACAAGAGGAGATAGATGCCTATAACATTGTGCGCAGTATATTGAGGCAGTATGTAGATGTATCTCGTATTCAATATAACGACTACAAGACTTATTTTTCAGTGAACATAGATGGTAGTACATGGTGGTGGATTTGCCGCATTTATATAGGGAAACGGAGTAAAAAAATATGCTTGCCAAAGGATAACTACAAGACGAATGAATGGATTGACATTGAGACTATCGATGATATTTTTAATTATGCCGATGGTCTTAAAGAGGGTCTTGATTTGGCGAAAAAATGTGCTGATAAATAAAAAAATAAAGATATGAAGAAATTATTTTTATATATATTGATTCTATTATCAATTATTATTTTACAATCATGTGCACGAACGGAGGACGGAGAACCCGGATCGACGAGTGATGATACGAAATCACTAATTATAGGTGTTTGGGAAAGTGAAAATTATGTAGTGTCATTTGGAAATGATGGATTCTATTCGGCATATATTGCAGATGAGTTTATAGATAGCGGTGATTATACTCAATCCAAAAATATAGTATCATGTCAAAATTCCTATTTTAATAGGACAACAATTTATACAGTTGAAGAAGTATCAGATGATTTGCTTAAAGTGAATATCGACTATAAAGATTTATATGGAAATAAAAAAACAAAAAGTATATCGTTTACAAAAGTCAAAAAGACTCCATCTACTAAAAACAATACTTTGAGCGGAAAATCATATACATTTAATGCTCCATATTTTGGTAATATTACAATGTCATTTAATACATATAATTCTGGAATAAAATCTGCTACAAAAGGAAGCGCAAAACAATATCCTCTGAATTTCTTTTATATATATATTGGAGAAAAGGTTTATTATCAAATACTTGAAAATGCCACAATTCAAGTGCCATCTATTGGGGCATGGACTAATTATAATGACGTGATATGTTGGACGATAGATATTGGTACAAATGGTGAAATCATTCATATTGATACTATCCCTTTATAAGAAAACAGTGTACATTGTGGAACATTATTAATAGGATGCATTAAAATAAATTTATAGCAGAATGCTTAATAACGTTGGATATGGATAAGGGGATTAATATTATTTTTAGTCCCACTTCATGCCTTTTATTTTATCCATATTTTTAGGATCGTCCCCGTTTATAAATGTTCGGTCCGTAGATATATGATATTTTTTTATCTCGTCGTCAGTAAGGTATATAGATGTTATGTAATCATTAAGTAACATATGCAGGTTGGCATAACTAATACCCCATACAACATAGTCCATAGTCCAGCCATAGCGTTCGCAGGCTATATCTATCAAAGTACCATAAATACTTTTACCTCCAAAGGTTATAGTGTTACACTTCTTTTTCTTGATTCTTGATATTTTTTCTTGTTCTTTTTTCTCAATATCAATCTTGAAGTGTTTAATAAACTGCTCAATGTTATCCTTTGATAACACTATTATGAATAGTTGAGCAAGTTCTTCATTCGAGAGGTTGTCTTCAAATAGCTTTCGTCTTTCATTTATTAGGTGGCTATTGAATAATTCTTCCTTTTTATCGAATGTATGGTAAGACAATATTTTGCATATAATATCTCTTTTGGAATTGCATAATCGTAATGCTTCCATATATGGATTTAGAGAAAGGAAGTCTTTATTTATTTCTAAATTTTCGGTAAGACGTGATAAAAGGTATATTTTACCCAATGTGGCAGGGTATAAGTAGAATTGCATTTCTCCTATATGGAACTCATAAGGTCTTTCCATGATAGTATCTGTAATATCCATTTCTATTATTTTCCCTTCTTTGTCCATGCAAAATAAATTATACTGAGCGTAACTGTGGGGTCGAACCACAACTTTATACATGGAGTGTATATGTGCTACCGTTACACCAGATACGCAGAACACGTGGGTACGAAGCCCCCACGTTTGGCTCTATCTACAACCTATTGAATTATACACCAACACTTGGATTAGGAGCTACTTCGAATTTATCACCGTCTCCAGACTCATCTTCAGGATCGCATTCAATTTTACTGATGTTTCCACCGGATTCCGTCACGATGATTTTACCCCACTGAATTTGTTTTTTATCGGCGGCTGCTTTCAAAGCATCAAAAGTGTATGCCCAAACACCACCGTCAGCAGAAGTAAAGGTGTCTTCGACGGAAACTGTCGTTTTCTCCATACAGAAGCCTTGAACTTCTGGGTCTTCCGGTTGAACAACAACGGCATAATTGTGTGCAACAACACCATCGCTATCACTTACAGGACGCTTACGTCCTTTTGCGGCACGAATGTTCAATGCCAAAGCATAGGTATTCTTTCCATACTTTACATCTTCATTTTCGCCTCCTTCGATTTTTGCTTCTTGTTTATCTCCTTTTGTTGTTGTCAACTGTGTAGAATCTTCCACAGGGGTAGGTAATTCCTCCCATTTAGGAGCAGAAGCATCCAAATCTTTTATAAATACACGGGGCTTACCCCATCCTATTACTGCCATGATATACCTAATTTATATTAAAAATTTATTCGTTATTTATCTCTATGTACAGTTTGTTATTAATGAAATGCTCTGTATGTCCGTCTTCAAATGAAACTCCTGTTGAATCAGTTTTTTGACTGCATTGTGATGGAACCGTATGATATTCGTCTTTTCGTATAGCGAATAAAAACTTCGATAGTTCGCATAATTCACAAATTCGGATTGAATCTTTTTCCCATGTTTTGATTTCAGAGTCCCATAAGTCTTTGACATATATATTGACATTCACATAGGCTCGTTGTATTTGCCCGCAACCTTCATTTGCAAGAACAGATATGACTATATCTTCTTTATCAGATTTGTTGGGCCTTCCTCTGTCACTCAATTTACCGGAGACATTACGTTCGAGTTCTGTACCTTTAATTTTGTGATAAACGAACTTAGCTATTTCAATATCGGATTTCATTATTTCGCAATCTGTCTTTTAAGTTTTTCAAGCATCAATAGAACTTGTTCTTTTGCCCAAAGTTCGGTTGATGCAAGTACGTCTTTATTATCCATCGCTTCTACAAACTCAGCATAGTTCATTCCGGCGACTACGATAAGTACATAGTTGTTGGAATATCTTTTAGCAAGTTCTTCCGCTAAGTCTTTACCTGTTTTTACACCTTCTGAACCTTGCTTCACTTGGTTGAAAGTTGAGTATTGAATAATGTTCTTATTATGAGCAATCACATATCCAACCGAACTACGCAAGTTGCCTGTTTGGTCGTACCAACTTTTATCACCTGCTCTATCACGAATTTTTGTAACGCATTGTTCGCCAAGTTTGGATAAAGCACGAATAGTAAGACGCTCGACACGCTCTGTTTCTCTCATGAGCATGTCATGCACTTCGCTTAGCTTGGTGGTCATTCTTATACCCATAGTTTACATTGTTTCTGGTAGCGATGGAAACCTTTCACACTAAACTCCCTTTCAATTCCTTCAAGCAGATGTATCTTAATCCTGTCACCGATCATGAATGTTCGACAATTTGCACGTAGATAAACTGTATATGAATAGCTTCTTACAATACCATCGTCAAACTCTTTTTCAGAGGCTTTACCAGCAGGAACTGCGTCGCATTCAATACAGCCTTCCCAGTTAGTTTCTCCTTCATGATAATCACCATTGCTATCCTCGTAACCATCTTTTGATACGAGGTACTGCAATCTGTGTGGATATAGTATTATTACTGACATATTACAAAAGGCAGTCACCTATATATACCATTGGCTTTGCCTCCAACTCTACCGAAGGTTCACCAATGGCATTATAGATTGAGTTAACACGTAACAGAATACGTTCTTTGTCTTTATCTGATAAAGAACCGAAAGACTTGTCTGCTTCAGAAAAATTGATAGACTGAACTAAAGACCAAAGACAGTCAGCCAAAGCTCCCATATACTCCTTTGAGTCCATTGTATCTGAATCGCAATAACCAAATGGATTGAGTTTGCGTTTTATCATCACATTCTCTACAAAACCTTCTGAAATAGGGTAATGTATTTCGTCTATAAGAGCTTGCTGAATTGTCTTCATGGCTTAACTATCTCCATTTGTTGTTTTATATGATTCAACAGCTTTTTTGAGCTTAGCTTCATCGGCATCATTCAATTTGTTCACAGCAGCAATTAACTTATCGTCTGAAATAGTCGTCGATAAGTTTTTACCGGTTATTTTATTGAACTCTGCGACGAAGTTTGCTTTTATGTAAGCTTGTCCCCAAATGGTGATGTTCTTATCGGTAGAATCTTTTCCCTCTTCGGTAGTGTCAATCGTTTGAGCCTCTGAGATGTCAAGAGAGTAGATTTGGTCTACGTTTTCAATAACAGGGAGAACTAATGCTTGACCACTTGTAAATTCCTGCAAAGGATCATTTTTAGAATACTTGCTGATAAGTTTGTATTCATCTACCGTGGAATAAATTACTCCTGCTACGGGATTAGTAACTTCTGCAAGTGTGCCCCAAACCAATGCGCCAACTTCTTGTGTAGTAAGGAATATTAGTTTGTTCGCATTCCACGGTTTGTACGGAATGCGTTTACCATTTTTCTCAGAAATGACTGTACGGTCAATCTTTAAGAATGTAATTCCGTTGTTGTCATCGGCAAATGCTTCGTCAAACAATGTAGCAGTAGGAACAGGTAACTTAGTGTTGCTGTCGAATGTCTGACCTCGATAGTTGGCAACCAATTCTTTTGCCCATTGTTCTTGTCTCATTTTATTGTAAGTCGATAACGAGATTGCTATCGTTGTAATTGAGTTTCCATCTGCGTCAGCTTTTGCAATAACACGCTTTATGTCATCAGAGGAAATAGTTCCAGCTGTTTCTACACCAAAGCTATTTTGCGGTAAATAGTTGAAATTTATGCGCAATCCAGTTCCTGTATTGTTTTCATCTTCAACGATTACAACTCCATCAGATAAAGCAGTTAAAAAGTTTGCTTCGTTCTTTTCATCGATACCAACAGAGCAAGCTACCGCATCGTTGGTTAGCTTGTTAGCTATATTAGTGAACGCAGCTCCTTGAGCTTTCATGATGTTGATTGTGTTGATCTGAGTCTCACGAAGAATTTTTTTCATTCCGACCTTTGGCAATGTACCATTTGCGTGAGCAATGGAGTCTCTCATCTTGGGAGGGAGAGGTGAGTCCATTGCTACCATGTCGGCCGCAACATAAGTTGTGTTAACTGATGCACTTTCCCACTTTTGGTCTGCGGAATATTCTTTGCGAAGCATTGTCTTGTGAAGATATGTAAGCTGATTGCCTCGCTTACCATTGATTCTCTCGATGATGGTTTGAAGTTTCGGGAAAATCTTTCTGATGTATTCAATAAATAGTGATTCTTTCATTTTTTACCTCCTTTCTACATTAATCGTGTAAGAATACAAGAGTTGGCAATGCCGTTTTCATAGCCGCTTTTATGTCGTCTATGGGGTATGGACTCGCCAAATCATTGACTTCGCCACTATACATAATACCAACCAATGGTTCACTAGTTGGTTTTGTACATACAACTACTCCTACATATTCATGAGAACCGGGAAGTGAGTCGTATCCATCGCCAGATGATTTTACGGGCATAGGTTTGTACGTGTCTGTTGACGGATCACGAATAACAACGTGTCCGGCTTTAATAACCGGAAGGTTATAATTTGATACGTCAAGAGTACGACCTCCGATAATGCCAGCTACATAATGCCGGATTACGACAGAATCCATTCCGGCATTGAGAACTTCCATTTCGCTTGATAAATTTGCTGTTGCACCCATTGTTACAATTTCTTTTTTGACTTAGAAAGTGTTGACTAAATCTTCAACTTCTTTGTCGGTTAATACTTCGTCTTGTTTACCCGAACCTTTACTTCCGGCAGCAGGAGGGGTTGCCAATGTTGCCAAACCTGCATCTGCACGCTCTTGATTATAATTCTTCAGGTCTTCCTCAACATCTGAATAGAACTCCTCGAAATCGTCGTCACTTTCAAAGCTCATCTTAGAGAAGCTTTTCAAGGTACGTGAACCGAATGTTCCAGTGTCTTTCAGCAGGGCTTCAAGTTTGGCCTTACGCAAGTTAGAAACTTTTTCACCTTCCAATGCGGCAAAACGGGCTTCCTGTTGCTCTCTGAAAGACTTAAACCATGCGGGTTCTTCGTCTTGTTCATTTCCTTTGTTGTTGGGATTTTTCTTGTTTGAACCAGCTGGACGAGAGCCGCCTTTTGACGTGTCATCGTCAACGTCGTCATCATCATCTTCTTCTGATTCGGGGTGTTTTTTCTTCCATTCGTCAAGCAAACGGTTGGCTTGCGACTGGCCGAAAGTGAGGTAAGGGAGAACCGCTTCTATCTGCTCGTCGATTTCTGCGTTTACATCCTCTTCTGAGGCATCTTCTGCGGATTTCAGGTTATCGGCAATCTTGGCGGCGATACCCTTCAATTCCTTTGCGTTGAACCCTAACGCCTTCGCTTTAAGTTTCAACCTTACGAAAACTTGCTGTTGTCTGTTCATTTCATTTAGGTTTAAACAAAAAAATAGTCTGCGTAGCAATGTAGCCAGCAGACTATTCGCATCTTCTTTCAGATGTGCCTCCGCCTAAACGGACAAACAGGTGTTTACGACAAGTCGGGTGGCGTACATCTTCATACGCTTTTTGCAAATATACAGTAAAGTATATGAATTTCATACACTTTTCAATAAAATATTGATCGAGTTTTATTTTTTTTTAAGAAAAGAGGTTAATAAAGAATAAGACAAAGCAAGACAAAAACAAGATGGCTGGGAATGAGAGATTTATCATCAAGTAACCAACGGCAAGTGGAAGTGAATTTGCGTTATTATCCAGTTATTCTATTGAGAATGGCAAAGATTGTTTCATCAGTGAATCTGAAAATTGCGTGTGAGGTTGCAGATTAGATACTATATAAGGCATTCATCACTCATTGAAAGATAATCATTTTCAGTTAGAATAATACTGTCTAATAATTTTATATCGAACAATTTCAATATATTTTTAAGGGAGTTAGTCATTTTTATATCCTCATTACTAGGGTTTTTGTTACCGCTTGGGTGATTATGAACGAATATGACACCAGCAGAGAGAGTCTCAATAGCATATTTGGCAATCAATCTTTTGTCAACTGGTGTTCCGCATATTCCTCCTTGAGAGATTTTAGCATACCCGGTTATATTGCAGGCTTTGTTCATCAATATAATGAATGCACTTTCGTAAATAAGAATATCTTCATGATAGAACTTTCTTGCGAAATTAGCAGAGTCTATAGAAGAATAAACTTTGACAACTTCAAAATCTTGTTTTTTTGCTGTTATGCTGTATTCTACTGCTTTCTTTTTCATTGCTCTTATGTATTTAGTTATGCTATTTCGAATTTGTAGTTAGGATTGTTTGCTTTCATCGATTTTATGTTTAAAGATGAGTATATAAGCCTGTCACTTGTGTGAACACTTCTTGCAACTGTTCAGCATAAATATCACTCGAAAAGAAGACCTCTTTGGCCTCGGAAAAAGAAAAAGTCTTTTTGTTTAATTTCGGGGATTTGATGAATCTCATAGAATAAGTATCCTTACCTTCTTCATAAGTAATAATTAATTTATCTGCGCCAGATTTATTTTTGCTCAATTTAATAACCTGCTCTAGGTCACCAGATTCATTCTCCATGTAACCAGTAAATTTTGATCCTGTCATAACTACAAATCTATGTCTGCCAAGTTGTTCGTATAAGGCTAACATTATTTCTTTTATTTGTTCTTCTGAATGTTTCATTGCTCTTTGTCTTTTAATTGTTAGTAATGTTGTTTGTTTTAGTATTGTAAAGATACTCATTATCAGTAAGTTAACCAAATATTTACAACCTTATTTTACTCATAATCAGGAGTTTAACTTTTGGTAACTTGGATATTGTAATATCAAAAACGCCGACTTTCACAAGCCGGCGTACATAAGAGCAATGAAAACTGCAATTATTAATAAATAATAAGACAGTCTTCGATGCAAAGATAGAGGTTTATAGCGATCATAAAAAGTCTTTTAGTAATTCTTCGTCACTAATAAAATCATAGTCAAATGGATAAAATGTATTAGCAAGTGCATCCATATAGTCTGGCGAACGTTTGATACGTTTCTTGATTTCTTCTTTCGGTTCAATTATAATCCGTCCATCGCTTTGGAACTTCCAGTGTGTTTCGGTTGCTTCCTCCATGAGTTTGTCACAAGGGGGAATAGCCGCCCCAAAACCGTTCTTAGGATTAAGCCAATCACGTAAAGACCAATAGCAGTAAGCTCGCATATTGGCAAATTCATATTGTCCGGTAAGGTCATGCAAGCCTTTTGCACTCTCGGAATACTTACAAGAATAAACATTTCTATATCCGAGTTCTTCCAATCGGGAATATACTCCAGCTCCTTCACCTATTGTATCGATGTACGCTTTGGATTTTTTGTCAGAAAGATATATGATGTGCATTCCTGCGACATGCATGTGGTCCGCTTTTCCAGCAGATTGGTGAACTTCAAATTTAGGGACATAGTTTCCGTATCGAGGGCAAAGTACACTTTCATCTCGACCCATACCAGCAACATCAGAACCAATCTTACATGATTTAGACGGTGTAAAACCTTCTTCTTGTAAACGATTCCAATTATCATTTGCAATCTCTATCCATTCATACGGAATAAGTACATCTTCGGAGACTTTTGGAAACATACCAAGTACCTTGACACGAAAAAGGTCATTAGGTCGGTATAGACCACCTTCCCACTTAAAATCACCTTCTCCTTCATTAAAATCTGCCTTCTGAATGGGAGAACACCAATTTGTCACTTTATCTTTTACCCATTCATAATCTACTTGACCGGGAATGACTAATTTCCTTTTGACTACATTCTCTGCATTGAGTGAGTTTAACCGGAATTTCGCAAATCGATTGGATTTCATGGCTCGTGCGGCATAACCCGTAGTTATGTTAGGATTAAATACGATGAGTAAACGGGAATTTCCCTGTAAGTTACCTTCAATAGCATTGTATATGGTTTCTGATATACCAGAGGCTTCTGTAACAACAAACATAACATTTGCCGCATGAAAACCAGACCAAACTTCAGTAGCATTATCATCTGCTTTGAACCCCGTTAAAAACCATTCTTCATAATTTGTCCTTATATCGTCTGATACTAATCTTCCCGGGCAACAAAATGGGAACTTTGCCCTTGCTGAACGTACAAGCCTCCTAACTTCTGGTGTCATGATGTTTTTTACTTGCCTTCCAGATGGGGCGGTTAATGCGACCTTTGTATTCTCAGACAAAACGCCATTCATGTCAAAACGAGGGGTAAGATACATAAAGCATAATGCAGCACAAGCAGCGACAAAATCTTTCCCTCTTGCCGTACCTGATGCCACAGCGGTCATAGGATTGTGCTGTACGGACTCAATGATAGCTTGTTGCTCTCTGTCAAGATTTGCACAAAGCGCATCACGTATAAACCTGTTCCAATCTTTAGACCAATAATGTATTGCTTCATTTATTATTTTCTTCTTTTCCTCGCTTGTTGTCATTCTTATATGAACCTGTAAGAGATTTCAAAGCATCTACCCATTCGTCATTGTTTACGTTTACATCTTGCTTGTCTCTCCATATATCAGGCTTTCTATTTTTAAGCCAAAATATTTGAGCAGTAGTATCTCCTGCAACGTGCTTCTTTGTTTTTTTGACAACAGTAGTTTGCGCTGACCCATCTTCAGCAACCCTGACTTCTGTAACTGTTTCTTCGTAATCATATCCGATGGCTCGTTTATACAATGCACTTTCTACCTTTAAGTCAGCTTCTTGCCGGCTCTCCTTAAGTAGATCGCGTACTTCTGGGTATTGGGAAAGGATTCTTTTATAAGTAGTAAGCCCAATACCCAATCGTTTACAAATCCCTTTATTATCTGCACCGTTTCGACAGTCAGATTTTATAATCTCTTCCTTGCCTTTGATGTATTTATCATACAATGACAACTTATCTCTTGGCCTACCTCTTCTCGACATACTATTCCTCCTTTTCTTCCAAATCCTTAAGATATGTTTCACAAATATCTACCATTCGTGCAAATGCGACTGTATTGCTCTTAATATTATATTTATTCTTCACTTCGGTAGCCACTTTAATAAAAGCTTCATAAGAGCCAACGACGATAGAACAATCTTCTGATAATTTCTGTTTTTCTAGTTCTGCAAGCACATTTTTGACATTATTGCTCCTACTTTCAGTAAACAAGAATTTCATTTCAGTAAGTTCAATATCCCCATCGTTAATAGATACAGTCGGTATTTTATCTGTATCCATGAACTTTATACCGTTTAACCCTGAATATTCTCGTGATTCTATGCTACGCATTTCCGAATATATTTCTTTGAGCATTTGCATGTCATCCTTACCTACCAAAGCATTATGTGATAATGTATAAGCAATCTGTTTGTCTTTATCCACCTCGTCAATATAGAGGATAAGGATATATTCAAGTTTCGCTTTGATACTCGCTTTTAACCGATGATTCCCAGATAAAATAAGATATTTACCGTCATTCCGTTTCATTGCAAACGGTAATTGAGAAAGAAAGCCATCTTCTGCTACATTAGTAGTCAATCGGTCAAGCGTCTGCTTTTCCATATAATGGGCGTTTTTTTCCAATGGGATACAATCTTTGGTTGGACTGACGTATGCCAGTTGATATGGAGCAATCAAATTGTTTACTTCATCTAATTTCTCCTGAATGATATGCACGTCTTTTACTTCTTGTACTTTCTTATCCATAGCGCATATAGTTCGTTTAATGATTTCTCTGTAAAGATGGAAGAATATATCAATTTACCTTCATCTCTCCGCTCAAGGTTGAATACCCCCCTGTATTTCATCGATACAGGACTGGTGGTATATACAGTAGTCTTCACTCCATCATAATAATTATACATCTTCCGTGCTATCAACCTCCGGACATCGTGGGATTTCACCAGCATGATAAGCAATTTGCTCAAACGCTGGGTCTCAGAATTAACCACAAAATCGCTTTGCATAAATATCTGCGACAATGTGGATAACTGCTTGCTGAATGATGTAAACCCAAAAGCCATACCGTCTGCCATGAACACAAGGCCAAAATCTCCGCCTGTTGTGTAATTGACCTTGTTTGCCATGTAGAATGCCTTATAATAGTTCACGTCATTAACGGCACATGGGCGAACTGTAATTACTGTGTCGGTTGTAAATTGATAATCTACCGGAAGTATATGGATATGGGAAGGCTTTACGCATTTATCTCGCTCAATGTAATAATGGTTATTCGTTTGTAGGCTTGAATAAGCAAATAGAGGATTTTTATTTGAACCAAGCCTTATTTTCCCGACCAAGTACCCTTCCAATATATTAAAGTATCTGTCTGAATAAATGATATTTTCATCGTTATCTAACAGTTCCTTAAAAACAGCTCCTCCTTCTTTGGGATCGAATATATTATAGGGTGCATGTTCATATTTAAAACTTTCTTCGACATAACTAAATAATTTTTCATATCCCCCTTTGTAAGTCGGTGGAAAACTAATTCCCACACCTTTACCTCTTTTCATTTTTAGGAAGTCCAAAAAATCCCCGTAGTAAAAACTTTGAATGGAAAAATCTAACGCACCTTTCTCTAGCTTCTTGATAGTATTATCATAATAAATCTTAGATTGTTCAATGAATGCGTTGAACATTTCTTCTTGATAATCATTCTTACGTTGATGGAATTGCGCTACTTTTAAAGCGAACATAACCTGAACAAGTTTTTTGTATTTGGTTTCTTCCCATGTATCAAAAACGTTTTTTAATTCAGGATTAATACACTCTACTTCTGTGCTAGTATCAAGCAGTAAATCCGCTATCAATTTAGAATATAGGCTTACATCGTTTGAATGTACAGTATAACCCATCGCTGACATGATTTTATCGGTGGTGTAGTTTCCTGAACATCCGATAAAAACATCTTTCCCTTTTACTCCTCTCATCAAATCTTGAAGGAGCAATTTAACTTCTGGTGGTGTCGTTCCTGTAAACATTTACTGAGTTGTATATAACTTCATATACATTTTGCGTTAAATGCCTGTCGAGCGTATTCCCGACAGGCTTAAACACAAATTCAATCATTCTTCAAGCTACTTACAAGAACACTTATGCAATTCTTCGGCTTCTTTCAGTCGTGTCAGATAGCAATTTCTATCACCCCGTAAACTGCACAAGCTTTAATGTTCTTGCTTTTGCTTATCGCTACTATAAGGGTTGAGCGGAAACAGGGAATCGAACCCCACTCTTTGGTTGGAATGCCAACGCTCTGCCGATGAGCTATTTCCGCAATATGGGCAGCCTGCACAGAATTTCCACTGCCCTTCCTTGTACTTCGGTCCTCTGAGGTTGAAGTGGGATTCAAACCCACGAATAACGGTTTTGCAGACCGTTGCGTTAATCACTTCGCCATTCAACCAAACCAATGCTGTCAAACCACCGCTTGCTTGGCAAATCTGACAGCATCCCATCAAACGCTATTGATGGTTGGCATTATTTTCAAAACAAACTCGCTTGTTCATAATTGGGCTCTTTCTTCTCAACAACTCCAAATTCTGTGATTTCAATACCAGTATTTTCTGTGATCCATTTTGCCAAAATATGGCGATGGCAGAAATCACCCGGTTTTTCGTAGCAACAAAGAGCAACGTCTTTTCCTCCGCTTAACATTTCAATTTGTTTCACGACTTGGTTCGCATCTTGGCTTGCCAATATTCTGTCGTAAAGTTTTAGGTATTCATCGTGGGAACAAGGTCCACTTACCATATAACGAGTCGGGCAAACATTCAGCATTTGTGGAATACCAGCTATAAATCTGGGTTTTCCGATTGCTACGCAAATCATATTAACTCCCGCCTCTTTCAGTTTTCGGCTATTACCGAAATACGATGTAAAAATCTTCATTTTTTGTTCTTTTTACGGTGTAAATATATAAAAAGTATATGAAATTCATGCACTTTTAGTGCTAAAATTGTCTAAACTACCACGTTTTTATTATTTCTATGACTTTTTCATATTCTCCGGCGTGCAACAAATCCACCTCCGTATGAAAATTGATGTCACAAAGGCGATATTCTATAAGTAAACAAGTATATTCATCGCCTAATTGCATTGCTTTCTTATGTTCTTTGATAAGACGCTCAAGCTGTTTGCTTGACAATCCATAACGATTTCGCCGGTTAACGTTCTTTATTTTATCCTTGTCACTTTCTTTCAAATCCTCGAATGTCATAATTTAGTCCTCCACAAATTCATCTTCATAAACGAAGATATGTTTACCACTTCCGCAAATCTCTACTTCCCATTTGCATACGTTACCCCAATATTCTATTAGGATAATGTTTCGATAGCCTTTGTATGGCTCTTTCAATGTCGCCGTCCTCATTGCTCTTATTCTTTAAAAACTTGGGTCAATATAATGACTTTGATAATGCAGCATCAGCAAGACACCGCCCTTGACTGGCTGTCCTTCTGCTACCCAATATCCATTTCTTCTTTTGGTAAACACCTTTGGCTCTCCTTTGAGCTTCGGCAAAATCTCATAATCCCCGGCATAGTAGTCGATGCACCTAACTTCGTTAAATGTCACCTCTATCTTGCATGGAGAGATTATTCTTGTAACCGTGGCTGCACGTCTGTCTGAATAATAGCAGATTGTGCAGCCTAAGCCTTCCTCTGGGACAAGGCCCTTAATGGCTTTAATTTTCTCTTCTTGAATTTGCCTAGTCCAATCTGTAAGACTTATGCCTCCGGGATACTTTCGATTTTCAATTTCTCGGAGAATAGCAAAACTTTCTTGGCTTGTCATTGCTCTTTTCATTTCCATTGCTCTATTATTTATGCGTTGTTTCGTTGACATGAACTTCTTTTCTTAACTCACCGTTCCTGTAAAACCGTACAGATACGATTCTCACTGTTTCAGACAAAAATCGCCCGCAATCATTAATTAGCTTAACTTGTAATTGAATAGCTTTTGCTAAACTTTTAGTTCGTTTTCTTATGGTTTTCTTGAATCCGAAGACATAATCTTCTGTATCGATTTCAAACTGATAGGTATCAGAGTGTAATATTAGGTTAAGTTCATATGTCATTTGTTCTATCTCACTCATTGCTCTTTTAGGAATGTTTACATATCTATTACTTAAATCATAGCACGTAAATTCTCATTTACGTATTCAAGTTTAGCATTAGCATCTCTCCATTTGTATCCAGATTGAATAATTGCAGGCATTCCGTCTCTATATCCAAGTCTCGTTCTTATTTTACCAACCTTATTAAGGGTTTTCATTATCTTATTCGCTATCATTATGTTGTGGCTATTACCATCAAAAACTTTCAGAATCCTGCTCGACGAACCATTTGTCATAATCTTATCATTTTCTTTCCAATCAAAATGATGTTCTCTTACACCAATATTTCCATCGTTCGTAATATAAAACAGATATTTTTTCATTGCTCTTGTTGTTTAAGTTGTTATTTTTGATATATAAAGATATAAATAATATATTGAATACCAATGAGTTACGCCTATTATTCACTCTGATTAAACTTTATTTAACTTATTGATTCTCTGATACTTGGAAAGTAAAATCGACCTGCATTTCTCAATCTCCGCACTGGTATCAATCCCAAGTTGACGATAGAACCCAGCATTGCCTGAAAGACATTCGTGGGCTATCTTCAATGTCCTGCGTTCTTCTTTGGAGAAACCAACTCGAAAAGTAGAGAATATAGCTAATGCTTCTTTCAAATAGCCGGAGTGGAGTAGGGATATAGGATATAGCTTTACTTGTCTTGGTTTCCATAAGGGTAAATTTCTATGTCTTCAAAATCATCGTCAGTAAGGTCGATTTCTTCTGTGTTTATCATTTCTTCTACTTTCTCATGAGCGGAATCCATGTTTTCTGCTTCTACCTCCACTATCTTCGAGTAGGTTTCGATTATTCTGAATTTGTATTTATATTTCATATTTCATTACTTGTATAATCTTCATCACATTTATTACACCGCCACATATATCCAGAAGCAGGAGAGAGGAAAAGCGAATTACCACATTTCGTACAGGTTGGGAGCAAGTCTTTAATGTAGCCAACTTCAACTCCAAATGGGCAACTGCTCCGTAATGCTCTTTCAAAATCTTCATCACTTTCGATAAGTCCTTCTGCATCGTCGTCGTATAGAGAATACAATTCTTGCGTTCCAGTTTTGTATATGGCTGTGGCTGTGTCTTTATCTACTATAAGCCAGACAAAACCGTCTTTTGTAACTTTCGTTTTCATAGTCCTAACTCTTTTATTATGCGTTGTGCCATTTCGTTTGCTTTATAAACTTTTTTATCATAAGCAATTAAATTGTGTATTCTTGTCGCCTCCCCTGATAAAAAAGGTATTTGACTTGGATATAAGCTATAATGCTCCAATAACACCTTTTTAGCAAGTTCTAAAGCTTCGCTTTTATAGCCAAGTTTATCCCCTGTAATGATCATCACACTCCAAGCGTTATCGTTTCTAATCAACTTTTCCATTTTTTATTCTCCCCATAATTTTACTGCAAGATCGTAATTCTTTTGAGCTTCATTTACTGCTTTTTTGGCATAAGTAAGAGTGTAGGAGTGTTCACGTGGATATTTGCCTGACTTTACACCTTCATGATATTCTTTGGCTTCTTCCAGCTTGTGCGCATAAAAGTAAATACTTTCCGGCATAGATAGGTTGATGGTTGTAGCACGCTTGTCCCAGTATTCGGCTTCTCTTTCATGTTCTGTTGCTTTGTCGCTAAATTCAACGCTTTTACCCATGTTTCTCCAAGCATCCGCTATTGCTTTTCTGTGTCGTCTTTCGCTATGATGTCCTACTTTAATAGGTTCTCCAAGTGAAAGAAAATCTCTGTCCTTATTTGACTTTTCGAAATATTCATGACTTTTTTTATTTGCTGATACAGACCATTCACGTCTACGTTCGGCTCTACGTTTTGCCCATTCTTGTACGTTGAATCCGTCAGCCCTTACGATGGAGTAATAATAGAATCCGTCACGCTCAAATATCAGATTAAAAACGATACTTTCATTCTCTTTTCCATACTTGGTTGTAACTAGAATTTCCTCACCTCTTTCATGCTTTTCTTCGCACTTTGCCAAAAATACGTTTGGCGCAAACTTGTAATATGTGTTCATTGCTCTTATATATTGTGCAAGGCTTTCGCTCTGCTAGTTAAAATTATACTAATACTTCAATCTCTTCAAATTCGCTGATTTCGTCAATATACTCATACTTCTCAATCCCCATTTCTTTAGTAGCAATACCTGTTAAGTCAACATACATACAATATTCGTCAACTTCTACGATATACCACCCATCATTGTATTGTACCTCGCCATCTTCATAGATAGTTTGGATAAGTGTTCTACCGTCTTTCATTACAGAACTTGCAAGCTCATAAGGGTTGCGAATTGTACCATTATCGTAGTCACAGATGTCATTCATTGCTTTCAGTGCTCTGTTGGCAAGTTTTCTTCTTGTATCAAATTTCTCTGTAAAAATATGAGTTGCTTTCATTGCTCTTTGTCTTTTAATTGTTAGTAATGTTGTTTGTTTTAGTATTGTAAAGATACTCATTATCAGTAAGTTAACCAAATATTTACAACCTTATTTTACTCATAATCAGGAGTTTAACTTTTGGTAACTTGAAATGAAATATGAATGAAATGGAGTATCACGGACAATAGGTTTAATCTATTGGTTTTTATTAAAGTGACCCGGCTTTTGTTTCCACAGTGATATAGCCGGGCCACCGCTCTTGTTGTTTTGGAAGAGCACGTGTATTTGGTGTATCAATCTCCGCAATAACGCCCGCTTTGGTTTCTGTAATACTCTATTATACCTCTTTCCATTGCTGAGTCGAATACAATCGATTCGGGCTTTTGTGCGGGTCCCGACTTTTTCATTAACCGGCGAGCCTCTTTTTCTGCCTTGCGGGCTTCCGCTTTCATCTTAAACCATGCGTTCCTCAAACAAGCACTGAACGACTGGCAGAACTCACGGCCGAGAACCGAGATAGAGCGTTTATACATTGACCATGCCATTTTGAAGAGTTGCGATTTGTTGATTTTCGTTTTCATATCTTTGTTTTAGTTTTATGATATAAAGATACAAGTTATATCTTGTATTTACAATGGTTTGAGCAAGATTTATCTTGTATTTAACTTTATTTATACAAGATATAGCTTGCATATACTAATAAAAAAACGACTTTTGTAACAGAAATAACTTTTAGGATATGAGAATAAGAGATATTATTGAGCAAAAAGGTATAACTACAAAAGAGTTAGCCGAAAGAATGGGAATTAGCCAAAGTGCATTGAACCAACATATATCAGGGAATCCTTCAATTAAAGTTCTTACTTCAATTGCTTCTAATTTAGGAGTTAATATATGGGAATTGTTTGTATCACCAGAAGAAGTACGCCCCAATATCGATACTACTGTATTGACGTGTCCTAAATGTGGAGCGAAGTTAAAGGTAATTGAGTCAAAAGATTAAGCCATGAACGAGGAAATAACAAAGCTATTACTTCAATGCGACACGTTGAAAGCTCGTTTGTTGGGGCTGCGCCCATTACCACCGGATGCCCTGCAAAAGATAGAGAATGCGTTTGCCATTGAATACACCTATGAAAGCAACCGGATCGAGGGAAATACGCTCACACTGCAAGAAACGGAGTTAGTAGTCAACGAGGGGGTTACTATCGCCGGAAAGTCAATGCGGGAACACCTTGAAGCGATTAACCACGTTGAAGCGATAGACTACATAAAGGACTTTGCAAAGGGAGGTATGGAAATATCGGAGCGCACAATCAAGGAAATACACGCTATTGTGCTACATGGCATAGACAGAGAGAATGCCGGACGTTATCGGGGCGTGCCTGTTATGATTTCGGGAAGTACACATGTCCCTCCACAGCCGTATTTGATACAACCACAAATGGAGGCTTTTATGACAAGGTTTTCCGGAATGGAGGAGCAGGGCATTCACCCGGTGCTCATTGCGGCTTATCTTCATGATGAGTTGGTACGAATACACCCGTTCATAGACGGGAACGGGCGTACATCTCGGCTTCTGATGAATCTATACTTACTCCGCAACGGTTATACACTGGTAAATCTCAAAGGCAGCAACGAGGACAAAATAAGCTATTACAAGGCACTGGAAGCCTCTCATACGGAGAACAATCCGGCAGAGTTCCAAAAGGTCGTTATACGGGCTGAAATAGAATCTTTAAGCCGGTATCTCTCGATTGTAGGATAGTATTGTCTGGATTTGAATTAAAGATTATGAATGAAGCAATGATTTCATTTGTAACTCGTTTAAGTTTATTTATTACCTAATCACGACCTAAATTTAAAGTATAAGGCGACAAAAAAGGAGGGCGTTTTGCGTCCTCCTCGTTATGGATCCTGCTTTATATTCTTACCACAAAGCAACCTTTCCGCCTATTCCCAAATCAAGGGTGGCCGTTGTAATTCCCAAAGCCTTAAAAACTTTGCTCATAGTAGGAAGTGTTATTATACACTTACCGCTCTCCAACTTACAAATTTGAGAGCGTTTCACGCCTACTTTTTTGCCTAATTCCTCCTGTGTGAGGTTCTGTTTGAGCCTTTCTGCCTTGATAGCCTCTCCAATGTAATAAGCCTGCAAATCATCTTTGAGTTGAGCTTCCATAGCGTCCCTTTCGGGAGTGCCCACCTTTCCCCATACATCATCTATCAATTTGTCTGCTGGTGTGAAATTCATCTTTGCCATATCTGTTACTTTTTATCATTAAAATATTCTTTCCTTATTCTCTCTGCCTTTTCTATCTCCTTTTTAGGGGTTTTCTGCGTCTTTTTCACTATCCCGTGAGTAACCACTACCAAAGCCCCTTTCTTGGTGTCCCAGAAAGCAAACAGACGGTAACAAATTCCGTTGAAAAGCGTCCGTAACTCCCATATATCAGAGTTTTCCAATTTCTTGAAAACGTCCTTTTCTATTAGACCACTCTGCACTCTACGAATATTATACGCTATCTTCTGCTGTGCCTTGAATGGCTGCTGCCTTACAAAACTGTTCGCCTCATCGCTTAGTATTATGGTTATCGTATGCCCGGCCATATCGTTTCTTGTTATATTTACAAAGATAATAATTTGTTTCCAAATTAGCAAACAATCGTGTCTGTTTTTATTCTATTTTAGAAAAATTTCTCTCTCGGCTTGTCGTTCGTCTTACTCCACCCGGCATGAAAGCTCGGAGGGGAGATGTTCAGGAAATTGGGATCCGATATATTATAAACATCGGTATCTCTATGTTAATGCTTAAAATATTACGTTTCATATCGCCTTAAAATCCAATCGGCCTAAATTGTCATTTATAGACTTAATGATACTTTCCTGTATCAAGGTTCCGCATTGGGTTGTTAGTTGTATAAAGTGATCTGTATCATTATCTGATACAATTCCGTACTTGTTCTTCCAGTTGCAAAAAGAGTTCTCTATATCCCGCAATCCTGCCAACATGATTAATAACTCCCTTGTCTGTCCACTGATGACTGCGTTACGCATGGTATCGACGCTACGATGTTCGATTACTTCTACTGTCTGCTCATCTTGTTTTAATTCGGTTGTTTCCATATAAAAAAAGTTTATTGTTTAACGATGTTCGGAATAGCGGGAATCCTCCCGGACACGTCCGCTACCGGTGGGATAGCTTACTTTCACAAGCGGCTGCCCCGTCTATAATTTAACAAACATATAAAAGCACCCTATTAGGGTAGGGTAACCCCGGAGCGGATAAACCGCCCCTTTGGATTTATAATAACTTTATGGTTATAGCTGATATTATGCCGAGAGTTTGGTATTGAACAATTCAATGACAAACTTTCTGCCTGATTCGGTCCAATACATATGTTCTCTTGATTTCTGTACTCCGTTATCCATATAAGGGTAGGGGACATGTTTGGTAAATCCTTTACTGCGGTATTTGGCCGTGAGGAAGTAAACAGAAGATTGTCTGTATTGAACTCCCCATTCACAGAGTAGTTTGTTCAGTTTTATAGCCGATACACCTAAGAATGCCGCTATCATGTTTGTCGTCACAAGTCCTTCACTCGACATGATTTCATCGTAACATTTACCTTTGGGGGCGAGGACCTTTATAGTATCGTCCTTTATGGATATTTCCTCGTCTTTTCTCTCGATGATAATTTGTTTCTGGGCATTTTCAGCTTCGAGCTGTTTTAATCGTTCTTCTCTTTTGGCAAGAGTGGCTTGTGCAATGGTTAGCGCACGTGCCATGATTTCTTCTGGTGTGTCTTCTTGCTTGGTGGAGATGTAGCCGCCTGTGGTACGTACTTCGTGAAGGATTTGTTTGACCCCTTTCTTGAATTGTTTGGCTATTGGCTTGCGGCTTTGCATAAGGACTTCGTATAAACCACCTTCGGTTAGGAACCAAACTTGTTGGTTTCCACCGGGGGTCGGAATAATGTTCCGACCCTTTTCATCATCATCTACAGATGCAACCAATTTGTTAAGGCTTGTTTTGTCGTAATCGATGCATTCTGCAATCTCTCTTGCAAGGAACATGGGATTTTCTGCTGTTCCGTAAACTGTGAATTGGTGTCCAAGCAATTCTGTTTGTTTTAGGACTTGAATTTGGGCTGCCATAAACTTGTAGCATTAAGTTGTATGATAGGCAGCAAAAAGCGGCCGCCATATACGCTGCTACAAGTTAATGGACTTCACCTCGAAAGGCTAATCTTTACTTACGTATAGGAGGCCGCCAATATATAAAAGTATAGGCATAAAAAAAGCCCAACTTTCTATTGAGCAAATTAACCGCTTGCCCTGCGAGATGATTAAGTTCATCAACTTGTAGCATTACAAAAGTATTGAATTTTACGAGGTAATGCTAATTATTGGGCACAAAATTAGAGCATGGAATCTTGAAAATGTATGAATTTCATACATAATTCAATATTATTAACCTTTGAGGGCTATTATACGATTTCCTAAGGCAGTGAATCGTAAGGCGAAATTCAGTTTAAAGTAAAATCCCCATATCTTCACAAATAATGAAGTGCACCACAAAAGTTGTAACAGAAAACGTAAAAAGAAAGCGATGAAAAATTAATCTCACCGCTTTTTATATGCCTCAAAATAGACGTGTGTAAACAAATGCCAAATTAGAGTTGTACAAACATCAATTCTTTAAATCAAAGGAATTATCCGTATTTTATCGAGCAAGCCACAAACAAGGCCATAGCGCCGAATATGGCACTTGCTACTGCGATGATGGTAGTTATAATCCATTTCCAGTCTATGGGATTGCGTAAGTTAGGATTGGTGGCAAGATAAATTTTTCCATATTTCGTTATGCGGACATCTTCAAGTTCATGCCCCTCGTTCCATAGACCTTTGACAAGACCTAATCTTTCCAGCGAGTCTACGCACGAAATGAATATATGGTGCGGATAAGTGTTTGGGCAGACAATCCCGCTGCTGATTAAACGCAACACTTGCTTCTCCTGTTTTGATAGCTTGATTTGCTTCATGACCGTTTCTCTACAATGACAGCAAAAACTTATACGCTTTAAGATACTTGTTCAATCTCGGTAAGTCTTCCTCTATTATTTGAGGTAAACGGGTTACGTCCAAATTGTCCTCCAAGTCGTGCAGCTTTACTTGTCTTCCAATAGGATTCAATCTACACCGTTTTATGAAATCGTCATAGATCTCATCATCGTTACGAGTGACAGAAAGTATAGCATCCACAATATTATGAGGAAAGCCTTCCATTAGTAAATATTCAGCAGTAACTTCGGTATCTTCTATCGTGTCATGCAATAAAGCTACTATGCGCTCCTCATCTGTTTTGCATCGGTTTGCCACACGGATAGGGTGGAAGATGTAGGCTGCTCCAGCTTTATCGGTTTGTCCGCTATGGGCTTTGACGGCGATTTGAAGGGCTTTTTCTAATAGTGAATTTTTAGTACATGTCATATTCTGATTTGGGTATTTCTATACCTCCTAATATTATCTCGCAAACGGTTTCATTTGACTGTGATATTTCCTTTTCATTGCGTCTTCCTTTGTGCTTAATGAAAGCATTTGTCTTTCCATTTTCAAGAACAAGACGTATTGCAGATTCTTCAAAATCGTCTAAAATATAGACTTCTTCACCCGCTTGTAATTTTTTTTGTAGGATATTTGGGTTCATATTTATATGTAAAGATAATTATTTTTATCGGAAATGACTATAATATTCAATAGATTTTTCTACTATTTTTAGTGCTTCATTACTTGATTTATCGAGTATGCGCCATTGCTCATAATATTTATGTCCGAGACCACCTTCCATTCCTGTCTCATTATGTATTTCTTCCCAACGTTTTTTTCCAAGAATACGTTTCGCATCTTCCGGCCTTTCTTTTGCAAAAATCATACGTTCCGTATTAACCTGTATTTCCGCAGTAAGACCATTTGTGGTTCTTATGTTTACGATGTTTCCACTATATCCCATGAATGATTCTGGTTTTTGCCTTTTAAGGCGTAAAAAGCCTTCCGTTTTGTACAGTTCTTCTAACACATCTTCTATTCGGGACTTCGGAACGATTATGGTTGTTCTTACAGCATCTTTAATATCGTATGGAGTTATACCTTCTGTGATGACTTTTCTTGTGATAGAAGTTGTACTCTTGAAATTAATAGGCGTAACATAACCACCATTTTTTATTGCGATCCGTTCTGCTATGGACTGTACTTCATCTCCCACTGATGATGCTCGTTTTACAATTTCCGAAATGGAACTTTCAACTGTTATTTTCTGATAAACGGATTTATTATCACGCAAAAAGTATGGTAAAGTATTACGTTTTTTTGCTGTGCTGATGCGCTCTTGATTATCTAATACCCACTTTTTGAAAGCGTCCGGTACGTCTTTAACTTCGTTCACGCTTGCTGTCGTGGCTTCACTCCGACCGTCCCATTCCCAAAATTCTTCTTCGGTTTTTAGAATGGGTATCTTGTAACAGCGACAATTGCTACCCCAAAAGCATTTTCCGTTCCTGCGGATATACATGATATGGTTGCGTTCCAGTGTCAAATCATAGACAAGACCATCATAATGCTGTATCTCTTTATTAAATACCGAAGACGTGACAGAATAGCATTCACGTATAGAGTAACAATCATAGTTTGACTTTATAATTGGACCATTCGCTTTGTGTGATACTCCTGCTTTATTTATAGAAAAAGAAGGCCTATGTCCTGATTTCAGTATTAGTTCGGATAAGTCTCCTGCCATGCGTTCAGATGTGGTGAAGTATATGATTTCATCTTTATCTGACTTGAATTCATTACCGTGATTCCCTATGAATGATCTGCAAGGACGCTTATAACCGTCGCAAAGGACAAAGGCATCAAGAAAAATCCTTATCTGCCTCTTTGAAGCATTCTTTATAACATACGGGACAAATTTGTTTATACACCGTCCAAAAATCTTCAAATAGTTGCGTATGGTAGTGTTATAAAATACGACCTTTTGTTTTTCAAGATGTGGTTCAAATCCCATACGATTGATACAATCAACTATTTTATCTCTTGCCGTTTCTCCCTCTTGCTGGGATATTACGACGCCCGAATTGCTCATTGTACTACCGTCAGAAAGCCAATACCCCATAAATTCGCAGAACAAATCAAATTGGATTATCAAATCATCAATTTGGTAAAATTCGACATCGCCTGATTCATACTCGCAACCTCTATAAAATCTGCCTTTACCTTTCGTGTATTCTTTCGCTTGGCAATTCTTAATTTTTCCGTCATTCTTATTCAAATACACCATATTGTGTTCTGGGGTTACGAGACAATCAAGAGAGCGATTGTAGAAATGTATCATTTCTCCATAATATGAGAAACATTGTCTATCGATAAATTCAACCCATTCTATATTACGTGTATTTGGATTTAACGATAATATCAAATCATCATCTAAAACGTCTTTGAATAACTTCCAACCTCTATTCGTCAGAACTTCGCTATCATCTGAATAACAAAGGGGATGCCAACCGGTCCATTGGAAGTCTTTCGGGTACTTCCCGGCTAGTATATCGCAAATGTCTTGGAAAGGCTTTCCGTTGCAAGTATGGTTGTTGCTCAACTTGATTTCATATCCCACCACGAAGTCCATCTGCTGCCAGCGAAGGTTTTCAGCTTGGCGGTATGCCATATTGATTTCGGAAGCAGCCAAACGGATAGAACGATACTCACAATCCATTGCCCGTGATGCTTTTCCGAACCTTTCCTTGTAATCTTTTTGTAGTTGTGGGAAATCGAGCAGATATTTGGATATTTGCTTACTTAATGTAATTGCACTCGTACCTTTTTGAATGGCACATGATATGGCTTCTTCAAGTTCTTGCTTATACAGAGTCGATTGATTCCACAACTTATCTGATATAGTAAATCCTTTATCCTTACGTTGCTGAAACGCTTTCAATGCATCATTATTGGGCTGGTATAGGATTTCGTATTTCTCCTTTCCTATGGTTGCGCCATAAGTTTGCAATACTTTGTTGGCAAGAAGATCTTGAACTTCGTTGCTGTTTTTCCATTCTTCAGAAGTGCCACTATATATTACAGCTCCGATGTCCTCAACGAACCTTTCTTGTAAGTCTCTTATCCGTTTTCTTGTTTGGGGATAATCCGACCACATAAACGGCCTATCACTATCAATGGTAAAATCGGTGATTCCGACTATTTTAGCCGCCTCTAAATTCAAATCCTCGTATATGGATTCCACAAGCATGACGTATTTGGCGAGCCGTTTATTCAGCTCGCCGTACTTGCGTTTCTGATTTGGAGTTTTCGGCTTTGCCATACATGCCGTTTTATAGCTTTAAGATATATTTTAAGCCAGCGGCATAAGCAATATACCCACGCCACCTTTATCTTGAAAACTGATATTTCCCATAATTATCTAATTAAATTGCTGACTCTCCAAATATATTGTCGACCCTGCTTTGTGAAGTGATAGTCTCCTCTTGCCGTATCTGTTCCAATGTAGCCTGCGCGTCATTGCTATAACCTGCCTGTTGGATAGATTCAAGCTGAGACATGACTGGTTTTCCGCCATTAAGTTTCAATAAGCGATCTGCTGTGGCATCTTCATCTTGTTGTATGAAGGGGGTAATGATATGTTCAATCTCTATATTATCAATTTCGCTTTCCCATGATGTGTTCATGTGCTTTAAAAATTCTTTGATGACACTTGCCTCACGTTCGAAAAGCTCAATCCATGAGCCGCTTTCGTCTCCAACCTTTAAGTGTGCGTCGGTCAAAAGCATTTGTCTGGCATCGTAACCTATGTTCCCCAAAGACTTCATGTTGTCAAAAGAAACGTCCGGCATCTGCGATTGCATCCAATAGAGTTTAAGCAGGGTTTCCACATGATACTTCAATGCTTCGATAGATTGCGACCATGATACATACGATACGTCTCCATTATATTCCACACGGTAAACTCTACGGCTTTCTCCTTTATCTTCTCCACCTTTTATACCACCGGCTATTTTCAAAATTGGTGCTGAATTATAGGCAATCACGTCGGAGTTACGAGAAAGTGTATATTCCAATTCTTTGCGAATACGAGTTAATCCGTGGTATATAGGTACAGGTCTAAATGCGTATGCACCGGGTATTTTCATTAATCGTATTTGTTCAACAGTTCCGACAGGTTCCCAACCTTTACCATTTTGTTTCCATTTATAATGTTTGTCCGATGTGTATGTCTCAAAATAAGTAATTACTTCGTCCTTTACCCTTTTGGTGTATTCAAAGGACATTGCAAGCATATCGTCAAGCTCGTCGATCAATGGATATAGTTTTACTCCCTCCATTGGCGAGTATGTTTTGCATTTTAGCTTATACTTACTATTAAAACCATATAATGTATTGGTCTTTTCTACTACGTACCAAATTGTGAAAATTTCGCATGAGGCGAAATACGCATTTGCACGTTTAATATTTTCTGTATCGATTCGGGCATACTTGTAAATTGCCTCTATAGCCTTTGCTATCTGTTGGCGGACTTCAAATCCTTCTGTGTTGTGGTAGATACGTTTTACAGGAATGGCAAACATGAACTCAGTCATACGCTTTGTAAGCAGCTTTTCAAGGCCAATGTAAATGCGTGATGCTTCTTCTTTTGTCCCGTCTTTGCGTATTTTATCTTTTCGTGTTATAGTATCTTTGGCTATTTCATGGAATGATGGTTCATACGCTTTAATAAGAAATTCCCATGAAGGAACACAAACGGATTTTCTTTTTAAGTCATTGATAATATTATCAACGGGTCGGGCACTGTTTAATATAGCGGTTATTTCGTCCATGATTGTATAATTGTGCAGTGCATCTTCACACTGTGTATTTATTATTGATTTCTAAGGAATTTGTTTACAAAATATACTTGTCCTTTTCCGGTTATTTTCGGTGTTATAGTGGTATGTAATACGCCACCATTACCAGACCGTACTCCTTTTTTCAACTCAAATAATCCTTGTTCAATATATTGCTGATTGGGGATATTGTACCGTTCACCATGTTTCCCAAGATATCCGTTTTCACGCAGCCATGCGAATAACCGCTTTTCTCCGATTGGATAACCGTTCTGAGCAATTAATTTAGCAAGTTCTCCAATCAAGCAAGAAGTATTAGAAGATTGAACCGCATTCGTAAATGCAACTGACGGTGCGGCTTCAGCTACTTTTTTTTCCGCTTCAATGCGCTTTTGGCGTTCTTCTTTAATTTGGGTAGCAAGTTTAATTAAATAATCTGGAGATAAAAGAGCCTTTTCAAGTGTTTCGTTTGTCAGGTATACGCCATGTTTTCGGATAGAAGGGAGAACTTCACTTGTCACCCATTTGCGAAACGGCTTTGCTTTTTCGCTGTCACTACGAATTATCACATCATATAAACCGCTTTCTGTTATAAATGTAACTTGTTGATTTCTACCTAACGAATCTATGGTGTCCATTTGGCGGACATCATCTTCTTCAAGTCTTGACCTGACATTTCTTGCGTTAGTAATGCCTATAATACTGCACACATCTGCCAAGCAAAACAATGGCTCGTTACTCTCACTCATTGCAATTCTTACTTTTCCGAATTGCTCATTCTCAAAAATTTTAATTTCGTCCATAGGCATGTTTCGCATTACTTCATACGATTTTTTTTCAAAAATAGTAAAAGTGAATGAATTTCATATACTTTTAAGACTAAATTTGTTTAATCTACTATATTCGCCAGTTTTAGTGTTTTCCTGCATTCTCCGTTGAGCGGCAAATTTGATACAGATACAGTAATATCGCTGACACTCCTTTCAGGTAGCAAGATTTAAGAAATGAAATATATAAATATATTTCTTAAACTCTACTGTGAGAGAATCAGCGATATTTACTGCCTTTATTGCTATTTTGAATATACATTAAATCTCACCTTATTCCTACTTCTGAAATTCACTATATCTTCGATCATTCTGATATAATCATCGGAATTTACACATGGAGTGAAAGCACGGGGATTGAGTTTTATTTTCTTTAATACGAGCTCATTGTCAAAGTCTTCACATCGATATAGCTTTATAATAGCTGCTACAAACTCCCTTCTCCTGTATATTGGTGAACTCTGGTTTTCACAAAAGGGTTTATAAGCCATTACCATATCTGCTAGTTTGCATGAGGTTTCAAAATCTTTTATAACAAAAAGACCTCTTCGTATGGCACTATGGTTTAGGTGTCTCTTTTTATCATAATCACAAGTCAAAGACATTCGCAAGAAAAATTCGCATATAGAGATTGGGAAATCTGGATACCTTTTTTGAAACTCCATTATCTTCACATACTCTCTTTTACCTTCATCTGCATAGGATTTAACAAAGTCTTTTTTTTGCCAATTCCGAGCTTCCATATTATACATACGCACCTGCTCAACGCCGTATCCTTCTACTATGATGTATCTTATAGGTTTATGTAGTTCCTTTGATGCAAGAAAACGGTTTTGCCCATCTATTATTTCAAATTTTTCATTCACAATAATAACTGTAAATAGGAATTGCTCATTCATTTGAGTTGCAATCTTCTTGTAATGGTCAATTTCCCTATTCCCTTTTTCCATGATATGAAACTTATCGTAGTCGTATGTTTCATAAACAGATGCTATTTGTTTGTCCATTGTATGATAATTTAATTTGTAAATAAACTTTTTATGATAATAAGATTAGAAATCGCAAGCGTGAGTATATTGCTTTTTCAGGCTTTCTAAGGCTTTTTCTGTAACAAGGTATGCGTAACTGTTTTTGCTGCTTATGCGCTTGATAGAGCGTGTCTCTTTGAGAACAACAGGCTTATTGAAGATGATTTCATACCTGTTACCACAGTTCGTTATCCGAAAATCAACACTACGTTTGTATCTGTCCAATTCTGTTTCTTTGTATTCACCTTTGGGGACAAAATTAGGATTGGACACCAAGTAGCCTTCTGCTACCAATATACCATTAGAGTTATATACTTTCATAATCGTGTTTTCATGACATTATCAGTAATTTTGTTACCTGTACTATCAAATACTTCTATAGTTGGTCTACCTCCGTTATCAATAGGAGAAATAGCCTCTGATGTTTCATATAAAGTTTCTCCGTCTGTAACCATTATCTGCTTGTCATCTTCAAAACAAAGTACATCTTCACCTTCCCATGATTTTATTATTTCTAACGCTTCTTTATAACTTTCTGCTTCGATAGAAAACTGAGTACGCTCCCAACATGTTACTTTGCGGTCCTGATAAAAATCAAATGTTTTCATTGCTCTTATGTGTTATATAGGGCTTTCGCCCTGTCGGTTAAACTTAGAATTTTTCAATCTTTAGATTACTATTTATAATAAATATGCGACCACATTCACATATCACATGTGTATCGGTAATGCGTGTTATTTTTCGCACTACATCATCGTGCGTTACATAATTCCCATTTTGTAAATCACCCGAAATTCTGTATCTCAAACCTACCATTATTTCTTTTACTTTCATCGTTTTTGTCTTTTAATTGTTAGTAATGTTGTTTGTTTTAGTATTGTAAAGATACTCATTATCAGTGAGTTAACCAAATATTTACAGCCTTATTTTACTCATAATCAAGAGTTTAACTTTTGGTAACTTTGCAGTTCCCATTTATATCCTGCTTCGTCCCATTATAAAATCTCATCATGTTTATTCTTGTATTAATTTTTTGCTTAATATTTTTCTTTTTGAGTTGTTCACCCCACTGATAGGCTTCCTCAATGACACTCTTGCAATGTTTCTTCTCCCAATTCTCGCAGAAAGGATATGACTTGTATATACTCTCAATCATGTTTCAAATAATTTTTTATAACTCATATTTTACTCCTAATTTTCATCAAATATGCTTTCGATTTTTTCGTTCACCCTGTCACATGTATCTCCAAAGGAAATGGCAAAAGATTCGTCTCCTACACGGTCTATGATGGATCGCAGGTCACGGGCAATGTGGTTGAAAGCTCTCAGTTCTTCCAGCATAGGAAGGGAAACAGTTCCGTCGTATTTTTTCAGTAGTGAAAGTAAATCGACGGCGGAGGATTCTGCAATGTCCGCCAACACTGGGATTTTTCTCAGGAGGCGATTGCATTTCTCTTTGTCCTCTTTGCTCATGGTGTCGGTGATTGTTTTTGCCGTGACTTGCTCACGGGTTTGCAGTAGCCGGTCGTATTGCCTTCGTAAGTTTTCAAACAGATCGAAGTCGCCCCTTCTCAGAGCCTTCTCCATTTTCCGGCTGTATTCCTCTTTCAATATTTCGATGTTCATATCAAAACCTTTTATTCCATTTTTCTACAAGTTCATCAATACTTTCATAAAGCTGAGTCCCTAATATCTCTCCTTCATGTGTGGCAATAGGACAATCAACATTATCACAATCGCAATTGCTTATATCGTGGCATATTGCATAACACAATCCACTCCACGGATCATTTTCGTATTCGTCAATATGTATATTCCCTTCTTCGTCACAAACATATATTTGTGGTATTTTACCACAAAAAGGACATGGTTTTAGTCTTTTATCTGTCTTCATTGTTACTCCTCCCACTCGATTTTAACGGTTGTGATGTAATCTTCTTCTGTTTCTTTCTCTTCAAGAGCTTCTTTTTCTGTTGAATAAATACAACAAACTGTATCCTCGAAATCTTTATAGATATTAACCCACCCCTCTTTCTTCTGGGGGAGCATCATGAGATCATATTTATCAATCTGGTCAACAAAAAATCTACCACTTTTAAGATATTGAAAAACAGTTTCTTTATTACAATCGTATATTAAAGCAACAATTGGCTTATTACATTCTGCGTCAAAGCAAATAATCCTTACCTTTCTTCCGTCTCTTGTGCAGACTGGCTTACCAGCTTTGGCTGCTTCAATGTTAAATTCTTTTAAGTTCAATTTCTTTTCTTCCATATTTTCTTTGTTTTTGGGTATTTCTATACATATTCTTCCATCGAGTCCATTATAACAGTACAATGATTTATAGGTGAAAATTGTAGGGCTATAAACGTCCTTATATTTTTGCATTATTCTGCCATCATATACAAATGGCTCTCCGACCTTTTCAAGTTTCTTGAAAATGACAGATTTACCATCACTTCTATAAGTTTCGACACATCTATCAAGCTCACAATTTCCTATTCCACTAAAAGAACAGATTTTGCAAACATCACCTATATAATCTTTGGGTTGTTCAATACACTTATACCATTCACCGTTGTACTCAAATATTTCTCCTACTTTTCTTTCCATGATTATATTTCATTTTAAATCGAATATCTTGCTTGAATCCCTAATAGAATCAATAGACATCTTGGCACTCAATTGCTTCATAAATTCAGCAAAATCCATCGCCCGATTCCAACTAGACCATCTATGAGTAATCTCTACTAGTTCAAAAGCATTTAGTAATACCAATTTTTCGTTTTTCTCTCTCAGGTCATTTACAGCATTTCTTACTCTGTGATAAAGCTTGCAATTATATCTTTTTGCGTTATACGGTTCCGCACCTTCTCTTGGTTCAATACTACGATATTTAACCGAAAACGAAGGAAGTTTATCTTCGCACATTGCATTATATACATCACTCTCCACCGGGCCATATGGCATAGCATAGAAATTATCGAATATATCCAAAAGGTCATCGCCTCTATCTTTCTTAGGAGCAGCAGCCAAAAACAGCAGTTTCATGGCTGTAAGTTTAGGAAACGGCTTGCCCTTAATCGTTTCATGATTATCCCGCCACTCCTCAAAAAGGTGGAGCATATAATCAAATGCCTCTATTTTATCTATTTCCATTTCTTTACCAGTTCGAAATCATACACAAATACATAGGGGTTCTATTACCGTTTTCTATTGTTGTGTCCGACAACATATCTACGTTCTCTTCCATATTTAGAATAGCGTCTAATAATTGTTCCGCATCCACAATCGCATTGAATCATTTCATCGGATATTCTATCTCGAACAGGAGTTTCAAATGCCCTCTTTATGTCCCAACCATAATCATCTATCCTTTTAGATATAGTCAAGTGGTTAATACCTAATATGTCTGACCACTCTGATAAAGTATGGGTTTCTCCGTTATACTCAATCAATCGGTTATTTGTTTTGTTATTTGCCTGTTTCTTTGCGTTAGTCCAACGGCAATTTGATGGCTCGTAATTGCCGTTTACATCTATTCGGTCAATGCTCAAATTATCTTGATACCCATTTGCGTTAGCCCACTCATAAAACTTTTCAAATGAGTTCGTCCATTTCTCGCATAATGAAATCCCTCTACCACCATAGTATTTATAATGAGATACATTTTCATTGAGACATCTACTTTTAATGCTCCTCCATATTCTATATAGCCTACTTTTTGATTTATGGTGCGTTATACGATTATTTCCCCTAATACATCCACATGATTGCGTATGACCGTTTTTTAGATTATACGGAATTACATTTATTTCGTTTCCACAGTCACAACGGCATAGCCAAAGAATATTCTTTCCTCGTTTCCCATTTTCTTTCAGGACAGTAAGGTGACCATACCTATTCCCTGTTAAATCTATCTTCTTCATATTTCAATCTCCATTAATTAGATAAACTTCTGTAACCTCGTCGTCTCCATATATCTTACCCATAGAATAGACTTCTAAATTATTAAAGAAATCGCCACTATCTGAAAGATAAAACACTTCGGCTGACTTATCTGGAACTTTTTCAAGTTCGTCAATCAATTCTTGTACTGTCATATTCTTTTCTTTTTAAGTCTTTCAACCTCTATTCCTCCTGTTTATTTGGTAACAAGTCTTCTACATATGCCCAACGTATCCAACCTTCCATAAAGAAAGAATCATCATAGTGGTCTCTTATTGCAACCTTTATAAGAGGTATTCCTTGTTCTTTATACTCCAATAGAATTGATTTAAAACATTCGGGAATTTCCTTCTTATCTATGTAATGCCACACTGAATCGATACGCCAGTTTGCACCATGCTCGAAAGCATCAGCTATTGCGTACTTATCAAAATCTCCAAAGACACAAGATGGGGTTGCTGTTTTGGCATATTCTAATGACTTCTTCTCAATATCTTCTATTTTCATTACCTATCAATTTTTCTCATTAACTTCAACAAGATGACTATCTATTTCCTCTATAACCTCAATGGCCGCTTGTAAGAATGCTTTATTAGTTGTACGGATATATCCTGATCCGAACTTACCCATCTTGTATTTGTCTGCCGTAAAAACGATATATTGCTTTTCAAACAGAATGTTGATACAGCATTTTAATCGTTCAATCATTGCTTTCCTCCTTTCTCATATCTTTTTTATATTTCCAACGAAAAATAAATCTACATTTACCCAATCGTAAGCATATAACCAATCCTTATTCCGCGATTCTTCATGAATCCCTATTATTACATAAGTAGCTATAACTTTCTTTTTTGAGAAAAAAACATTAACAGTAACTCCTCTTTTGGGGACGATATATTTTCCATTGTCATCGTATATCTGTATATGATCTGTTGTTTTCGCTTCACTTTCTGTCATCATCGCCCTATAATTATACCATTTGTCTTTAATATATAATGGTATACCGTTTTTCTTTGCTTTTATCCATTTTAAAATAAACATCTCTTATTCCTCCTTTATAAAATCTTTCATGAAACAAATCCAATGTGTATTAGAACGTTTGCCGGATATATGCCCGAATATTGGCTTTTCAGGTGTGAGTTTAAGAACTTCCGACACTTTGATGTCGGTCTCGTTCCATTTGAAAATCAAAAATCCTCCGGGTTTCAGGACTCGAAAACATTCTTTAAATCCCTTTGCCAGCATATCACGCCAATCTGAATACAGAGCTCCGTATTTAATTTGTTGGTAGCCTGTTGGCGATGCTTTTTCGTTCAAACTTCCGTACATATCTGCCATCTTTGACTTTCCAGCATTCCTTAATAAGTGAGGCGGATCGAAAACTACCATCGAAAAAGATTTATCCTCGTAGGGCATATTTGTAAAGTCGGCTTGTATGTCGGGATTTACTTCAAATGATCTACCATCGCATAAATGAGTAGATACCTTTCGAATGTCTTGAAAAAGAACTCTTTCGTCATGTTTGTCGAAGTAGAACATCTTTCCCCCACAACAGGCATCTAATATCGTTTTTCTCATTGCTCTCCTCCTTTCATAAGTTCGGTTTCTCCCATATTCGTATTCTTTTTATAATTTATTGAAATAAACTGACTTGTATTCTTTTCAAGACCTTTTCATTTGCGTCGTTATAGAACTGTTTGTTGACCTCGAAACCATATGCCTTTCTTCCCAATGAGGCCGCCGCATACAGGGTTGTGCCGCTTCCTGCGCACGGGTCGATGACAACATCGCCCTTGTCCGTGAATATCTCTATCAACCGTTTGAGGAGCGGGACAGGTTTCTGGCAAGGGTGGCATTTGGGCGTGGTGTTGTCCCTCACCCAGTCGAAGCAGTTGAAAATCATTCTCCCGTTGTTGTTGAATTTGGGCAACTTGTCCCGATAAAGGATAAGGCCGTATTCGCAGTTGCCGACGACCTTCATGTTTGCTTTCAACACTTGCGCAGAGAAGTCCTTGCGGAAAACCAGCGGTATGTAGTGATTTAACCCGTATTTGCGTCCTAACTCTATGAATTTGAATTGCTGTTCGTACTCGCAAAACAGTATCATGCAGGGGGATTTGCCAGCTTCTTTCGGCTCTTTCACGAGCATTTTTGAACAGAAGTGCATGAACTCGGCCGGACGAAACTCGCTGTCGGACGAGAAGAATTGTTTGCCTGCCAATGCGCTCTCGCCGTTCTTGTTGTCTCCGTCGATATACCATGCGGGGTTGCTGGCGTAGGCGTTATTCGCCAAATTATACGGCACATCTGCTATAATCAGCTGCGCTTTTGGCAGACCATAGACTTTATAATTCTGGAATGAGTCGTTGTAAAGCTCTATGTCTTTCATACTTAACTTTCCTTTTTGCTGTAATTCTCAATTTGTTTTAATAATTTGGACAGTACACGGCAGTCTCGAATAGTCTTACCCGTAGCCTAATTACTGTATGATCTACATCTAACAACCCTATCCTCATAAGTCACTGAGATTAAAAGTTTTTATTTCCTCCTCGGTGAACCAATATTTGACTTTGAGAGGCCTTATGCTGTAAAGCATTTCGTCGTAGCTATTCCTATTGTATAGCTCGTCTAATCGGCTATATAGTTGCTTAGCTCTGTCTATGTCTTCATAGATAACTCGCTGAACTTCTTCATGGGAACAGTTGATAATATGCTTCGAGAAAACATATACTCGGTCATTCCTTATGTCAAGATAAATAAATATTACAAGCGTAATAAAAAGAATGGCTAATCCCGCTATCAATGTTATTTCCATGTCATTTCTCCTTTCTTAATTTTGCTTCAAATCATTCATTTCATATCCCATGTTAAACAGCCATTTGAGCTCTTCCCATTCCTCGAAGGTGAGGCTGGTGGTTCTGCTTCGTTCCCATTCCCGTTCCTTTTCCTCCTGCCTTTTCTTGTCCTCATAGAACCGCAATAGTTTCTCTCTGTCGGCTCTGAACTCTCGAAGAGACCTTGTTATCACCATAGGGTCGAAAACTCCGTAGAACGTCCCGTAAAGCCCTTGCTTGAACCGCTGAAAGAATACCATGAACTCGGTGAGCTTGAAATCGCCATAGCCGGAGATGATGATACGGGCTATCTCCTCATACTCCTTTTCCGTCATTCCGTCCTTGCGGACTCCCGAAAATTCGGCGAGGTCGAGAAGCTGTATTTCCAGCCACGACTCGGCGATGTGACTGCCGAATGTCCTCGATACACGGGCTATGCTCGGAGCCTTGCCGATAAAGCAGCGTTCGAGGCTCTGGCAATAGCGGCTTTGATTGTCTGGGCTAAAAAGGCAGAGCAGATTCTCCCCCGTCTTGTAGGTTGCCAGTATCTCCCGCTGCCAGCTTGGTGGCGATGGCTTCTGCAAACTCTGCATATCGCTCCTGTTTGGTCTTGGAATTAGGTTTTTGATGGATTCCGGATTGCTCATCTCGTGCTCGTTTTAGTTCGATTCTTAACCAGCGGGCAAAGTGTTGTTGTGCATCGCTGACGCTTTTTCTTGAAATACCCTCGTTTTGAAGTTTACGGATATATGCCTCGATATATAACCTCGATTCGTTCTCGTCAATGTGGTTGTTCATCGATAGCGTTTCTATCCACGTTTGATTTGAGAGTAGTTCTTCACGCAGTTCTGTCAGTGGCTTGTCAACGTCTTTGCCAAAATCTTCTTCTTTTTCTTTGCTTCTCGATAGAGAAGTTTCTTTTAAATCATTATCATTTTCATTATCATTATCATTTAAGCCCCCACTGGCTCGTTTGGCTCCCACTGGGTTATTTGGGGTCGAGTGGATCGTTTGGCTCCCACTGGACTTTGATTTAACCGTTTCAGAGTTTTTGTCATTACCTCCTTTACGCCCGTTGTTCCGGTTTCTCTCGACAATGCCCTGATATTTGAGTTCATCTATCTCGAATTGATTCTTGAAAAACTCAAATGCCATTTCAATGTCCTCCTCTACCGTAACCTCCTCGCCAAGTTGATATTTGAATATTGCTCGAAACAGCCTGCCCAGTTGTTTGTCCGATAATCTCGATATGGGTTTGTAAAATGATTTATAAATCAAAAAGCTGTCTTTCATTTATTCTCAATATTGATAGTGAATGCCCACCCGTTCAGGGTCTTGTGCTTGTCAATCTCACCGGTTTTGCATAACTCGTTTATCTCGGATTTAAGCGACTGGATAACCACCGACTGTATCTCGGTAAAGCTCGCTATGGAGGGCTCCTTGTTATTCTTTTTCTTTTCCTCGATAATGGAGGATATAACTTGCTTGGCTATAATCATGGCTTCACAATGTTATGTTTAAGACTTTCCTCGATGTTGTTCGGGTCGAACTTGTCGAAAGGAATGATGTGCGTTTGGCTTATGGAACCAAATCCTTGTCCGCTTTTATATCCTCTTACCCATGTTGATTTAAGAATTTCCCCTGATTGTGTTTTAAGTTCTCCTGCATAATAAGCAAGTTTCCATTCGTCGTTTGGCATTTTTACCATCACCGGGGTATCAACAGGTAGGTCATGTTCCACTTTAAGCGGCTCGATGATGAGCTTTCCTTCCTCTTCTTTCACCGATACGCCAAGATTTTGTTCTCGTATTGTTTTGGAAATGTCTTGCAATGTAGGTGTTTCTGCAATAGTATTTTCTTCAAAAAGAAGATCAAACCACTCAAATTCTCCATAGTCTATATCTATTCTATATTTTGGATTATCTGATTTAGATACACGAGTTATTTTAGCATATTTGCCAGCATATTCCAACAAATATGCTAAAACATGTGGTATTCCAACATTGTTATAAATCCATTCTTCGCTTTTAATTTGAACTTTGTCGCCAACTTTGTACTTCATAGCTTTAATTTTAGTTGTGTGGAATATTTTAATATAAAATGTTGCCGGAAAACGGAATATTTTTTACGCCTTTGTTGCCGGAAAACGGTAGAGTTTATAAATTCTTCTGCTGTCATATCATTTGTTTATTTCAGATTCGACAACCTTGTATTTAATGGGCAATCCGGAGCAGGTGATGGCGAGCAGGGCAGAGTCCCTTTCTTCTTGGTTGCTGCGGGGTCTGTTAAACTCTATCCCGCTCATCTGGCACAACCGCTTCAATTCTTCATGGGTGATCTTGCCGTCTTTCCCTTGCCAGCACTTGCGCAATGGGGATTGCTCCATGACTTGTATTCCGTAATGACTCAGCATTTCGACTATCTTGCGACCGGTCTCTTGGTTGCGACCTACATGCTCGCCTTTCTTGGCTGCGCTCGCCCGTGTGTCCTTCGGTGACAAATGCCAGTTGGATTTGTTTTTCCAACCTGCCTCGACATATACCGCCACTCGTTCATCGTTTTTCTTGCAGTGCTCATGAAGTTTTTTTATGCCCTCTACCAACAAGGGGAATGGGCAAACACTCATCTCCATTTTCATTTTCCTTGTGTCCAATACGGAGTAGCCGCTGCGCTCAACGTCGGGGTCTATCCCTATCAATACATCGTATTTGTGTTCTCTGTTGTATGTGGCCTGTTCTTCCATTATATTGTATCTTTCTCTTTTTGTTCGGCAGGCGGGACTCGAACCCGCAACTGTATATTCGCTCCTTATACTCGACTTATACCGCTCTCCCGTTTGAACCACTGCCGATACCACCTAAAACACTTATGGCTAATTTCTCCCCGCAGTTCCTTTCTCCGTATGGTGATCGACCACGTACCCGGATCGGCTTGCGGGGAATGTCTCACATTATTCTCCTATATCAGGTCTATGATTTTGGTTTTCACAATTCCGTCCAACCTCATGTCTTTAAGGCCTTGTCTCATGTGTTCTTGCATGAGGCGGTTGGCTTCGGTGATGTCTTTGGCGCAAACGAGGTTGTAGTACTTCGTTTCCTTTTCATTGCCGTTGTCATCGATGAATATGTCTATCAACGTGGCTTTGTAGAAGGGCTTGCCTTCTTCCTTTTCGTTGACTATCTCGATGACTTTCGAGCGGGTGATAGAGAATACATCGCAATCTCCGTTGTACTGCTCTAATCCTTTTGCCTCGGCCTCGGCGAACAGTTCTACATCGGTGATGAAGTGTTCGACGACTTCTTTCTTCTCTCCTTTGCCGTTCTCTTTATCGACTTTCAGTTTAATTTCGTAAAACATAATGATTCGTATTTAATCTATATTAATTTTAGCATAATGATTCCGATACTATCGCTGTCGTCGCTTTTAACGAGCAAAGATTTATTGCCTTCCGAAAGCTGCATATATGCGTCATCAAAATTGAATAGAGCTTTTCCAATCTTGGAGAGGAACGAAGGATCTATCCGTAACTTTGTGATTCCTTCTGTGCTCTCTTTTAGATGTTCTGAAATTACATTCTCCATTTCAGGGTATTTATAGACTTCGGAGAATGGGTATATAACTTTTTGATTGTCACACAATATACATTCAAACCCCATGTCCGTAACTTGTACCATATCGTAAGAGAGGATAGACTTGTAGGCTTTTGAGCCTATAAACTTACCATCGAGCTTTTCTATTTCTTCATCGGTGAATGTGGAACATTCGGATAACTTGTTTTTTACCAAGATATGTGTATCGCATGCATAAGCGTAACCATCTTTAAAATGGATATATGAAAATACAGGTCTGAAATAGTCGTTTCTACTGCATGCCAAGTCCATTCTTAGGTCTTTGTTGAAATTATGTCTAGTCTTCATCGCTTTTATTCTTATCGGTTAAAAACTTCTTTGAACTTCTCGTCGAGGGCATTCAATATTCTCATTCGCTCAGCCGCTCTACCTTGATTATCAGTAGTGTAAATTCTCATTAACAATTGCTCTCGTGAGCCACAAAAACAGCCACATGTATAAAATGGAGCAACATTGGGATAGTTGTGTTTATACCAGATATGAGTAGTACCTTGTACTGACACATAGGTATCTTTTACCGTAAATTGAAGTTCTTCCGCTTCGTAATCGGGCATGTTGGGGTTCCCTGCCGCATAACGGCGGACAATACAGTCGCTGTCCTTTGCCAGTTCTGTGAGTACATCGGCGGGAATGTTGGGATTCCCTGCCGCATTCTTGCGGACATCACAGTCGCTATTTAAGATCTCATTTTTGTCCATTGTATTTCTTATTTAATTGTCTGACTTTATTTCTCATCAATCTTGCCAGCTCTTTATGCCGGTAGTCGTCTGACTTTTCCAACGCTTTTGCCGCTCTTTCCAGCAGGCTGACGATTGACTGTATTTCATAGTCTTTCATGAATTGATTATTTCATTGACTAATTCATCGGCTTCGTATATCCTTTCGGCTATCTTCTTGAAGGTGTTATCATCTGGATATATCCTTCTGATAAACATGGAGGGCTTCTCGAACGGGTTATATACGATGAAATCGCACCAATCGGCTTCAACGCACATGAGTTCGGACATGATTTGGTAATAGTACTTAGGCTCCGTGGACAGGAGGGTATCGTTGTCCTTTATCTTGTGGAAGTATTTGGCGTATGTGGCCGTTCCCACGCTTTTTATCTCGATTACCCCTTTCTCCCGCTTATTCTCATCGTAATAATATCCGTCGGGGCTGGCTGCGAAATGGGCGATGGTGGGGTGTTTGCATAGTCCTACCTCGACGACACGGCGACCTGTTTTAAGTTCGTATATGCGCCGGGCATCGGGTTCCTGCTCTGCTCCCCATCGCATCTGTTTCGAGGATATGTCGGTTTGATAGAGGTAACTTTCGAAAACCTCGTCGTCCTCGAACAGCAGGGGGTTGAGCATGCGCTCTCCGGCCACTTGGTAGATGTAGCTCATGGCGCATTCCCCGAACCCGTTGCCGCTTCGGTTCGCTTTCATCAGGTCGCCTATGCGGCTGCCCGTGAAACAGCCGAGGCGTTTCCTGTACCATTCAAGAGTCCTTTGCGCTTCCATCACTCAAACAGTCCTTGTCCATTGACATTTTCAGATTCCGGTTGCTCGACTGCTTCGACGGCCATCTCCCTCAGACGGTCGGTCGCCGTATCGTTGTCGACATATTCGATTTCCACTTCGTCCACACTGGTGTCTTGCTGTGTCAAATCTCCCTTTATCGTGGCTTGGTCGAAAGTGATAGCCCGTTGCATTTCTATCGATTTGGGGGCATATTTGGCGAGCAGAAGTTTTAAAACCGTTTTTCGTGCCATCGTGTCGAAGTCGTCTTTCCATACTCCGAACCCTTTCTTGTAGGATTGGGAATACTTCTTGGCATGTGCCTCGACTTCCCCTACTGTCATGTAGTGTGTTTTCTCGAACCCGTTCACAAGCCGGAAATAGGCCATATAGCCGATGACCTTGTCGGAGGTCTTTGAATCCTCGTCGAAGATGTATTCGCCCGTGAATTTATTCTTCTTGACAAGCTGACCCTCATAGACCACCTCGTCTATGAGAGAGGAGAATTGTCCGCTTCGCAGGCATAGCTCTATCAGCCCCTTGTACATGAGCTGGAATTGTGCTACTGTCGTCCTCAGCTTGGAGTCGTAATAGGGAACGATGGCCGATAGACCCAAGTTGCTATTGATAGGCAGGTCGAGCGTGGCGGCTATGACCGCCGAGTTGAGTATGCTTTGGGGCTCGGCCGTTTGGAGCATGGTGTTCCCGTTGACGGCTGAAATGACCGAGGAGATAAATCCGGGGGCTTTCTTCCCCAATATCTCGTTAAATCTTGTCTTGACCGAATCACCGTTCAACAGGCTCTTTAATTGTGGTAATGTCGTTGTTGCCATTGTTGTTTTATTTTAAAGGGTTATGTTTCTTTTTATACACCGCATATCCTCCCGGACGGGCGGTGAATATGCTTGATTTATATGGAATTATAGCTACTTATTTAATTCATGATTTTTAAAAGTTCATCTCTGGTAATACAGTTACGTGTGCCGACTTTTTCAGGCTTGGCGTTAATTGCATTCAAACGCTTCAACAATTCTCTATGAGAACACCCTAATAATTCTGTTGCCTTTCTAACCGGTACATAATCAGGCAAGAACACATCTCCATAGCCTTTCTTTATACCGGATATTGCATGGTTAATTACATCTTCCAATTTTCCGAGCAGTATATTGTTTTCATCTCTCACTACCTTGATAATTGTATCTTCTATTCCCATATCCATTAATCTTTTAATCGTTTTTCCATTGTGTTAGTGATTTTGTTATAGTTTCTTATCGGTTTGTTGTTGCCCGGCAAGAGCCATCGATGACAGCGCTAACAGGGATATACTTATTACCAGTTGCCAAAGGTTGGCATTGATGAGCGAAGCGACTACCCCGAATATCGAGGAAAGCATAAGCAGTATGGCGAGCAGGGTAAATAACTTGTAGAATATCATGACTGTTATATTTGGAAATTACCGTTAAACTCAAATTCTTCATTCCCGCATTCGTCGAATACGGTTACCGTGTATTCCGTATCGATGTAGCCACTACCAGAAGATGGCGTTAAATAGTCGCCGTTGTCCCATTCCTTGTGATTGTATGCGTCGTAATGAATGCTGACATCGACGTTTTTGTCGATTAAATCTACTTCATAGTTTATATCTCCGTCGAGATAGTGACCGTCCATGTTTTCTCCTATATGGTCGTCAAGAAAATTTTCTACCTCGTCCTGTATGTTTTTTAGTTTCTGAATATCGGCTTTTACCATATCAATAGCCGTTTTGTATACGTCCGTGGTATCGCACATGAGGTCTTCCCGGTATCGACGAATGCTCTGCCAGTCTTTCGGGTCACAATCTTCGAGGTAGGATTTGGCTATTTCTTCATCGTTCATCAATAGTATCTGGCTGGCGACCTCGTAGTTTTCTACCCCGCCTCCTAGATAAAATTCCTTACATTTCAATTTGTAAGGGGAGTTGTCGTATTGGTCGTTGAAATCTTCCCTTGCCTTGTCGTATCGTTTCTCGATTGTTGACCGTGGGATAATACAGGTTGTGTTCATGTTATTAAGGGGGCTTATTTTATACAGGCGAATTTGATTACATCGTAAGCATTACAATAACATCTTCCGTTTTGTCTATCTGACGGTTTCTTCTCTGCACGGATAGACCCATTCCCAACTAGTTCAAATAGTCGGTTTCGGCTTCCTACTATTTTTTCAGCTTCTCGTTGACTAAATGTTTTGTCGTTTAGTACAATCTTTAAAATGGATTCATTTAACATAGTTAATCATTAAAAAGGTTGTTATTGTGTGCATACTGGATAAATTCGGATTTCTCGTGAATCCCAAGTTTCAGATATACAGACTTTATGTGATTTTTTACCGTGTGAGGGGAGATATACAGTCGTTCTGCTATCTCGTCGTTGCTGATTCCATCGTACACCAAGCGCATTACCCTAACCTCCGCTGCGGATAGGCGGCTGTTGAACTTTGCTCCGCATATTTCACCCTCGTAGCGGCACTCGCCCCTCAACGGGCAATGCACCTTCTCGAAGTTGAACTTACCCGTCCGTTGTATGTCCAACGCCGTGTGGTCAAGGTTACCGAAGTTGCACTTCAAGAAACGCCGCACCATCAGGTAATGGAAGTAAGGAACATTGTTCACACTTCTGCTGTAACATTCCGATAGGGCATTGTATGCTCCCGGATACCACTCCCTTATAGTGGCTACCATCTCTCGGATGAAGTCTGTGTCGCTATCAGTAACTGGCTTCACGCTACCGTCTGGATATTGACAGAGCAACTCACCGTCCGCCATGTAAAATTCCATGTCTTCCATCGCTTTATGACTCTTAATCGAACAGTTCTTCTTCGGGGATTCCGGTCAGTTTCGACAGCGTGGGAAGGTGCTTCTCGTCCGCTGGGTGCATACCACGTTTTGCCCAGTTTATCGCAGTGCCGAACGATACTCCGCACTCGTCCACAACCCTCTTCAAAAACTCGGTCTTGGGGCTGGTGGTTTTGGGAAGAGATTCGTAATAGTCCTTCAAGGTCATTTTTATCCCATTATCGGGCAGAATGTTTGATTTTACTACGGCTTTCATTATCTTTGCTTCGTTAAGATTATTATTGTAGTGCAAATATATCCTTTATTTGGATAAAATGGATATTTTATTCATTAAATATCCTTAAAAAGGATAATAAATTGATTTTTATGGATACTAATCCTGTTTTGAGACTGAAGTTGCTGAGGACTCACAAGAATCTCACACAGCGACAAATGGCTGCCATTCTTGAAGTCGGTCAAAACACGTATTCAAGAATGGAGAACGGAGTGACATCCTTTAAGGATTCGTATAAAAAGATACTGGAGGAAAAATTTAACCTTACTACAGGGTGGCTATCAGGAGCGGATGTCCCGATGATTAAGGAGGAAGAAAAACAAAAAAGCAAGCAATACACCCTCAGTAGCAACATAGGCATGGTTCATGAATCAGAATGGAATGCACCAACTCCACAAAAAAGCTACACACAAGGTGTGCCTTATTACAATGTCGATTTCATCGGCGGATTCGACATCGTTCTGAACGATCAGACTACCACGCCCGAATACCTCATTAACTTTCAGAAGTACAACGAAGCTACATGTTGGTGCAATGTCACTGGACATTCAATGGAGCCTGAAATAACACATGGCGATATAATAGCTCTAAAGGAAATAGAGGATGCTTCTTTTCTACCTTATGGTGAGGTTTATGCTATTATCACAACCAACAACATGAGAACTATAAAAAGGATAGGTCCTGCATCCAATCCAGATAGTTATTCTTTAATCCCAACAAACAGATCTCCTGAATACGGAATACAAGAACTACCGAAAAATATGATAAGACATGTATTCCATGTGCTCGGATGTATGAAGCGATTATAAAAACAAATATGTAATCATCTATGAATTTCAAAGACTAAAATTTGAGTCATGAAAATTTCTAAAGAAGGAATCGCTATAACTAAACGTTTCTTTGAAGCTATTGATATGCTCAAAGCACAGAAACGCATTCGTGGGCTTAAAACATTCACGAGGAAGCACAATATAACTCGTACCAATATAGCAAATGTGAGAAAAAATCCAGACCGTAGTGTTTTGAAGCCCGAATGGATATATTATCTTGTTTATGATTATGGGGTTTCATTGGAATGGATAATATTCGGAGAGGGGTCTATGTTTGAATAAATATTCTAAAACTTGTCTTTTGAAGATGTTATAGAAGAAATTCAAAAATACGTGAAAGATGAAGATTTCATTTCTCAATGTGAAACATATATATCACACATATGTGAATATCTTAGAATAAAGGGCTAATACTATCATTATATAAGAAAGGGGGCATTTCCTCAGATGATATAGATAAATGCGATCTTAACAAAAAAAATTAGAAAGATTATCACTCTATCTCTTTCAACACATCTAATTTGATTTCATCGTCTATGTCACGATAACGGGCAAATGCCTTGCTGCCCTCTACATGACCGCTCATAGACCCGATAATATTCGGGTCTTTTACTTTTTTATAAATATTCCCGATAAATGTACGACGTGCGAGGTGCGAGCTGGCAATCTCATATATAGGCTTTTGCTCCTCTTTCTGCGTTACCGGATTTATGACGGTGACTTTTCTGTCGATACCCGCCATTCTTAAAATCTTCTTGATGGAATCATTGTATTTTTGCTCAGAGATAAAGGGAAAAAGGGTACGTCCTCCATATTCCTTGTACTTTTCCAATATTTCAATCGCTTTTTTCGTCAAAGGTACACGAGCATATTCCTGATTATCCCCTTTCGTTTTTGTCGGAACATATTCAATAGCCCCGTCATTGATGTTTTCACGAGTTAACCTGTATAAATCGCTTACTCTACAACCAATCATACATTGAAAGACAAATATATCACGCTGTATAGCAAGAAAAGGATTGTTCGGCATGGGCAAATTGTACACCCTGTCCCGTTCTTCTAAGGTAAGGAAATAAGGCCTCCCATATATTTGCTCTTTTATGGAATAATTTGCAAAAGGGTTGGTCGTTGTCTCCCCCATTCTCACAGCCCAAATATAGAACACCCTTAACTTCGTCATCATGTTAGCAATAGTATTTCTACCTCTCGGCGATAACTTCTTGACACCCTCATATAACGACGGGTATAATTCAGCTAATCTATACTCGTTTTTTAGATAATCTTCGAAATTAGACAAATCAAATGCTGATATTTCGAGGCTCCACCTGAATTTTCCTCCATTAAAAATTTCGTAATTTTCATACCGGATCATTATCCGCTTTAAAACATCATAATGTTCCTCTCGCTTCTCATCGTATTGTTTATAGGTTAGGAATTTTTCAAATATATCGAAGAAATCATCATTAACAGGTGTTTCACCATTCACTCTACGCTGCATGGCATCACGCAACCATTCGCTCGTTGGCTGGTAGTCGTCTCCTCTTTCCTCCCATGTCCGAAGTATAAGAGACTTTAATTCACTCACTTTTTCGTTGAAAATTCGTCTCTCTTTATCCGGGTACAATGCCCTCGATTTTATTTCTTCTCTCTTGTTGTCGAAAAGATCTACGTTTATCTGTAAATCGCTTACATAATATAATAATTTTGCCCCCGGAGTAGATAGTCGGAAACGTACATTTACTATGTTATTTTTTTTGCTGGAACGAACGTATGCTTTAACGGTTGCCATAATTCCATTGCATTTTGTTTTGTGCAAAGTAAGTAATTATTTGCACAAATGAAGCACAAATTAAACTCAAAATATGTGTTAAATCACATTATTAAATATACAACGAACCTAAATATAACCTCCAAAATCCCGTATTTATCGGGATATAAAGCAAAATGAATGTTAAAACGCCTTTTACGTTCAACTCCCTCTCTTTCCGCAAATGAAAAGCGTAACATTTTGTATAATACAGTGTTACGC
>ENA-OURZ01000288-OURZ01000288.1-human-gut-metagenome-genome-assembly--contig:-NODE-288-length-68812-cov-4.456928_pt1 | contig 68812 bp, 50 predicted proteins | sample MGYA00242073_ERZ509195 | MGnify/ENA primary metagenome ERZ509195 (study PRJEB26280, sample SAMEA2338837) | human gut metagenome | biome: human gut; feature: human-associated habitat; material: faeces... | reverse complement strand
GTCTAACTCATCACTAAAGTAACGAGAATGCGACGCACAGTTTTCAAAAAATGCCCCCACACCATGACTGCTGACAACCAGGTAATATACCGATGCATTCCACCGGCTCTGCATTGCTTCCTGACTGATGTTTAACACGGTAACCAGCATCGCACCTGCGATGGCAAAATAAAATTTTCCTGATAAAAACATTCTTTTAAAATCCATTTTTATCATTCGAAAAAAATTCATGAAAGATCACCTTCTTGTCCTTCCGCAACAATCTCTTATCCTCTTCGTCTTTTAAAAAGATGTGACCCGCTTAGCCCGGAGTCACATCTTCCGCAAAACAATTTATTCTTTGAGTAACTCGTAAATCTCAGACAAACTCACCCTGCAATTTCCCGTCCATCCAGTGCATTGATGTAAACATACTGTTCGATCTCATCTTCTATAAATCGAAACTGCCACGCAGGAATCATATCACACATCCAATGCCCTGTTTCATTTCTTCCCGTTGTCATCGGGTAATAAATCAGTTTCATCTGATTCAGCGTAATCGGCTCTGCAATTGCCAAATCATACTTATTTCTCAGCGTTTCCAAAATAATATCTTTTTCCGCAAGAGATACCGGTTCCTTTTCCCGAATAGCATAGTGATTAACTGCTTGAAGATATTGAATTCCGCCCTCCGTTATAACAGCCTGTATTTTAGATGACGGAATATAAAGATCATCCTGCCGGTTAATTTCATTGCATAATACAGGAACCCCATTCAGATAACCCTGAAAAAACAACAGGAAACAATCATCTGCTTTTGACCACTCATATTTCTGAATCTTCTGAGGCTTTAGCAATTCTCCATTCTCGATTGCCTGTTCCATTAATTCCTGCTGTTTTTCCATCTGTTCATACGAAAAACTGTATTTACTGGTCAATTCAACTTTTTCCCAGTCTCCAATCCATCTAACAAACTCTTTTCCTTCCTCTATCAGCTTTTCTTCGTCTTCCAATGAAATTTTCTGCTCATTGTCTCTGACCAAAATCCCTTCACCATAGGCTGATGTAATATATTCAACAGGTAAATTATAATAAACTTTTTTTCCTTCTTCCGTTTCCACTCCTAATATATTGCTGACAGACACCGTTCCATTTTGATTTTTTAATTGTTCGCCAAGTATTCCCTCATACGAATAACAAACGTCCGGCTCTCCTGTGTCTCCTTTTCTTGTTTCCAATCCACTTTCCGGAATTTTCCCAAGTATTTTATTGAACACACTTTCTCCTTGAAATCCATCCACTTCTATCACACATTTTTCAAACTCATTCCATTTTTTGTCAGGCATGTCAACAATCGCATCAATTTTGGCCTGACTGCCAAGCTGAAAACGGATGTGCTCACCATTGCTTAATTCCTGATCATTTTCAGGTGTCACATTTGTTTCCGTTTCATCATTGCTGATAGAACTATTCCGTTCTTCTCCATTTTCCTGTTTTTCTACCTGCTGCAAATTTTCTGACTCATTTCCCATATTCTGACAACCTGTAAAGAACAGTAATATTACCATAATTCCCAATACTTTCTTTCCCATATATCCCCTCTTTTCAAAATTTCGTTCTTTCTCTTCTGTTACTCGAAGCATAGCGAAATTTTTCTCCATCGTCAACGGATCTGGGATATCATGCTCTATCTGGGATAATCAGTACAGATAGCAAAAAATAAAACTTTGTTCTTTGAAATCCGCATTCTTTTTGCTTCCTTCATACAAATAAAGTCTTTTTTATTACGTTTTATCTTATTTTATCGGAAATACTGCCTCTGCGCAAAACAAATCTCCTGTCTCATAATACTTTAACGCGCCACCTACCTTTTGCATCGTCCGTTTTACACTTTTGTGCCCAATCCCGTGGCTGCTTGTATCTTTCTTCGTCGTATTCAAACTTGAATTTTCATTTAAAACAGATTTTTCTATTTTGTTTTGAATCTCCAACCGAAGATATCCCATTTTTTCCTCTACAAAAATTATAATTTCTTTCTTCTCTGTAACTTTCCGCTCTGCTTCAATCGCATTATCCATGAGATTTCCAAACACAGAGCAAAATTCCAAATCATCAATTCCTTCCATTTTGCTCAGAATCGTACACTTCACATCTACTTTTTCACTTCTCGCAAGAGTAATTTTTGTATTAATCATAGAATCCACATAACTGTTTCCTGTCTGAATTAGTGTCTGCACATCTTCAATTTTCTGATTAATTTTTTCCCATACCTTTACCATTTCCGACTGCGGCATGGTCTCCATTGCCTCTTGCAGAGGTAAAAGATAATTTTTCAAATCATGTTTAAATTCTCGTAATTCTTCATTACTTCTCTTAATAATTTCCATACTTTCCTTTGAATATTTCTCTTTTTCTTTCATCAGTTCATATTCTAGCTTTGTTTGATTATCCTTGCTCATTTGCTGTACTATAAAGTACATAATCAGGCACATCAGCCAGATACAGCATACGCACAGCAAAATCCATTTCTGTTCCTGCATCTGCACACTTGGCAGATCTCTTACTACCAAAATAATAGTATTTCCCGCAATAATTGAGAAAACAAGGTTGCATCCCATGACAATCCATTGCCAGCTTATCAGATTCTCTCGTTCAAACAAAAGACTATTTAGTAATTTACCAACAAAAAAATAAGAAATTTTTGATAATAGCATGATCGCAATTCTTACTGTATCCTGATCTTGAATAAACGATGCAACACTTTCTTGAAGGATAAAACTGCCGCCGAAAAGGATCGCTGTGTTTACCATCATCAATACTGCTCTCGCAACTACCGCTGCAGTAACCTTTCTCAGAACACTTCCCTGTGTACCCACCATCAAATAGACAAAAAGCCAAATCAATGTGATCCACATTTCCCACCTGTCATATAACGCAGGATACTTTTCCAACGCAGGAAAGATTAGCCCAAATAGCACTGCAATTCCCCACAAAATTTTACCTTTTTTCCCTTTGGGTTTCTGCTGCATAAAATCCATGCAGAATTCCAACAAAAGTATGTTTTCCCAAACAGAAATTGCAAGTTCAAAAACCTTCCAAAATGTTGCACTCATTCCATCACCACTCCCATAATTTTCATTCGAACCTGATTCAGATAATTTCTGCTGACAGGAATGCTTTTCCCGTTCAATAGCAGAAGTTCTTTTTCGCGCAACCGATATACATAGTTCATGTTAACCAAATATCCTTTATGTGTCCTTACAAATTTATGCGCTTCTAGTTTTTTCTCCGCTTCTGACATTTTCATTCTTACACGAATCGCCTCATCCCTCGTATCTTTTTCCCGATAGAAAAGCAGATAGTTCTTCTCGCTCTCCACAAACCAGATATCACGCAATGCAAGTTTTACACTCTGACGCCCTGTCTGCAGTTCTATTTGGGGAACTTTCTTTCCTGCCTTTTTCTGCAGTTCCAGCAACTGCGGCTCCAGTTCCTCATCCAGATGTGCCTTGCGGATAAAAAAGAATGGATGATACACCAATGACTGAAACACCAGATCATCCTTATTCGATACAAACACAATACAACATTCTCTGTTCCACTTTTTCAGATACGATGCAACCTCAAATCCATTCACTTCCGGCATATCGATATCAATAAAAAAAACAGAAATCTCATCAAGATTTTTGATTCCTTCCAGCATCTCCTTCGCAGATACGTAGCACTCCATTTTCACTGCAATCTTATGTTTCTGACATAAACCTCGAATTCTGATTTCCAGTTTATTTAAAAACACTTTATCATCATCACATAAAATTAAATTCATTATTTTCCCCCGTGCTTCTTATCGAAGATTCTACTTCTCAATAGCATACCAAATTTTTTCTTTTCTCTCAAGTAACCTGGGATAACATGAATGATCTGGGACAAACATCAGATCATTCTGCTCTGAGAGCTTTTTTGCCTGACGGGAAAATGTAACGAGATTTTCCCTCGAAAAAAAACAACACCTGAACCGTTTTGCCAACTCAGGTGTTGTTACAATAAATTTATATCGCCCGCAAAGGCTGTTACGCAACTATATCCTCAAACTGCGAATTGTAAAGGTTTGCATAGAACCCATTCTTCGCAAGCAGTTCTTCATGGTTGCCCTGCTCGATGATATCTCCGTCCTTCATGACAAGAATCAGATCCGCATCACGAATCGTGGACAGCCGATGGGCAATGACAAAGCTTGTTCTACCCTTCATCAGGTTATCCATTGCTTTCTGGATCTCGATCTCTGTTCTGGTATCAACGGATGAGGTCGCCTCATCGAGAATCAGGATCTTATTGTCTGCAAGAATTGCTCTTGCGATCGTCAGAAGCTGTTTCTGTCCCTGGGATACATTGCTTGCATCCTCATTCAGCTCCATCTGGTAGCCGCCCGGCAGGGTCTGAATGAAATGGTGTGCCCGCGCAGCCTTCGCCGCTGCAATAACCTCCTCATCCGTGGCATCGAGCCGGCCGTAGCGGATATTTTCCATGATACTGCCCTTGAACAGCCACGTATCCTGCAGCACCATACCAAAGGCATCGCGAAGCTCTCTGCGGTTGAAATCCCTGATATTGTGGTCATCCAGAAGAATGGCTCCGCTGTTTACATCATAATAACGCATCAGCAGCTTAACCATTGTCGTTTTTCCTGCTCCAGTCGGGCCGACAATGGCAATTTTCTGACCCGGTTTTACCTTCGCACAGAAATCATGGATGATGATCTGATCCGGATTGTATCCGAACTGTACATGGTCAAAGGTTACTGCTCCTGTTACCGTCTCAATGTCCGCCGGATTTTCCGTGGTCTGATCCTCTTCCTCTTCGTTCAGGAATTCAAAGACACGCTCGGATGCCGCCGACATCGACTGTACCATGTTGATAACCTGCGCAATCTGCTGGATCGGCTGGGTAAAGTTTTTCACATACTGGATAAATGCCTGGATATCACCGATCGTGATCACGTTTTTGATCGCCAGAAGTCCGCCGGTCAATGCCACGCAGGCGTAGCCTAAATTTCCGACAAACATCATAATCGGCTGCATCATACCGGATAAAAACTGGGATTTCCATGCGGAATCGTAAAGAATATTGTTGGTTTTTTCAAACTCTTCGATCGTATCCTTCTCGCGGTTGAATGCCTTGATGACGAGATGGCCGCCGTAAACCTCCTCAACCTGACCGTTGATGTGGCCTAAGTATTCCTGCTGGGCACGGAAGAATTTCTGTGATTTCTTTGTCACGAGTCCGATGAGTCCCATTGAAATCGGCAGGATCACAAGCGCGATCAGCGTCATCAATGGGGAGATACTCAGCATCATGATCAGAACACCGATGAGCGTTGCCACCGAGGTGATGATCGTCGTGATACTCTGGTTCAGTCCCTGGCCAAGCGTATCGACATCGTTTGTGATGCGTGAGAGCACTTCACCGTACGTGCGGCTCTCAAAATATTTCATCGGCATACGGTTGATCTTCTCCGAAATCTCTTTTCGAAGCTGATAGCACACCTTCTGCGTCACGCCCGTCATGATCCATCCCTGGATGAAGCTGAACAGGGCGCTCATCAGATACAGGCCAAGTACAAACAGCAGAATCGTTCCGATTCTTGCAAAATCAATGCTTCCTGTGCCCCGGATCTTTTCCATCAGTCCCTCGGACAGTGCGGTCGTAGCTTTTCCGAGAATCTTTGGTCCGGCAACGTTGAACACCGTCGAGCATGCGGCACAGATCATAACGATAAAAATCGCAATTTTATATTTTCCGATGTACTGGGCGAGCTGTTTGATCGATTTTTTCAGATCTTTCGGCTTCTCGCCCGGCTGCATGCCGCGGCCCATCCGTCCCATCGGTCCTCTTTTGCGCGGCTGCTGGTTCATTTCATTACTCATGGTCAGCCACCTCACTTTCCTTCAGTCCAAGCTCTTTCTCTGACAGCTGGGATTTCGCAATCTCCTGGTAAACCTCGCAGCTTCTCAGCAGTTCCTCATGCGTACCTTTTCCGACTACTTTTCCGTCATCGAGCACCAGAATCTGCTCCGCATGGAGAATCGTGCTGATCCGCTGTGCCACGATGATCACGGTGCTGTCTTTGACATTCTCCGCCAGTGCTTTTCGAAGCGCCGCATCCGTTTTCAGGTCAAGTGCAGAAAAACTGTCGTCGAAAATAAAGATTTTCGGGTCTTTTGCAATCGCACGCGCAATCGCCAGACGCTGTTTCTGTCCGCCGGATACGTTCGTTCCGCCCTGTGCAATCGCGGTTTCGTATTTGTCATCTTTTGCCTCGATAAACTCGGTTGCCTGCGCAATTGCGGCTGCCTTTTCGATCTCCGCATCCGTCGCATCGTCTTTTCCGAAGCGCAGGTTGGATGCGATCGTTCCCGAGAACAGCACACCTTTCTGCGGCACGAAACCGATCTCATCGCGCAGATCCTTCATCGTAATGTTTCGAATATCTTTTCCGTCGAGCGTAATCTTTCCGCCCGTCACATCATAGAGACGTGGGATCAGGTTGACCAGCGTCGATTTACCGCAGCCGGTGCTTCCGATGATTGCTGTCGTCTTGCCAGGCTCGGCAACGAAGTCGATGTCATGCAGCACATCCTCCTCGGCGCCCGGATAACGGAAGTTGACGTGATCGAAGCGGACAACTCCGTTGTGAACCTCCAGCTGCTCCGGATTTTTGACATCCTGAATGGAGGATTCTGTCTGAATAACTTCATCGATACGGCCGGCGGCAACAGCGGCACGCGGCAGCATGATTGACATCATTGTCAGCATCAGGAAAGACATGACGATCATCATGGCGTAGGTAATAAATGCAGTCATTGCACCGACCTGCATCGTGCCGGCATCGATTTTATGTGCACCGACCCATACGATTCCGACGGTCAGCACGTTCATAATCATCATCATACCAGGCATCATAAAGGTCATGACGCGGTTGGTGAACAGGGTTGTTTTGGTCAGTTCCTTATTCGCACCGTCGAAGCGCTCTTCCTCTTTGTCCTCTCTTCCGAACGCACGGATGACAGAGAGTCCGGTCAGGATTTCACGCGATACGAGGTTGATGTTGTCGACCAGTTTCTGCATCAGCTTGAATTTCGGCATCGCAAGGGAGACAAGCAGCATCACGTAGCCGAGAATGACGATGATCGCAAGAACAATGATCCATTCCATACCGGCTCCCGTTTTCATGACTTTCAGCACACCGCCGATGCCAAGGATCGGTGCGTAGGCAACCATTCGCAGTACCATGACGGAGACCATCTGGATCTGCTGGATATCGTTCGTGCTTCGGGTAATCAGCGATGCGGTGGAGAACTGATCCATCTCCACATTGGAGAATCCGACAACCCGTTTGAATACTTTTTCGCGCAGATCGCGGCCGATTCCGGCGCCGACGCGGGAGGCAAACAGTCCGACGAGAACAGTTACCACACCCATCAGGAGTGCCATGCCGACCATCTTGAGGCCTGCGGTCAGAAGATACGTTTTCTGAATCTGGTCTAGATCGAGGCCCGCCGCTTTGTCTGCGGAAACTGCATACGCAATGCCCATCGATTTTACCAGGGAGCTTCCCATCGTATCAAGCGTTTTTTCCATGCTGTCGCGCATCGAGAGCACGGTGTCTTTATCCATCTGTCCGCTCTCGAGCATCGCTGCAAAGATTGGACGGACATCCACACAGGTGACTTTGACTTTGTTTCCATCGTCATCCTCTTTTTCCTGCTGGAAGCTCTTCAGCTCCACATGCATCATCTCGCCGATCTGCTCAATCGTCATGTTTTCAAACACCGACGCATCCTGACCGGTCTGCTGTGCCATGAGTTGTTTAAAGGTATCCTCCTCCATCGCACCCATCTGGTAATTCATCAGCAGTGCAACGGTCAGTGTATCGTCTGTTTCATCAAGTTCTTTTTCAGAAGCTTTGTTCCGTTCATAATAGCCGTCTTTTTTCGTATAGAGGATTTCCCATAAATCCACCTCATCATCCGTCATGATAAACTCGGCCGTCTGAAATTCTTCCTCTGTGATTCGTTTCGGCGTAACGTGCTCGACGCCGCTGTTCTGAATGCCCACATCGATGATGTCGGATGTATACGACGGGAGCGACAGGTCGCACCACGCCTGGACAAACAGAAGCACAAGAATCACGAGAATCGATTTCCAGTACGGGATCATGTTCTTGAAAATCTTACTCATTTTTTCCCCTTTCTGTCTTTTTTTGTGTACCAGCTTGCCGGCACACTAGAGCGTGTCTGAAAAACCATTTCCGCAATCTGCAAGCCCCACTTTGCGGGAGATTTTACCCTCATTCGGTTGCCGTAGCCCGCTACGCCGCCCTCATTCGGATAAAATCTCCCACAAACTGGGACTCGCAGCTCACGAAAAGCCTTTTTCAGACACGCTCTAATTCTGTCGTTTTCGGGTGTCAATTTCTTTTTCTGCGATCTCATAGATACGATCCAGATAAGCAACCAGCTGATCTATATCCTCTTCCTTTAACTGTGACATCACAGAGCAGCCAAAGTCCTGCATTCTGTCCCGTACCTCTTCCCCCTTTTTCCAGCCCTTCTCTGTCAGACTGATATACGTATTTCTGCGGTCTTTTTTGTCAACGCTCCGCTCTACATATCCTTTTTCCTCCAGCCCGCGCAGTGTGCGCGACACAGCCGGCGGAAGTGTTTTGGTCTTCGCCGCCAGCTCTGAGCTTGTAATTTTTCCGTTTTCTCCCATTTGCAAAATCGCACCCATAACGGAAAATTCGGAACTGCTGAGTCCCGGAATCAAGTCTGATACGTTCAGTTTTTTAAACTGGTGCACCGCACGAAACAGTTTTTCAAATGCATCTTTCATGTTTTCCCCCTCCTTTTGCCGCAAATGCTTAACAGTGTTATTTATTTACGCGTGTTAAATAATAACACCGGCAAATTTCTATGTCAAGAAATCTGCCGGTGTTTATGTTTTTTTTAGAATTTACGCTACCGCATTTTCGTTAATCTGATTGATTACTTTCCGAATGCCCATCCAGACTGCCAGATCTGTAAAGACTTCCGCAACACTTCCCCGATCTGTAAACGGAGCTTCCTGAAGCACGGAAAGGTCTTTCATCATTCCATTATGAACAATATATTCGATAATCTGATTCACAAAATAAATCTGTCTGCTGTCAAAATCGGCATTCGTCAGATACTCTGAAAACGCTTCTTTGGCTGCATTCATATCGAGTCCGACAATTTCCCGGACAAATTCTCCCAAAGGTTTCGTTCCAAATTCCTGCTCATAATCCTGCTTCGTACCAATCTCATTCCAGAGAATTTTTTCCAGGCTGGCAACATCCATTTCTGTCAGCGGCTGATTTGTTCTCAGTTTCGCAATTGCAATCGTGTCCTGATGCTGCCGGATATAATACTCCGCTTTTGCTTTATAATTTTTCAGCTCATCATTTTCCAGTTCAGACTCGCGCCAGTCGATGGATAATAAGTCATCATCAAAATTGGTATTATAAAGCAATTTCGTTTTTAGAATATATTTCATTAAATCCCGTAATCTTTCCCGGATTTCTTCGAATTCATTGATTCCCGCATTCGCAATATAATCTGTATGCAGAATTTGCCCAATCAGATCTGACTGTGCCTGAATTTCCGGAACATTCGCAACGTTTGCAATACCAGCTACTCTTTTCATAAGATCACTGCGGGCCCGTGTATATTTTTTTCCAATCAAATATGCCAGTTCAATTCCATACATCAATGCATCAAAACGAACTGCACTTGCCTCATCTTTATCCGGAAGAATTAACGGTGCCACTTCTTCACGCACAAGCAACGTATCTTCATAGGTAAGAGCATTATAGTTTTTTTCATCCGAGTACAAATCTACATATTTCAGATGCTGCCTTACCGCAAAATTATCTCTCGGCAGCTCCCGCACCTTTTCTGTCATCTGTTTTACCAGCGCATCACGGTACGCAATCAGTCTGTCCACCTGATAGGAAATATCCTGCAGTTTGTAGGCAATATCAAATTTCAAATTAAATACTGCTCCCTGCAAAGCAATCATATTTGCAGTTGCTTTCCCTTTATTCATTCGGAAAAACTCAAAGTTTCCACAAAAGTCAAAAATATAAAACTTCTGCTTATCCTCGCCATCCAGCAAGCCCGGGCAGAGTCGTGTTCCACGTCCAATCATCTGCCAGAATTTCGCCTTACTCATCACCTTTTTGAAAAACACCAGGTTCAGCACCTCCGGCACATCAATACCGGTATCCAGCATATCCACAGAGATTGCAATTTGAGGCATTTTTTTCGCATCTGAAAATTCATCAATTGCGCTTTGTGCATACTCAATTTTATTATCAATCACTTTTGCATAGTCATCTGGATACTGTGGATATTCCTTTCGAAAAACTCTGAGTATTTCTTCGGCATGCTTGTGCTTTTTCGCGAAAATAATTGTCTTTCCAAGCTTCTGCCCATAATCAATCTTGATGCCATTCGTCATCAGAATATGTAATACCTGTTTTATGGTATCTTCATTAAAAATCCAGGTATTTAACGCGGATGAACTGATTGACTCCGGCAGATTTCCGTTCTCGTCTTCAAATGTTGCCTCATACGTTTCTTTGTCTTCCTCCGACAATTCATCATACACAATTCCCTGTTCGATGAATTTCAATCGCGATTCCACCGAAACATAATCTACAAGATAACCGTCTTTTACCGCCTGCGCCAGATCATATCCATACGTCGGAACGCCGTTTTCCAGTTCAAAGACTTCATACGTATTTTTATCAATTTCATCTTTTGGCGTTGCAGTGAGTCCTACCAGCGGCGCATCGAAATAATTAAAAATATCCCGATACTTATTGTAAATTGATCTATGCGCCTCATCACAGATCACCAGATCAAAATGGCCGCAGGTAAACAGTTTTCCCTCGCTGTCATGAACCGTATCAATACAATTGATCATTGTCTGGTACGTAGAGAAAACACAGTGCGCATTGTAGTTATCCTTTTCTTCAACCAAATTGGTACAGGACAGATTCGGCAGCAGGTTCACAAAACTTCGTTTTGCCTGCGTAACAAGTGAATTCCGGTCTGCCAGGAAAAGAACATTTTTTACCCAGCCTGCCTTTAATAATACATCGCACAGTGCAATCACCGTTCGCGTCTTGCCAGAACCGGTCGCCATGACGAGCAGTGCTTTCCTGCGGTTCTTTTCATCAAAGCTGCGACACACTGCTTTGATCGCAGCTTCCTGGTAATAGCGTCCTGCAATATTTTTGTCCACGGTAATATGCTTCAGACTTGTGCGCATGGATCGCAGATTAAACCACTTTTCCAGATCTCTCTTCGAATAAATCACAGAACATTTTCGCTCCGGATACTGGCCGTCAATGATGCGCGTGTCAAATCCATTTGTAAGAAAGACAACGGGACGTCTTTTGTATATTTTTTCCAGCAGATCCGCATACAGTTTTGCCTGCTGTCTTCCCTTGGAAACGTCTACGCAGGTACGCTTTGCTTCAATTACCGCGAGCGGTCGGTGCATATCATCATAAAGGACATAATCAGCAAAACCAACCTCCGATTTATTCGGCATTCCCGGAATTTCCACCTCATTGAGCCAGTCTCTGCCTTCTACCCATCCTGCTTCTGTCAGCATGGAATCGATATAAAGTTTACGCGTCTGATACTCGGACAGTTCCAGCGGTCTGGGAACATAGGTCTGCTGCTGTTCCTGACGGCGTGCGGACAATTCTTCCCGCAGAGAAGCATTTTCTGCACTTAGTTTTTTCAGATCAAGCTCCTGCTGTGCCGCTTTCTCCTGTTCTTTCTCCAAAGCCTCTTTTGCTACCTTCGCATCTTCTTTCGACTTTTTCGCTTTCTCTATCCGCGCTGTGATCAATGTTTTATCGAAGGTTCTCCGCTGATACTGGTCGGAATAGCAGTATGCAATATAATCGAGATAAATAAAAAGATTTTCCAGGCAAAGCATCGCTTCATCCCGTCCCAGTTTTCTGCTGCTGTGTGCCGCATTATTTCCGCTCCGCCGAATATAATCCATCCGCTTCCACAAGTCTGGCCCGATTGTCTGGCGATAATCCTCACTGTTCATCAGACTCTGCAGGTTGTCCTGGTACGGCATCTCGAGCGCATTATCCACAGAATACATCCATTTCACCGCAAACTCCATCGCCCGTCGGCTGTTTAAAATACTGGCCTCCGGGTCGAGTAAAATAATCTTTTCTGCGGACACGGCAACGTCGGCAAAGGCGGAAAATTTAGGTTCTTTTTTCAAATAATCAAAATTCGTAACCATGCGCACCTCCCCTTAATTTTTGTCAAAGCGGATATTCGCAATCTGCTTCGCTATTTGCTTGATTCGGTTAAAATAGTTTCCCATCTTTCTGTTATTTGTATTTTAGCACACTATTTCTTTATATGTGAGCACTTATCTCAGCTTCTTCAATTTTGATTTGTTGACTTGTTCACAAAACGTATCAAACTCAATCTGAAGATCCATAGGTGGCACAAAAGCCTCCAAACTATTAATCATATTTGTATATAGTCCAGCCTGTGCAGCCGCATGTGAACAATGATCAATATCATTCTGAATTGCTTCGCTTCTTAATAAATTTATCAAGAAATTACTTGTAACCATTTCTTTATTAGGTTTAATCAATGCCACACTACGCGCCATGCTAAACTCACCCATTATTTCTGAAACTAATGTACATTTTCCTATTGTAGCCCCTACGCATACCAGAAGCAAATCATCCTTTTCCGGATTACATCTTTTATATATTTTTTCATGGATTTCTCGTGGAACAAAAGATGTTTCAGATAAATCAATTTCACCTTCTTTTGTAATATTACGAGCCATGAAATAGAGATATCCTTCGCCTTCATCTACTCTTGGGACTGTGCCATGTTCTCCATCTGTAATCTTTGTACTAACGTCCTTGAATGTGCATTTTTCCCATCCATACTCATTAGTCTTTATATCTCCAAACATCTCGACAAATCGGGCTTTGATCAAATCATCCAATTGCTGCAGTTCTTGTTGCCGAAATTCTACAATACTTTCTATCTTTGAAAGAATATATGCAATGTCTGCTTGTTTTTCAACAGTTGGAAATGGAATTACTGTATTATCAAAATCTTTTTTGACAATATGTTTCATTGTAGCACCATGGGTTTTTAATTCCATTTCTTTCAGCTTGTATTTAACCGCAAACACGAAATACTGTTTATTCACTTCACACTTATCAAATACAACTTTGAAAATATGTTGATTTAAAAGACCTTTTCCTCGATTCCAAATATATACACCCAAGCTAGCTGACCACGAAATTAAAACATCTCCATCATTAATTTCAATTTTTTCAGGATACTTTCCATCATAAAAGCCTAAATCATAAGCATTACCTGTAAGATCTTGTATTCTAATGATCGGAAGACCTGTGCTGCCTCGATCTTCTGGTTTGAATGCATATCCATTTATGTAGGTAGCGATATCGCCTAATCGTTTTTGTTCCATCTACCTCATCCCTGCAAATCCGAATTTGCTCAGGACAAATATTTCTGATGAGCTGTTTTCACATTGTTTTGATTGACCATTGCATACTTCATAGTTGTATCTATCTGAGAATGACCGAGGATTTTTTGTACTTGTTCGATTGGCATTCCTTTGTCGATTGCTCTTGTAGCCATTGATCGGCGGAATTTATGTGGATGAATCCTTTCCAGGTTTAATTTTCGTCCGAGTTTTCGAAGTCTTATCTCCACTCCACTGATTTTTAGTCGATCATATGGTGCATCTAAGGTCACAAATAGAGCTGAATTGTTGTCTGTTCTATTATCTATGTATTCTTTTAAGTGAACTTTAGCTTTGGCATCAAAATAAACTCTACGTTCTTTGTCACCCTTTCCATAAACGATGCATTCACGCCCCTCAAAATCAATATCATCAATATTAAGATTTACCAATTCGCCTACGCGTATGCCCGTGGAATATAATAGATCAATAATTGCTAAATCTCTTTTTTCTTTGCAGTTGTCTCTGAGTTTTTCGATTCCTTCATCTGAAATAATGTTTTTAACAACGGTCTTTGTCCGGATTTTATGGATTCTCCTCATAGGGCTCTTTAAAATATAGTCTTCCTCTTCTAGCCAGGAAAAGAAGCTGGAAATGTTACGGCGAACATTATCTATCGTTACATTCGAACAGTGATTCCATTGTTGATATGCCGATAGGTATTCACGTATCTCTTCCGTTGTCACTTTACGGACGTTTGTTTCAATTTTAGACAGCAAATGCTGAACGGTTGTCTGATAATAACTTATTGTACGTTCCGAACATCCTTCTATTCGCTTAGCTGCGAGAAACATATTTAGAAATTCATCATTCGAGATGTCCGTTTTCACTGCTTCATTTTCTGCAAATGTTTTCAGAATCACCTCTTGTAACTTTTTCATCTGTGGAATAGACAAATATTCCGACATTTCATTTAATACTGTTACGATTTTCTCATCCATGCTGGTACTCCTCTCTTAAGTACCAGCATCCTACAACCATTCGTAATCTTATCCAAAATATTCTTGCATCAAAGAATCAAATAATAACTGTGTTTCATCTAATGCTTTTTGTACTGCAACTTTTGATTTGTCGACTTGTTCCAATACTCCCTCAAGTTTCTTCTGCTCAGAAATCGGTGGACAGATAACCTCTATATTCTTCAAACGTTCCTTAGATATGTTTGACATAGATTTCGCTGATCCACCAGAGATACCTTGGATAACCGGCCTAAACTCTCTATTATTGATTAATTGCCACAGGAATATGGGCGTCATTCGCTCGTTTGTGACTAAGCGAAATATCAAATCTGGCATCATAAGTTTTTCTGGTGTTTCGAAAACATAGGCTGCCATTCCAACAAGATCAGGTGTATTCTTTCTTGTAAAAAGCAAATCTCCTCTATGCACTTCGACAGATTCCACAAACTGCGTCTCTTCCAAGAGAGCTTTATTTTCATATGGTCTGTAATCCCCATATGTTGCAGCGCTTAACTTAAGAATTGCCGGAAATGCGCCTTCTCGTGCATTACTATCACATGTAAAGCTTTTTCCATTATCAATTCTTTCCAGACATTTCGACAATTTTACAACATCCCATCCTTTCGGATTCTTTATTGGATCTCCAAACAATTCGACAAATCGGGCTTTCATCAGCTCATTTAAATTCATAAGCTCTTGTTTTCGTTGTTCTATAATAATCCTCGTTTTATCAATTATCCTTGAAACTTCATACTGTTTTTCAATTGATATCTCTGGTATTTTCAAATTTGCAAGTGTATCAATTTTTATACCCTTAATTGTTGCGCCACGTGCTTGGGAATTTAGATATTGACTTTTTCCAATCAAACACTTGCAAAGATACTCTTTACACCATCTAGTTTCATCTATTCCAATCAGAGAAACAATATCTTGACTGGTAGACATATCAACTAAATTAATGGCTACTTTCCCCACTCCAACACGTGTTCCTATCATTATGGAATTTGCCGGAACAATTTTGGCTGCACTTTGTTTAATAGCTTCTTCTGTAATCCAATTTACTGCGTCACTTCCATCGATTCCCAAACCCTTTAAAGCTACTGTTGTGATCCACGGAATATCTCCATCGAAAAATTTTTGATTATTTTTGGATGGTGTTCCTCCAGATTGAAAATCACATATTTCTCCTAGCCTAACATACATACATTTATCCCACAAATCCGAATTTGATAATTCGAATAGTCCTTTCTTTACTCATTTCGCCTCTAGTGCTATTAAATAATTGACAAAAGCAGAACAAACCACCAGCATATACTTCGCTTCTTCGAACGTAGAATTCTTTCCTCCTACATTTTTTGCATGTCGAATTCCACTTGCATCACTGGTATATCCATATAATGAGCTGTATGCCGCTTTTAATGCCGGATGTATTTTAATTCCTTTATCTTCTAATTTTTTCAACATGCTTCCAAGCGTGGCCTCTTTTCCTCCCGTTGAAGTTAATATTTCACAAATAGCCTCGACTGCGCTTATACTTTCTTTTATTGAATTTTCATAATCCGGATTTTCTCTATCTGCTAACAAAGTATTTGCCTTAGCAATATGTTCTCGCACCGGCTGATACTTATTTTCTAGCGCTTCTCGTATGGCTGATACCTCATGTTTATCACTAATAGGCACTATTTTTTCGTCTATAAATCTATAACCTATGTATTCTCTTTCAAAAATCGAGTTTACATAATCAAATAAAGAGTTATCTGTATATCCAACATACTTATTATAATAGCTAGGATTGCTGCCTTTCAAATAAACATCCCAATATTGAACAATAGCTTCTGTTAATGTTAGCACATCATCATATTCATCATTTAACATCGTATTGTTAATCAATTTAAAAATTTCAGTATCCTTATATATTTTCTGTGAATTAACCGGTTCTGCGTATATTTCACCAAGCACAAATTTGAAAAAATTTTGTGTATTTCTTCCGCTATAACCGTACTTTAACTCCCCGCTATATATGTCCCCATATAATTCACTGATCAAGTTTTGCAATTGTATTCTTGTCCTTTGATCAAATTTTTTCAATTGAATCTCTACGCTTTCTGGTTTAATTCCATTTCTATCAGAAAATCCCCCACGTTTACTCACTCTAGACAATTTGGTCCCCTCCTATTCCAATAATTTCTCCAGCTCATCCATCTCTTTCCCTATCTCCTGCTCCAATTGACGGATGTCTGCCCTGATCGGCTCCGCCGTGTTCGGTCTTGGTAAAGATCAGGATCGCCGTAGATACTCCTGATTTCAAAACAGATTTTAATTTCTTTTCATCACTTGACAACAAATGTATTTTTACGTAGTATAAATATTAAGAAATGGGTTTTCACCGTACAGTCTTATGACTCAAGCGGGCTGCTCGTTTCTTTTTTTATTTCTAAAAAATGTTTTACGTTTCTCGTCATCAGCATCCTTCTTTCCATTTATAAATTCAACAATTTCTCCAGCTCATCCATCCCTTTCCCAATCTCCCGTTCCAACTCGCGAATATTTGCCATAATTTCCGATGTCGGCGGATATTCCACCGGGATATATTCTACTTCTTTGTATTTGTTAATGCTGAGATCATACCCATTCTCTACAATCTCTTTTTTCGGAACCAGGAAAGATTTGTCCGTGCGTTTTCTGTCCGCTTCCTGATCGAGATGTTTGAATCGCTCTATGATATCCGGAATATCATTTTCCGCAATTGGTGACCGTTTGTCGTCCAGGCTCAGACCATCGGCGGTCATGTCGTAGAACCAGACCTGATCGGTTCCGCCATGTTCAGTTTTGGTGAAAATCAGGATCGCCGTGGATACTCCCGCGTAAGGCTTAAATACACCGGACGGCATGGAAACAACTGCTTCCAGTCTCTGGTTTTCTACGATTTCTTTTCGAATTGCCTTGTGCGCCGTAGACGACCCAAATAAAACTCCATCTGGCACAATGCAGGCACAGCGACCGCCGATTTTCAGCATCCGCAGAAATAATGCCAGGAATAACAGTTCTGTTTTTTTCGTCTTGCACACTTTCAGCAAATCACCGGATACGGACTCTGCGTCAAGGCTTCCTTTAAATGGAGGGTTTGCCAGAATAAGCGTATATTTATCTTTGTCGCCATTCTGATCAGATAAACTGTCTCTATACTCGATGAATGGATTGTCAATTCCATGTGTCATCATATTCATCGCGCCGATACGAAGCATTGTTCGATCCATATCGTATCCATGGAACATATGATTCATGTAGTGATCTTTTTTCTGTTTGTCAAAAAAGATTTCTTCTTTTTTTGTTTCTTTTAAATACTCTCCTGCTGCAACCAGAAAGCCAGAAGTTCCGCAGGCCGGATCGCAGATCATTTCACTGCTGGATGGGTTCATCATTTCCACCATCATACGAATAATATGGCGAGGTGTTCTAAACTGACCGTTACGGCCGGACTGAGCAATTTTCGAAAGAAGATATTCATACACATCTCCCCGTACATCCGTTGCCTGAATTTCGCTCATCATCTTATAAATTTCGTCCAGCGAATCTACCACCTTCGACAACACCAGCGGTGTCGGCAGTTTAAAGATTGCGTCATCCATATATTTGGAATACGCACTGTTTTTGTCACTATGCAATGTCTTAATGAATGGAAATACCCATTCCTGCATCACAGAATACATCCGATCAGCAGGAAAGTCGTGAAATACCGACCATTTCAGCTGCGATCCGTCAATCGTTCTTTCTCCTATTTTTACTTCTTCCACGAAAATACTCTGATACGGCAGGCCAAGCATGGCACTCTCTTTGGCACGAATATTATCTGAGTCGTCCAGATCATGGATAAACATCAGATAGGTGATCTGTTCAATGACTTCCAGCGGATTTACAAGGCCTCCCGCCGCAAAAATATCCCACAATGCATCAATTTTATTTTTTAATTCACCAGTAATCATCTCTTCAACTTCTCCCTTTTGTTAATTATTATTCCATGTATATTTCGTATATCGCCCGCCGCCGATTTTCAGGATTTCACCAGACGATAGCAAATCAGCAAGTGCCCTCTGAACCGTTACCTGGCTGATGTCCGGACACATTTTTAATATTTCCATTTTGGTAATCTGCCCCGGTGTTGTACGAATGATTTCTTTTACACGATCCGGCTTTGACATTCCAGATGTTGTCAGCAGATTCACTCTGGAAGAAAAATCCCGGTATGCCGCAATCATAATGCTGAGCATGTATTTCACAAATGGCTCATAATCATTTTCGTTTTCATGCCATTGTTCGGAGCTCTGCCGCAGGCACTCATAATATTCTTCTTTTGTCGTTTCGATTAATTTCTCGATACTGATATATTTTCCTACAATATAGCCTGCCCGATAGTATAAAAGTAAAGTAAGCAGACGGCTCATTCTTCCATTTCCGTCATTAAAAGGATGAATGCACAGAAAATCGAGAATGAACATGGGAATCAAAAGCAGTGGATCTATCTGTTCCGATCCCATCGCCTGTTCAAAAGCCGCACATAATGCTTCGACTGCTGCCGCTGTCTCCCACGCCGGAACCGGGCGAAATCGAATAAATGTATTTCCGATCGTATCCTCTTCTTCTATCACATTATCTACTGTTTTATACTTTCCGCCGATGTCATATCCTTCAAATTTGTACAGATCTCGATGAAGCTGCAAAAAAATGGGCGGCTTGGGTGGAATGTAATCATGACTCTCATGAATTGTATTCAGCACATCCCGATAGCCGGCAATTTCACGCTCGCTGCGCGTTTTCGGTCTCGTCGTATCCCGCACCAGGGCTCTTAAACGTTCATCCGAAGTGTAAATGCCCTCAATTTTGTTCGATGCATCTGTACTCTGAATTTTCGCAATTTCGACAAGCTGATTCAATGCATCTGCTTTTGCTTCAATGAATAAGGTCTGTTCTCCTTTAAATTCATGAATCTGCGTCAGATAGGATACAATTTCCGGCGTGAGTAATTTTTTCCATTTCTCCTGATAAGTAAACTGTCTCATTTGCGTTCCCCAATATGTTGTATTTCTGCTATGATTTCAGTATATTCGTTAATTTTATCATTGTCAATTTAATTTCATCATTATGTATAAAATGATCAAATTAAGAAGCACACATGAGGTTTCATCCTATCATGCCAAGTAAATAGAATTTGACAAACTCTGCCATTTTGTTTAGATTAGAAGCAAATACGAAAGGACACCTTCATTCCCATGCCAGGTTTTATTTTACATCTCACCGCAGCCCAAATGCTGTTAAAGCACCTCCCGTCCCACCCGGATTTTCCATATCCGATTTCATCGGTAAATGATTTTCTAATCGGAAATCTTCTGCCGGATGCGACGCAGCAGAAAGAATCCTCCCATTTCCGCGATCCGCTTTACCGCGAAAAAATGATGGTATTCCCGGATCTTACACGGTTTACAGCGAAATACCGCTCACTTCTGCCGGATTCGAGCGCACTGGGATATTATTTTCATCTTTATATTGACCGGAAATTTTTTAAGGATTTCATTCCTCAGATTGTGGAATTTTATAATGCGGATGGGGAAATTACAGATATGAGAGATGAGATTGCAACGGTTTATATCAAAAAATCGCGGACATCCATTCCTTTTTCCAGATATCTCACGGAGGAGTATTATTACGGGGACTATACACGAATGAATACATATCTTGTCAACCGCTATTGCATCCCGCTCGATCTCAATCCTAACGTCACGAACCCTGGAATCACAGAAATTCAGTATGAGAACGTCCAACAGGTACTTGACCTCCTCCATCACTTCCTCTCCGTCACGCCGGAAGCCGCGCAGGATCTGAAGGTCTTTCCGCTTGAAGAGCTGCTTGCGGCACTGGAGCAATATGTAGAAGAGTTTTTGGCTGTGCCGAATAAGTATATTCCATAATTTTCCATTCAAAAAGGAGCAGAACCCACACCGGATTCCGCTCCTTTTTCAAAATATAATTTTATCTCCCATCTATATTTCTCACAACTCCCGAAAACAGAATCGATCCGTCCTGCCCCGTGACAAGAAACAGGAATGGACGATCCAGTACGAAGTCGATTTCGTCGTCCGGTATTTCTGCTGCGGTTTCTGAAATGCCGAGTTCTGTATACGCTGCTCCGGTTACTCCGTTTTCGTCGATTTCAAGCGTGGCGGCATGATCTGCTTTGCTCAGGTATAAATTCTCTTTGTCCCCTGTTAATGGACTGAAATCTGCCAGATCCGTATCCAGCGCATCCGTTACACCTAGTGCGCGCACCGTTTCGATCAGGTCTGTTTTTTCCGATACTTTAAATTTAGGAACAGACAGGTTCACCATAGGGGAATACCAGTTATCACTGCTTTCATCCCGCCGTATAACCTTCATCAGATCCGGCGATGATACCAGTTCATTGACATCGGTATTTTCATCCGGAAGCAGGAAATACATGGAGCCGCTGTCCTGAAGGCTAAGGCTGACTGCACGGAAATGTTCGCCCTGGTAGACATCCATCCATTCCGTTTTTTTCATCATGTCCACAGTGGTATCTCCCGCAGCTCCGTGGAAGGTTTCCTTCTCTGTATCTACTTCCCAGAAATTTTCCCTCCACATCGCCTTATAATAGATGGTTGATACCAGTTCAAATACCGTTTCCGGGGCAATCGCCATGTCTTTTGTATATTCCTTCAAAAGTCCGCCGGTATTATCATCCATCCACGTCCGCAGGGCCTGATTCATCTCTTCCGATCCGGGAGTCCCACGGAAGGTCGATGCATAATACTGTTCCGCCAGCTGCTGCAGCGTTGTGTCATTGTATGTTTCCTCACCATCCAGCCACAGCGAATTTGCCAACACACTTTTCAGCGCGGGCGTGTCTGCATAATTGCTTTTCCAGAGCGAAGAAATATTTTTCCGTAAGGTGTCCATATCCTGCGCACCAAGCATATCCAGAATCTGCTGCCGCGTATTTCCATCCGAAGTTTCCGCCAGCATCGCAAACGCGATATACAGATTGATCGGCGAGCAGACGGTATTTTCATTATCGGAAACCAGCATCTGTTCCATCAGTTTCTGATAATACGCATCCATTCCCGACTGCAGTTCCGCTGATTTTGTCGTCAGTTCCCTGTAGGAATTCCACCAGTCCCAGTGCGCATCACTTTCCATAAATTCCTGTGCATCCATCGTCTGCGCCACAGATGCCGGATAAGCTGCCATAACCGTCTTTAGCCCCGACGGGTAACGGACTGCCGAACTCTCCTGTCCATTTCTCCATGTCGTAACCCCCAGCACAGCTCCGCCGATGATCACCGCGCAGGCTGCCGCGGCCGTCCATTTTTTCCATGCAGCCCCTTGGGAACGCTGATAGTCCCGCGCCTTTTTCACCATAGCAGGATCCAGGTCACTCAGTGTTTCAAACAGTTCTTCTTTCTTCATACTTCGAACCCCCTTTCCGTCAAGTGTGTGTGCAGTTTCCCACGGATCCGGTTCAGCGTAACTGAAACATAGTTTTCGCTTCTGCCCAGACGCCCCGCGATTTCGCCGATACTGTCCACATACCAGTACCGCAGGACAAACATGCATCGTTTCTCCTCCGGCAGCTTCTGCAGAAACTGATTGATTTCCGCTACCAGTTCTTTCATCTCCCACTGCCGCTCAATATTATCTTTCCCCGAAACGCATTCTTCCAACTCGTCCAACACCGCATCAACCTGACTTCCTCCGCGTTTTCCGCGATGCATTTTTCTATACAGATCAAAAGAAAGATTTCTTGTTATCTTTCCAAGAAATGTCGATAACAGAGACGGCCGGTGCGGCGGCATGGCATTCCACGCATGAAGCCAGGTGTCATTGACGCATTCTTCTGCATCCGCCGGATTCTTCAGAATATTCTGTGCAATAGATGTACAGTATGCACCATATTTCATCGAGGATTCGCTGATCGCAGCTTCATCTCTGTCCCAATACAGCAGGACAATTCTTTCATCTTCCATATGGAACTTCCCCCTTTCATCTATCATCACGCTGTTCTGCAGAAAATCTTACACTTTTCGAAAAAAAATTCAGGTTCGAAAAAGGGCGCAGCCGAAGCCACGCCCTTCTATTCTTTTTTGTTTTCTTTATGCCAGAATCGGTTTTAAAGCCTCTGCGAGTTTTTCTTTCTCAGCTTCTGCCTCTGCCAGATCCTTGCCAAGTGTTGTGTAGTATACTTTGATCTTCGGCTCTGTTCCGGACGGGCGGACGATGACGGTTTCACCGTTTGCCAGTTTGTAGATCAGAACGTTTGCTGCCGGGAGTCCGGTCTCTTCTGGTTTCTCGTAATCGGTTACTTTGACAACAGCGGAACCTGCGATCTCGGTCAGCGGCTGTTTTCTGAGGCCATCCATGATGCCGGCCATCTTGTCCATTCCGCTCAGACCCGGGAATTCGAAGCTGTCTACTTTGTTCAGGTAACGGCCGTACTCAGCATAGATCTCTTCCAGTCTCTGTTTCAGAGAGCTTCCGATGCTTCTGTAGTAAGCTGCCATCTCGCAGATCAGCATGGAGCCGATGACTGCGTCTTTATCTCTTACATACGGGCCAGCCAGGTATCCGTAACTCTCCTCGAATCCAAAGATGAAGCGGTCTACTTCGCCGTCTGCCTCAAGGTTTGCAATCTGATCGCCGATCCATTTGAATCCGGTCAGAACGCTGCGGAGTTCCACGCCGTAGTGCTCTGCAACAGCATCTGCCAGCGGTGTGGATACGATGGATTTTACAGCGACCGGTTTCTCCGGCATGGTGCCTTTCTCGATGCGGCCTGCGCAGATGTAGTCGAGAAGCAGAACGCCGACTTCGTTTCCGGTTACCAGCTCATAGCTTCCATCCGGGCATTTCATGGCGATACCAACGCGGTCTGCATCCGGGTCGGTTGCCAGCATCAGGTCTGCGCCGGTCTCTTTTGCAAGATCCAGGCCTTTTTCCAGTGCAGCAAAGATTTCCGGGTTCGGATAGCTGCAGGTGGTGAAGTATCCGTTCGGATACTCCTGCTCCGGAACGATGGTGATATCAGTGATGCCGATGTCTTTTAGTACACGGGTAACCGGTACAAGACCAGATCCGTTCAGCGGGCTGTAAACGAGTTTCAGTCCAGCGGTCTTGCAGAGGCCTGGACGAACCTGACGGGATTCGATGGCTTCGTACAGTGCATTCTTGCAGTCATCGCCGACGAAACGAATCAGTCCCTCTTCTACTCCCTGTGCAAACGGCATATATTTTACGCCGGTCAGGATATCGGTTTTCTGAATCTCTGCGTATACGATTGCTGCAGCATCATCGGTCATCTGGCATCCGTCCGGGCCGTAGGCTTTGTAGCCGTTGTATTTTGCCGGGTTGTGGGATGCAGTTACCATGATACCTGCATTGCAGTTATAGTAACGGGTTGCAAAGGAAAGTGCCGGTACCGGCATCAGTGCGTCGTAAATTCTGACTTTGATTCCGTTTGCTGCCAGAACGCCTGCTGCTGTTTTTGCGAATACATCGCTCTTAATACGGCTGTCATAGCTGATGGCTACGGTCTGGTTTCCGCCCTGTGTTTTTACCCAGTTTGCAAGGCCCTGTGTTGCCTGACGCACTACATAGATATTCATACGGTTTGTTCCTGCGCCAAGTACACCACGAAGTCCTGCGGTTCCGAATTTCAGAGATACAGCAAAACGGTCCTTGATCTCCTCATCGTTTCCTTCAATCCGTGCCAGCTCCGGGTTCAGATCTGCGTCTTCCAGATCAGCTGCCAGCCATCTCTTATACTCTTCCAGATACATATCTTTTTTTCTCCTGTTCTATTCTTTATTTGTAACTATTCAGCGCCATGCGAAAGAGAAGAAAATCGTGAATCATGCTTGCATGAATGCGCGGTTTTCTGGAATTTCATATGGCGAGAAGCAACATCGAGATGCAGCGCAAGCGGAATCGAGATGGGGTTCTGAATAGTTACCTTTCTTTTATGTCTCACTCTTATGTCCCCATGTAGCGCCACATAAATGTATGTATAGTCATAATATACCATAACTGTCCCAAAACAGCAATTATTTTTGGTAATTTAAGCAAAATTTTACCTCGGTTTTTCTCTGTTTTTCGACTCTATCCGCCGTTTTCAGACAGAACAGGACAAAGAAAAAGCGAGGACCCCAATAACGATTCCCGCTTTTTGTCTGCCTTATGATGGCAAGCCATACCGCAAAGTGGCGCTTTCAGATTGCGGAAATGGTTTTTCAAGCATGCTCCGGTCTGTGATTATAGTCGAATCCGCATTTTTCCAGAAATGCCCGTGCGATCACTGTAGCGCCGATCTGGTTCGGATGGATTCGATCCCAGGCGATGTAGGAGGAATGGCGGTACTGGAAGTAATCGTTGAAGACGGCCTGCAGGTCGATAAAGCGGCAGCCGTATTTCTCAGCCAGCTCGCTGCAGATCGCGCCGTAGGTGTCCATGCGTTTTCTCATCCAGTCCTCCCCATTTGGCTCCATGTAGTATGGGGTCATGAGGAAAATTCCTTTTACATTATCTTTTACGGAAAGAATCATCTTTTCGACGTTGGAACGGTACTCCTCCGGCGATACCTGCTCGTCCGGGATGGCCGGGCTGTCGAACTGTCTCCAGACGTCGTTGATGCCGATGCAGATGGATACCCAGTCTGGTTTTAATGATACGACATCGCGGTCGAAGCGCTGCAGCAGGTCACGGCTTGTGTTTCCGCCGATACCGGAGTTTGTCACGCGGAGATATACCTCCGGGTAGAATGCTGCAAGCATGTTTTCGACGATTCGGACATAGCTCTTTCCGACATTTTCAAATAAACCTTCCCCCACCGGCTGTGCACTCTCCATATCCGTTACGGAATCTCCTGCAAATACAATCCGGTCCATGTGTTTAAAAATCATTTCCTTGCCTCCCTTGGTCATAATAATAGATCAAAAAAACCTTCCAAATCCCATTATAATCTTGTAATTTCGACGGTACAAGGCAGATTTTGTAAATTTAAAGCGATTTTAAAGCGATCCAGACAAAAAAAACGACTGCGAAGCACCGTTTTTCAGCGCCCCGCAGCCGGGAAATTTCTTTTTTTGCAACGATTCAGAGCCATGCGAAGCCGAAGAAAAATCGCGAAACACGCTTGCATGAATGAGCAATTTTTCCGGAGTTTCATATGGCGAAAAGCAACATCGAGATAAGGCTCTGAATCGTCACCATTTTTTTAGTGAATAACGCTCAGTTTTCAATTCCATCCATATACGCATTGTAAATCGCCGGATCAATATTCTCTTTGATCGACTCATACACGCTCTGGGATGCCTCGCGGATGTCAGCTCTTGTCTGGCCATCGAGTGTCAGAATCTTCGTTCCGCTCTCCTCGATTTTCGCGATCTTGTCGGCGATACGGGCATCGGACTGCTCTCTTGCGTACTCGGTCGCAATCTTTGCGGCCTCTGTCATGATCTCCTGCTCGTCTTCCGGCAGATCCCGGAAGAAATCGTCGTTGACAATCAGGGAAATCAGATGCGGCAGATGGTTCGTCTCCACTACGTAATCCTGCTGCTCATACAGGTTATTCGAAACGATGACCTCATACGGGTTCTCCTGTGCATCAATCGTGTGCTGCTGCAGGCCGATGTAAACCTCACTGAAGCTCATCGGCGTCGGGTTGGCACCGATGGCTTTCCAGAATGCCAGATGGTAGCTGTTCTCCATGGTACGGATCTTCTGGCCCTTGAAATCCGAAAAGCTGTAAACCGGCTTATTCGTACTCATGACACGAAATCCCTGATCTGCCATACCGAGCAGGTGATAGCCGCCCTCCGTATAAACGTTGCTGATCAGCTCGTAAAACTCCGGATTATCGATCTTCTCACGGCATTCATCGAGAGAATCAAACACACACGGCAGATCAAACACGGCAAGATCACCCATAAAGGAAACCTGCGGTGCCGTATTCTGTACGACAAACGGAATATCGCCGTCGGCACACGTTTCCAGCAGATCGCGGTCGCCGCCGAGCGTTGAGTTTGCGTAAACCTGAATTTTCATCCTTCCATCGCTCAGCTCTGAAATCTCTTCCGCAAACTTCTCAGCGAAGATCTGCGTTACCGTGTCCTCCGGGCTCGCCGTTGCCAGCGGCCAGGAATAGCGCTGTGTCGTCTCTTCTCCGGAAGAGCCGCAGCCGGCAAGCGATGCGCCAAGCGCAATGACAGCGGCAAGTGCCGTCACTTTTCGGAAAAGCTTTTTCTTTTTTGTCATCTTTTTCATTGTCCTTCGCTCCTCCCTATAAAATTCCAATCGAAATCGCCGGAATAAACGTAATCAGCAGCAGTGCCGCAAGGAAGAAACCGATCATCGGCATAGCCTTCTTTGCGATCTGCATGACCGGAACCTCGGTCAGGGAGCTTGCCACGAACAGGTTGACGCCGATCGGCGGTGTTACGAAGCCGATCGCAAGGTTGACAACCATGATCACACCAAACTGAATTGGATCCATACCGATTGCCTGTACGATCGGCAGAAGGATCGGGGTCAGAATCAGGATTGCCGGTGTGGTATCCATCACCATTCCGACAATCAGCAGGAATACGTTGATGATCAGAAGGATCGCAACCGGGCTGTGGAAGTTGTTCAGGATAAACTCGCTGACCGTCTGCGGTACCTGCATCAGCGTCAGCACACGGGAAAATGCCGTCGATGCCGCCAGAATGAACAGGATCGGAGTGAAGGTGCGAATCGCCTCAACCAGAATGGACCAGATGTCGCGGATGCGGATACTCCTGTACACAAAAAGGCTGATGATCAATGCATAGAATACGGAGATAACAGCCGCCTCAGTCGGGGAAGCGACACCGCTGTAGATACAGCCAAGAATGATCACCGGGCTGAGCAGTGCAAAAAAGCTCTCTTTTAAAACGCAAAGCAGGCCTTTGTCATGCAGCACTTTGACTTCTGCATGGATCTTCTCTTTGTCCTCCCCATACCGTTTGCAGTGATAAACGGCATAAACCATCAGCAGCAGACCGATCATCAGACCCGGTACAATTCCGGCAAGGAACAGGTCACTGACCGAAGCGCCGGAAGCCATACCGTACATGATGAACGGAATACTCGGGGGAATGATAACGCCAAGGCCGCCGGCAACTGCCACAATCGCTGTGGAGAATGTCAGATCATAACCAAGAGTAGTCAGAATCGGAATTGTCATGCTTCCGACAGCAGCAACGGTCGCCGGAGCGGAACCGGAAATCGCACCATAAAAAAGGCAGGTGACGATAACAGCGCACGGCATACCTGCGGTGAATTTTCCGAGAAAATAGGCAAAGACATCAAACAGTTTTTTGGAGATGCCTCCCTTAGCCATGATGATACCGGAGAGGACGAACATCGGAACTGCCAGCAGGGGGAAGGAATCGAGACCTCCGAACATGGCACGGATCAGATATTTGGCTCCTACCGTAAAGGACGGGTCAAACACCGACGGAAGCACAGATGTGATTCCAAGGGTAATCGATACCGGAACAGCGATGACCAGCAATGCAACAAAAATCAAAAATAATACTACGACCGGCATTAGCGTTCCTCCTCGTTTGAATTTTTAATCGTATGAATGCGGTTGTCGATACCCGCGTTCAGGGCATTTTCTGTGGCGTTATCTGCTCCGGCATTTGCCTCAATGAAGGATTCCGGCGTATTGCGCTCCGGATGGGCCGGGTCGAAAACGTTCTCACCGCGTGCCACGCGGAACTCGATCATCCACCGCTGCAGAACACGAAAGGCAACCAGCACAAAGGAGACGAGCGGTGCTGCCTGGATAAAGTACATCGGAATTTTGCAGGCCGGGGAAAGCTGGCCGCTTTTAACCGACGACATCATATAGGAAAAAGCAAACGGAATCATATAGATGAAAAAAATCAGTTCAAATGTATGATTCACAATTTTGAAGATGGCTTTTCCTCTCCGCGGGAAAATCGCAACAAACTGCTCGATCTTGATGGAAAGGCATTTCTTACTGCAGTAGCTGACGCTTAAAAAACCGCACCAGATAAAAATATATCTGGTCAGCTCTTCCGACCACGACAGCGACATGCCAAGAACGTAACGGCAGAAAACCTGGACTCCCATGATCAGCGTCATGGCGATCAGACCGATCACAAGAAGAAATTCTTCGAGATTTTCATCCAGCCAGTGAAATATTCTCTTCATAAAAGGCATACCTCCGTTAAATTTATAACAGAACAATAATACAAAAGGGACATCGGCATCAACAGCAAAGCTAAAAATACCGGTGTCCCCTAAAGAAAAAACGGTTACATGGCTTTGTGAAGCAGATCCAGAACGGTGCTCAGATCATTCACACCCATCTGACCCGGTGCGGATGCTTTCTTTGCCGCGCCGAAGGTCATGGAAGAACCGAATACCTCACCGCAGAGACGGCTGATTACACCGGTGCCTGCCATAGACATGGTGATGATCGGTCTGTCCGCATAATTGGTGGCCATTTCCTCTGTTGCCGCAAGCAGGGTCAAAACGTCTTTCCTGTTCTGCGGCATAACAGCAATCTTCGGAATATCTGCGTTCATATCCTGCATTTTGCGCAGTCTGTAGATGATGTCTGCTTTTGCAGGAGTTTTGAAGAAATCATGATTGGAAGCGATAACCTTTACACCTGCTGCGTGTGCACCATCGATGATTTTTTTTACGATCTCGTCTCCGGTAAAAATTTCAACGTCGATCAGATCTACATATCCGGTCTGTGCTGCTTTGATGTTCAGCTCCGCATAGGCTGCCGGCTCGATAGCTTTTTCGCCGCCTTCTTTGGAGGTACGGAACGTCATCAGAAGCGGAATATTGCCGAGTGCTTCGCGGAGGTCTTTTAACACGTCCTCTACCTGCGCAAAGTCGAATACGCCTTCAAACCAGTCTACACGCCATTCTACAACATCAACCGGAATCGAATGGAAGGTTTTTGCTTCTTCGATGATATCGTTTTTGGTAACACCTACGATCGGAACGATGATTTTCGGTGCGCCGGCACCGATTTCAATATCACGAACTTTTACTGTATTCATGTGTTTTTCCTTCTTTCTTCAATTTAACCCTGACTTTTCTTTGCAGGCTTTTCTTTTTCACGTCCGGATTACCTGGTACTTCGTACTTCCGCAATCCTTAACCTCATTTTAATTGTCCTGCTGTGCAAGTTCAACCATTTTTTTATAGCGGATATTTACAAACAGTCCAAGTGCAACACCAACTGCGGTCAGAACGATATTCATGGTCATAACGCCGGACGGCTGCATTTTAGATGCTGCGGTCAGGATGGTGTAGTTGCAGAGAGAAGATGCGATCATAACCAGTGCGGTTACGGTTCCTTTGATTTTCGGGAACAGCATGTTGCAAACGGAAGTTGCGATCTGAAGCAATCCGCCTGCGCCTGCCCATCCGATGATAAATGCACCGGCAATCATCAGCGGTTTGCTCTGTCCCATCAGGACAGCGATCATGGTTACAAGGCAAATGGCCGGGTAAACAACGATGAAACGAACGTCTTTGATTTTTCTGGTCAGGAATGCGGTTACAACGAGTGCCAGCATAGTTCCTGCAGAATAGTAGGTCTGCATGATGGACGGATTTGCCCAGCCTACATTCTCTTTTGCAAAGTTCTGTGCACAGTTCAGCCACAGCTGGAAAGTACCGGTGCAGGTGAATCCGATCAGGATCATGGCGATGGATTCGAAAGAGAAAGGTGTATGTTTCAGACTGTCGATCAGACCCTCTTTTTTGCCGGATGCTTTCTGGTCAGCATCTGGCAGCGGGAACAGGAATACCAGTACAAAAAGTACGATATACGCAATTCCGCATCCATAGAATAACGGATTGTAGGAGGTAAGGCCGGCTGCGGTAGAAGTAACCGCTACACCAAGAACAAATGGAAGCAGCATCTGTGCGATTGCGATGAAGAATTTGATTCCCATGGTAGCAACGCCCGGAGCTTTGTAAATAATTTCGGATACTGCCGGGTAAATACCGGTATCCAGAAAGGAGTTTGCGATACCGCCGATAATGGCGCATACGTAAGCGATGGTATAACCACCGTGTGTTCCTGCATTAAATGCAAGGGCAAGGCCGATCAGATAAATTGCATAAGAAGCACTTCCGATTGCGGTGGAAATGCGACGTCCGAACTTGTCGGACAGAGGACCTGCAAATGGCAGGGCGATCAGACGGCCAAGACCGAGTGCTGCGGAAATTGCGGTAATTGCCATTGCTTCCACTCCCCATGCTGCTGCCAGAGCCTCTTTGATGACTGCCTGGCCCAGAATAGAGCATCCAACACCGTGGATAAAGTAGTTCAAGTACAAAATTAATGCACTTGGCAGGTATTTCTTGTTCATGGTTTCTCTCCTTTTTAAATAGATCATGTGTTGAGGTCAAATTGTCTTTTTCCTCTGTTCGGTTCATCCTTTTGTTTTGTCACAAACAACAGATTACCAGTTTCGTGAATGTTAAAAAAATAACATTTGCCTTTATTTTAACAGTGAAAGTGTGTGCGGTCTAATGCTTTTAAAGGAAAAAATCAATGCATTGAATGCATTGATATGGTATACTTGAGTTATCATAATAAGAGGAAGCAAAGACTTTCTTACGGAACCATTTTTTCAGGAGGAAAAACCACATGACACTGAATCAGATTCTCTATTTCCGAAAGGTCGCCCGGCTGGAAAATTATCACCAGGCGGCAGAGGAGCTTTATATTTCCCAGCCATCCCTGAGCCGTTCGATGGCCGCCCTTGAAAGTGAGCTTGGAATCACGCTGTTTGAAAAGAAAGGGCGCGGTGTTGTCCTTACCAATGCCGGCCGTCTTTTCCTGGAGCATGCAGACCGGATCGCAGGCGACTGTGACATTGCGGCAGGCAAGATGAAAGAACTCGCCTCCGGTGGCGGAAAAATCAACATCGGTTATATTTTTCCACTTGCCGGACATTATATTCCGCACAACGTCCGCACCTTTCTGGACAAAGAAGGAAACAAAAACGTTGCCTTTAGCTTCTGGCAGAACCATACCCCGGCCATTGCACAGAAGGTGAAATCCGGCGAACTCGATCTTGGGTTTGGCGGCTTTTTAAAGCGCGACGACATGGAGTTTTTTCCGTTGATCCAGCAGCCGCTTGTCATCGTGTCCCCGGAACAGCATCCGATTGCCGATGAACCGGAGGTTCCGCTTGTAAAGCTTACCCGTTATCCGGTGATCGGCTACGACCGCGCATCCTGGATGGGGGCCTACACCGGTCATCTCTACCGCAAATATCAGCTTCATCCGAATATTATCATGGAATGCCCGGATGAATATTCGATTGTGGCACTGGTACGCGAAAACTTCGGCATCGCGCTCATGCCGCGAACCGATATTCTGGAACAGGCAGACGGTATCCGCATCCACACACTGAAAGGTCTCGAGATTTATCATCAGACTTTTATGTTCTGGATGAAGAACCGCTACCGGCTTCCGGCTGTCGAACGGTTTACCGAATACATGAAACAGCACGCTGACATTATCGAAGAGTCCAGAAACGATAGCGAAAACGTATCAAAAGTTTATCTGAAAGATATTGTTAATTTTTAGTCGAAAGAGTTATGATGGATTTGTCACAAACAGAGGATTACCGCTCATGTAATGAATAAGGAGAAATTTTCATGAAGAGTGCTTACCCAAAAATTTTCGAGCCAATTACCATCAAACGAACAACGATTAAAAACCGTATTGCAATGACCCCGATGGGAACCAACTACGGTGAGACAAGCGGTGAAATGAGTAACCGTCATATGAACTACTACTCTCTCCGCGCAAAAGGCGGCGTTGGTCTTATTATTCTGGAGAACGCCAACATCGAGTACCCGGTCGGTTCCAACGGAACCAGCCAGATCCGTATCGACCACGACAGCTTTATGCCGCGCTACTATCAGTTAGTCGAAAACCTTCATAAAAACGGTGCTACCGTAGCGATCCAGATCAACCACGCCGGAGCTTCCGCATCTTCCGCAAGAACCGGTATGGAAACCGTTTCTTCTTCCAACATCCCGACAAAAGCCGGCGGAGAAACCCCTCGCCCGATGACAAAAGAAGAAATCATGACAACCGTGAAAAAATACGGCGAGGCTGCAAAACGTGTGCAGGCCATCGGCTTTGATGCCATTGAAATCCACTGCGGCCATTCCTACCTGATGAGCCAGTTCATCTCCCCGTATTACAATAAAAGAACCGATGAATTCGGTGGTTCTGTAGAAAACCGCCTGCGCTTCCCGCGTATGGTTCTCGAAGAAGTACGTAAAAACGTCGGACCGTGGTTCCCGATCATCGTTCGTATCTCTGCTGAGGAGCGTGTTCCGGGAGGAAATACTCTGGAAGATACCCTCGAGTACCTCGAGTACCTGGATGAGTTCGTAGATATGTATGACGTATCCTGCGGCCTCAACCCATCCCTGCAGTATCAGATCGACTCCAACTTCCTGCCGGATGGATGGCGTTCCTACATGGCAAGAGCCGTAAAAGATAAATTCAAAAAACCTGTGATCAACGCTGGTAACTACCGCGATCCGAAGGTCGTTGAAAAAGTTCTCGAAAGCGGTGATGTAGATATCATCGGCATGGGACGCGGCCTGATCGCTGAGCCGAACTGGGTGAAAAAAGTTGAGAATGGCGAGGAAGATCTTCTTCGGAAATGTATCTCCTGTAACGTTGGATGTGCCGGAAACCGTATCGGCGTCAACCGCCCGATCCGCTGTACCGTAAACCCGGCTGTTCCGGAAGGCGATGTTTACAAAGCACTGAAAGTGAACAAAAACTGTAACGTTGTTGTTGTCGGCGCCGGTACTGCCGGTATGGAAGCAGCCTGCACCGCAGCAGAAGTCGGATGCAACGTTTTCGTACTTGAGAAAAACGATCACATCGGCGGTCTTTCCACTTTCATCTCCGATCTTCCAAGCAAGACCCGTATGAAAGATTTCCCGAAATACCTTGAGGCAAGAGCTGCAAGACTGAAAAACCTGTATATATTCCTCAACACGGAAGCTACCGTAGATAAAATCAAACAGTTCAAACCAGACATCGTTGTCAATGCTACTGGTTCTGTTCCGCTTGTTCCGCCGATCAAAGGCCTGAAAGAGAACATCGAAGCCGGAAACGTAGATACCATCTTTGGTATGATCAACAACGTAAACGCTGGAAAATATCCGGAAGAAGCCTGTCAGGGCAAGAAAGTCGTTGTAGTCGGCGGCGGTTCCGTAGGACTTGACGTTATCGAGTACTTTGCACCAAGAGGAGCTGAGTGCACCATCATCGATATGCTGCCGCAGATCGGTATGCTTGCAGACCCGATCACCAAATGCTCCATGCGTGAGACCCACGACAAATACGGCGTAAAAGAGTATGTCAACACTGCTCTTCAGGAAGTAAAAGAAAATGCATTCACCGTAAAACTTCCAGACGGAACCATCCAGGATCTTGAGTTCGATTACGGATTCAACTGCCTTGGAATGCGCTCCAACAACCCGGTTCTGCCGGAAATCCAGGAAGCATTCGCCGATACCCATACTTATATTTACACCATCGGCGATTCCGTACGCGCACGCCGTATCATGGAAGGTACCATGGAAGGCCGTGCGATCCTGAATGTACTGGAGTCCCAGGGCTACCTGCATCTGGAGCCGCTTGAGTAATCCCCAGCATCGCTTTCTTACCCAGCGAAATAACAAGTGTTTCACTGCATAAGGGAACGATAACGATTCCACTACTTTAAGCAGCCCGACAAAAACTGTATATCATCTGCTACGCTGTTTCTTTTTCAAAATGACAAGATACCAGGGTCAAAAGGTCAAAAAACCTTTTGACTCCAACATCAATGACAACAGCGCAGCATAAAAAAAGAAAAGAGGAAAATATCATGCCAAATATTACAGGACATACCGAATTAGTTGGATTAATGGCTTACCCGATCCGTCATACCCAGTCTCCGACAACCCACAACCTTGCATACGACAAAAACGGAGATGACGTCATTCAGCTTGCTTTCGAAGTTGATAACGATTCTTTAAAAGATGCTGTGCAGAGTATCCGCGCGCTGAAAATGCTCGGTTCCAATATTTCCATGCCAAACAAAACTGTTGTCCACAAATATCTGGACGAAGTAGATGAAGCAGCTAAGTTATGCGGCGCTATCAATACCGTAGTCAACCTCCGCGACGAAAACGGTCAGGTAACCGGAAAACTGAAAGGCTACAACACCGATGGTATGGGATACTGGCAGGCACTGACCGAAGAGGGCATCGATTTCAAGGGAATGAAGATGGTCCTGATCGGAACCGGCGGTGCTGCTACTGCAATTGCAGTGCGCGGTGCTCTGGATGGAGTTGCAGAAATTGAAATCTTCAACATCAAAGACAAATTCTACAGCCGTGGAGAGGAAATTGTTGATCTGATCAACAAGAACACCAACTGCAAGGCTACCATGAACGATCTGGCAGACAAAGACCTCCTGAAAGAAAAAATGCACGCAGCTGACCTGTTCTGCGATGCTACCGGCGTAGGAATGCATCCACTCGAAGACCTTTCCAACATTCCTGATCCTTCCTTCTTTAAGAAAGATCTCATCGTAACGGATACCGTTTACGCTCCGCGCGAAACCGTTATGATGAAACAGGCAAAAGAAGCAGGATGTGAGAAAGTATTCAACGGCATGGGCATGATGCTGTTCCAGGCACTCATCGCAATCAAGCTGTACACCGGAAAAGATACTCCGGTTGACTACATGAAAGAGAAACTTGGAATCTGATTTCCGGGCGAATCTTTTCCATCTTAAACCTTAATCAAAAACCAACACGAAAAGAGGAAATGAACTTTGCGTCATTTCCTCTTTTTTTCTTGCTTTCTTTCGGCATCTGGAGTATAATTCACTTCATATAGTAGCAGTTTAAAGTGCTACAGCACGATTTATCATCATGCGGAAATACGAGGAGAGAGAGGATTTCAAATTATGTCAAAACACATCACAGGACACACCGGATTATTATGTTTACTCGGAAGCCCGGTTGCACACAGTGTTTCTCCGGAAATGCACAACGAAGCATGCGACCAGCTCGGCCTTGATTATAGCTACCTTGCCTTTGATGTACCGGAAGACAAAATGCCGCAGGCAGTCGAAGGACTCCGCACCATGGGTGCAAGAGGCTGGAATATCACCATGCCTGGCAAAAATATCATGTGCAAATTGGCAGACAAGGTTTCTCCTGCTTCGGAGATCTCCGGCGCATGTAATACCATCGTCAACGACAACGGCGTTCTCACCGCTTACACCACCGACGGTGTCGGCTTCATGAGAGCAGTTGCAGAAAACGGCGTAGACATCATCGGCAAAAAGATGACTCTGCTCGGTGCCGGCGGCGCTGCTACTGCAATCCTGGTACAGGCAGCCCTCGACGGCGTGGCTGAGATCAATGTATTCAACGTCAGAGACAATTTCTTCGGAAGAGCCGAGGAAATCGTTGCAAAACTGAATGAGCGTACTTCCTGCAAGGTTACCCTGCACGACTTCTCCGATCCGGAAGTCCTTCGCGCATCCATCGCAGACAGCGCCATTCTTGTCAACGGAACTTCCGTCGGAATGGCTCCAAAAACCGAGAACACCATCATCACCGACACAACGATGTTCCACAAAGACCTCTTCGTTTTCGATGTGATCTACAATCCGCAGGAAACCCGCCTGCTGCGTGAGGCAAAAGAGGCTGGATGCAAGACCGGAAACGGTATGTACATGCTGTTATACCAGGGAGCTGCTTCCTTCAAACTGTGGACTGGCGAGGATATGCCGGTTGAGATCATCAAAGAGAAATACTTCTCCGGAAAATAAAATATCACGCAATTTCAAAAGGCTTCTGCCCCGGATTTTCATCCGCCGGCAGAAGCCTTTTTTATCATCCTGAAGTATGGGTCAGCCCGCTTTCTGTACTTCGTCGAGCTGTGCCGTATACAGTTTGTAGTAATATCCCTTCTTTGCCATCAGTTCGTCGTGCGTTCCGCTCTCCATGATGCCGCCGTTGTCGATATACATGATCTTATCGCAGTTGCGGATCGTGGACAGACGGTGGGCGATAATGAACGATGTTCTGCCCTTCAGCATCGCATTGAGGCCCGTCTGCAGTGCTTTCTCGGTCTGCACGTCGATACTCGAGGTTGCCTCATCGAGAATCAGAATCGCCGGATCCGAAAGCAGCGTTCTGGCAAACGAGATCAGCTGTTTCTGGCCCTGGCTCAGCATGGAGCCGCGCTCCCGCACCTCGGTCTGATAGCGGTCCGGCATTTTGCTGATGAACTCATCCGCGCAGACGGTTCTGCTTGCCTTCACGATCTCTTCCCGTGTCGCATCCAGCTTTCCGTAACGGATGTTGTCCTCAATGTCTCCCGAGAAAATAAAGCTGTCCTGCATCATAATACCCATCTGTTCACGCAGCGAATGAATTGTCACCTGTGAGATGTCCTGGCCGTCGATCAGGACGCGGCCGCCGTTGACATTGTAGAACCGGGAGATCAGATTGACAATCGTACTCTTTCCGGCTCCCGTCGGTCCGACAAGCGCCACACTCTCACCCGGTTTTACCGTAAACGAAACGTCTTTTAAAATCTGCTTCGATTCATCGTACGAGAAGTTGACATGGTCAAACGTCACCTCACCGCGAATCTCCGGCATTTTTACGGCGTTCTCCGCATCTTTTACCGTTACCGGCTCGTCCATTGTCTCGAAGATACGCTCCAGGTAAGCGATGTTGTTGATAAAGTTGTTGAAGATATTTCCAAGGTTCATGATCGGCTGCCAGAAGTACGATGCGTAGCTGGAAATCGCCACGATGGTACCGAGTGATTTGCTGCCCTGTCCGAACAGCACAAGGCCTGCTAAGAAGATCGCCGCGCGCACGCAGACGGAAATCGAATCGATGCCCGGCCATACCAGGTTGGAATAACGCACCGCCGTGTTCCACGTTCTGCGGCAGTCCTGTGAAAGATCTTTGAAAATCTCCGCATTTTCATCCTCTCTTGCAAAGATCTGTGTAATGCGGGCTCCGACGATATTTTCCTGCAGATACGCATTCAGGTTCGAGTTCTTATTTGAAACTGCCTGCCATGCCCGTCTCTGTTTATTCTTGATCCAGACCATGAACACGCACAGCACCGGCACGCCGCAGAGAACGACGAGCGCCATCTGCACATCGACCAGGAACATGAAAATGACGATGAACAGCAGATTGAAACACTCCAGCACAATGTTGATCAGTCCATTCGAAAGCATATCCGATACCGAGTTGACGTAGTTGACCACACGGATCAGAATTTTGCCGTGCGGGCGGTCGTCGTAATACTGGAACGGCAGCTCCTGCAGATGCTCAAACAGGTCTTTTCGGATATCGTAGATGATATTCTGGCTGACATCCACCATGATACGGCTTCGGATCGTCGTGAAAATGACGCTGACGACGTAGATGCCGACAAGCATTCCGACCAGAGAAAACAGAAGTTTCTCGTTTTTGTCCGGAATCGCAAGGTCCAGTGCCCGCTGGATAATCATCGGCGCAACGTAGCCGAACGCGCCGCCGATGCCGCTTAAGAGAATCGCCACAACCATCCGGCCCGCGTATTTTTTAATATAAGATGATGCCCGGAGTAAGTGTCTGATGTCAAAAGGTTCTTCGAGCACTTCATCCTGCTTGTATGTATTTTTTGCCATTGCTTCCCCCTCCTACAGTTCATCCACACCGGTCTGCAGTTTCACCAGTTCGTAGTAATAGCCCTTCTTTTCCATCAGCTCCTCGTGCGTTCCCATCTCCTTGATGTAACCGTTCTGCAGCACGATAATTTTGTCCGCCGTCTTTGTGGTGGAGATTCGCTGCGCGATGATAACTTTCGTGCACGGGAAATCCAGTTCTCGTAAGGAATGCTGGATCTGTTTTTCCGTCTCCATATCGACGGCCGATGTCGTGTCGTCAAGAATCAGGATCGACGGACGGATGGCCAGCGCTCTCGCCAGGGAAATTCTCTGCTTCTGGCCGCCTGAAAGACCGACGCCGCGCTCACCGACCAGAGTGTCATAGCCCTCCGGCATCTTCGAAATAAAGTCTGCCGCGGCAGAATATTTTGCAAATTTAATGACCTCATTCATCTTGATCGAGTCATCGCCGTAAGCAATATTGCCCTCGATCGTATCAGAATACAGCAGGACATCCTGCGTCGCAAGTCCGATGTGTTTCCGGAGGTCATACAGCTTCAGATCTTCCGCCGGAATACCGTCGATGCGGATCTGGCCTTCTGTCGGCTCGTAGAAACGCGGAATCAGGTTGATGAGGGATGTCTTTCCGCATCCCGTCTCTCCCATGACCGCCACGGTCTCATTCGGGTTAACCGTAAACGAAATGTTATGCAGAACCGGCAGATCACCGTCCTCATACTGGAACGAAACGTCGTCGAACTCGATTTTTCCCTCGAAGCGTTCCGGGTGTGCCACTGCATTTTCCTCGTCCTTGATCTTCGCCTCGGAGTAATACAGCTCCATGACTTTTTTTGAAGCCGCCGAGAACCGCTGGAACTCGTTCATGATATTTCCCATCTGGCGCATCGGGTTTGCGATTGCCCAGATGAGGCCGGAGAATGCCACATAATCACCCATGGTCAGCTGGCCCTTAATCATAAAGACACCGCCGACTGCCAGCAGGACAACCGGCATCAGGTTAGCGATACTCTCGACAAACGGGAAGAATTTCAGCCATACCATCGCGGTTGCTTTGTTTGTCTCCGCGTAATCGGTATTAGCGCGGTCGAATTTCTCGATCTCGTACTCTTCTCTTGCAAACGCCTTGACGACGCGGTTTCCGGAGATATTCTCCTGCGCACACGTATTCATCTGTGCCAGCTTTTCACGCAGTGCCGCATGCATCGGGGCAACACGGTTGCGGAACAGGTAGATGATCCAGAATACAAACGGCGAAATCACAAGTATGCAGAGCGCCAGCTTCCAGTTCGTGTACAGGAAGAAAATGGCCGCTGCCGCGAACAGGGAAAACGACTCAATCACCATTCGGATGACCCATGCGACCATATGGCGGACGGCATCGAGGTCTCCGGTCAGACGCGTCATCAGATCGCCGGTACGGTACGTGCTGTAAAACGTCATATCCTGCCGCTGGATTTTGTCATACAGGTAATTCCGCACCCGGTACAGGACGCTCTGTGATACGTGCTCGTAAATCATACAGCTGCCGTAGACAATAACGACACGCAGAAACGTGAAGCCAATCATCGCAATCAGCAGACGGTAAAACAGATCCCGGTGTGTCTGCAGATTCTGCACTGCATTTTCACCTGTCAGAAACAGGTCAACAATTTTTCCCGAAAAATATGGAATCGTAAGCTGCAGAACGTTATATAATACCGTTCCGATCATGCCGATCAGATACAGCGCACGCTTTCCTTCCATGTTTTCCCACAGCCATTGGATTTTAGTTTTCGGGAATGGTTTTGTGCTGCTTTTCATTTTTTCATATCCCCCCTTATCTTCTGAAAATCAAAAGGTTTCTGCATTTTTCTCTTTCAAATGCTTTCGCCATTGTATCAATTTTCATTTCATTATGATATAATGCGACTGTATAAAAATAGAACATTTCTATTTTTCCGAAACTGATATTCCCAGAAAAATACTGAATATTTTTTTACCTGAAGGGGGACTTTTCCGTTGAAGAATCTTTTTGAATACAGCGATATCCTGCACTCGCCGATTGAAGCCTTTTCCTGCTGTTCCGACACCTTTTCCATGCCGGTTGAATCCCACTGGCACTACTTTACGGAAGTTCTTTATCTGCAGGAAGGATCTCTTCTTGTGAGCTGCAACGATTCCGTCTACCATATGAAACCGGACTCCTTCATGCTGTTTCCTCCGCAGACGGTTCACGCACTTGCTACAGATCATGACCGGCCATTCCGCTATTTCTGCATCAAATTCAACCTGAACCGCATCCAGCTCACCGGGAGCTACCTTCCGAATCTGAGCTTTGCTTTCCATAAAATCGCCGCGATGACCTATCCTTCGCTTTTATTTACGCAGGAAGATCTCCCGGGGCTGAATCTCCATGATTTTTTTGTAACCCTTGAGAAGGAGTCCCATGAGAAGAAATACGGTTATGATGCCTATATCTATTCTCTCTTTTCCACACTGTTTCTCCGTCTCCTGCGTACCTGGCACTGCCAGGGAATCTGTTTTGATCTCGAAACCATCTCCGAGAGTGAAGAGAAAAGTATGCAGGACATTCTCGTCTACATCGACCGTCATTCACAGGAAAATATCAACATCGAAGAGCTGGCGCATAAATACAATATGAGCTATTCGTACTTTGCCAAGCTGTTTTTAAAACACTACGGACAGAGCTGCAAGCAGTATATCGAATTTATCCGTTTGAACAAGGTCGAGAACCTGCTCCTCTTTACCGATTATGACCTGAACTTTATTGCCACCGAGACCGGCTTTGCAGACTGCAGCCACCTGATCCGTACGTTCAAAAAACGGTATCAGATCACCCCGCGGCAGTTCCGGCAGGAGCATCAGTCCACAGTGTCCTCGTCGCTTCCGGCGAAGCTGGGATAACCCCATAATATAGTAATAAAAAAGGCGGTATACCGTTTTCCCCCTGAAACTTTCAGAAAGAAAATCCGGTATGCCGCCTTTTCATATCTTAAATTTTCTGATTTAAACTTCTTAGATGTTGAGCAGATCGCTGAATACTTTCAGTGCTCCGTCTGTCTCGTGAGCCAGAACGCGTTTTGCAAGGACTTTACCAAGCTGTACGCCTTCCTGGTCGAAGCTGTTTACGTTCCACAGGAATCCCTGGAACATGATCTTATTCTCGAAGTGTGCAAGCAGTGCTCCCAGCGTCTTCGGATTTACCTGATCTCCGATAATGATGCTGGACGGACGGCCGCCTTCGAAGTTTTTGTTTTTATTCTCATCTGCTTTACCGCAGGCAAATGCAACGATCTGAGCTGCTACGTTTGCACAGAGTTTCTGCTGGCTGGTGCTGCCCTGGATGTCGACATCGGTCTCCATCTGGTTATTGCGGAAGCCTACAAACTGCAGCGGAACGATATCAGTTCCCTGATGCAGCAGCTGATAGAAGGAATGCTGTCCGTTGGTACCTGGCTCGCCGAAGAGAACCGGACCGGTCGGGTAATTGACCGGCTCGCCGAAGCGGTTAACTGATTTACCGTTGGACTCCATATCTACCTGCTGTAAATGAGCCGGGAAGCGGTTCAGTGCCTGGGAGTACGGAAGAATTGCAGTGCTCGGATAGCCAAGAACGTTTCTCTCGTAAACACCGATCAGCGCATCGAGCATCTCCGGGTTCTGTAATACGTCTTTGTTTGCAGAAAGTTTATCTTCTGCTGCAGCGCCCTCGAGGAATGCTGCGAATACTTCCGGTCCGAAAGCCAGGGACAGAACAGCGCCGCCGACTGCGGATGTGGAAGAATAACGGCCTCCGATGTAGTCATCCATGAAGAATGCTGCCAGATAGTCGTCGCTCTTTGCCAGCGGAGAAGTCTCACTGGTAACGGCGATCATATGCTTGGATGCATCCAGGCCTGCATTTTTCAGAGCGTCTTTTACGAAGGACTCATTGGTCAGAGTCTCCAGTGTGGTTCCGGATTTGGATACCAGAACGAAGATGGAATGTGCTACGTCGATCGAATTCAGAACAGCTGCTGCGTCATCCGGGTCAACGTTGCTGATGAATTTTGCTTCCATTTTGAAGCAGCCGTTTTTCTTTGCCCAGTTTTCCAGAGCCAGATACATCGCACGCGGGCCAAGGTCGCTTCCGCCGATACCGATCTGCACAACGGTGGTGAATTTTTCACCTGCTGCGTTGGTGATTTCACCTGCATGTACTTTGTTCGCGAACTCTGCGATGCGGTTCTGCTGCTCTACGTAGAAAGCACGTTTGTCTACGCCGTCTGCCGTAACGGTGTTTCCGAGCTGGCCGCGGGTCAGCTGATGAAGCACGAGACGGTTCTCTCCGGTGTTGATGACAGCACCGTTGTAAAGCTCCTCAAATTTTTCAGAAAGCTGTGCCTCTTCTGCCAGTTTTACGAGTGCGGCAAGGACATCCTCATTCACCTGTTTTGCTGCGTAGTTATACGCAAGTCCTTCTGCCATCGGAACGCTGTAAGATTTTACGCGCTCTGCTCCGTTTTCGCCGGACATCACCTCGGCAAGATTGACACGCTCCACTTTTTTCAGCTCCTCAAAAGAAGCCAGTTTATCAAGATTGTTCCAGGTAACCATTGTTAAGTTCCTCCTGTTTTTTTATTTTGTCTCTCTATTCCGTCCGCGGAAACATTTTTATTCCCGCTATTATACCAATGAAACAGACTGCTTGCTAAAAACAGTCTGTTTCGTGATACTTTTTTATTTCGTATAGTTATAAGAAAGAGCTCTTGCGATCTCCCACTGATATTCCGGCAGAGTCTTTGTCATGGACAGTGCCTCATCGATATCGTAATCTACATACTCACCGTTCTTGTATGCAACAACGCGGTCTGTTTTGCCTTCCAGAAGAAGGTCAACTGCGTAAGCACCCATGATGGACGCATATACACGGTCTTTACATGTCGGGCTTCCTCCACGCTGCATATGTCCAAGGATCGTTGCACGGGTCTCGATGCCGGTTGCAGCTTCGATTCTGCGCGCCATGCTGGTGGAATGGCCGATGCCCTCAGCATTTACGATGATATGATGTTTTTTGCCTTTTCTACGGTTCTCGATGATGTTGTTGATGATCTTCTGCTCATCGTAATCGTATTTCTCCGGAAGAAGAATATCCTCTGCGCCGTTTGCGATACCGCACCACAGAGCGATATATCCGGCATTACGTCCCATAACCTCGATGATCGAGCATCTCTCATGGGAAGTGGAAGTATCTCTTACTTTATCAATGGCTTCCATTGCAGTGTTTACCGCGGTATCAAAACCGATGGTATATTCTGTGCAGGCGATATCCAGGTCGATGGTTCCCGGTACACCTACGGTGTTAATTCCAAGAGCTGCCAGTTTCTGCGCTCCTGCAAAAGATCCGTCTCCGCCGATAACTACCAGTCCGTCGATGCCGTGTTTTCTGCAGACATCTGCAGCACGTTTCTGGCCTTCCGGTGTACGCATCTCTGCGCAGCGGGCGGTATAAAGGATAGTACCTCCGCGCTCGATGGTGTCGGATACATCGCGGGCTGTCATGTCGATGATTTCTTCGTTCATCAGTCCGTCGTAGCCTTTCAGGATACCTTTCATCTGAACGCCCTTCTGCAGACCTCTTCTTACGGCTGCACGGATCGCTGCGTTCATACCTGGTGCATCACCACCGCTGGTAAGCACTCCGATTGTCTTTACCTTGTTAGTCGTTGCCATATGAATTCCTCCATCTCATCACACACATTAATAAACGAGTAGTTTTATTTATTAATCACACACAGTTTTATTTTAAAGCATTCAGGCCCTTTTTTCAATACTCTTTTCTACAACTTTCACGTTTCCGGTACCGAATTTTGCCTGAAGTGACGCCACCAGACGGGCATCTGCCTGCACATTGCGGCTCGGCGGCAGTTTTTTCATCGCTTTGATCGATTTGATGTAGAGAATCACGCTGTCCTTGCCGTCGGATTCATGCAGCATCTGGTACAGATCCGCCACTTCTCTCTCGTACGTTTCCTTGTCCGGGAACTGGATCCAGAGCTCTTTCGGGATGCCTGCAAACGGGAAAATTTTCTCGCAGATCAGCTTGCTCGGCTTATCATCCTCCGCGGAAACACGGCCCTGGATGAAGACACGCGCATCGGTCTGCATCATCGCTGCGTTTTTCTCGTAATCGCGCGGGAATACGACGATTTCCATACTGCCGACGAGGTCCTCGAGTGTGAGAAATGCCATTGTCTTGTTATTCTTTGTATATTTGATTTTTTTATCCGTGATAATGCCGCCGACAATCTCTTTCGCGCCGTCGGTGACGGATGGGAAACCCGTCTCCTCATCCGGCTGGAAGTCTGTCGTTACCGCGGAAATATTCTTCCGCCAGCACTCCTCCTGCTCCTCGAGCGGATGACCGCTGACGTAGATGCCGAGCACCTCTTTTTCGAGCGCCAGAAGATCACTCTTTTCGTATTCTCCGACATCCGGGTACACCGTTTCATACGACCGTTTGGTCGTCTCATCTACGAAGTCAAACAGACTCATCTGGCCGCTTAACGAATCTTTTTTCTCGCGCGCCACATCATCGAGCACATTGGCGTAGACGAACATGAGCTGCTTTCTCGTCACGCCGAAGCAGTCGAATGCACCCGCCTTGATAAAGTTCTCGACAGTCCGCTTGTTGACTTCTTTTCCGCTTAAACGCTCTGCGAAATCCTTTAACGAGCGGAACGGGCCGTTTGCACTCCGCTCCTCCACGATCGCCTCCATGACCGGCTTTCCGATGCCTTTGACCGCCGCCATGCCATAGCGGATCGCCTGGCCGTCCACCGTGAATTTTCCTTCGCTTCGGTTGATGTCCGGCGGCAGAATGGAAATGCCCATCTGGCGGGAACTCAAGATATACTCTGCGACTTTTCCCGGGTTATCGATGCAGGAGGTCATCAGAGCCGCCATGAACTCAACCGGGTAATAGTATTTCAGCCATGCCGTCTGGTACGATACGAACGCGTACGCCGCCGCATGGGATTTGTTGAAGGCGTATTTCGCGAAGTCGATCATCTCGTCGTAGATCTTGTTCGCTGTCTTCTCATCAATGCCGTTTTTGATACAGCCCGGCACGCCCTCGGCCTCGTTTCCATAAACGAAATTCTGGCGCTCTTTTTCCATGACGGATGCCTTTTTCTTCGACATCGCACGGCGCACCAGATCAGCCCGTCCAAGCGAATAGCCCGCCAGTGCCTGTACGATCTGCATAACCTGTTCCTGGTAGACGATACAGCCGTACGTCGGCTCCAGAATCGGTTTTAAGAGCGGTGTATCGTACGTAACGGATTCCGGGTTGTTTTTTCCTTTGATGTACTGCGGAATAAAATCCATCGGGCCCGGCCGGTACAGGGAAATTCCGGCGATGATATCCTCGAGGCTCTGCGGTTTTAACTCCTTCATGAAGTTTTTCATTCCCGCACTCTCGAGCTGGAATACACCGACCGTTTTCGATGCGCCGATCATGCCGAGCACTTTCGGATCGTTGTAATCGATGTGAAGCAGATCAATTTTCTTATTGCTGTAACGCTCTGCGAGCTTTGTCGCATTCTGAATGACGGTCAGGGTCCGAAGCCCTAAGAAGTCCATTTTCAGAAGTCCCAGTTCCTCGAGCGTCGTCATCGTGAACTGCGTGACGATCGTTCCGTCGCTTCCTCGCGAGAGCGGCACAAATTCCACCAGCGGACGCGAGCCGATGACAACACCGGCGGCGTGCATCGACGTGTGGCGCGGCAGACCTTCAAGTCTCCGTGACATGTCGATCAGATGTGCAACCTCTTCATTACCCTGGTACAGCTCCCGCAGCTCGTGGTTCATCTGCAGTGCCTTGTCGATCGTGATATTCAGCTCATTCGGAATCATCTTCGCAATCGAATCGACCTGTGCATACGGCATATCCAGCACACGGCCGACATCGCGGATGACACCGCGCGCCGCCAGTGTACCGAATGTGACGATCTGTACAACGCGGTCCTTGCCGTATTTTCTCGTTACATAGTCGATGACCTCCGGGCGGCGTTCGAAGCAGAAATCCACGTCGATATCAGGCATGGTAACTCGTTCCGGGTTCAGGAAACGCTCGAACAGGAGCTGGTACCGCATCGGGTCCAGCTGTGTGATGCCAAGGGTGTAGGAAACAATACTTCCGGCCGCCGATCCTCGTCCCGGTCCGACCATGATGTCGTGGTCGCGCGCAAATTTGATGAAATCCCACACGATCAGGAAGTAATCGACGTAACCCATCGTTTTGATCGTATCAAGCTCGTATTTCAGCCGCGCTTTCAGTTCATCCGTCGCCGGGTGATACCGTTCCTCGAGGCCGTCGTAGCAGAGCTTATTTAAGTATTCCCAGGAAGTGTATCCTTCCGGCACATCGAATTTCGGAAGTTTTGTGACACCAAATTCGATCTCCACATTACACCGGTCTGCAATTTTCTGTGTATTTTCGATTGCCTGCGGTGCATACGGGAAGAGCGATGCCATCTCCGCCTCGGATTTCACGAAATACTGGCCGCCCTCGTAGCGCATGCGGTCCTCATCCGTGATCTTCTTTCCGGTCTGCAGGCACAGAAGAATATCGTGGGAATCCGCATCTTCTGCGTACGTGTAGTGAATATCATTCGTCGCCACCAGCTCGATGCCGGTTTCTGCCGAGAGGCGCATCAGCTGCTGATTGACCATCCGCTGCTCCGAGATGCCGTGATCCTGCAGTTCCAGGAAGAAATTGCCTTTTCCGAAAATCTTCTCATACCGCAGTGCGGCCTCTTTTCCCATCTCGTACTGGTTCCGCACCATCGCACGCGCCACCTCACCTGCAAGGCAGGCGGAAAGCGCGATAATGCCCTCGTGATACTTTTCCAGAATCTCCATGTCGACACGCGGCTTATAGTAAAATCCATCGATAAAGCCCGCCGAAACAATCTTCATCAGATTGGAATAGCCCGTATTATTTTCCGCCAGCAGAACCAGATGGTAGTACCGGTCCTCTCCGCGGCTGGTTTCGCGGTCGAAACGGGAACCCGGCGCCACGTAAACCTCACAGCCGAGGATCGGCTTGATGCCCTGCGCGCGGGCTTCTTTATAAAAATCGATACAGCCGAACATGACGCCGTGATCGGTGATCGCGGCGCTGTTCATGCCAAGCTCCCTGACTCTGGCAACGTACTCTTTGATCTTGTTCGATCCGTCCAGAAGGCTGTATTCGGTATGTACATGTAAATGCGTAAAACTCATCGTTTTCTCCTCTATTTTCCAAAGGCATGTTCCGTTGTCTCCAAGATCGTCTGCACCAGGCTGTCCGGCTCGATCGGCTTGGTCAGATGGCTGTTCATGCCCGCTGCGCGGCATCCCTCTTTGCTCTCTTCGGAGGACTGCGCCGTCATCGGGATGATCGGGACTTGTTTTGCTTCCGGAAGCTCCATGGTGCGGATCTGCCGCGCTGCCTCAAGGCCGCCCATCACAGGCATCATCAGATCCATTAAAATCACATCAAATTTCTGCGGATTCGCCGCATACTTTTCGACCGCCTCGCGGCCGTTCCATGCCTCTTCCACCGTCGCACCGTGATCGGTCAGGTAAAACTCGGCGATTTCCATGTTGATCTCATTATCCTCGACAAGCAGAACGTGGAAGCGGACAAGCTCTTTTCCTGCGATCCGTGTCTTTACTTCCTGAATCCGCTGTCCCTCGCAGTCAATGTAAAACGGAAGCCGGAATACATACGTCGTTCCGACGCCCTGCTGGCTCGTTACCTCGATCGTGCCCTGCATTTTTTCGATCAGTTCTTTGACGATCGACATGCCAAGGCCCGTTCCCTTGTACTGCGTTCTCGCACCGGACTTCTCCTGTGTGAACGGATGGAACAGCTCTTTTTCGATAAATTCGCTGCTCATTCCGATGCCGCTGTCCGTGATGCGGAACTCGTAGACGACCCGGGTTCCGTCGCAGGAGACTTCGCCCGCATACGTATCGATCGTTCCGCCCGGCTTGTTGTACTTGATTGCATTGCTGAAGAGATTCAGCATAATCTGCCGCAGGCGCAGCGGACTGCCGATCAGTCTCGTGTGCGTCAGCTCACCGCGGTGCGTACAGTGGGTAATGCCCATCTCCGTAATCTGCGCATTGACAAGGGATGCCACATCATCCATCAGATGCTTCAGGTCAAAAGAAGCGCTCTCGATCGTCTCTTTTCCGGACTCCAGCTTATTCATATCGAGCACATCGTTGACGAGTGCCAGCAGATGGCTTGCGGAAAGATTGATTTTATCGAGGCAGTCGTCCACTTTTGCCTCATCCTGCCGGTTTTTGCGGATGATATCCAGCATGCCCATAATGCCATTGATCGGCGTGCGCACATCGTGGCTCATGCGGTTCATAAATTCTGTTTTTGCACGACTTGCACTGTCTGCAGCTCTAAAGGCATCCTGAAGCTGTATCTTCTCCCTCTCTTCCCGGCTGTGGAACTCTGACGTATCACGGAAAAGGATCATGCCGTGTACCACAACGCTCTCCCGCTTTGTCTTTCGGTCGTAAACGGTATCCTGTGACATAAGAACCGTCTTCTGCAGCCATATTCTTCTGCCGGACTCATCTGTTTCCTGATACTCCACGACTACCTGCTTATCTCCGTTTTCAAAGCGCTGCAGCAGTTTCTTCGAGGAATCCACAATGCGGTATGATTCCAATGTCTCCTCCGCGACAAACGCACTGCATTCCCCGCAGTATTTCTCGTAGGAACACGGCAGATCTATATTGAGGTCAAATTTCTTCTGCCCGCTGTGGTAAAAAATCTGCTCTAGCGAATCATTCGTCAGATCAACGGCGAACACGGCCTCAGCCGTCTCGAGAAGAGCCTCGGCGTAGTGGCTGTTTTCAATGATCGACTGTTTCATCTGTTCATAGTATTGGTCGAGCTGTTCTTTTTCATTCCGAGCAGCTTCCTCATTGAAGCGGAACCGCTCAAAGCCCATCAGAAAATGGTGCAGTCCGCCGTCCTCGGCCGCGTCGTAGAACAGAATGGTGACTTTTCCCCGGCAGAGCGCTTCCCCTTCGCTGCCCTCCCGATACTCGCACAGAATTTCTACGCTCTCTTCTCCCTTCTGATAGCACTCCTTCAGATGGGTAAGATCCAGCATTCTACGCATTTCCTTTCTCTTTTCCTCATCCGTGATGCCCTGCACAATATGCTCGGCCGCACCGGTATAGCTGCCGTCCTCGGCAAGGAAAAAGCCCGAAACGGCGCGCAGAATCCGGTACTGGTCCTGTCTTGCATTGCAGTAAATACAGTTGGAAAAATGGTATCCCTTTTTCTTTACGACGTCCAGCGCTTCCAGGCTGATCTTCCGCTCTGCGGCGGCTTCTTCCATCTTCGCGCGGTTTTTGTCGATATACATGTTCTGGTCCGCATGGCGGAACAGTTCCCGGATATCACAGTCTTCAAATTCCGTGGACAGTGCATAGCCTCCGGCGTAGCTGATCGGCATCTCCGGGTGCTGGCGGGAATATTCTGCCGTCTGCGTGCGGATGTGATTCATGCACGCTTCCACTTCTTCGCGGTTCAGTCCGCGCAGAATGGCAAGAAACTCATCTCCGCCGTTTCTTCCGACGAAATACTCCTCCGGGACTGCTTTTCGAAGCTGAACGGCAAAGGAACGGATATATTCGTCTCCCTTGTCGTGACCCAGACTGTTGTTGATCGTGCGCAGATTGTTGAGGTCAAACACACAGACCGCATACACGCCGGAAATTTCTTCTCCTCCGTCGCTTCCCTCCAGAATCTCTTCGCATTTATTTTTATTTGGCAGGCCCGTCGCCTCATCGAGATAGATTTTCTTCTGCAGAATACGGTTCATCGCCGCATAGCGGACGGCCTTGATCAGCTCCATGCCGATGACAAACACCAGACCGATGATATCTCCTACTACTACCTGCTCCAGCTTCTTCAGCGAAGACGCCATTCTCTGCGAATACGCTTCCGCAAGGCCCGTCGCCTCGTCACAGATTTTGAAAAAGGTCTCACTCTTTTCGATAATCGCGGTATTCTCATATCCTTTTTCACGCACCAGCAGAATCTCTGCCTTCAGCTCTTCAAAATACGATGCCAGCTCAGTCATCTTATCCTGAAAATCCCGGTCATCCAGGCGCACCAGATCCAGCTCGCTGCTTCCGTTCTGCAGACCGTCGATATAAGCGTTGATGTCTGCAATCATCGTATCCTGCGGTTCTCCCGCATCCTCCAGCTTGATAATCCGCTGCGTTTTTCCGCGTACCAGACCGGCATAGTTGACAACGCGAGCCGTTCCCTGTATTTTCTCGACCATCGACATAATGCAGAAAAACAGAATAATCAGAATGATCGTCAAAACCGTCATTGCGGTTTTGGAAATAAAGGATGTTTTTTTCTTACTTTTCTTTTTCTTCATCGCTCTCCATCAGATCCTGTGTCATTTTTTGTCATATAGATCATATTATAAGCGCAATCCTCTCTTCGCGCAACCGCAAACCGGGCGCAGAAAAAATTTCAAAATTTTATCTGCTGTCTGACACAAAAAAACGGACACCGGAGAGGATGTGCTTCCTGTCCAGTGCCCGATCTTTTCTTATTTTGCTTTTTCTGCCGTCCAGATTTTACCGTCGCGGATGACAACCTGTTTTTCTTTCATCAGATGGCCGACCGCGCGCTTAAATGCTGCTTTGCTGAGGCCAAATTCTCTCTGAATCACTTCCGGTGATGCTTTGTCATCAAACGGAAGGACACCTGCAAATTCCTCGATCACAGAAAGAACGCTCTCTGCATCGATTGCGATCTGCTCGTACGCTTTTCCGCGTGCGGACAGGGAGAGTTTTCCGTCCTCTTTGACTTCTGTAACGCGGCACTCAAGTTCCTGGCCGACATGATAGTCTGCCTGTGCTTCTCTCTTTGGAATCAGGCCGGAGTAGCGGTCATCAACAGCAACGAAAACGCCGAAGTTTCCGCTGATCTCGTAGATTCTTCCCTTTACGGTATCGCCTACGACGTACGGAGAATTGGTTTTCAGGAAATGGTAAACCTTCATCGTTGCGCAGAGACGGTCGCTCTTGTCGATGTAGAGGGAAACCAGAACCTCATCACCTGGATGGAGGCGGCGGGTCTGCTGTTTAAACGGAAGAAACAGATCTTTTTCCAGACCCCAGTCCAGAAATGCTCCGATCTTTCCGGTAGCAGCTACGTTTAAGACAGCCAGCTCTCCAAGCACCAGCTTCGGCTCTCTGGTTGTCGCAATCAGACGGTCGCTGGAATCGCGGTACAGAAATACTTCCAGCTCATCTCCCTCTTTTGTTCCTTCCGGCACCTGTTTGATCGGCAGAAGAACGCGTTCCTTCTCGCCTGCTTCCCGGGTCTCCCCAAGATAAATACCGAATTCTACTTTCTTTACTACTACCAGCTTTTGCTTTCTTCCTATATTTAACATTTGACTTCCTTTCTTACTGCTCGCCGAGAGCCTTCATGCTCATCTCCTCGAGCAGGTCGCTCTTGATGTGGTACAGCTTGTCGGACAGATCCACGTAAACCTCATGCGGATTGACCAGACGTTTGGACTCCTCCCAGAGGGTATCTTTCTCTCTGGTGCAGATGTCGCGGATCTCCATGACGGATGGAGAAGTGTAGACGCATGCGCCCTTCTGGAAAATCGGAACGAGGAGCTCGCGTAAGGTGTAGGTTCCGCCTTTGATCTTTGTCTTTTTCCAGGTCTCGATCGGGTCGAAGATGATCATATCTTTGCTCTCGTCGAAGGTCTCGTCTGCGAGGCAGATCAGGTCGGCACGGATCTTTCCGGTTTCTTTATCATAAATACGATAAATCGTCTTATTGCCCGGGTTTGTTACTTTCTCGGAGTTCTCGGACAGCTTGATCTTCGGTGTGAATTCTGCGTCATCTTTATCTTTTGCTGCTGCCAGCTTGTAAACGCCGCCGAATGCCGGCCAGTCACCGGATGTGATCAGGTTGGTGCCGACGCCCCAGGAATTGATCTTCGCACCCTGGGTTTTCAGGCTGTCGATCAGGTACTCATCGAGATCACTGGATGCGGAAATGATGGCATCGCCGAAACCTTCTGCCTCGAGCATCTGATATGCTTTTTTCGACAGGTAAGCCAGGTCACCGCTGTCGATGCGGATGCCGTAGCCCTTCATCGGTAAGCCCTCTGCTCTCATCTCTTTGAAGACGCGGATCGCATTCGGAACACCGGATTCGAGAACATCGTAGGTGTCTACGAGAAGAATGCAGGCTTCCGGATACATTTTCGCATACGTTTTGAATGCGGTGTACTCATCCGGGAAGCTCATGATCCAGCTGTGTGCGTGGGTTCCCTTGACTGGAACGTCAAACATCTGTCCGGTCAGGACATTGGAGGTTCCGATGCAGCCGCCGATCATGGCAGCACGCGCGCCGTAGATACCGGCATCCGGTCCCTGTGCACGGCGGAGTCCAAACTCCATGATGCCATCGCCCTTTGCCGCGTAAACAACGCGGGATGCTTTCGTCGCGATCAGGCTCTGATGGTTGATCATGTTCAGAATCGCGGTCTCTACAAGCTGTGCCTCCATGATCGGAGCGACAACTTTTAAGAGCGGTTCTCTTGGGAATACGACGGTTCCTTCCGGGATCGCATAGATATCTCCGGTGAAATGGAAGCCTCTTAAATACTCCAGGAAATCATCGTTGAAAATATGGAGGGAACGGAGATAGTCGATGTCATCCGGTGAAAAGTGAAGATCGCGGACATACTCGATTACCTGCTCAAGTCCTGCACATACGGCGTATGCGCCGCCGCATGGATTCTTTCTGTAAAATGCATCAAATACCACGATCTGATCGGACGGGTTCTCGTAGTAGCCCTGCATCATGGTAAGTTCATATAAATCGGTTAACAGTGTAAGGTTCTGCGCTCTCATGGCAAATTCCCCTTTCCTCATTGTGTTTATTACGTTCGTATCTTATTCTTTCCGATTGTACCACAATCATTGAAATTCCACAACTACGTATGGCTGTCCTTTTTCATCGTTCAGCGAGATAAAACAGCCGTTTTCCGTCTCGGCGCGCAGCGGATGCAGGACATCGCCGAGGTGCGCCTGCTGTTTGTATTCGGCGCGCATCCGGCGCACGGTGAAGTTCTTCGGAAGGCATTCACCGGCAAGGGAAATGAACTGTGCGTTATTGACGTGGTGGTTCGTATCGAGGTTGTGCGGCCGCACCGGGAACGGTTCGCCGATGAAATCTGCTTCCGGCATTTTCACTTTGCGCTCGCCGAAATCCTCGTCGATCAGATCGTCAATGCCATAGGCGTCTGTCGTCTCTTTCGGTGCGCGGACGGGATGACCCGTTTCCATATTGACGTAAGACCAGATGGAGTTGGCACAGGCGAGCATTTCGCCGTCTTCTGTTTCCATCGTGAAGTTACGCATGCCAAGAAATCCTTTGAAGCCGCTCGCCCATGTAGTGATTTTTACCGCTTCACCGAGGGATGGATAGCGGCGCACATGAATCTGCCACGCGGACAGCACCCAGGCGCAGCCTCTTTTTTTGAGCTCCGCAACGCCCTCGCCGATCGCTTCCGACTGGAAGGTACTGCAGTCCTGAAAGTAATTGATCAGCCCCGGCAGGGTGAGATTTCCGTCCTCACCGATTTCGCTGTAGCGGATTCTGCTCGTAAAGGAATACTTCATCGTTTCGTTCCTCCTGCTGTATTTTTAATCTTTGACAGAAAATGTTTTGTCAAGCGGATGTTCGCCAAAGTTTCGAGCAAACACAGACTTTAGCTCATTGCCTGCACAAATCGAAAAAGGCCTCAGGTACGAGACCTGAGACCTTTCAATGAGCTGGGCTACCTGGATTCGAACCAGGAACTGACGGAGTCAGAGTCCGTTGCCTTACCGTTTGGCGATAGCCCATTGCCTTGCGACAAAATGTATAATACACTATCGCAAGAGAAAAGTCAACACCTTTTTTGAAATTTTTTTATTTTTTTCAAAAAACTGACTTTTGGAACATTTTGGAAGGATTTGACGGCTCAACCCGGCCATTGTCACTCTCCCGCCACGTATTTTTTGTCGATGTTGACGACGCATTCATACTTCTCATCCATTTCCTTCATCAGCGCCCCGATCTGCCCGATCACGCGATCACAGTCTTTCTTCTTATAAGAATACGGGATTTCAAGATCAAAAATCAACTTCTTTTTCTCCGCCCCGTTGATCATACGGAAATCGTGGAAGGAAAGCTCCGGATCGAGAATGGAAATTACGTTTCTTACCTTCTCCTTTGTCGCAAGAACCGTCGCATCGTGGATCTCCACCGGATCCATGTGGATGACCAGCAGAATCCCCAATTTTTCACCGACCTCATGTTCAATGCGGTCGATAATATCATGCGATACCTCGATATCGACATCTCGCGGCACCTCCGCATGGATCGATGCCATACTTCTGCCAGGCCCGTAGTTGTGGACAATCAGATCATGGGTTCCTACAATTCCTTCATAGGAAGCAACCTCTTTCATGATCCGTGCATACAGATCCGGATCCGCGCCCTGCCCGATCAGCGGTTCCAATGTATCTTTTGCAATGGAAATACCGGACCACATAACGAGTACCGCCACAACAAGTCCTGCGATTGCATCGATATTAACCGAAAGGAAATGGCAGATCAATGTAGAAGCGATCGTTGCGCTCGTCGTGATCACGTCGCCCATGGAATCCGCCGACGTTGCCAGCATCACCTTCGACTGAATGCGGTTTCCCAGTTTTCGGTTGAAAAGCGCCATCCACAGCTTTACACCAACCGAGAGCACCAGAATCAAAAACGGAACCATCTGAAATGTGATCTCTTCCGGATTGCGGATTTTCTCCAGGGAGCTCTTTAAAAACGTAAAGCCGACTTCAATAACCAGAAACGAAACGATCAGCGCTGCAATATACTCGATCCGCCCATGCCCGAACGGATGCTCTTTGTCGGCCGGTTTGTTTGCCATCTTCACACCGACAAAGCTGATGACCGAAGATGCCGCATCGGAAAGGTTGTTGAACGCATCCGCCATAATCGCCAGAGAATGCATCCCAACACCGATCAGCAGCTTGGCGGCAAACAGCAATACATTGCAGCAGATTCCTACCATACTGGATAAAATACCATATCTCGTCCGCACATCCGCATTGTCAGTGTTCTCATACTCTTTTACAAAACATCTTACCAGAAAATCTGTCATGGGTTCCCCTTCTTTCAACAATACATTCAGAAATTTTAGCTTAGATAAAAAGGGCCTCACGCATCGCCGCGAAGCCCTTATATTTTTTCTGTCTTTTTCTATAGTAGGCAGTGTTGAAAAAAAAGTCAAGCCTAACATATTTTCGGAGATTCTACTTCAAAAGGGGTACTTTTATCTCACTTCCGAATCTCAAACAATCTTGCACAGGCAGTCTGCGGCATAGTCACCTGCAGTTTCCCGTCTGTAACCCCGTAAATACAGCTTTCATTTGAAGGATACAGCACTTTTACTTTGTTTCCAGCAATTCCTGCCTGCGCCAGCGGGATTTCTGCCCGATCTGTCTTTGGTGTAAACACAGCCAAATACGTTTTCTCTCCTGTTTTTATTCCATAAGAAAGGACTTCTGCTCTGGTATCGGTAAATCCAAGCGGAAATACAGGAACACCTTTCTTCACATCCTTACGGATCTCTTTGTACAGTGAAATACCTTCCCGCATCAGTTCCAGGCTTTCTTCTCCCATATCCCATACCATACCGCTCATATATGGGCGGAGCAGCAAGCCATTTACCATGTTGTAGATTACATGCTCACGATTATCTTCATATGGATAGACCCACATGCCTGCCTGTTCCGGTGCAACAGCACTTGCTACATTGAATGCAATATATGAATTATAGATATAATCCGTCTGATCACTTGTAGACTGCAGGCTCAACAGTTTCAGCATTCCATAATCCATCCGCTGTCCGCCGGATCCACAATTTTCAATCACCAGATCCGGATACTTACGGAAAATCTCCTGATACCACTCATACAGACACTGATAATGTTCGCGAATGGCATCGGCACAACTGTCCGAATTCAGGTCACTTCCATATCCCATCGTAACATTGTAATCCACTTTAAAATATCCAACTCCATACTCTTCAATCAGACGGTCTACTACATCCATACAGTATTTGCGTACCTCCGGATTCCTGAAATCCAGAAGATACCGCCTGTTATCAATATGGCGCTTTCCATGACGGCAGATGAACCAGTCATCCGGAAGTTTATAAGACAGCTCACAGGCAACACCCATGACTTCTATCTCCAGCCACAGACCCATAACCATCCCTTTTTCTTTTACATAATCACATACTGCTTTTAATGTATTTGGAAAACGTTCTGGAGATTCTTTCCATTCGCCGACGCGATCCCACCATGCACCTTTATCATACCAGCCGCAATCCAGACAGTAATACTCACATCCCATAGCTGCCGCCTTATCAATGATGGCTTTTTCTTTTTCTTCCGTTGGATCACCCATCAGACAGTTCATATAATCATTAAAAACTATATTTAATTTCTCGTCATCTTCGTTTTGCCGACGGATTTTTCTTCTGTATTCGGTCAGCTCTGCTATTGCCTCATTCACGCCTCCGGCTGCCACACCAAAGCCTGCCGACACGGTAGTGAACGTATCCACCTGCTTTCAGGTTCTTCCACCATCCATGCTCGCTTTCCGTTGCTCCGGATAGTGCTGCATATAACCGTTCTCCAACGGCAGATCCATACTCAATAAGCCATTGACCGGAATGTTCGATCCGAAAAAAGTAAGTTTCCTGACACTCTGTGTCCTCACAGATGCCCATAGGCAGATACTCACAGGTTGACCAGGAACCATATCCCCCATAGCAGTATCGGTTCATACCAAATCCAGCCGCATGAAATCCATTGACAGTCATACCACTCAGGTTGATCTCCCTGCAGTCATTTTTTCTCCACTGACTCTCGCAATACCAGCTGTTATGCGGTGTATAGATACTGGTCTTTTCATAGTATGGCTTTGTTCCATTCTGACAGAGCCCCTGATAGATAAAAGAAGACACATATTCCAGACCAATCTCTTCGCTTCCTTCATTTTTCAGTACTGTCCATACCTGAACCGCTGCGACATCCGGATAAAACTGCATGTGATATTCGCCTTTTAATCCATACTCTGTTGCTGTATCAATGATCAGATCAGTTCTTTTCCTTTCTCATTTTCCAGGATTTTATGACTCTGGTATGCAAAATCAAGCGATCCTCCACTTGCATTATGCTTATAGGCATGTATCCCGCGGGTTCCCCGTCCGGTGATCTGAACCTCTGTGATCGGGAAGAAATCCTCTCCGCCACGTTTTACCGGCTTTGCATCCTCACATCCTGCCAGTGCAAACTGTTTCAGTTCTACTACCTTATTATCCAGAATTTCAAATACAACTTTTAATTTTCCTTCTTCGATTCGGATTTCTTCTGCTATAATTCTCCTTTATTTCTCCAGCATCCATACGCGCATCTGGTTCACGCCTCTGTTTCCCCATAAATAGTACGGGATGGCAATTAATTCGTGCGGCTGATAATCTGGTTTTTCTTCTGAATATAATGCATCGCTTTCCCTTTCATCCTCATATCCCTGCACATGAATACAAACTTTATCTTTGAGGACACCTTCTTTGCCCACAAACGTCTCCGCCTGCGTATCAGCGTCGATACACATTGCCTGCAAATCATTGCCATTATCCACGCCTTCAAAACAATATACAAACGGTCCTCTCATCAAAGCAACCTTTCCCGCATCTTCTCTTACATTTTTATTTGCATATACTTTTCTTACTTCCAGGTCAAAGAGAATTTCTACCTGTGACTCCCCCCATTTTCTGGTCAAATACAAATAACCATTCTTCATAAACTTTTTCCATTCAATCTGCTCGCCATTAACCTTTACGCAGATATCTTTTAAATATCCAGGAATGTGGATTGCCAGCGTATATTCTTCCTCTTTTTTGCTGTGAACATGATAGGTAACTTTTCCTTCCCATGGATAGCTGCTTTCTACATCGATATCAGCTTTTTCCAGTTCAGCCTTTTGTCCGACAAACATATGGGAAAAAATTGTATCATCTGTCTCATCCCATACATATTTTCCAAGAGAAGTAATAAGACGTACCAGGTTCGGAGGGCAGCATGCGCATGCATACCAGCCTGGCCGTTCCGGAAGTACATGCTTATATCCTGGCACTACTCCGGAAATTCCAGGATTTACTTCCAGCGGATTTACATAGAAAAACCGTTTTCCATCAGCCTGCATTCCACTGATTGTTCCGTTGTAAAATGCTCTTTCCATGACATCTGCGTACTTTCCATTTGCCTCCAGCTCCAGCATCTGTTTTGCAAAAAAGATCAGTCCAATAGATGCACAGGTTTCCGCATATACCATATCATTCGGCAGGTCGTAATCTTTAGTAAACGCCTCCAGCTCTCCTGTGGAACCGATGCCTGCAGTCAGATACATTCTCTTTTCCGTCATGTTCTTCCACAAATCAACACATGCCTGATATAAGCGCTCGTCTCCGGTTGTGCCTGCAATATCGGCCATTGCAGTATACATATATACCGCCCGCACACTGTGTCCCACTGCTTCTTTCTGGTCATATACCGTCGCAAAGCTCTGGTTATACACGGTATCCTTCGGATCAATTCCAAAATGTGTCCAGCCGCGTTTCTGGGATTCCTCGTAAAAGAAGTTTGGATTTTTTCCTCGTTCATTAATGAAATATTCTGCCAGATTGCAGTATCGTTCTTCTCCTGTTGTATGATATAAGCGCATCAGTCCGATTTCTACCTCCTGATGGCCAGGAATTCCTGTTATTTTATCCGGACCGAATCTTCGATCAATATGATCTGCCATTCGTTCCATGACCTTCAGCAGCTTGTCTTTTCCGGTAGCATCATAATAGGCCACGGCAGCCTCCATCATATGTCCGGCACAGTACAGCTCATGGCACTCCTGCAGATTCTGCCAGCGATGCTCCGGCTCTTTGATTGTAAAATAAGTATTCAGGTATCCGTCTTCCTGCTGTGCCTTTTCAATGGTTTCAATCACCTCATCTGCCCGTTTTTCCAGTTCCGCATCCGGATGCACAACAAGAGAATATGCAACTGCCTCCAGCCATTTTGCCACATCGCTGTCCTGGAAAACCATTCCGTAAAATTCACCTTTTTCCATACCTGCAGCAATTCGGAAATTGGCCAGTGCATGGCTTTTTTCTACTCCCGGAATTTCATCGTTCAGAATTTTTTCCTGATACGGAATTACCGTCTCAATAATAAGATCCTGCATTGGTTTCCAGAATCCGTCTTGAACCTGTACATTTTTCAGTGAAATATTTTTGTTCTGTTTTTTCTGCATTGTTATATCGCCTGTCATCCTTTAATTCCCGTTGTTGCAATTCCTTCCATGATCTGTTTCTGTCCCAGAAAGAAAACAATAATTGCCGGTATCAATACTAAAATAGCAGCAGCCATGAGCAAATGCCATTGTGCACTGTAATTTCCCTGAAATAGCTGCAATCCCAGAGAAAGTGTATATTTGGATTCATCGTTCAGATAAATCAGCGGTCCCATAAAATCATTCCAGCTGTTCAAAAAGGAAAAGATAGCGACTACTACCATAACGGATTTTGAAAGAGGAAGTGTAATTCTCCAGTAAATCGTAAAAAAGGAAGCTCCGTCGATCAGCGCTGCTTCATCCAGCTCCTTTGGAATCCCCATAAAAAACTGTCGAAACAGAAAAATATTGTAAACTCCACCACCAAACCAAATAGGCAGTGTCAATGGAACCAGGCTGTTTGTAAGTCCTAATTCTGACCACATAACAAAAGTAGGGATCATTGTGACGATTGTCGGCATCATCAGTGCTGTCAGAATTACCATAAATATTTTATCTCTTCCCGGCCAGCGCATTCTGGAAAAGCTGAACGCACATAAGGATGCAGATAAAACAGATCCTCCTACGTTGGAAACCACAATAATTACGGTATTTAATAAATATCTGAAATATGGCATTACTTCCAGCGCATCTTTGTAGTTACTTGTGACAAATGGCTTTGGAATTAAAATCGGGGGCATTACAAAAATCTGTGCCATATCCATAAAAGAGCTTCGAATCATCCAGTAAAACGGGAAAAGACATATCAGCGCACCCACGATCAGAAAAATATATAATACTATCTTGGCCATTTTTATTTTCTTTTTCATTTGTTCTTCACCTCACCATCATAAAATACCCATAATGCAGATGATCGGAATACCAGCATTGTCAATACCAGAATGATAACAAACAAGATCCAGCCAAGGGCAGATGCAACTCCAATGTTTCCATACTGGAATGCTTCTCTGTACATATAATATACATAGAATAATGTAGCGTTATTCGGTCCTCCGGAGGTCATGATATAAGCCTGGCTGAACACCTGAAAGCTTGAGATAAAACTCATAACCAGGTTGAAAAAGATAGTTGGAGATACCATTGGGATCGTTACTGCTTTCAATTTGCTGAACCATCCGCCTCCATCTACATCTACCGCTTCATAAAGCTCTTTTGGTACATTCTGAAGACCGGCAAGAAAAATAACAACGGTTCCTCCTACGGTCCACAGACTCATCAGGGCAAGCGAGGGAATTGCTGTACTTTCCCCGTAAATCCATTTGCTGGCGGGAAGCCCTGCTGCTTTGAGCAGCGTATTCAGGAATCCCGTATCCGGATCGAACATCATCATCCATACGATGGATGATGCAACTGCCGGAACAATGGTCGGAAGGTAAAAAATGGTTCTGAAAACAGATTTTCCTTTGATGTTACTGTTTAACATAAGTGCTATGCAAAAAGAAAAAACGATTTGCAGCGGAACACTTAACAGAACATAATATGCTGTCACCTTTAATGACTTTGCAAAATACAGATCCGTTCCATCAAACAAATGTTTAAAATTGTTCCAGCCAATAAAATGCGTTTCTGCATTGATCACATTATAATCCGTCAGACTCATGACAAGACTTATGACCAGAGGTGCAAATACAAATATTAGGAATCCCAATATAATTGGCATTGCAAATAATACGCCGTAAAAGGCTTCTTTTTTCCTCTTCTTTGTCATTTTCCCACTCACTTTCTTATTCCGGTCTTGTATAAGTTCCGTCTACCTGTCCGTTCATGTTATCCTGCACTTCTGCGATTGCGTCTGCTGCCGATGCTTCACCCAGCCATACTTTATCCAGCGCCGGATTCAGAACATCCATAATTTTGGGGAAGTTCTTAATATTATAGTTCAATGCCGGCATGCAGTTTTCAAATGCATTATTCACAACAGCATCAATATAGCCATCCGGATGTGCGTCATTTCCTGTCGCCCACTGATTGACCAGATCCTCATTTTCATACCAGTCTTTTAAAACCGGCATCCATAAGCCGCCTTCAATCAGTCCCACAATATTGTCCGGATTCATGAAAGCTTTCTGCAGCTCCCATGCTTCTTTTGGATGTTTCGTTGATGCAAATGCAACAATAGGCTCTCCAAGTGCAATAGTCATTGGTTTATCATACATTTTAGGTAAAATTCCAACGCCGAAATTTACTTTATTATCTGTCAGTTCCATCAGATCCCACTGTCCATCCCAGAGCATTGCCGTCTTCTGTGACTGTAATGCAACAGATCCTGCCGGAAGGTTTTTCGACTGCGCCGGATTCGGAGCTACATGATACTTATTAATCAAATCTGCAAATTTCTGAATTGCTTCTTCCGTCTTTGTTCCTGCGAGATTCACAGTTTTTCCGTCTTCACTTAAGAAGCTCTCTCCTGACATTGCCACTGCGCTGCTCACAACGGTAGATCCTACACCTGTTGGAAGATAAATTCCAAACTGTTTGATATTCGTTTCATCAAAATCCGGATCTGCCGCATTTTTTCCATTTTGATCAATGGTAAGTTTCTGTAAAACCTCCACAAATTCATCCCAGCTCCATGCGTCCTCTGCTTTTGTTGGAACCTCGATTCCGGCTTCTTTTAAAGAATCCGTGTTGTAGATCAGGGTATATACTTCCAATGCTGAGTTAATTCCACAGGCTTTTCCTTCGTCCCACCAGTAGACGGTCTGCGGCAGTACGTCGTCAATATTAAAATCCTCGTCTCCCTCTGCCATCTCCAGAATATTTTTCAGTTTTCCCTCTGTTGCCCACTGCAGTGCCGTATCACCTGTAACCATTGCGACATCCGGTTCCTGTCCTGCTGCCATCATGGTTGTCAATTTGGTATTATAATCCGTTGGAATATGAAGATATTCCACCTTGATGTTCGGGTGTTCCTCTTCAAATTTGTCAATAACCTTCTGTGTTGCTTTTTTCTCAGAGTTCGATCCCCAGCCTGCATACCGTAAAGTAATTTCTTCCCCGTTTCCTGTCGATGTATCCTTTGTTTTTTCCGACGTATCTTTTCCGCTGTTTCCACATGCACCCAGTCCAATTGCCATTACTGCCGAAAGCATGACTGCTAATACTTTTCTTTTCATACTGTTACCTCCATGATTAACCTTCTCACATAGCTATGTGCTTCTTATTTACAAGCTTATTATAGCGACAGCGATGGTTCTTTAAAATTCTAACATTTTATGGAGGTGGACTATTTTACGATTTCATTGGGAAATAAATTCTGATTTCTGTCTCCTCCCCTGCTTTCGACTGAATATCAACTCTGCCATTTTCTCCATAAAGCAACTGAATTCTCCGTATTACATTTCCCAGACCAATTCTGTTGCTTGTCTGTTCCATTGCTTCCCGGATTGTCTCAGGCGTCATTCCTGCTCCATTATCCTTCACACCAATGCAGATTTTTTCATCTTCTTTTTTTGCATAGATAACCAGAACGCCCTTTCTTTTCAGACCCCGAAATCCGTGCATGATTGCATTTTCCACCAAAGGCTGTAAAATCAGCTTCGGTATCATGCAGTCACTGACTGTTTCGTCAATGTTATATCTCACCTCAAATTTTCCTTCATAACGAATCTGCATAATCGTAAGATAATTCTGAAGCCATTGATACTCTTCCCGAAAGACAACAAGTTCCTTTTTATTACGAAACGTGTATTGCAGCATATCTGAAAGGCTGATGATCAGATTACTCGCATCTATATCCCCATTTTCCAGTGCAAGCATGTTGATAATATTTAATGTGTTATACAGAAAATGGGGATTCAGCTGCAGTGTAAGCGCCATAATTTCTGATTCTTTATTCCGTATTTCACTTTTATAGTTTTCTTCAATCAGGCATTCTATTTTGTCACGCATCTCATTATATTTTTCTGTCAGATATTGAATTTCGTCTTCACCATTTACCGGCAGTCTCTGTTCAAAATTCCCCTCTCCAATCATCTGCATCGCTCTTACAAGTCGTTCAACCGGTTTTGTAATCCTCCGCGAGAATATTCTCGAAAAAAACATTGCCAAAAGGAACAACACCATCCAGATCAGAATGGTTAATCTCTGTATGATAGAAACATGGTTCAACAAGGAATTTAATGGTATTACATTTACCACTACCCAGTCTGTTATTTCAGAGACTGCATAACAGATGAGTACTTTTTCTCCCTGATATTCCAGAATCATACTTCCATTGTTCTTTGTTATTTTGGTCAGCCATGGTAATTGTTCTTTACTTCCGTTTTTCTTCTGGTCTGTATGTGCTACAATCGTTCCTTCTCTGTCAGAAACACAGAAAAAGGAACCTTCTATCGATTTTTTTTCCTCCAGCACACTGTCCATAAATTCCGGATTAAAATTTAGTACCAGAACTGCGTGCATATTTTGTTTCATGCTTTTCATGCTACTGATATTTTCCGGCTCTATATAGACCGGCTGCAGCTCCTCTATCAGAGAAAAGTAATTCACTTTCTGCATCCTGTAGTCGACACCATATTCTTTTTCTGCATGATAAGTCGGAATCCACTTCATTTTTCCTGCACTTTTTATTGCTTCCCTGTATATTTCTGATTCATAAAAATTTTGAACCGGTATGATCGCATTTCCGTTATCTCCAAACACAAATTCCGGTGTGAAAATATTAGCAGTCAAAATGTATTCATTTGAAAATGCCTTCTGAAGTTCCAGTCTGGCCTTCTTATCCTTTTGCAGAATTTCGAAATCACTGCTTTTTGGAAGATCTTCTAATAGTTTATAAATCTCATTGTTCAGATTCATCCCCTGTGCACTTTCCTGTATTCCTTTCAAGTCACGATCCAGGATCTGAACATTCTTAATCATTCCCTCCAGGATATTATTTTTGGCTATTTCTATGATACTTTGTGATGCAACCTCATAATACACAACACAGATAACGGTAACCGGAATCAGGATCAGAGCAATATATGAAATTCGAAGCTTATTCTGTAAATTTAATTTACGATACCATTTTTTTATTTTTTCCATACTTATTCACCAATTTTCTGTATCTTTTCCCGATATTGAGCCGGTGTAATTCCGGTTTCCTTTTTGAAAATCCGATTAAAATATTTCACATCCTTATATCCCGTCTGCACCGCAATTTCATAAATTTTTAAATCCGTATTTTTCAAAAGCTCTCTTGCGTGTTTCATTCTGATTGTAATCAGATTCTGCGAATAACCATTTCCTGTACTTTCTTTGATTACGGCACTGCAGTATGTCGGCGTAAGTTTAAAGTATTCTGCAATATCGGCCAAAGAAATATCTTCCGCAAAATGTTCCTCCATATAGGCCTCCAGCCTGGCAGAAAATTTTTCTTCCCGCTCTTTTTTATTTTTTCCGTATACCGGCTCCACCTTTTTTAAATACTGTTGAATTCGATCCAACAATTCACGGTACGTTGGAATTGGTTCTTTCCATATACTTTCATCCTCAATCAGGGCAATCCGCTTCAATACGCTTTGGCAGCAATTAATCAGCTGCTCCGGATCCGGATAACCGATTTCTATAAAATTGTCCAAGATTCTTCCCATGACATCAGCCGCACTGTCTCCACCTTTTTCCTTCAATTCCGCTCTGATCAGATGTTCTTCCGGAAGTCCTATGTATGCCAGGATTTTTGCACATTCAGAAAACTTTTCCGCCCAGATAATTTTCCTCTCCGGATAATAGAAATGAAAACGCATACTTAATACTGCTTCCTCATAACACCCTTCAACTTCCTCAAATAAATTTTCCGCAGAGCTGCTGATGCTCATAAACCATTGATTTCTTCTCCGTATACCATCCAGTTCTTCCGGTAGCTGTTCCCACAAATCTTTTTTTGTTAAAATCTGCGGATATCCCCTCCATTGTTTATCCCGGCACACAATCGTAACCATTGTTTCCGATAATTTATTGCTGAAAAAGGAAAGGCTATGCCATCCTCTCCCGATCCGTTCACGCATCCATAAGCCAAGCTCTTTTTTAATGCTTTCATACTCTTCACTGCTTTTTCCCTTTTTCCAGGCATAGATTCCCTGTACTCTGGTGATAAGAACAAACCCTGCTTCTCCCCATGGAATAATTTCACGAATTTGTTTTTCTTCCTCTTCTGTACATCTTCCATCGACCCACAGATTCAGTAGCTTTTCCATGTATACCGGCAATGTTACTTCCAGTTTTTTCTTTATATCCGCCTGTTGCCTGATCGCATTCCGCTCTTTCTCAATTTCCTGAAACACTCGTTCCAGTACCTTTTGCAGCTTAATCGGACTCATTGGTTTTAAAAGATACTCAAACGCCCCAAGCTCTATTGCTTTCTGTGCATATTCAAATTCTGCATAGCCTGTAAGCAAAATTACTTTTATTTCCTCGTTGCGTTCTTTTATTTTTTCCGTAAAAGAAAGGCCATCCATTTCAGGCATGCAAATATCTGTAATTACAATTTGTACGTCCTCTACCCCGATATATTTCAGCGCCGCTTCTGCCTCCACAAATACCTGTGTTTCAAGAAAATCATACATTTTATTTAAAATATTTTTTAAACCCTTACACTGAATCGGCTCATCATCCACAATTACTATTTTGTACATTTCTCCATCCCCCGCTATCCTGTTTTTCTATCTGTAAGACACTTAAACGAAGTATCCTCTGGATGAATTATATCGTAGATTTTTTCATGGTACAAGACCGCAACAAGCATCTGGACCCCACGAAACGCTAAGAACAGTGGCCGGAATCTTCGATTTCTGAAAGCTCCGTTCTATGATTTTTTCAATGAACTTTCCTATAGAGCAGGCAGTGCGATCCTGCCCGGAGGGCTTTTTTAAATTACAGGAAAATCCAATGAAGTTTCCTGTAATTTAAAAAAACGGCGCAGTCTGCTTATTCTTAGCAGTTCTGCGTCGTTTTCTGTATTTTTTCAGAAATTTTATTTCGTTCCGGCAGCGTTGACAATTCAATGAGAGTTACTTTTTCCCTCTGCCTTCTTTTCAGATTTCTGAGTTTTATATGATTCGTAACTATTCTTTTACTTTATAAATTTTCGCCATATCCTGTACATACAGCGGATAGAACCGATAGCCCGCAAAATCGCTCCGAAGAGCAACCTCGCATGCCATATCCTCGATATACAGGTTTGCCGCATCGTCACAGAGCAGTGTTTCCATTTTTTTGTAAAGCTCAACCTGCTCCTCTTCATCCGTGCTGGTCTTAACCTGCTGATACAGTTTATCATACTCTTCGTTGCTGTAGTTGATAAAGTTCTTGGATGATGTTGAGGTAAACCGTTCCAGGAGTGCGCGTCCGGTCAGATAGGCCGCATCAACACCGACAACCGTGGACTGGAAATTCCTGTCTGCATATACATCAGACAGCCAGCTGTCCCACTCGACCTGCTGAATTTTGGCAGTAACACCGATCGCTTTAAGCTGCTCTACCAGAACCTGGGCTGTATCGATATGCTGCTGATAATTGTTCGGCACTGTAATCGTAAGCTCAAATCCATCTGGGTATCCGGCTTCTTTTAACAGTTCTTTTGCCTTCTCAATATCCTGATTATATCGCTCTGACAGTTCCGGCACATAATATTTTCCAAATGCCGGGAACATGCTGCTTCCGATGATCGTTCCTTTTCCGTCCGCAATCATATCCAGCACTTCCTGACGGTTTGCCGCATAGCAGAGCGCCTGGCGCACCTTCACATTGTTGAGCGGTTCCACGGCATTGTTCAGATACAGCGCCTGTACCAGGTTCATACCGCCGTCATAAATCGTAAAATCGGAATCTTCGGCAAGCTGCGCTGTCTGTGTGGAACTGAGACGTGCATACATGTCCAGTGTACCGGATTTCAGGTTTGTTACGACTGCATTGCTGTCCTTGACAATTCGAAATGTTACCTTGTCCAGATACGCCTGATTTTCCGTATCCCAGTAATCGCTGAATTTTTCAAGGACAATATTTTCCTGCGGGGACCGTGATACATAGTGGAACGGGCCTGTTCCGACAGGATCTGCTTCCAGATCTTCCACATGCTCAGGTACAATCGCCACCGTCAGATAGGCAAGAAACTCGGTGTCTGCCTCTTTTAAATAGATGTCGATCGTGCTCTCGTCCGGAATTTCAACCTTGTCTACATTGGAAAATGCCTCTACCAGAGGCGTTCCGTCTCCGTTGATACCCGCACAGCGTTCGATTGAATATTTTACATCCTCTGCAGTGACGGTCGTTCCATCGTGGAATTTGACACCATTCCGGAGCTTGAAGGTATAAACCTTTCCATCCTCCGAGATCGAATGGCTCTCTGCCACCGCATCGTTCAGATTTCCTTCTTCATCGGGCTTTACAAGGCCCTCATAAATATTGAATAGGATTTCTTTCGTTCCTGCCGCAACAGATTTGTGTGGGTCAAGACTATCCTCAATGTCCTGAGGAATTCCTACCGTGATGGAACCTCCCATAACAGGTTCCCCTGTCGGGGTTGATTCCATTGATACCTGAGAACTTGTGGTATCGGAAGAATCTGCTTTCCCATCCTTGCCATCCTGGCATCCGCCAAGTACAACAGTAAGAGCTGCAACTAAAAGCAGCGCAAGTACGCTTCTTCTTTTCTTCATGATTTCTCCTTTTGATACGAGTTCTCTCATTTTGTAATTGTCACGCCTATTGTATCCGACCTGTTCCCAAATAGCAAGTACATTATTGTATACAATTTATTTTCCAAATCCAAAAATCACGTATATCCGCCCCGCGTATTCCGGATTCTTTCCCTCGGGATGTACCGGAAAAGATAAAAATTTTGCCGCCCGGGAATGTTAACATTCCCGGGCGGCAAACGCTTTTGCTTTTTTTCT
>ENA-OURZ01000286-OURZ01000286.1-human-gut-metagenome-genome-assembly--contig:-NODE-286-length-69216-cov-4.855193_pt1 | contig 69216 bp, 58 predicted proteins | sample MGYA00242073_ERZ509195 | MGnify/ENA primary metagenome ERZ509195 (study PRJEB26280, sample SAMEA2338837) | human gut metagenome | biome: human gut; feature: human-associated habitat; material: faeces... | reverse complement strand
CGCTAATCAGAGCGAGATTCGCAGAGCGTATCTCGTCTCTGTAATAGGAAACTTCGTTCCTATTACAGAAAAAAGAGCTGCGAGGATGTGCCAAGGCACATTCTATGTTCCTGAAAAGTTTCCTACAGGTAATCCAATAAATCATTTGACACAAAGGTTAGAATAAACTAACATATATTTGACATGACTATTTGAATAGGTAGAGGGAGGAAGCAATATGTACATAGAGGTGAAGGACGCCGTTAAAAAGTACGGAACAGGAGAAAGTGAGCTGTATGCTTTAAATCATGTTTCGCTGACGCTGGAAAAGGGGGAGATCTGCGTGATATTGGGGCCGTCCGGTTCTGGTAAGAGTACGCTTTTGAACATGCTGGGCGGAATGGATCATCTGGATGCAGGAAGCATTACGATAGACGGACAGGAAATTACAAAGCTCTCCAGAAAGGCACTGGGAGAATACCGCAGAAAGAAGATCGGTGTCGTATTCCAGTCATATAATCTGATCCCGGAGCTGACAGTCCGGGAAAATATCCGTGTAGTAGAGGATATCTCTCAAAATCCGCTGTCGCTTTCCGAACTGCTGGAAAAGCTGGGGCTGACAGATCATGCCACACATTTTCCGTCTGAGCTTTCGGGCGGACAGCAGCAGAGATGTGCAATCGGAAGAGCACTGATCAAAAATCCGGTGCTGCTTCTCTGTGATGAACCGACGGGAGCACTCGATTCTGTTTCTTCCAGGGAGGTATTACGCATGCTGGCGGAGGTGAATGAAGCATATCATACAACGATCGTTATGATCACACATAATGAGGGAATTGCGCAGATGGCAGATCGTGTTGTCCGGATCCATGACGGGCAGATCATCAGTAATCTGAAACAGCAAAAGAAAAAGGTAGAGGAGCTGGAAATCTGATGACATTACAAAGAAGAGTACGAAGAAGTATCGGGAAAAATATTTCCTTTTATCTGACAGGCACTGTTTTAACGGCAATTACCATCATGCTTCTGGTAGGAGCTTTTGCGGTCAGCAATACATTATATGACAGATTTGAGCGATTTTTTGCGCAGAACCGGATCGAGGACGGTGAATTCAAAACGGAGTCACCGCTGACAGATGCGGATATCCGGGCACTGGAGGGACAGTACGAGGTTGTGCTGGAACAACAGCACTACACGGATCTGACGTATCAGGATACAAAGCTGCGTATTTTTACACAGATGGAAAAGCTGGATCTTGCTTCTGTATTGGAAGGAGAGGATCTGCAATCCGATACGGATATCATGGTTACCTACCGCTATGCAAAAGCAAACGGGATTGCAGTCGGGGATGAGATTACGATCTTGGGTCAGAAATTTCATGTATCCGGTCTTTGTAATAAATCGGACTATGCGATCATGCTCTACGACCTGACAGAGTCTATGCCGGATCGGGATGGTTTCGGCATTGGGATCATCACAAAGCAGGCAATGGAAAAGCTGGTGGATCCGATCACATACTATGCAGTGCGTTATGAGGATAAGGCAAAGGAACAGGATTTCCGCAAGGCAGTTTACGATACGTATAAAACAACGGAATACATCGAAAAAGAAAGTAATACAAGGATCAGCCTGATCTTTCACGAAGCGGATGATCTGACGGCGGAATTTTCCCTGTACAGTCCGATCATTATGCTGCTCGTTGTTGTGATCATTGCCATGGTCTTATCGAGAATGGTCAAAAGAGAGGGAAAGATCATTGCGGTACTGATGACACTTGGGTATCGCAAACAGGAACTCATCCGCCATTATATGTTGTTTGGTATGATCCCTGCGATCGGTGGAGATATTTTGGGCATTCTTTGCAGCATTCCGTTTTCCAAAGCATTTTGCGGCTTTTATTTCGGGGATGGTGAGTATCTTGATTATACGGTAAAAATGCCTTGGCTTACGCTGCTTGTTGCGGTGCTGATTCCAGTTGTTGTTTATGGGCTGGTGTCTTATCTGGTGCTGTCAGCCTGCCTGAAAAGTGATATTGTTCCGCTTCTGCGTGAGCAGAAGAAGGAGAAAACAGCCTGCATATGCAGAAACAGTAATCGCAGCACCGGCTGGATCTATACAGTGCGTTCCATCTGGCTGAACAAGGCAAGAAGTCTGACAATGGTCATCGGTATTGCCGTTGCAACACTTGTCGTAGTGCTGGGCGGTTCGTTTCAGGATTCTTATGATAATCTGATCGAAGTAAAAATGCCGGATGCGATGATGGGCGGTCAGTATGAATATGGATTTAAGAGCTTCCAGACGGAAAATCCGTATGGCGGATCGGCTGTTTTTGATATCAGCTTCGGCGCGAAGGTGGATGACTCCCGGTTTAATATGATCGGCTATGAGGAGGAAAATGACGTCCTTTCCGCAAAACTTTGTTCCGGTAAGCCGATCGAATACGGAAAGTATTATATAACGAATGCGGCAGCAAAGCGTTATCACATATCGCTGGGAGACAGCTTTACCTTTTATGATACGGTCACGCTGCAGGAGTCGACGATCGAAATAACGGATATTCTGGATAATGATGTGATGGCACTTGTCCTGACCTCCAAGGAAAATGTGGCAAAGCTGCTGGACAGGCCGGTTGAGCAGTACAATGTCATCATCAGCAGAGAAAAACTGGACATTCCGGGTGAAATGCTCAGTAAATCCGCTTCCGTGGCGGATTATATCGAGCAGGCAAAAAATCTGGCAAGTACAGCAGGGATCGTGCTGAAGCTTTTAAAGGTGCTTGGCGCACTGATCTGTATTCTGGTGACAAGCATGCTGGCCGGTATGATACTGGAGGAAAACAAAAGAAATGTTTCAATGCTTGCCATCTTAGGTTATACGGACAGAGAGATCAGGACATTTATTTTCCACGCCAATTATATTCTGGTGCCACTTGGATTTCTTCTGGGCGTTCTGCTTGGGTATGCGACGGCTTACTCGATGATCCTGTCAGCCATGCAGTCATCGGGAAGACTGATGAGCCTGCCTGTGAAGGCTTCTACGATCGGGATCAGTTTTGGCTATGTGCTGCTTTCCTATCTGCTGGCAATGTTGCTTCTTTCCAGAAAGAAAGCACTGTTAAAGCTCTTGTGGCAGAAGGATGAATAAAGCAGCTCTATAAGGGAGAAAAAGATATGAAGATCATTGATGAATTACACAGCAAAGGGTTTGACCGGGCAAGTGCGCCATCTATGACGATCCTGTCAAGAAATGAAGAAAACGGAGAAAAAAGCTCCATGGTGTTCCATCCAATCATGCCCGGCGTGTACTTTGTATACAATAATTTTCATTCGCAGGAAGCGGTAGAGGCCGATTATAACGAAGATACCAAAAAGATGATCGAGATCAATCACTGCAGACGGGGACGCTTCGGCTGTAAGGTAAATGGCAGGCAGGTGTACCTTGGCGAGGGAGAAATGGAGGCAAATCTGGTCGGCGTCATCCGGGAAAATCCGGAATTTCCGCTGGGCTTTTATGCAGGGGTGGAAATCCTGATCGATCCTGAGCCGGCAAAGGCATATTTGAAGGATGTGTTCCCGGAGGCGGTCGAGCAGATCGATTTTCTCGGATGGCAGATCCGCAGGGAAAACGGTGCCATGTTCATCCGCTCTCTGCCGGAGATCAATCATATCCTGAATGAAATGTATCAGGTAGATCCAAAGGTGGAAACGTATTATCTGAAATTAAAGATATTGGAACTGCTGCTATTGATCCGTATGGTAACACCGGAAGGGGAAAAGGCGCAGAAACGCTATTACAGGCAGCAGGACTATGATAAGGTGCGTGCGATCCACAAAGAGGTTGTTTCTCATCCGGACCGCCGCTTTTCTGTTCCGCAGCTTGTGCAAAAGTATGGGATCGGACAGACGACGTTTCAGAGCTGTTTCAGTGAAATATACGGAAAACCTTATTATACATTTGTCAAGCATTATAAGATGCACAAGGCGATCCATTACATAGAAGAAACGGAGCACAGCATGGCAGAGATCGCAGGAATGCTCGGTTACGACAATCCGAGCAAGTTTGCCGCGGCTTTTCGTTCGGTTGTGGGCTGCAGTCCGCGGGAATATAAAAAATCCAGTGAACGAATGGAGCATTTGACCCTGCTTGGAGTAGAAATAGAAGAATAAAGCCCTTATGATGGAGCGAGAAAGGAACCATAAGGAGGAGAGAGGTTATGGAGAAGAAGAAAGAAGAGAGCGCGCTCAGTGTCCTGATGCGATATGCAGGCGGACATAAGTATTGCACTTATTTTTCCTGGGTATTTTCCGGGCTCAGTGCAATAGCAGCACTTCTGACCTATGTGTTTTTATTCCGCATCATCAAAGAAGTGATCGAAGCTGCGCCCAATTTTAAAGAAGCAACACATATTGCAAGTAACGGATGGTTTGCGGTGCTTGCTGCAGCAGTTTCCATGCTGCTTTATTTTGCAGCACTGATGTGTTCCCATGCAAGTGCGTTCCGCGTGGCAACGAATATCAGAAAGCAGCTGCTTGCCCATATTGCAAAGCTGCCGATCGGATTTGCCGATGAGCTTGGATCAGGCAGGATCCGCAGGATCATCAATGATTCCGCAGCAACAACAGAGGTATATCTGGCACATCAGCTCCCGGATCTTGTCGGGGCTTATATCACGCCGGTGGCGATGATTCTATTATTGTTTGTATTTAACTGGCGGTTCGGACTGGTCTGTCTGATCCCGGTTGTACTGAGTCTGGCAGGCATGACAAAAATGACCGGCAAACAGATGCAGGAGGATATGAAGCATTATCAGACTGCACTGGAAAATATGAATAATGAAGCAGTGGAATATGTCAGAGGTATCAATGTCGTAAAGACATTCTCCCAGACAGTACATAGCTTTTCCAGATTCAAAGCATCGATCGACAGCTATTATAAATTCTGCATCAATTACACAAAAGAAATGCGTATGCCAATGGTCTGCTATCAGATGATCGTAAACAGCACGTTTGCATTTTTGATCGCACTGACACTGATCCTGTATCGCGGCGATCATGTGGCGTTTAACATTTTACTGAACTTCGTATTTTATGTGATCTTTACACCGGTCATTGCCACAACACTGACCAAGATCATGTTCATGGGAGAGGAATCCATGAAGGTAGAAGATGCGATCGCCCGTTTTAATGAGATCATGGCGATCGAGCCGCTTCCGGAGCCGGCGCAGACAAAGCATCCGCAGGAATATGCAATCTGCTTTGATGACGTCAGCTTCCGTTACCGGAAAGAGTTACCGGATGCTGTCTCTCATATCAGCCTGCAGATCCCGGTGGGAAAGGTAACAGCCTTTGTCGGTCCTTCCGGCAGTGGAAAAAGTACAGCCGCAGGTCTGATCGCCAGGTTTTACGATGCGACGAGCGGGCAGGTACGGATCGGTGATGTTGATATCCGGGATATCGCGCAGGAGGAAAGAGTGGGTACGATCTCCTATGTATTCCAGAACAGCAGACTGTTAGCCGGTACGATCGCCGATAACGTGCGCATGGGGAAAAAGAATGCGACGGATGAAGAAGTGCTTGCAGCACTGCACAAAGCACAGTGTGACGATATTCTGGCAAAACTGCCGCAGGGAATCGAAACGGTGATCGGAACGGATGGTATCTACTTATCCGGCGGTGAACAGCAGAGAATCGCGATCGCAAGGATCATCCTGCAGGATGCACCGGTCATTATCTTAGATGAGGCAACTGCATATGCAGATCCTGAAAATGAAGTGCTTGTCCAGAAAGCCTTTGAAGAAATGGCAGTCGGCAAGACAGTTATCATGATCGCCCACAGACTGACCACGGTCAAGAACGCTGATACGATCTATGTATTTGAAAACGGCAAGATAAAAGAAGCAGGAAAGCATGAAGCACTTCTGGAAGCAAATGGTCTTTACGGGAAGATGTGGAATGATTATCAGACTTCAATCCGCTGGAAGGTAGGTGGCAGAAAATGATAGAAAAACTAATGAAAAATTATGCCGTATCCAAGCAGGGTGCAAAGGATATGATAAAATCCGTGTGCATCTGTATTCTGGTCAATATTGCACTCATGCTTCCAACCGGTCTGTTATATGTTCTGGCAGAGGACATTTTAAAGGATGCACCGTTTTCCCATGCCCGGGTGCTGATCATCGGCAGTATCCTGACGATCGCACTGCTCGGCGTTTTATATTACCTGCAGTATAATGCAACCTTCTTTGCCATGTACAAGGAATCCGGTAATAAACGTATCTCTCTGGCAGAGAAGCTCAGAAGAATGCCATTATCCTTCTTTGACCAGAAGGACAGCGCAGATCTGACAACCGTTATCTTAGGGGATGTGGCAGCCTTAGAGCATGCGTACTCTCATCAGTTTTCACAGTTTTACGGGGCTGTATTTTCCACGATCATCATTGCGGTCGGTCTGCTGTTCTTCCAGTGGAAGCTGGCACTGGCAGCACTTTGGATGTTACCGTTTGCGATCTGGATCGTATTCGGTTCCAAAAATATCCAGGTCAGAAGCGGGAAAAATCTGACTGAGAAAAAACTGGCAGTTGCGGATGGTATTCAGGAATTTATCGAGTGCTCCAAGGATTTAAAGAGCACAAATTCCCAGAAGGGATATCTGCAGGGCTTATTTGAAAAGATCGACCTGACAGAAAAGGTAACAATGCAGCATGAGCTTTTATCCGGTATGATCGTCAATTCCGGTCAGCTTCTGCTGAAATTCGGCATTGCCTGCGTGGCACTTGTCGGTGGTTCTCTTCTGACAAAGGGCGAGATCGATGTGATCACCTTCTTTGCATTTTTGATCATCGTATCCCGTATTTATGAGCCGCTGAACGGTTCTCTGATGAACCTTGCAGCCTTAAATGCACTGACCGTCAATGTGGAACGTATGAATGAGATTTCGGAAGGTTATGAAATGACAGGCCGCAGGGAACTGACCAACCGGGGCTGTGATATCACATTTGATCACGTCAGCTTTGCTTATGAAACAGGCGAGCAGGTGCTTTGTGATGTTTCCTTTACGGCAAAACAGGGGGAGGTAACAGCACTTGTCGGTCCATCCGGTTGTGGTAAGACAACGGTATCAAGACTGGCTGCCCGTTTCTGGGATCCGACCGGCGGACGTATCACGGTCGGCGGTATGAATGTGAAAGAGACAGATCCGGAAGCTTTGTTATCCTTATATTCCATCGTCTTTCAGGATGTAACATTGTTTGATAATACGATCATGGAAAATATCCGTGTCGGTAAGAAGGATGCAACAGATGCGGAGGTCATGGAAGCGGCAAAACGTGCCAATGTACCGGAATTTGCTGAAAAACTGCCGGATGGCATGCAGACGCGGATCGGTGAAAACGGCTCGGAGCTTTCCGGTGGAGAAAGACAGCGTATTTCCATTGCCAGAGCCTTTTTGAAGGATGCACCGATCATCCTGTTGGATGAAGCTACCGCTTCTTTAGATGCGGAAAACGAAACAAAGGTACAGGCTGCATTATCTGCCCTGATCGGTGGTAAGACCGTTATGGTCATTGCCCACAGAATGCGTACCGTTGTACAGGCAGATAAGTTCATCGTACTGGATCGTGTCATGCGTTGCCCTCTGATCAGAGCGGGGTATCAATATCGTTTTAATGACAGGTCAAAAAAGAATATAGGATAAACATTGCTGATGTGATAAAATAATGATAGAGAACAGCATAGAAAAGTCGTAAATAAAACAACGAAAAGGAGAAAACAAATGACAGCAGAACAGTTAAAAGAAATCATTTCACAGATGACACTGGAAGAAAAAGCAGCTATGTGCTCAGGCGACGACTTCTGGCACACAAAAGCAGTGGAGAGACTCGGCGTTCCGAGAAGTATGGTATCAGATGGCCCTCACGGACTCAGAAAGCAGGATCAGAGCGGAGATCATCTTGGTATTAATGACAGTATCAAGGCAGTCTGCTTCCCGACAGCCTGCGGAACGGCGGCAAGCTTTAACAGAGATCTTCTTTACAGCATGGGACAGACGCTCGGACAGGAATGTCAGGCAGAGGATGTCAGCGTTATTTTAGGGCCTGCTGTCAACATCAAGCGTTCTCCGCTCTGCGGCAGAAACTTTGAATATTATTCAGAAGATCCGTATCTGGCAACAGAGATCGCGACAAGCCAGATCAAAGGAGTACAGAGCAAGCATGTCGGTACTTCCATCAAGCATTTTATGGCAAACAATCAGGAAACAAGACGTATGTCCTCCGATTCCCGGATCGATGAGCGCACCATGCGGGAAATTTATCTGGCTGCCTTTGAAGGTGCGGTAAAGCATGCAAAGCCATGGACAGTGATGTGCTCCTACAACCGGATCAACGGAACATATGCAGCGGAGAACAAGCAGCTTCTGACAGACATCCTGCGTGATGAATGGGGCTTTGACGGTTATGTAGTCAGTGACTGGGGCGCAGTCAACGACAGAGTAGAAGGTGTCAAGGCTGGACTGGATCTGGAAATGCCCGCTTCCCACGGCGTCAATGATGCCCTGATCGTCAAGGCAGTCAGGGAAGGCAGGCTGGATGAGGCAGTACTGGATAAAGCAGTGGAAAGAATTTTGAATATTGTATACCGTTTTGTGGGAAATCGTGATGAAACGGCTGTATTTGACCGCGACAAGGATCATGAAATGGCAAGAAAGGTAGCAGAGGAGTCCATCGTGCTTCTGAAAAATGATGGCATCCTTCCGCTTTCCGAAACAGACGAGATCGCGTTCATCGGTAAATTTGCAAAGAAGCCGAGATTCCAGGGTGGTGGCAGCAGCCACATCAATTCCCATAAGATAGACAGTGCCATGGATATGGTGGCAGGTATGGCAAATATCACGTATGCACAGGGCTACGATGATGCAGAAGATGTAATCGATGAAAAGATGATCGCAGAAGCAGTGGAAGCTGCGAAAAAAGCAAAGGCAGCAGTCATCTTTGCAGGACTTCCGGATGCATTTGAATCCGAAGGCTTTGACAGAACGCATATGAGAATGCCGGACTGCCAGAATAAACTGATCGAAGAAGTGGCAAAGGTACAGCCGAACACAGTTGTTGTACTGCACAACGGCTCTCCGGTTGAAATGCCATGGGTAAATGACGTAAAGGGCATTGTGGAAGCTTATCTCGGCGGACAGGCAGTCGGCGGTGCGATCGTGGATATCCTGTTCGGACGTGTCAATCCAAGCGCAAAGCTGGCTGAGACATTCCCGCTGAAGCTTTCCGACAATCCGTCCTACCTGTATTACATCGGGGAAGGCGATGTTGTGGAATACAGGGAAGGAATCTTTGTAGGCTATCGTTATTATGACAAGAAGAATATGGATGTGCTGTTCCCGTTCGGACACGGACTGAGCTACACGACCTTTGCGTATTCCAATATGAAGCTGGATAAAGAAAAAATGTACGATACCGACACACTGACGGTTTCCGTTGACGTGACAAATACCGGAAAGATGGCAGGCAAAGAAGTGGTACAGCTTTATGTAGCCGACAAAGAAAGCACAGTGATCCGCCCTGTCAAGGAACTGAAGGGCTTTACAAAGATCGAGCTTATGCCGGGTGAGACAAAGACAGTTACCTTCAGCTTATCCAAGAGAGCTTTTGCTTACTTTAATACAGACCTGCATGACTGGCATGTGGAATCAGGCGAATTTGATATCCTGATCGGACAGTCCTCCAGAAACATCGTCTGCCAAAAGACCGTATATGTAGAGTCTACGGTAGAAGTATTTAAGAAATATCACTTGAATACAACGATCGGTGATATCATGAAGGATCCGCTTGCAAAGCCGTTCCTGAAAGATATTCTGGATGCATGTATCATGAATGATGTGAATACGACAGAAGGAGAAGGTCTTGGCGCGGCGGCAGAAGAGATGCAGGAAGCCATGATGGGCTATCTGCCGGTCAGAGCTGTCATCAGCTTCATGGATGGCACAATGACCCATGAAAAGCTGCAGAGCTACATCGATCAGATGAACAATTGTCACACATTTACGAAGTAAATGTGCGACCCAATAATCTGCGCAGCAGATTATAGCCTGTAACATATATATCCAGTAAATGTGCGACCGGGTAACCTGCGCAGCAGGTTATAGCCCGTAACATATATATCCAGTAAATGTGCGACCGGGTAACCTGCGCAGCATGTTATAGCCTGTAACATATATACCAGTAAATGTGCGACCGGGTAATCTGCGCAGCAGATTATAGCTTGTCTTATATTTCCAATCCCGATAATAACCGGAAGAACGATTGAAATAATCGATGGCTGTTATCGGGATTTTTTGTTGACTTTTTTACCGGATACGCCTATAATCGTACCTAGCTGGTACATTACATTGACGCGTTAAAGTGTAAGTGTACAATAAGGAGGAGATATATTATGAAGAAGAAAATGCTTTCTGTTCTGCTTGCAGCAGCCATGACAATGTCACTGATCGGTTGTGGTTCTACAGCAGATACAGCAACAGACACTACAGAAACAACAGATGCTACAGAAACAACAGATACTGCAGATGAAGCTACAGACGCATCTGATGCAAGTACAGACGCTACAGATGCAAGCGCAGATTCAGACAAGACTTATACAGTTGGTATCTGCCAGCTTGTACAGCATGAAGCGCTGGATGCAGCTACAGAAGGTTTCAAGACAGCATTAACAGATAAGCTTGGCGATAAGGTTACATTCGACGAGCAAAACGCAGCAGGTGATGCACCTACCTGTTCCACCATCTGTACAACATTCGTTACAAACGACTATGACCTGATCCTTGGTAATGCAACAGCAGCTCTGCAGGCAGCAGTTGCAGCTACAGATACGATCCCGGTACTTGGTACATCCATCACAGACTATGGTACAGCACTTGGTGTAGATGACTGGACAGGTACAACAGGAAAGAACATTTCCGGTACAACAGACCTTGCTCCGCTTGACGGACAGGCAGACTGCATCGCTGAATTATTCCCGGATGCAAAAAATGTAGGTATTTTATACTGCTCATCTGAGCCAAACAGTATTTATCAGTCAACAACGATCAAAGGATATCTGGAAGAGAAAGGTTACACAGTAACAGAGTATACATTCTCTGATTCCAACGACGTTGCAGCAGTTACACAGAGTGCATGCGATAATTCAGATCTGATCTACATCCCGACAGATAACACAGCAGCATCCTGTACAGAAGCGATCAACAACGTAGCAGATCCTGCAGGTGTTCCGATCTTCGCAGGTGAGGAAGGTATCGCTAAGGGTTGTGGTGTTGCAACACTTTCCATCAGCTACTATGACCTTGGTTACAAGACTGGTGAAATGGCATATGACATTCTTGTAAACGGTGCTGATATTTCCACAATGGAAGTACAGTCCGCTCCGAACTTTACAAAAGAATATATCAAAGACCGTGCAGACAAACTCGGCATTACTGTTCCGGACGGATATACAGAAATTACTGCAGAATAATATCTGATTGGTAAGATATGCAGAGAAAGGGTCATAGTGACCTTTTCTCTGCTTTTGTAGTGAGGAAAGAAACCAAGCGGCAGCGAAGCTGACATTTGGTTTCGCCCGAACGTACAACGAGAAAATCAAAGAGCGCGAAGCACGCCTGACAGCGAAGCTGGCAGGATTTTCGAGTCTGGTGAGGAAAGAAACCAAGCATTGTCGTATATTTGCGAAGCAAATGTACGGCCAAGTAACCTGCGTAGCAGGTTACAGAAGGTTTCGCCCGAACGTAATATGTCATGCATCAAAGATGCATGATGCAGACTCGGTCCATCGCCGCAGGCGATTATGAATGGACCGAGGTTCAAGCAGAGAAAATCAAAGAGTGCGAAGCACGTCTGACAGCGAAGCTGGCAGGATTTTCGAGTCTGATGAGGAAAGAAACAACCAGGGAGGTAACTATGATTCAATATTTTACATCACTTAACCCGGCGGCATTTGGCAATGCACTTCCGGGCAATGTGGCGCAGGGGCTGATATGGGGTATTATGGCACTCGGCGTGTACATCACATTCCGTCTGCTGGATTTTGCGGATCTGACCGTAGACGGTTCTTTTGCAACAGGCGGTGCGGTGACCGTTATGATGACGATCACAGGACATAACATCTGGATCTCACTTTTATGTGCATCACTGGCAGGACTTTTGGCAGGACTTTGTACAGGACTTTTACATACAAAGCTCGGTATTCCGCCGATCCTTGCAGGTATTTTGACACAGATCGCACTGTACTCCGTGAATCTGAATATCATGGATCGTCATGCCAATCAGGCACTCAGCATTGATAAATACACATTGATCCTGTCTTCCCGTAACCTGACGAAAGCGATTATCGTCGGTCTGCTCTTTTCGGTTGTACTGATCGCGCTTTTATACTGGTATTTCGGTACGGAACAGGGGTCTGCCATTCGTGCGACAGGCTGTAACCCGGCAATGAGTAAAGCACAGGGTATCAATATCGACAATATGAAGCTGATCGGTCTTGCACTTTCCAATGCGATCGTTGCAATGTCCGGCGGACTGCTTTCCCAGTATTCCGGTTTTGCCGATGTCAACATGGGACGTGGTGGTATCGTTATCGGTCTTGCGGCAGTTATCATCGGTGAAGTATTAGGTGATGCGATCCTCGGTAAGCGTATGGACTTCAAGGGACGTCTTACCTTTGTGGTGATCGGCGGCATTATTTACTATATCGTTATCGGTATTGTTCTCTGGCTGAAGATGCCAAGTGAGGATCTGAAGCTGTTTACCGCGATCATCGTAGCAATCTTCCTCGCTGTTCCTTATCTGAAAGGGCAGAGTAAGAGCTCCTTTAAGAAAGCAGGAAAGAAAGCGGCTGCTATGGCAGCAGGCAGTAAGGAGGGGAAATAAATGTTAGAAATCCGTAATGTACATAAAACCTTCAACCTTGGCACCATCAATGAAAAGCATGCGTTAAACGGCGTAGATCTCAAGCTGGACGAGGGCGATTTCGTTACAGTGATCGGCGGAAACGGTGCGGGTAAGTCTACCATGCTGAATGCAGTAGCAGGCACATGGCCGGTAGATGAGGGCTCTATCCTGATCGACGGCGTAGATGTGACGGGGCTTCCTGAATTTAAGCGCGCTACCTTCTTAGGACGTGTATTCCAGGATCCGATGACAGGAACGACCGCAACCATGCAGATCGATGAAAATCTGGCACTGGCTGCAAGACGTGGACAGAAAAGAGGACTCCGCTGGGGTATCACAAAGGCAGAAAAAGAACAGTTTCATGAGCTGTTAAAGGAACTGGATCTGGGACTGGAGGATCGTATGACTTCTAAGGTCGGGCTGCTTTCCGGCGGACAGAGACAGGCAGTTACCCTTCTGATGGCAAGTCTGCAGAAGCCGAAGGTACTGCTTCTGGATGAGCATACAGCAGCGCTGGATCCGAAGACTGCTGCAAAGGTACTTGCCCTGACAGATAAGATCATTACAGAAAACCATCTGACAGCCATGATGGTTACCCACAATATGCGTGATGCGATCGCACACGGCAATCGCCTGATCATGATGAATAACGGTAAGGTGATCTTAAATATCGCAGGCGAAGAAAAGAAAAAGCTGACAGTAGAAGATCTGCTGCAGAAGTTTGAGGAAGTATCCGGTGAAGAATTTGCATCTGACAAAGCGCTTCTCGGGTAGAAAAATAAAGCATCCAAACGAAAACAGGAGCGTATGAAGGAAAAACCTTCATACGCTCTTATCTTTAGGGGGTGTCGTTATAAGACGTTTTTTCTCCGATCGGTGTACTCCTGAAATGCTTCTGCTGATACTTTTTGGGCGTCATGCCTGTTTTTTTTCTGAAAACATTTGTAAAATAACTCTGATTCGGAAAGCAGAGTATCGTGGCAATTTCTACCGGGGAATATTCCGAATATATCAGCATATTACAGGCAGTTTCCACCTTCTTATCCGATATATAGGCACTGATCGTCTGCCCGGTTTCTGCTTTGAAAAGACGTGACAGATAGGAAGGATTTAAGCCGACATGATCAGCCAGTGTATCCAGTGTAATACGTGTATGCAGACTTTCGCAGATGTAATCAATGCATTTTGCCACGGGCTGGGAACAGATCTTCTTTTTTCGCAGATTTTTCATTCTGATCGTATAATCCACACACATTAAAAAATGCAGGTCTGAGATATCCTGTCTGCTTTTGCACGTATCTACCTTTTGAATATAAAAATCGCTGATACTGTATGCTTTGGAAAGAGGCATACCGTCTTCTATGCAGTAACGGGCTGCCAGTGCTGCTGTAATGGCAAAGTGGTATTTAAAATGCTGCAGCTCGTTTTCGGAAAGTTTTCCCAATCCTTTTTTATCGGTCAGCGGTTCATTGCACAGCTTTTTGATCTTTTCGACATTCCCTTCTCTGATACAGGAATAAAATTCGAGCTCCGGGTTGTATGGAGCATGGATCAGATTCTCTTCCCGCTGGACAAATTCCCGATAAAGCTGTTCTTTTTGTAAATTTTCTTTGGATTTCATAATGCCTCCCACGGTGCAGTTTCTTCTGCCGGAAAACTAGTTGTGTATCTTTTACAGGCTGTATCATCCGGTAACATATCCCTAGTATAGCATATGTCATAAAAACATAAAAGAGGTAAATAAAACGATATATATAAGCTCGGTTAACTGCTATAAATACAGAAAAGACATTACACAATGTCTCGAAACAGCAAAAATGAATAAGGAGGAAGTTATGAAGCAATTAAAACGGGGACTTGCATTTTTACTTGTTTTAGTCATGGTCATGGGCTCCATGGGAACAGGCGTTATGGCAGCACCGACAGCGAAGACAGGTAAAAAAGCAACAGTAAAAAAAGTAGCAATCACAAAGCCGGATACCAAAACGCTGGTGATGAAGAAAGGGCAGAGTTTTACGCTGAAAACGAAAGTCACAACGAGCGGAAAAAAAGTATCCAAAGCAGTCAGCTACAAATCTTCAAATGAGAAGATTGTAAAGGTAACGAAAAAGGGAAAGCTGAAAGCGTTGAAAAACGGCAAAGCAACCATTACAGTAACAAGCAAGGCTGACAAAAAGAAAAAGGCGACGATCAAGGTTGTCGTAAAAACACCTGTAACAAAGGTGAAGCTTAATCAGAAGGAGATCAGTCTGACAGAAGGGGAAACAGCGGTAGTAAAGGCAACAGTTTCTCCGAAGAAAGCAACGATTAAGAAGGTTTCCTACAAGAGCAGTAATAAAGCTGTGGCAAAGGTAAACAGTAAGGGAAAAATTACAGCTGTAGCAGAAGGAACAGCAGTGATCACAGTAACTTCCAAGGATGGCAATGCAAAGAAAGCAACCTGTAAGGTCACTGTGAAGAAGGCGGGACAGACATCAGGAGAAACACCGTCCGCAGCACCGACAACAGCACCGAGTCAGGCTCCTACAGCAGCACCGAGTGATAAACCTGCACCGGCACCAAGCGATAAACCTTCAGAAACACCAAAGCCGCAGCCAAGTGAGGAGCCGAAACCAACTGAGGATCCGGATCCATATGATCCAAACCAGAAACTGGATCTGCAATTAGAGAATTCGGATTCCGATTCCGAGGCATATGCAAAGCCATCTATTCCAACAGTATCGGACAATGAATATACATTGATGTGGTCAGATAATTTTAAAGGTACAGAGCTTAACCGTAATGACTGGAATGTAGAAACACACGATGCAGGCTGGGTAAATGCAGAGTCCCAGGCTTATGTTGATGATGAAAAGAATATTTATGTAGAAGACGGAAATCTGATCTTAAGACCGATCCGTCAGAAAAATGCAGATGGTACTGAAACGATCACATCCGGACGTGTCAATACACAGGGCAAGCATGATTTTACATATGGCTTATTTGAAGTAAGAGCAAAGGTTCCGACAGGTAAAGGATTCCTGCCGGCGTTCTGGATGATGCCAACGGACGAAAACTTATATGGTCAGTGGCCAAGATGCGGTGAAATCGATGCCATGGAGGTCATGGGACAGGAAAATAATAAATTATACGGAACAATCCACTATGGTAATCCACATAGTGAAAAACAGGGCACTTATACACTGGAAAACGGGAACTTTACAGATGAATACCATACGTTTGCATGCGATTGGGAACCGGGTAAGATCACATGGTATGTAGACGGTGTGAAATATCATGAAGCAAATGACTGGTATTCTACAACAGAAGGACAGGGAACGGTTGCATATCCGGCTCCGTTTGATCAGCCGTTTTATGCGATTTTAAATCTGGCAGTTGGTGGATCATGGGTTGGATATCCAGATGAAAATACGAAGATCAATTCTTCTGCATACATCATTGATTATGTAAAGATCTTCCAGAAAGATAGTTATGATGAAGATGTACAGGCACCTGAAAAAGAGCCGGATGTGTTCAAAGAACCTGATGCGAACGGAAATTATATCACAAATGGTGATTTTGCAAAGGACGAAGCACTGGACGGAACGGAAAACTGGCAGTTTCTGACAACACTCGGCGGAGATGCAGCAGCTGTGATCAAGGATAAAGAAATAGTGATCACGACAAAGGATCAGGGAACGGCTGACTATTCCGTACAGCTGGTACAGCCGAAGCTTCCTGCAAAACAGGGATACACTTATGAAGTAACATTTGATGCATATGCATCTGCCGACAGAGCGGTTGGCATTGCAATAAAAGCACCTAACCGCAGTTATAAGGCTTATCTGGAAGATAGTGTAAATGTCACAACAGAAAAGCAGACATATACACTTACCTACAAAATGGATGATACAGATGATGCAAACAGTCGTCTGGAATTCAATATGGGGGCAAAGGACTCCACAGCAACACTGCATATCAGCAATGTGAGTGTGAAAGTGAAAAAAGCACCGACACAGGAAGAACTGGATCAGTATGCTGCAAAGAAGGTGCTGACAGACGGTAACTGTATTTATAATGGAAAATTCCAGGAAGGAACAGGCCGCCTTGCATACTGGGATGTCAAGAAGACGGAGGGTGCACAGGTTTCTGTTACAAAGCTGGCAGACGGAAGACGTTTAAAGGTGGTTGGCGCAAAAGGCGGACAGCCTGAAGATGTTACGATCAGTCAGAATGCACTTCCGATTGCAGAAGGAACAGATTACATTCTCAGTTTTGAAGCACAGGCTGATAAAGCAACCACAATTCAGTATACGATCGGTGGCATGACAAAATCTGTTGATGTTACAGCAGAAAAGGTAAAATATACACAGAAATTCAGTAAAGAGGAAGTAAGCAGTTTTGCAAATAAGGATTTTGCTTTCCTCTTAGGAAACGCCGGAGAAATTTACATTGATAATGTACGCTTTGAAGAAGATGCTCTCATCATGAATGGTAAATTCAATGCGGGAACATCAGGATTTGAGGTTTATGTAGACGGTTCCGCTTCCGCATCATATGTAGTAGACAGTCAGTCGGAAGATAATGCACTTGATCTGGACATTAAAAATACAGGTGATGCAGAGTGGAAAATCCAGGTCAAACAGGGAAGCGTTACTTTGGAAGAAGATCAGTGGTACACCTTATCCTTTGACATCCGTTCCAGCATGGCACGTTCTATCCAGTATGCTATCCAGAGAGACGGCTCTGTACATAAAGATGTAAATGGTATGGAAGACTGGACACCATATGTACAGGAAACGGTTAAGCTGGGTGCATCCGCAAAGGATTATACAACGGTAACAAAGACATTCCAGATGATGCAGGGAACAGATACAGGCTGTATTTTCAATATTGCACTTGGTGGAGGCAGCAATATAACACAGCACAGAGTATGTATTGACAATATCTCTCTTGTAAAAACAGAAGCTCCAAAGGAAGAGGAAAAACCGGAAGGAACAAACCTGTTAAAGAACGGTGATTTTTCGAACGGAGAGGAAGGCTGGTCAGGTGAGGTTAGCAGTCCTGCAGAGGGAAAATGGGATTTTACAAAGAACAATGCAACGGTGACAATTACAAACGCAGGAACTGAAGCATGGCGTGTAAACCTGAAACAGAAAAATGTAACCCTGAAAAAAGGTGCTGTATATGAAGTCAAAGCAACGATCACTTCTGATGTTGACAGAACTGCAGAGTTTGCATGTATGGACAGCGGCAACAAAAACTGGTATGTACAGGATGCGAATCTTATTACTTTAAAGGCAAATGAGCCGACTAATGTTACTTTTAAGGTCGGTGTCGGTGATGGAAAAACGGATAACGGTGCATATATTGGATTTAACTTAGGTAAGATTTCTGAAGATACACCGGATGCATCTGTTATTACGATCGATGATGTCAGCATGATTAAGATCAGCGGTGATGATTCCGGAGACACTGAAGAACCGGAAGAACCGGAAGAACCAAGTGTTTCTGGCAATAATATCCTTAGAGATTCAGAATTTGAAAACGGAAACTGGCATGGTGACTGGGAATTATATTCTACGGATGAAAAAGAAGTGGATATTGCAAACGGTTCCGCAGTCGCAGACCTCAAGAGTGTAGGAACAGCTCCGTGGTCAGCACAGCTGAAACAGGAGAACATTGCATTTGAAGCAGGCACAAAATATATTTTAAAGATGACTGTAAATGCAGCAGTATCAAGAATCATTAATGTGCAGTTCAATACAAGCAAAGATGGTTATATTGCAGGTACAGATATTAAACTGACTAAAGGAGAAAATGAAATTGTACGAGAGATTACAGTAGGAGCTGATCAAGAGACTGTCGAAGACGGCGTTTTCAAGATCAACCTTGGAAAAATAAATGATCAGGATACTCCTGCAGGAAAACTTGAGTTTTATAATGTGACTTTAATGAAAGTAAATAATGAAGAAAACTGAATAAGGCTACTTCCATTTCACTTATACATTACATAAGAAAGCCCTCCGGCGTTTGCCGGAGGGCTTTCTATGCATATCAGAGGATGTTTTATTCCTCTTCCTGTTTTTTTTGCAATGCAGCTTCCACAAATCCCTTAAAAAGCGGATGTGGTCTGTTTGGTCTTGACTTAAATTCGGGATGTGCCTGCGTAGCGATAAAGAACGGATGGGATGGCAGCTCGCACATTTCCACGATACGTCCGTCCGGTGAAAGCCCGGAAAGTTTCAGCCCCTTTTCTGTCAGGGCTGCGCGGTAGTCGTTGTTGACTTCATAGCGGTGTCTGTGTCTTTCGTGGATCGTTTCCTTACCGTATAAGCGGTAAGCCAGAGAATCCGGATTAAGGACACACGGATAAGAACCAAGTCTTAAGGTACCGCCAATATCCTCGACACCGTTCTGGTCAGGCATCAGGGCAATGACCGGATGGGTTGTGGCAGGATTCATTTCAATGCTGTGTGCATCGTGGTATCCGACTACATTTCTTGCAAATTCCACAATTGTCAGCTGCATACCGAGGCAGAGGCCGAGGAATGGGATCTTGTTTTCACGGGCAAATTCGATCGAGGTGATCATGCCTTCGATACCGCGGTCACCAAAACCGCCCGGAACAATAATGCCGTCTGCATCACCGAGTGTTTCTTTTACATTGTCAGGTGTTACCAGCTCGGAATCCACCCACTTGATATCTACGGTTGTGTTAATGAAAATACCGCCGTGCTTTAATGCTTCCACAACACTGAGGTAAGCATCATGCAGTTGGATGTATTTGCCGACAAGTGCAATCTTCACTTCGTGCTTCGGACTGCGGAGCTGCGCTACCATATGTTCCCAGTCGGAAAGATCCGGCTCCGGGCAGTCAAGCTTTAAGCAGTCACACGCAACCTGTGCAAGATGTTCTTTTTCCATGGCAAGCGGTGCTTCGTACAGATATTCCACATCCAGATTCTGCAGTACATGACTGTTCGGTACATTACAGAACAAAGCGATCTTGTCCTTGATCTGCTGGTCGAGCGGATGCTCGCTTCTGCAGACAATAATATCAGGCTGGATACCCATACCCTGCAGCTCCTTGACACTTGCCTGTGTCGGCTTTGTTTTCATTTCCTGGGAAGCGGAGAGCCATGGGATCAGTGTGACATGGATCAAAATGGCATTTTCGTGTCCGACTTCGTGCTGGAACTGACGGATGGACTCTAAAAATGGCTGGCTTTCGATATCGCCGACCGTACCACCGACCTCGATAATGGCGATCCGTGTTTCCTCATCGGTGAAGTTGCGGTAAAAACGGCTCTTGATCTCATTGGTGATATGCGGAATGACCTGTACGGTACCGCCGCCGTAATCACCGCGGCGTTCCTTCTGCAAAACGCTCCAGTATACCTTTCCGGTCGTGACATTGGAGTTTTTGTCCAGACTTTCATCGATAAAACGCTCATAGTGTCCAAGGTCAAGGTCTGTTTCCACACCATCATCCGTTACAAAAACCTCACCGTGCTGGATCGGATTCATTGTGCCCGGATCGATATTGATATAAGGATCAAATTTCTGCATCGTTACCTTGTAGCCGCGTGCTTTCAAAAGACGGCCGAGGGATGCAGCGGTAATGCCTTTTCCGAGACCGGAAACAACACCGCCTGTTACAAATACGTATTTTACTGCCATTTCTTTTTCCTCCTGTAATAAATAAAAAAGAGCGAAACTGCCCCCAAGGGGAGCACCTTCGCTCAAAATGTTACGATATCTACTCGTTGATGGTGCCATATTTCCTGCACACATCTCATCATAGCATATATTTACCGATGATACAACTTCTGTGATTCATAATTTGGTTCGCAGGTTACATTAATGCCGAGTTTTCTGAGAACATTCATATCTACCTGTGAAAGGATCACGCTGGAATGGAACTCTGTACCGGCGAGATTCTGCAGCTGGTCGATCGCTTCCTTTGCTGTTTCATCCGTTGCTGCGCAGATGGAAAGGGCGATCAGCACTTCGTCTGTATGGAGGCGTGGGTTTTTACTGTGCAGATGTCCTGTTTTCAGATTCTGGATCGGTTCGATGATCGTCGGAGAGATCAGCTGCACATCGTCTGCAATACCGGCAAGTGATTTTAATGCGTTTAACAGCATGGCGCTTGTGGCACCTAAAAGCTCACTTGTCTTTCCTGTAATGATGCGGCCGTCCGCAAGCTGGATCGCTGCTGCCGGATCGCCCGTTGTCTCTGCTTTGATCTTGGCTGCGCTGACAACCGGTCTGTCTTCTATGGAAGTGCCGGCCTGCTTCATCAGAAGCTCCAGCTTCAGCTTCTGCTCGTTATCTGCCGTTCCCTGACGGATCTGGCAGAGCGTGTTGTAATATCTGCGGATGATCTCCTGTTTGGAGGCCTCTTTTGTCACTTCATCGTCGATGATGCCATAGCCTGCCATATTGACGCCCATATCTGTCGGGGATTTATACGGACAGCTTCCCATGATCTTTTCAAACATGGCTTCCAGAACCGGGAAGATCTCAACGTCACGGTTGTAGTTGATCGTTGTCTCACCATATGCTTCCAGATGGAACGGATCGATCATGTTGACGTCGTTCAGATCTGCTGTTGCTGCTTCGTATGCGAGATTGACAGGGTGCTTTAATGGCAGATTCCAGATCGGGAATGTTTCATATTTGGCATAGCCTGCCTTGATGCCTCTCTTGTATTCGTGATACAGCTGGGAAAGACAGGTTGCCATTTTTCCGCTGCCCGGTCCCGGTGCTGTGATAACAACAAGAGAGCGGCTTGTTTCAATATATTCATTTTTTCCGTAGCCTTCATCACTTACGATATAAGGAATATCGGACGGATATCCGGCGATCGGATAATGCCTGAACACTTTTAAACCGAGCGATTCAAGCTTTTTCTGATAGGCGACTGCACTGGGCTGACCGTTAAAACGAGTCAGGCAGACACTGCCGACATAAAGGCCGTATCCGTGGAATGCGTCGATCAGTCGTAATACGTCCAGATCATAGGTGATACCGAGGTCACCTCTGACCTTGTTTTTTTCAATATCTTCTGCGTTGATAACGATAACGATCTCTGCCTGATCCTTAAGCTGTACGAGCATATTGATCTTGCTGTCCGGCTTGAAGCCCGGCAGAACCCGGGAGGCATGATAATCGTCAAAAAGCTTGCCGCCGAATTCGAGGTAAAGCTTACCGCCGAACGCTGCAATACGTTCCTTGATCTTTTCGGACTGCAGACGAAGATATTTTTCATTATCAAATCCGATTTTTGCCATAAAAACCTGTTTCCCTTCTTATTTGAAATATACCGTTTCTATATACATACATTGTGCGTTTTATAACACGAACAATACTTTTCTATGATACAAAAAAAGCTTTTCAAAATCAATATGAAAATCAGGTAAAAAATGGGGGATTTTATAAATCTTTCATAACTGGTCACAAGTATTTCACAGAAAGCGTATTGATTTTGGCATTTTTAATCTATATAATGATAGAAGGCTTTTAATAAGCCGGACGAGGAGAACATTATGGATAATCAGAATTACCAGGGACCGCAGAACAATGGTGGGAATGGAAATAATAACGGAAACGGTGGAAATGATCAGAAAGGACCGCAGAAAAGACAGAGCTTTATGCTTCTTCTGGTGGCAGCGCTGATCACACTGCTTTCCATGAGCTTTTTGATGAATTCTGTATCAAACAGCTCCAGCAAGGAAATCACATATGATGAATTTCTGCAAATGGTAGAGGATGGCAAGGTAGACAGTGTCCTCATCAAGAGTGATAAGCTTGTGATCACGCCAAAGCAGGACAAGGCACAGGAAAAGACGGAAAGCAGCAGAAATCCGTTTGCGCTTTACGGTGGATATGACAGTCAGCCGGAAGTCAAGTATTATACAGGTCTTGTCAATGATGATTCGCTGCCTGCATTTTTAAATAAGTATGATGTCACCTACAGTAAGGAGATCCCGGACAATTCAAGTTGGATCTTATCGATCCTGCTGACCTATGTCCTGCCGATCGTGATTCTTTGGGTACTGCTCAGCTTCCTGTTCCGCAAGATGTCGGGTGGCGGAATGATGGGCGGTGTCGGCAAATCAAATGCAAAGGTATACGTCCAGAAAGAAACGGGCGTTACATTTAAAGATGTCGCCGGTGAAGATGAAGCAAAGGAATCCCTGCAGGAAGTGGTGGATTTTCTGCACAACCCGGGCAAATATACAAAGATCGGTGCAAAGCTCCCGAAGGGTGCACTTCTGGTGGGACCTCCCGGAACCGGTAAAACACTGCTGGCTAAGGCAGTTGCGGGAGAAGCACATGTACCGTTTTTCTCACTGGCAGGCTCCGATTTTATCGAGCTGTATGTCGGTGTCGGTGCTTCCCGTGTCAGAGACTTATTTAAGGAAGCAACAAAGAATGCGCCATGTATTATTTTTATCGATGAAATAGATGCGATCGGCCGGAGCCGTGACAGCAAGTACGGCGGCGGTAATGAAGAGCGTGAGCAGACACTGAACCAGCTGCTTTCCGAAATGGACGGTTTCGACAGTTCCAAGGGTATTCTGATCCTGGGTGCGACAAACAGACCGGAAATTCTGGATAAGGCGCTGCTCAGACCGGGACGGTTTGACAGACGTATCATTGTAGATAAGCCGGATCTGAAAGGCCGTGTCGATATCTTAAAGGTACATTCCAAGGATGTCAGCATGGATGAATCCGTGGATCTGCAGGAGATCGCGCTCGCAACGTCAGGAGCAGTCGGTTCCGATCTGGCCAATATGATCAATGAAGCAGCCATCAATGCAGTTAAGAACGGCCGTAAGGCTGTCTGCCAGAAGGATCTGTTTGACGCAGTCGAGGTTGTACTGGTCGGAAAAGAAAAGAAAGACCGCATCATGAGCAAGGAAGAAAGACGGATCGTATCTTACCACGAAGTGGGTCATGCACTGATCGCAGCCCTGCAGAAAAACGCAGAGCCGGTACAGAAGATCACGATCGTTCCGCGTACCATGGGTGCGCTTGGTTATGTGATGCAGGTTCCGGAAGAAGAAAAGTATCTGAATTCCAAAGCAGAGCTGCATGATATGATCGTCGGGCTTCTTGGTGGACGCGCGGCAGAAGAAATCGTATTCGACACCGTTACAACAGGTGCTTCCAATGATATTGAGCGGGCAACCAACATTGCAAGAGCCATGGTAACCCAGTATGGTATGAGCAAGCGTTTCGGTCTGATGGGACTGGCAACGACAGAAAGCCAGTATCTGGATCAAACAACAGCTATGAACTGTTCCGATGTGACGGCTGCGGCTGTGGATGAAGAAGTGATGAAGATCCTGAAAAACTGCTACAAGGAAGCAAAAAAGATGCTGACGGAAAACAGAGCAGTTATGGATAAGATCGCTGCACATCTGATCGAGCAGGAGACGATCACCGGTAAGGAATTTATGAAGATCTACCGGAAGGAAAAGGGACTTCCTGAACCGGAAGAGAAGAAAGATAAAAAAGACGATACGGAAAAAACAGGATTTGCCGCAAAGCTGGAGGCAGAAGCTGAAGCCGAAAAGAAAACAGTTGAAAAGCATGTCACAGTGATCAAAGCACCGGATACAGACCCTGCATCTGAGATGAAAAATGATACAGAGCCTGCCCCTGAGGCAGAGAAGGCTGCACCTGAAGCCGGAGACGCAGTGAAAGAGCCGGAACAGAAACAGGAGCGGACAGAAGATACAAATTCCGAATCATAAAAATAGGGACGAAGAGAGAAATCCGCTTTGCGGATTCCTCTCTTGTTTTATAATGTCATGCATCATGCATCGAAGATGCATGATGCAGCTCCGGCTCATCACCGCAGGTGATTAAAATATTGGATAGGACAGAAAACGGAGAAAGGAGACAGATCATGTTTTGCATCGAGGAGGAACTGAAAAAACTTCCCCATTCGCCCGGCGTTTATATCATGCATGATAAGGCAGACACCATTATATATGTAGGAAAAGCGATCGATCTGAACAGACGTGTGCACTCTTATTTTCGGACGAGTACGAAAAAAACGGCAAAGATCCGGAAAATGGTCAGTCTCATCGACCATTTTGAATATATCCTGACCGATTCGGAGCTGGAGGCTCTGGTACTGGAAAATAACCTGATCAAGGAACACCGTCCCAAATACAATACGATGCTGAAGGATGACAAGACGTATCCTTATATTAAGGTAACGCTTGGAGAGGAATATCCGAGGGTTCTTTTTTCGCGTCTGATGAAGAAGGACAAGTCCAGATATTTCGGGCCTTTTACAAGTGCGTCCAGCGTCAAGGACACGATCGAACTGATCTGTAAGCTGTACAAGATCCGTACCTGTAACCGCCAGATCCGACAGCCGGAAGAAATTACCGGACAGAATGAGACAAATTTAAATATAGAAAAAAAAGCCGTGCAGGACAGGGCGTGTTTGAATTATCACATGAAGCAGTGTGATGCACCGTGTATGGGTTATATCAGCAAGGAAGAATATGCGCAGAATGTGAAAAAAGCAGTGGATTTTCTGAACGGGGATTATCATGGCGTTTTGAAGGAACTGGAGCAGAAGATGGAAGAAGCCTCCGAGCAGATGGAGTTTGAGGAGGCGATCCGTTACCGGGATCTGCGAAACAGCGTACTGGCTGTGGCGCAGAAGCAGAAGATCACGGACAGCAACGGAGAAGACAAAGACGTGATCGCCCTGGCAAAAGACGAGAAGGATGCGGTTGTACAGGTGTTCTTTGTCAGAGACGGCCGCCTGATCGGGCGCGAGCATTATTACATGATGCATGTGGCAGACCAGACAGAGGAAGAAATCACGGGCAGTTTTGTAAAACAGTTTTATGCGGGAACGCCTTATCTGCCGAAAACGATCATGCTGCAGTGCGAAATATCTGATATGCCGCTTCTTGAAGAATGGCTGAGCGGACGGAAAGGCTCTAAGGTGCGTTTTGTGGTACCGAAGATCGGAACAAAGGAGAAGCTGGTCGAGCTTGCGGCAAGAAATGCCGCGCTTGTCCTTTCGCAGGACAAAGAGCGGATCCGCCGTGAGGAAGAACGGACGACGGGCGCAGTTGCGGAGATCGCGAAGCTGATCGGTCTTACGCAGGTCAACAGGATCGAGGCATTCGATATTTCCAACATCAGCGGCTTTGAATCGGTCGGATCCATGATCGTATTTGAGGGCGGAAAGCCGAGAAGAAGCGATTATCGTAAATTTAAGATCAAAACAGTGGAAGGCCCGAACGATTATGCCAGCATGCATGAGGTGCTGACCAGGCGTTTCACGCACGGACTTACCGAAAAGGCGGAAAATAAGGAAAAAGAAAAGGATGATGTTTACGGCAGTTTTACCAAGTTCCCGGATCTGCTTCTGATGGACGGCGGACGTGGTCAGGTCAATATCGCAAAGGAAGTGCTTGAGGAGCTGCATCTGTCCATTCCGGTCTGTGGTATGGTAAAGGACGATCATCACCGGACCAGGGGATTGTATTACGAAGGGGTGGAACAGCCGATCGATCCGCATTCCGAGGGCTTTAAGCTGATCACAAGAGTGCAGGATGAAGCGCACCGGTTTGCGATCGAATATCACAGATCATTGCGCCGCAAGACAAATGTCCGATCCGTTCTGGATGAGATCAAGGGTGTCGGTCCTGCCCGCAGAAAAGCGCTCATGCGTCATTTTGACTCTCTTTCCGAGATCAAAAACGCTTCCGTGGAGCAGCTTTTGGAGATCCCGGAGATCAACGAATCCTGCGCGCAGGAGATTTATGGATTTTTTCATAAGGAAAACGGATAAAAAGTTGTAGACCTATTTTATTTATGTTACACTAGTAAAGATGTAGCGTTATATTGGGAAACGCGATATTTGTACGGAAAAGTGCATAAATATAATAGTGAGATAAGGAGCGGGGTTATGGCAAGTGTAAGTTTAAGCAGAATTATTGAAAAATTTAAGCTGGAGAATCTGACACCTGAGATCGAAACAAAGGGGATCAAGATTACTCAGCCGGATATCAACAGACCGGCGCTGCAGCTTGCAGGTTATTTTGAGCATTACGAGGCAACACGTCTGCAGATCATCGGATTTGTGGAATATACCTATATGAACAGCCTGACGGAAGAGCGGAAGGAAGAGATTTTTGAAAAACTGTTATCCAATCCGATCCCGGTTATCGTGTTCTGCAGAGAACTGCAGCCGGATCCGCTGTTTCTGAAAAAAGCGGTTGAACACAAGATCCCGCTGTTAATGACAAAGAAAGCAACCTCTGCTTTTACGGCAGAAGTGATCCGCTGGCTGAATGTAAAGCTGGCACCGTGTATTTCCGTACACGGCGTACTGGTGGATGTCTACGGTGAAGGCGTTCTCATCACAGGTGAGAGCGGAATCGGTAAATCAGAGGCGGCACTGGAGCTGATCAAGCGTGGACATCGTCTTGTTACGGATGACGTGGTAGAGCTCCGCAAGGTAAGTGATGATACACTGATCGGATCCGCTCCGGATATTACAAAGCATTTCATCGAGCTGCGCGGTATCGGTATTATCGATGTCAAGACACTGTTCGGTGTTTCCAGCGTAAAGGATACGGGAAATATCGATCTGGTCATCCGTCTGGAAGACTGGAGCAAGGATAAAGAATATGACCGTCTTGGTCTGGAAGAGGAATATGTGGATTATCTCGGCAATAAGATCGCAAGCCATACCATTCCGATCCGTCCGGGACGTAATCTGGCACTGATCTGCGAGTCTGCAGCAGTCAACCACAGACAGAAAAAGATGGGCTATAATGCAGCACAGGAGCTTTATAAGCGTGTACAGGAATCGCTTTCAAAGCGCCGTGATGAAGATGAAGAATAGGAAAGTGTAAAAATAAAAGGAGTATACAGAAGAATGAAAAAATATTGTTTTGGAGTAGATGTCGGCGGTACAACGATCAAAATGGGATTCTTTGATACAGAGGGCAATGTCCTTGATAAATGGGAGATCCCGACACGTACGGAAAACGGCGGAGAAAATGTTCTGCCGGATATTGCAAAGGCAGTTAAAGATAAGCTGGCTGAGAAACAGATCGATAAAGAAGAAGTTTCGGGAATCGGTGTTGGTGTACCGGGCCCGGTAGACAGCAAGGGTGTCGTATATAAATGTGTCAACCTCGGCTGGGGTATTTTCAATGTAAATGAAAAACTGGAAGACCTGACAGGCATTTCCGTAAAAGCCGGAAATGATGCCAATGTAGCAGCGCTCGGAGAAATGTGGAAGGGTGGCGGCCAGGGCTTTCATACACTGGTTGTTGTCACACTCGGTACCGGCGTTGGCGGTGGTATCATCTTAGACGGCCAGATGCTGACAGGTGCAAAAGGTGCAGGCGGTGAGATCGGTCATATCCATATGAATGACGCGGAGCCGGATGAATGTGGCTGTGGCAATCATGGCTGCTTAGAGCAGTACGCATCCGCAACAGGTGTGGTACGTCTGGCAAAGCGTGCGCTTGCAAAAGCAACGGAAAAGACTGTTTTAAACGCAGATACCGTAACAGCAAAGGATGTCTGGGACGCAGTAAAAGAGGGCGATCCTGTTGCACTGCAGGTAGCAGAGCAGTTTGGTAAATATCTTGGTGAAGGACTTGCGATCGTAGCAGATGTTATCAATCCGGAAGCATTCGTTATCGGTGGCGGCGTATCCAAAGCAGGAGAGGTACTCCTTTCCTATATCGAGAAAAACTATACAAAGACCGTATTCCATGCAAGCAGAGACGTGAAGTTCACACTTGCAACACTCGGCAATGATGCAGGTATCTACGGCGCAGCGAAGTTAGTATTATAAATATAATGATGTCAGGGTCAAAAGGTCTAACCCCACATGAGCTTGCTCATAGGTGGGTGAAAGACCTTGGGACCCGCCCCGATATGAGCATAAAAGTGGAGCGTATGCTACACGATATGCGAATATTGGGTAGGATTGTGGGAGTGCAAAGCACGGAACAATCCGTATGACATCTTTCGACAATCATATAATTTAGTAGGTGAATAATTTGAATCAGGCTTTACTGGAGTTTATCAGGGAAACGGTAACCCCGGAAAATATGAAGCTGCAGGAGCCCATGGCAGCCCATACAACATTTCGTACGGGCGGTGAGGCAGCAGTGTTTGTGGAAGTGCCCGGAAAGCAGCAGCTTACGCAGCTTGTACAGTATATGGCAAAAATCTCACAGGAGTTTTTTGTACTTGGAAAAGGCAGCAATCTGCTTGTAGGAGATAAAGGGTATCCGGGGATTGTGCTGAACCTTGGAAAACGATTTGCCCGGATCGAGGTAGAGGGCAATATCATCCGTGCGGAGGCGGGGGCTTCGCTGCCACAGGTAGCAGTTACGGCCATGCAGCACGGACTCAGCGGTCTGGAATTTGCAGCAGGCATTCCGGGCAGTATCGGCGGTGCGATCGTTATGAATGCGGGCGCATATGACGGAGAAATGAAGCAGGTAACGAAATGTGTTACCGTTTTGAATCAGATGGGAGAAGAAATGGTTCTGGACTGCGATACGATGGAATTCGGATACCGCACCAGTATCATCAAAAACCGCCCGTTTGTTGTAGAAGAAGTGGAATTGCAGCTTACAAAAGGTGATCCTGCCGAGATCAAGGCAAAAATGGATGAGTTTAACGGCCGCAGAAAAGAGAAACAACCGCTGGAATATCCGAGCGCAGGAAGCACCTTTAAAAGACCGGAAGGCTATTTTGCCGGAAAACTGATCATGGATGCGGGTCTGCGAGGATTCCGGATCGGTGGTGCACAGGTATCGGAAAAACATTGCGGCTTCGTGATCAATGTCGGAAATGCATCTTCCGCAGATGTCAGGGAAGTAATTGATGAAGTGAGAGAACGTGTGAAACAGCAGTTTGGCGTTACATTAGAGCCTGAAGTTGTATTTTTGGGAGATTTTTAACTGCTGTAAGGAGGTAATATGCGGCTTGTAATCGTAACAGGTATGAGCGGAAGCGGAAAGCAGACAGCGATGAAGCTTTTGGAAGACGCCGGATACTACTGCGTGGATAATCTGCCGGTACCGCTTGTACCAACGTTTGCAGAGCTGATCGTACAGCCGGGCAGTGAGATCGAAAAGGCTGCGGTCGGACTTGATATCCGATCCGATCAGGCATTCGGGGATATCATGAAGGCATTGTCCCAGCTGACAGAGCGAGGTATCGCATATGAAGTTCTGTTCATGGATGCAGATGATTCCACCCTTTTAAAACGCTATAAAGAGAGCCGCCGGATGCATCCGATCGATGGAAACGGTGCGATCGAAGAAAGCATTTTAAAGGAACGCAGTATATTAAAGGAAATACGGGACAAGGCAGATTATGTGATCGACACCTCTTCCCTTCTGACAAGAGAACTGAAGGAAGAACTGGATCGCATATTTGTCCGGAATGAGGCATATAATAGCCTCATGATCACGATCATGTCCTTCGGTTTTAAGAATGGGATCCCGCTGGATGCAGATCTGGTGTTTGATGTCCGTTTTTTACCGAATCCATTCTATATTGATGAACTAAAGAAGAAAACAGGAAACGATAAAGAAGTATATGACTATGTCATGTCTTTTGCGGAGGCAGGTCTTTTCTTGGATAAGCTCACGGATATGCTTGCATTTCTGATTCCGAATTATGTGAAAGAGGGGAAATACCGTCTGGTGATCGGGATTGGCTGTACAGGCGGCAAGCATCGGAGCGTGACTCTTGCAAATGCGTTGTATAAACGCATGAAGGATCATGGAAATTACGGGCTTACACTTGTGCATAAAGACGTTGACAGATTGAAATGATAAAGAGGTGCGGTATGTCATTTTCCGGACAGATCAAGGAAGAACTGGCACAGGTTATCAGTTCTCCAAGACATTGTCAGCTGGCGGAGCTGGCAGCACTGGTACAGTTTTGCGGGCATATAGAAGAGGATGGGTCACTGCTCGTGCAGTCGGAAAATCCGCTTGTGATCAGAAAATGCTTTACATTACTGAAAAAAACATTTAAGATAGAAGCTGTTGCGAAAAGTCAGATGCAGACACAAAATTACAGGCTTTTCGTGACAGGAGAGGATGCGTTCAGGGTATTGGAGGCATTGAAGATCTGCGATACGGCAGGGCATTTGATGATGAGACATTTGACAGATCCTGTTCTGATCAAAAACAGCTGCTGCAAAAGAGCTTATCTGCGAGGCTGCTATATGGCAGTGGGATCCATGAGCGATCCGTACAAGTCCTATCATCTGGAACTCGTCTGCGGCTTACAGGCGCAGGCAGAGCAGCTTTTAAAAATATTGCATGATTTTTCATTAGATGCTAAAATGATAATTCGTAAGAAATATCATGTAGTATACATGAAGGAAGGAGAAAATATTGCGGATTTTCTAAATATCACGGAAGCGCACAAAGCATTGATGGAATTTGAGAATACGCGTATTTATAAAGGTATGCGCAACATGGTGAACCGTAAGGTGAACTGTGAGGCCGCCAACATCACAAAGACGGTGAATGCTGCGACAAGGCAGGTAGAAGATATCAGACTGATCCGGGAAAAAATGGGGCTGGAAGGTCTGCCGGAGCCGCTGCGTCAGATGGCATATGTCCGCCTTGAAAATCCACAGGCGTCTTTGGGGGAGCTTGGAAAGCTGCTGGATCCACCGGTGGGCAAATCGGGAGTAAATCACAGATTGAGAAAATTGGGGGAGCTTGCAAAGGAACTGAAAGTTAAGTAGGAGGAATCTCAAAATGATTGAAAGAACAATGAAGATCGAGCTTGAAAACGGGCTTGAGGCAAGACCTGTTGCAGTGCTTGTACAGAAGGCAAGCATGCATGACAGCACTATTTACATTCATGCAGAAGGTAAAAAAGTCAATGCAAAAAGTATTATGGGAATGATGAGTCTGGGACTCGACATGGGCGAAGAGGTTACAGTCGTTGCAGATGGCACAGATGAGCAGGATGCAGTCGACAGCATTGAAAAGTATCTGAGTGGACAGGAATAATCTTTCAGACATTGCAGGCAAGGGACACGGATACGTGTCCCTTTTGTGTAATAGGAACTTTGTTCCTATTACACAAAAACGCTCCGCGGGGATGCGCACTGCGGCGTACAATGTAGATGTCGCAAGCGACCGCCGCAGGCGCAAGAATGTGCCAAGGCACATTCTTTGTTCCATAAGTTTCGGATCTAAGTCTTTTCATTTGGACAAAGCTGTGGTATACTACAAACAGCGTAAGCAATAAATTTGATTGATATGGAGTGATACGATGTTTATCCTATTAGCAGGTGGTTTACTGGTCATTGTTATTGCAGTGATCGTTGCTGTTGTCAGCTCGGTTGTATCTGCGGTGGCAGCAAACGAAGATATTGAAGATTAAAAGACAAAATTACCAAAACTTAATATGAAGTTTTGGTAATTTTTTTGCTTTTTTGAGAAATTATTCTTGTCATACGAATGGATCTGTAGTAAAATGGTTAACCGTAGATGAAATTGTATACAATTATGCATGGATTCAAAGGAAGGAGCTTTATCACTATGAAATCGTACAAAGAATTAAGTCATGATGAGTTATTGGAATTACAGGGTGCTCTGAATAAAGAGTACGCAGATGCGAAGAGTAAGGGACTGAGCCTGAACATGGCAAGAGGAAAACCGTCTCCTGAACAGTTGGGATTTTCCATGGGGATTATGGATGCTCTGAATTCTTCTTCTGAGCTTGTTTCCGAGGATGGTACAGACTGCCGCAACTATGGTGTTCTGGATGGTATTCCGGAAGCAAAAAGACTTATGGCAGGTATGGTAGATACAAAGAGCGAGAATATGATCGTGTGTGGTAATGCGAGTCTTCCGATTATGTATGATACAGTTGCACGTTCTTATGCATTTGGTGTATGTGGCGGCAAACCATGGTGCAAGCAGGAGCATGTGAAGTTCCTCTGCCCGGTTCCCGGATATGACAGACATTTTGCGATCACAGAGCAGTTTGGCATTGAAATGATCAATATCCCGATGCACGAGGATGGACCGGATATGGATCTGGTAGAAAAATATGTAGAAAGCGACAGCAGCGTAAAGGGTATCTGGTGTGTACCGAAATACTCTAATCCGGAAGGTGTCTGCTATTCGGATGAGGTTGTCAGACGCTTTGCTGCGCTGAAACCGGCTGCGGAGGACTTCCGTATTTACTGGGATAATGCATATGCAATGCATCACTTATATCCGGATCAGCCTGTGGAAATTCTGGATATTATCGAAGAATGTGAAAAGGCAGGACATCCTGATATGGTATTTGAGTTCTGCTCAACATCCAAGGTAACCTTCTCAGGCTCCGGCGTTGCAGCAGTTGCAACATCCGAGAAAAACCGTGAATGGTTTAAAAAGACAATGACGATCCAGACGATCGGTTATGATAAGATCAATCAGCTCAGACATGTAAAATATTTCGGCGATATTGAGGGCATGAAGGCACATATGGTAAAAATGGCAGACAGCCTCCGCCCGAAATTTGAAGCGGTACATGAAGTACTGGAAGCAGAGCTTGGCGGACTGGAGATCGGTAAATGGACAGATCCGAAGGGTGGTTATTTCATTTCCTTCTACACATTACCGGGCTGTGCAAAGAAAGTGGCTGCTATGTGTAAGGATGCAGGTGTGACACTGACAGGTGCAGGTGCTACCTATCCATATAAGAAGGATCCGGAAGACAGTAATATCCGTATCGCACCGTCTTTCCCGACAGTAGATGAAATGAAGCTTGCATCAAAGCTGTTTGCACTCTGTGTGAAACTGGTCAGTGTTGAAAAATTACTGGAAGAAAAGTAGGAGCCAAAATGGATATCTATAAAAGACTGGACAGAAAACTGGTCCATAAAGGGAAGATCATAGATCTGTATGAGGATACGGTTGCGATACCAAACGGTAATGTGGCAAAGTGGGATTTTATCGGACACAAAGGAGCGGCGGCGGTTGTTCCCGTGACTGCGGACGGCAGGATCCTGATGGTACACCAGTACAGAAATGCACTGGACCGGGAAACACTGGAAATCCCTGCAGGTGGCAGAGACAGTGTGGATGAGCCGTATATAGACTGCGCAGCAAGAGAACTGGAAGAGGAGACCGGTTACAAAACAGAAAAGGAAAATCTGGAGTTCCTGATCTCACTTCGGACAACGGTAGCTTTTTGTAATGAACGGATCGATGTATTTGTGGCAAAGGATTTAAAGCCAAGTCATCAGCATTTGGATGAAGATGAATTTATTGATGTGGAGGCGTTTACGATCGACGAACTGCTGGAAAGGATCTACAGCGGAAAGATGCAGGATGCAAAGACAATCTCATCCCTGCTGGCATATAAAGTAAAATATCAGGCATAATGCAAAATAGAAACAGAAGAACAGGCTTCTGTTTCTATTTTTTTTGCTCTCTGCATATAATGCATAGAATCCATGAAGGCAGAAACAAGCTTTTGGATAATAACCTGCATGGCAAGGGAGGGGTGTCTGGTATTGAACATCGGAAAGGTGCAGAAACAGGTCATACTGTTTCTGGCAGGCTTTGTACTGGGCGTTTTGTATATTTATATGATCGGATGCCGGGAAACAGATTTCCTGGGCATCCAGAGTCTGATGCAGATTTCTTTTCTGGAAATCGGGTATCGGGAATATTTTTTATATCTGCTGAAAAAAAGAGGCCTGCTGGGGATCGGTATTGTGTTGATCGGTATGACAGCCGCAGGTCAGCTGCTTCTTGCCGGTATTGTGATGTATTTTGGAATGAGTATTGGTGGTATGCTGTCTGTCATGATCCTGCGATATGGCTGGAAAGGAATTTTGCTGAGCCTGAGCTTTTGTCTGCCGCAGGATCTGTTTTATATTCCGGCGGGCAGTATGGGAATCAGCCTGCTGGCAGTCCGGGGCGGGCAGAAGAGCGACAGAATGCCGGGATATCATATGGGAGAAAAAAAGAAAAATAGGCTCAAACAGATTTTTTTGGTGCTCGGGGTAACCATAATTGGAATCCTGGCAGAATGTTATGTAAATCCGATGCTTGTCAAAACGGTTTTAAAAATCTTTTAGAACAATTTTTACTAGATGTGGTAGGCTTGTAAAATACAAAAATCCACATGTTGCGATTTGCTTATTTTTCGCGGATTTCCACCAAAATAACGCGCAAAATAGTGTTTGCTTTTATCGGAATTTGCAATTATAATGAAATTTAACAGGCTTAAGATTACATAACTATGTATATAGGAAGGGTTACATTTCTTATGGAGAGGGAAGTTCAGGAGTATATTTCGTATTTACATAATGTAAAGCATACTTCAAACAACACAGAGATGTCTTATAAAAGAGATCTCTTAAAAGTATGCCACTTTATGCAGGAAAGAGGGATTAACAGTGCCACAGCAGTGAAGGAACAGGATCTGAAGGCATATATCCATGTACTGGAGGAACAGAAGCTTGCAGCTGCAACCGTTTCCAGAAATATTGCTTCTATCAAGGCTTTCTTTTTGTATCTGTTTTCTGAGGGAAAAATCCAGAATGATGCAGCACTTTGTTTAAAAGCACCCAAAATAGAGAAAAAAATGCCGGAGATCCTGACTATGGGTGAAGTGTCGGCGCTTCTTGAACAGGCGAACGGTGACAGTCCGAAGGAAATCCGGGATAAAGCGATGCTGGAGCTTTTGTATGCAACAGGCATCCGTGTGACGGAGCTGATCTCTTTAAAGGTTTCCGATGTGAATCTGCCGATGCATTTTATTATGTGCCGTGATCCGCATAAGGAACGCATGATCCCATTCGGAACACAGGCGCATGATGCTTTGGAGCGCTATCTGGGCGGCGTCAGAGCCGAGATGGTTGAGGACAAGTCCTCAGAGATCCTGTTTGCAAACTGCTCCGGAAAGCCGATGAGCAGACAGGGCTTCTGGAAGCTGATCAAGTTTTATGCCAAGAAAGCAGGCATTACAGCCGATATTACACCGCATACACTCCGTCATTCCTTTGCAGCCCATCTGGTAGAAAACGGCGCAGATTTAAAAAGTGTACAGGAAATGCTGGGACATTCTGATATTTCCACAACGCAGATCTATGCCAATATGAATCATAACCGGATCCGCGAGGTATATGCCAAGGCGCATCCCCGCGGCTGATCCCCGAAGGGATAGATGCACGGAAACAATAAAAAAGCATAGGCTATAGGAAAGAGTAAAAGAGGAATGCCTGTGCAGTTTTGTGAATTTTGTGAGAAAGAAGTGATCAGCGTACGTGATTGCAGGAAGCTGGGCAACGTATATGATATGGAGTTTGATGCGTGCTCCGGCTGTATCTGTAAGCTGATCGTAAGAGAACACAGCGGGCTTCTCGGTTTTTTATGCTGCGGAGAAGAGACGACTGTTCCATATTCCAAGATCAAGCAGATCGGATCCGACATTATTCTGGTGGATCTGTAACAAATAGGTTGACATAATATTTTTATGCCAGTATACTGAAAGAAAAGGGGGAGACAGCTTATGAAATGCCCATTTTGCGGACACGAAAATACAAGAGTTATCGATTCAAGACCGGCGGATGAAAATAATTCCATTCGCAGAAGAAGAGTCTGTGATGAGTGTGAGAAACGCTTTACAACCTATGAAAAGGTAGAAACGATCCCACTGATCATCATTAAAAAGGACAATAACAGAGAGACTTATGATCGTTCCAAGATCGAGGCAGGAGTTTTGCGTGCCTGTCATAAAAGACCGATCAGTGCGGCTCAGATCACCCAACTTGTTGATGAAGTGGAAACAGAGATCTTCAATCGTGAGGAAAAGGAAGTGCCAAGTGCTGTGATCGGAGAACTGGTCATGGATAAGCTGAAAAATTTAGAGGCAGTTGCTTATGTGCGTTTCGCTTCTGTTTACCGCGAATTTAAAGACATCAATACCTTTATGGATGAGCTGAAAAAGGTGCTGAAATAGGCTAAATATACAGCCGTTTATACCGATATATAAGGTAGAAGAACTCTCATATGTGTATGGGAAAGAAAGGCAGGTGTGGACAGATGACGATTGACAGTGCTTATCAATACGGCAGTTATTATCAGAATTACAGATCCGAGATCAAACAGGTTTCTGTCGATGAAGTCAAGCAGCAGGACAAACAGCAGCTGCAGGCTGCGCAGGAAGACATCTCCACACTGCAGCAGGAATACAGACAGCAGGAGGACACAAGGAGCCGCAGCGCGGATCTGGAAAATATTTCGCTGACATTTTGTAAGAATGATACATATGACTACATCGGTAAGGATGCAAGCCTTGAAAATCTGGACATGATGAGTGCGATTTCCGATATGCAGAAGGATAAGGTTTTAGAGCAGTATCAGTATTTTGTAAAACCGAAGGATGTACTGCTTTCGGACGTCGATGGCACCGTGATCCAAAAATAAATGCAAATGTAAATAAAAGACACCTTTCAAGGGTGTCTTTTTTAGGGAGAAATTATGTTGCAATGTTTTTACCCGGATTCCTATCAGGATTCCGCCTATTCCATTGATTATGAAAAATTGCGGATGCAGGGCTATGAAGCGATCATATATGATATTGACAATACGCTTGTATGCCACGGCGCACCGGCAGATGAGAGAAGTATGGCACTGATCGAAAGGCTGAAAGGGCTCGGCTTTTCCATTATGCTCCTTTCCAACAACAAGGAGCCGCGTGTCAAGAGCTTTAACGATCAGGTGCACGTCAGCTATATTTATAAAGCAGGGAAACCAAATCCGAAAAATTATGAGGCTGCCATGGTCAGAATGGGCAGCAACCGCAAAAATACAGTCTTTATCGGTGATCAGATCTTTACGGATATCTGGGGCGCCAAGAAAGCCGGGATTTATTCCATTTTGGTAAAGCCGATCGATAAAAAGGAAGAAATACAGATCGTATTAAAACGATATCTGGAAAAACCGATCCTGTATTTTTATCAGAAGAAGGTACGAAAGGAAGAAAACGGATGCAGATAGACGGAAAAACTAAGACTTGTGGGCTGATCGGGGATCCGGTCGCCCATACATTATCGCCGGTGATCCATAATACACTGGCACAGACGCGCGGCGATGACCTTGTGTATGTACCGCTGCGGGTAGAAGCGGAACAAGTCGGGAAGGCAGTGGAAGGGGCGTATGCCCTGTCTCTTACGGGACTGAATGTGACCGTGCCGCATAAAAGTGCTGTCATTCCTTATCTGGTGGATATCGATCCGCTGGCGGAAAAGATCGGTGCAGTCAATACACTGGTCAGACAGGAGGGCGGCTTTAAGGGCTATAATACCGATATGCCGGGACTTCTGCGTGCCATGCGGTCAGAAGGGATCACAGTGAAGGAGCAGAGCGTTCTTCTGCTTGGCGCAGGCGGTGCAGCGAGAGCAGTGGCATTTCTCTGCATGAGCGAGGGTGCAAAGGAGATCCTTTTGTATAACAGAACTGTGGAGAAAGCAGAGCGCGTGGCAAAAGAAGCAGAGACTGCATTTGGCAGAAGCTGTATCCGGGTGATCTCCAAAGAAGAGCTTTTGCAGCTTACCGGAAGCTATCTGGCGATCCAGTGTACAAGCGTCGGGCTGTATCCGAATGTGGATGATGTGATCGTGCAGGAGGATGCACTGTATGAGAAGATCCATACGGGTGTGGATCTTATTTACAGACCATATGAGACAATGTTCATGAAGAAGGTAAAAGCACATGGCGGGAAGACGATGAACGGTCTGAAAATGCTGTTATATCAGGGCATTATTGCCTATGAGCTGTGGAATAAATGTGAGGTATCGGAAGAAACCGCTGCTCACATTTTACAAAAGATGAAGGAAGAGATGGGAATCCATGAGTAATATTATTTTGATCGGCTATATGGGATGTGGAAAGAGTACGATCGGGAAAAAGCTATCCTATGCTGTCAGAAAGCCGTATGTGGATACGGACAAGCTGATCGAAACAAAGGAGAAAAAAACGATCAGTACGATCTTCAGTGAGCAGGGAGAGGAAGCATTCCGGGAAATGGAAACAGCATGCATTAAAAGCCTGTTTGCACAGAAACAGGAGCATGTGATCGCGGTCGGCGGCGGACTTCCGCTGCGCAGCCAAAACAGAGAGCTTTTAAAGAAGCTTGGAACCGTGATATATCTGCGGGCAAAGCCGGAGACGATTTACGAAAGACTGAAAACCGATACGACAAGACCGCTTCTGCAGTGCGCGGATCCAAAGGAGAAGATCAGCCGGATGCTTTTGCAGCGTGCACCGGTTTATGAAGAAGCAGCGGCTTATGTCGTGGATGTGGATGATAAGAGCTTTGAACAGATCATAAAAGAGATAAAGGAGAAAACAGATGAAACTATTAGTCATTAACGGACCGAATCTGAACTTTCTTGGTATCAGAGAACCGGAAGTATACGGAACGGAAACCTATGCAGATCTTGTATCCATGATCCGGGAAAAGGCAGAAGAAGTAAATTGTGAGATCGAGGTATTCCAGAGCAATCATGAAGGTGCGATCATAGACAGGATCCAGGCTGCGTACAGCGACGGTACACAGGGCATCGTGATCAATCCGGGCGCATTTACCCACTATAGCTATGCGATCCATGATGCACTGCAGTCGATCACAACGATGCCTAAGGTGGAGATCCACATTTCGGACATTACCAAAAGAGAGGGGTTCCGGGCAGTATCTGTGACAAAACCGGCATGTGATGATCAGATTTACGGTAAGGGATTTGCAGGCTATCTGCTGGCAATAGACAGAGTCCTTGCGCTTGCGTAAAGGTTTATACGAAGTTGTGTGAAGTTTTGCAAAAATATGCTTGCATTTTGAATTGGTAGTATGGTATAATCATTTTCGGCGGTTGAAACAGACCGCCGAAAAGAAACTACATATAGGGGAATAGTACAGCGGTAGTGCGGCGGTCTCCAAAACCGTTAACGGGGGTTCGATTCCCTCTTCCCCTGCTACATAGGACAACTACTTAAGATCCGTCTTAAGTAGTTGTTTTACTGTGCGGATGGAGCGATATCTATTGTCATTCCATGGAAAATACAGTAAAATAGAAGTCCGGGGGTTAGTAATAAAACAGAATGAATGGAGAGATGAATATGGCAAAAAAGTATGATGTAATTATTATCGGTGCAGGACCGGGTGGTATTTTCTGTGCCTATGAACTGATGGAAAAGAAACCGGATTTAAAGGTTTTGATGATAGAAAAAGGACGCAGCATTGAAAAAAGAACATGTCCGAAGCGTGTGACGAAGCAGTGTGTAGGCTGTAAGCCATGCTCTATTACAACAGGCTTTGCGGGAGCAGGTGCTTTCTCAGACGGTAAGCTTTCCCTTTCTCCTGATGTAGGTGGTAATCTGCCTGAGATTTTAGGCTATGATGAGACAGTTAAGCTGATCCATGAATCAGATGATATTTATCTGAAATTCGGTGCTGATAAAAATGTATATGGTCTTGACAAGGAAAAGGAAATCCGTGAGATCCGCCGGAAAGCGATCAATGCCAATCTGAAACTGGTAGAATGTCCGATCCGACATCTGGGAACGGAAGAAGGCTATAAGATCTACGGTAAGCTGCAGAAGCATTTAGAGGAATGTGGTGTAGAGCTGTTATTCAATACAATGGTGGAAAAGATCATTGTGGAAGATGGCAGAGCTGTCGGCGTGACAACAGATAAGGGAGAGACTTATCAGGCAGACGAGATCGTATCTGCAGTCGGCAGAGAAGGTGCTGACTGGTTTAAGGATAAATGTGAAGAGGTCGGTATTGAGACAACACCGGGTACGGTTGATATCGGTGTCCGCGTTGAGGTGCGTGATGAGGTTATGCAGTTCTTAAACGAGAACCTGTATGAGGCAAAACTGATCTACCATACACCTACTTTTGATGATAAGGTTCGTACGTTCTGTACCAATCCTTCCGGCGAGGTTGCAACAGAATACTATGAAAACGGACTTGCCGTTGTAAACGGTCATGCTTATAAGTCAAAAGAATATAAGACAAACAATACAAACTTTGCGATCCTGGTATCCAAGAATTTTACAAAGCCGTTTAAGACACCGATCGAATACGGTAAGCATATCGCGCAGCTTTCCAATATGCTGTGCGGCGGTAAGATTTTAGTACAGACCTTCGGTGACTTCAGACGTGGCAGAAGAACAACGGAAGAACGTCTCTGCAGGCGTAATGTAATGCCTACTTTAAAGGATGCGGTTCCGGGCGATCTTTCTCTTGTATTCCCTCATCGTATCATGGTGGATATCGAGGAAATGATCCTGGCACTGGATAAGGTAACACCGGGTATTGCAGCAGATGAAACACTGCTGTACGGCGTAGAAGTAAAATTCTACTCCAACAAGGTAGTTGTCAATAAAGATTTTGAAACAAGTGTGGCAGGTCTTCGTGCCATCGGAGACGGCGCAGGTGTAACACGTGGTCTGCAGCAGGCTTCCGCAAACGGTATCAGCGTGGCAAGAAGCATTCTGCGCAAGATGGATGAAAATTAATATGCAAAAAAGCAATCAATGGAGAAAACTGTGGATTTTACTTGTAATGGCGGTTATGTTTTTGCTGACTGCCTGTGGGAAGCAGGAAGACGGCAAGACAAAGATCGTACTGACAACGGGCTTTTCCGAAAATGAAGTTTTTAAGATCGGAAGCAGCAGCTGTGACCGGTCAGAGATCATGGTATATCTGACGAATATGCAGAATCAGTATGAGGCAGTATACGGCGATCAGATCTGGAGCCGCAGCATAAACGGTGAGACGCTGGAGGATAAGGTCAAAAATGTGGTGCTGGCGCGTCTGGCGCAGATCAAGACGATGAACCTTTTAGCAGAGAGCAGGCAGGTAACGCTTTCCGAGGAAGAAGAGGCGGCGGTACTCTCCGCGGCAGAGACATATTTCTCTTCTCTGAATGATACAGAAGTGGAAAAGCTGGGGCTGACTGAGAAAAAAACACAGGATATGTACCGGGAGTATGCACTTGCCAATAAGATCTATGACCTGATCATTCAGGATACCAATCCGGAGATCAGTGATGATGAAGCAAGGACTGTGACGCTGGAGCAGATCATGATCAAGACCTATTCGCAGGATGGCGACGGCAACAGAATGCCTTACACGGATGCAAGTAAGGCGCTCGCAAAGCAGCGTGCGGAAAATATACTGCGTAAGCTGCAGAGCGGAGAAGATTTTGATACACTGGCGCAGACCTATAACGAAGAAAGCTCGATCACGGTTTCTTTTGGAAAAGGCGAAAAGCCCAAGGCACTCGAAGATGCAGCATTTGATCTGGGAAACGGAGAAGTCAGTTCCCTGATCGAAACGGATGACGGATATTATATCCTGAAATGTATCTCGACGCTTGACAGAGAGCAGACAGATGCCAATAAGCAGAAGATCATGGAAAAGAGGAAGGAAGAAGCCTTTTCACAGATCTATGATGAATTTTTGCAGACACAGATCCGGAATCTGAATGAAGAGCTTTGGAAAGAGATTTCCTTTATCCATGATGAGGCAGTGACGACAAAGACATTTTTTGATGTTTATAATGAAAAACTGGGCAGTTTATAAAAGTTTTAGAAATGCGCAAATGCCCGTAAATTCAATAGTACAGCAGATTATTAGCACTCATTTTGAATGAGTGCTAATTTTTTCTTGACTTTTAAATGTGGGAGGACTACACTGGATAACAGGGAAAACTGAAGTAAGAAAGGAATGTGATAGTTATGGCACAGACACATGGTTCACTGTCTATCAACAGTGATAATATTTTTCCTATTATTAAGAAATGGCTTTATTCCGATCATGATATTTTTTATCGTGAACTTATCTCAAACGGTTGTGATGCGATCACAAAACTGAAAAAGCTGGAAATGATGGGAGAGTACGAGCTTCCGGAAGGATATAAGGACCAGATCAGGGTTGTACTCGATCCAAAGGAAAAAACGATCCAGATCATTGATAACGGTCTTGGTATGACAGAGGAAGAGGTAGATGAATACATCAACCAGATCGCTTTTTCCGGCGCGACAGATTTCATAGAAAAGTATAAGGACAAGACAAATGAGGATCAGATCATCGGTCACTTCGGACTTGGTTTCTATTCCGCATTTATGGTATCCGATAAGGTAACGATCGATACACTGTCTTATAAGAAAGACGCAAAGCCGGTTCACTGGGAATGTGACGGTGGCAGCGAATTCGATATGGAAGATGGCGACTGGGATCAGGTCGGTACAAAGATCACACTGTATCTGAATGAGGACTGTCTGGAATTTTGTAATGAATACAAGGCAAAAGAAGTCATAAAGAAATATTGTTCCTTTATGCCAACAGAAATTTATGTCAGCAAGGCAGAAGAAACAGAAGTACAGATCATCAAACCGGAAGAAAAGCTGGACAGCGATGAGGTTGTAGAAGAATTTGAAGATGAAGTAAAGACACCGGCAAAGGACGGCGAGCCTGAAAAGACAGAAAAGGTCAAAAAGCTCCGTATCAGGAAACGTCCGGAACTGATGAATGATACACATCCGCTTTGGACAAAGCATCCAAATGAATGCACAAAGGAAGAGTACATTGATTTCTACCGCAAGGTATTTATGGATTATAAGGAGCCGCTGTTCTGGATCCATCTGAACATGGATTATCCGTTTAACCTGAAAGGTATTTTATACTTCCCGAAGATCAATATGGAATATGAATCCATCGAGGGAACGATCAAGCTGTATAACAATCAGGTATTTATCGCAGACAATATCAAGGAAGTCATTCCGGAATTTTTGATGCTCTTAAAAGGTGTGATTGACTGCCCGGATCTGCCGCTGAACGTATCCCGTTCCGCACTGCAGAATGATGGATTTGTCAAGAAGATCTCAGAGTACATTGCCAAGAAGGTGGCAGACAAGCTTTCCGGTATGTGCAAGACCGATAAAGAAGAGTACGAGAAATACTGGGACGATATCAGTCCATTCATTAAATTCGGCTGCTTGAAGGATGACAAGTTCTGTGAAAAGATGAACGATTATATCCTGTTCAAGAATCTGGACGGCAATTATGAGACATTACCGGAATGCTTAGAGACAAAGCCAATCGACGGAGAAGAAGAGCAGGCAACGGATGAGAATGGCAATCAGGTAGAAGCTGAAGTCGTAGATGCAGACGCAGATGCTGAAAAAGCTGAGGATGAAGAACCAAAGGAGAAGATCATCTACTATGTAACGGATGAACAGCAGCAGAGCCAGTACATCAATATGTTCAAACAGGCAAAGATGGATGCGGTTATTTTGACACACAGCATCGATCAGCCGTTTGTATCACAGCTGGAAAGCAAGAATCCGAATGTGAAATTCAAGAGAATCGATGCAGACCTGACAGATTCCTTCAAGGCTAAAACTTCCAAGAAAGCACAGAAGGAGCTGGATGATGCTGCAGAAGAGATCGGAAAGGCAATGAAGAAGGCTCTCAAGAGAGAAAACCTGACAGTCAAGCTGGATAAGCTGAAAAATAAGAAGGTTGCTTCCATGCTTACGATTTCCGAAGAAACCAGACGTATGCAGGATATGATGAAGATGTACGGCGGTGGCATGATGCCCGGCTTTGGATCCGAGGATGGCGCAACACTTGTCCTGAATGCTAATCATCCGCTGGTACAGTATATCATGGAGCATAAGGATGGCGAGAATGTCATGCTGATGTGCGAACAGCTTTACGATCTGGCAGTGCTGCAGAATGCACCGCTTTCACCGGAAGCTATGACGAAGTTCATTGCACGTTCCAATGATATTATGCTGCTGCTGACGAAAGAGCAGTAAGAGGTATTATAAAAAGAATATAGATATATATAGATAAAAACAGGAAACGCCTATAAACGCAATCACGATTGCTTATTATAGGTGTTTCCTGTTTTTTGATAGAAATTTATAAAAATCCTTTTTATTGGACATATCGTGTGCGCATAATAGGGGTGTGAGAACCCTAAGCAACCCTAAGAGATAACGAGAACTGGTTTTTAAGGAGGCTGATTTGTATGAGAAAGAATTCATTTGGACAGGGACTGGCAATATTATTTGTAGTAGCAGGTATTTTGTATGTGATCGGTTCAATAGGAGCGGCAAGAGAACCTAAGTGCATTGAGGCAGGATGCGATAATAAACAGGCAAGTGGAAGCAGTTATTGTTATTTGCATAAACCGTATACGGAAAGTAGCAGTGGCACATCCACGTCAAGCAGCAGCTCATCATATAGCGTTAAATCACTATCAGGCAGTACTTCTCAGAGCAATACAAGCAGCAGTAGCGACAACAGCAAATCGTATACAAACGATAAAACTTCTTATAGCAGTGATACTAAGAAAGGGACTACAACAAAGAAGAGCACATATGATTCTTATGATGATGGCTATGATGATATCTATATGGATGGCGATTATGATTATGACAGATATGACAGGGACAGCGATTATGCAGATGGTGTAGATGATGCTATGGATGAGGACGAAGAAGATTGGTAAAGCGGGAGGAATTACTATGGATGAAATACAGATTGACCGAAGTCTGTACTAGCACAAGATCTTGGCGAGTGTCGTGGCAACCGAAGGTATTAATGTTGCAAGACAGTGCATAACTCTGATGAGAATCATCAGTTCAGGGGTGTTAGGGTACACGCCCTAACAAGCATTGGGGGGACAAAAATATACAGGTTTGCACAGCTTGCTAACTTGTTGTGGAAAGAAATTGACTTTATTCGGATAAATGAATATAATTTAAATTGAATTATTGTATTGTTTTCAAGGAGTTATGGAATACTTAACAATTGTAGAATTATCAGAGAGATGGGGAGTTTCATCAAGAAGAATTGGGGTACTCTGAGCAGAGGGAAGAATTGATGGAGTTATCAAGAAGGGTAAGACTTGGTTAATTCCAAGTGATGCTCAAAAGCCTGATGATGCGAGAGTGAAAACAGGAAAGTACATAAAGGAGAAGGGTGAGTAAGACTATGGGAAGTTGTAAATTTGTTAATGAATTGAACCGACTTAGAAAATCATCAAGCGATTCCATAGATAACGTCGAGAGTTTTGATCCGTTTAAGGTATATATGCATGTTACTAGAACTGCAGAAGAGGACTTAAAGGATATTTTGCGTAAGGTAAATGCTTCTGGAAAGAAGAATTTGATTCTTCTTTGCGGAAGTGCTGGTGACGGTAAGTCTCATTTGCTGTCATATCTTAAAAATTCAGATGATGAGAATTTGCTTGAAGGATATACGATTTACAATGATGCAACAGAAAGTAATTCTCCTTCAAAGACTGCGATTGAAACATTGAACGAATTGCTTGATTCGTTTAAGGATGTGAACATGGAATTGCCAGGAAAGAATATTATTCTTGCAATTAATTTGGGCGTATTGAGCAATTTTATCGAGTCTGAGTATGGAGAAGTGTATTGGAATTTAAAGGCTTATGTTGAGAAGTGTAATATTCTTACATCAAAAGTAAACGATAATGGCTATGATCCACGCAGCCATTTTCAGCATGTTAGTTTTTCGGATTATCATATGTATTCTCTTACTGAGGATGGAGTTCATGCTGGATATATCGAAGATATTTTGGATAAGGTATTTGGACATAATGAAGGGAATCGTTTCTATGAATCATATGAAAGTGATTGCTCATCATGTCCACTATCGAAGAAATGTCCAGTTAAAGCTAACTATGAATTTATGATGCAGAAGAGCAGACAGCGATTTGTGGCGAATCTTTTAGTTAAGACAATCGTTCAAGACAAGATGGTTTTGACAACCCGTGAAATACTGAACTTTGTTTTTGATATTTTGGTTTCAAACAATTTCAGCTTCAGCAAATTCCAGAAACTGATAGATGATGCTTCGTTCTTGAAAGAATATATGAAGCAGATTACTCCTTCTCTTATTTTTGATTCAAATGACGTGACACCTCTTATGAACATGGTAAGGAAATATGATCCGCTGTTAGTTCGTTCAGAGAAGGCTGATGAAATTGCTATTGCGTATTATGTGAGCTCAGATATTTCTAAAGAGATTAAAGATGAATTAGTGAATAAAACATATAGCAGTACCATACTTGATTCTAATATGGTGCAGAAAATAAATAGCGATAAGGTGCTTCGCTCACAATTATTTAATTTAGTTGTCCGAATAAGTGCAATAGAAAAGCAGGATTACGCAGATACAGTATATCAAGAGTTTGTACGTAATCTTTATATGTACAATGCCGGTAAAGGAAAGAAACTTGGTCCGCTATATGGATTGATTGAAGAAGGTGTAACTCAATGGTGCGGAAAAGATCAAGACGATAATCTTTGTCTGGATGATAAGCATAAGGGATTTACGTTATACGAGAATGTAAAATTTGATGCCAGTCTTGATCACATTCCTCATCCAGAGAACACAGATGAGCTGTTTAGATTTGTTCCAACAATTACAGTGGCTTTTGTCGATGAAGAGGATGAAGTAATATCTCTTGATATTGACTACTCTTTATACGAGCTAGTGTATAAATTGAACAAAGGATACATACAGACTGCCGATGATAGAAACAATCATGCAGATTTTATTAGTTTTGTTAATAGAATTTTGCAGACAGGATCACTTACAAAATCATTATCAATTTTTTCTGATGATGGTAAGAAGGCAGTTATTTCACAGGGCAAATTTGGTTATAAGTTTAAGGTGGTGAAGTGATGGGATATTCATTCAGCGAAGAAAAATTTATTACGAGCTTTAATGCAAAATCTACAGAAGAAAAATCAGCTGATTCCATGAGACTCACTCATAAACCAGATGGTGCTTTTAAGTTGTTTCCATATAAAGCAAGCGGAAAGACTCAGGCTCCAATTGTAATAAACCTAGAGGATATAGTAAGTGCATTCTTTAGAGAAATTCAGGGAAAGAAAACTGAACCAGTTGATTTTGATTCATTATCAGAGGCGATACTTGAAGAAGTAGAAATTGATGATGAAGATATAGATTATTTTAAGGATATGCTTCAAAGCATATTCTTTGTCGGAAATGATTTTGTCGCAAATAATTTAGGCTTATACCCTTATCAGACAGTTTCAAACAATAAGAGCGCTGAGAACTTAGCACACTTTTTATATTCTGTATTAGGTCTTTCAGATGAAGATCATGAAGCAGTAGAAGCAGCAAAAGGCCAATATCATTTTAATGTATTAGAAGATATGGTTATTCAGACAATGGAAAATAAAAAGATTTCAGAGTTCGAAGAGAAAGAACCATATTTTAGCATTAAGGCAGAGATTCAAAAGAAATTCAGAGATGATTTTCGATTTATGCTTAATACAGGAATGACTTCACTTGAGGATTTTTCCAATTTATTTTCTGTGTATTATTTCTATTATGTATCTCAGACCTGCATATCATTGGATCGATTCTGTGATGGTAAGAGAGATGATACAGTAGAGTTTTATTATGCGCTTGACTGGGAAAAAGTTAGTAAAAATAGAATGTGCTGTTCTTCAGGGTGGGATAGATTACAGGCAAGCATTAACCATATGTTTAGCCATGCAATCACATTAGAGATCATCAATCAAACTGATTCGGATACAAAATGGGATTATATTGCATTTAGAGAATATCTAGAACAGTTTCCTAACGATGACCATCAGATAGCCGAAGAAATAAAAAAGGCAGAAGAAGTGTATTGTTCATATGTCGGTGATTATAAACGATTTGATGAAGCTGAATATTATGAAGCAGCGAATACTGAGACGGAAAAAGCAATTAGACATTTATTCAAATGTGTTGAAGCTCAGTTCTTAAATACAGAAAGAAAGAGAGCTAATCAATTTTACAATGAGAAATTCAGTGAGTTTTGTAAATATCGTTGGGTAAAAAATAGAAAGAAATCTGGATTGGTTCTTAATTTGACTGAGAGAGATATTATTTTCCTTACAAAAGTATCGCTTCGTGATGAAGAGAAGATTAGATTAAATGATTTATATAAAGAGTATGAATTTAGAGGTATTTATTTAGATAATTCATCGAAAGAATATCTTCAAGAATTCTTTACAAAGTTGAACCTGATTGATAAGAAGAGTGATAGTGGAGATGCACAGTATGTTAAACGAATTTTATGATTTTATTGCAAAAAAGATTAATAGTTATTTCCAGACTGCTGCATCAGAAGGTGCACTTTTAAAAGGAGAGAGCTTTTGTTTAAAACTTGATGACGAGGATATGGTAGTTAAGGTATCAAATGCATTGAGGACTTTAGCTGAAAACAATTCGTCATTAGGAGAGTTTTCGTATCTTTGCCGAGATGGATATGAATACAAAACATTCACATTAAAGGTATTGGATGATGAAGTAATCATAGCTGCTCAGATTGATGGTATGACAAATGACTTTTTGTGTGCAACACTTCGAAATGTTGCAAATGAAAAGCAGATTCCATTACTAATGATTTCGGCGAATTTGATTGATAGTGCAAAAAGTGGATCCAGAGATCTGTCAGCAAGTGGGATGCCATTTCATGCAGATGAATTAATGAGAGAAATCCGTGAGATGGTTGATGGAAGCACTCAGCTTACAGATACAGAAAAACGAATCCTAAGATTTGAATTGAACCGAAGAGATAGTGACGTCTTTAGTGATAAGGCATCTATTTACGAATATAGCGATCTTCTCGCAATTATGAGTAGCGGTAAGATCGATGATAGAAGTTTTGCGGGCTTTAGACTATTCCCAATCGATGGTAAAACGGAATATCAGAATTATGGAAGTGCGCAGATAGACAAAGAAATCAAAGCAAACAATGCTCTTTTCGAGAAGATTGATCGAGGTATTCGATTTGGTGATTTAGAAGTAGTTTTATCAAAGGACTTTGAAGAATTATTTATTGTTCGTATTGAAAAAACTCAAAAAGAACATCAGGATGATTGGAGTAGATTTTTTACATATGCAGAGTTGCTTGATGCAATGCAGAAGCATCAGGCAAAAATGGATAATCCGCTTAAGATTGAAAATGAAGATATTAGTGTATATGGAGATCTGCCATTAAACGTTATTGCACTAGACAAAGAGTTTATTATTAGAAACGAAGGTTCTCAAACAGCAAAAAAGAGGACAAAGAATTTATTCATTTTTAATCCTAATCATTATAGCAAGATTTATTTGCAGATAGCATGTAATGCCAAGATACCTAACAATGGTATAGCAAAAGATGATGCTGAATTTGTCAAGGAAGGAAAGAACATTACTTTTGAATTTAATGGTGAAGGTGTTTCCTTCCATGAAGTGTCGATTCATGATACTTCAAATGATATCAAGTATGTCTTTAAAATATGCATAGCAGAATTGTCTGCAGAATATATGTATGCGACACTTAAGCATAGTTTTAGCCTGGAACTGAAAAAGAATAGAAAGAATAGCAGAGTAAAGCTTGCCGGAGTAGGTACAACACTAGTGTTTAATCCCAATGGTGCAGATGTTATATCTTTAGGTCTTGAAGATAACGAAATGTATAACTGTAGCATAGGACAAAGATTAATTATTTGTTCTACAGAAGAAGAACTGGCAAATTTTGGAAGTGGAATAAAGATAGATATCAATTTTGCTGGACTTGTAATTCCATTTATTCTTTATCCTGATGAGTCAAAGAGCGTTGAAATTATAGGAAGAAAGATTCTTAGAGACAAACTGGCTTCTAAGAAGAGTTTCCAATATGATGATGGGGCAATTTTAAGCGATTCTCAGGAATATTTTGCAAAGGCAAACTTATTAAGAGAGTTGCGAGTTGAGAGCAAAATTGTTGAGCACAAATATGTTTGTTGTTCATGCAGGAATTATTATCAGTCTGATTCTGTTAAGTTAGAAGCTCGAGAATTGAAACTTTCAGAAAAACTACTTACTGCATACGTAAATTACATTGAGTCATTAAGAAACAAAAATACAATCCCAACATTATCATACCTTGGTGATGAGGAAATTTATGAAGCTGCACAGGAATATGTTGCAGCATTTGAGGAGTGCTATTCAAATCTTCAAGATGGTTCCAATTTATCTACTGAACAAGAAGATGCGTTATATCTTGGAACAATTGCTGTTGGAAAAAACAATGACGAAATCTTACTTACACCGTTCCATCCATTGAATGTTATGTATCAATTGGCTCTATTAAATGAGCAGGGAATGGAGTATGCAAGTGATATTGTCGTTGACAGATTGAATTCGGTGAATTTGCTTCCATATATTCAGAGAAATAAGAAAATATACAAGGTATCTGATCAGCTGTTTTCTCAGGAGTGGAAGTACTATGCTCCGGTAGAAAATAAAAAATACAGAGGAAGCCGTAGATATGTACCTAAGCTTGTAGAAGAGAAAATATCAGAGTTTATTTCTCACTTTAGATACATATTTGATGATATTAACAATAAAACAATAAGAATCAATCTTATTAATATGGGTGATTGCAGTGAGGTATTTGTAGGCATAGCTCAGTTCTTTATTCATGCGATAAATAAGAACGCAGATATCGATAAATTGGTAAGATTTGAGATACACATTTACGGAAATGATGTGAATGAAAATGTGTTTAGTAATATCAAAGAATACACTGTTCTTAAGGCGTATTTGGAAGAGTTGAAATTATCTGTTGAAAACGGCACTTCTATGAATAGTTTAGAGGGTATCTTATCTAAGAACATTGAGTGCTATTTCCATAAGGATAATGGTAAAGAATATGCTTATTCACATATTTCTTTCTATGAGATGGAATCAGAAATAACATCAGAGACAGCCACAATGAGTCAGATTGAAACCGGAACATCTCTTGGCGGAATTTTGTCTGGTATTCCATCAAGTAAGTATGGACATAAGTATAGAACTGGCTTTGGTGGAAAGTATGCAGAGACGAATAAGTTGATAGAATTAGCTATGAGATATAATTCGTTGATGCAGGTTGAGAAATCAGGTAATCCATACTATGCAGGTAATAGTATTTCGACGCAGATAGATGAAAAAGCAGAAAAGAAAATGGATTCTATCTACCAGAATTCAAACTGGGTGGTATTCGTTGATCCAAAAGTAGATTTAGACTTCTTTAGTGAAAAGGAAGCTAATAGCGATTTGCTTATTATTCATTATAGTGATCAATACACTTCAAGTAGTGGTTATGATGCAATTACTGTTACTCATAAGTCACAGCAGTATTCTCAGGTAATTCAAGAGTATCTGAAAACAAAGGGTGTTAATGCAAATAGTGAAGATGTACGCAGAATTATAAATTTATTCAATGCAGTAAATGGTGATTGGCTCTTGAGATTAGTTTCATCTAAGAAAGCTAATAAGGATTCTACATTTAGCCGAGAGAAAATTAGTATTGTTGCAGCTATTAAGTTTATGCTTGCATTTTTGAAGCATAGTGATATTTTGTGGGTTCCAGTTTCATTAGAGGAGATGCTCAGAGTATCAGGCGGAGCAGGCTTATCAAAAGATGAAGGAGTTCTGTCTGCAAAGAACCTTGGGTTTGAAAAGGGACCAACCAGTGATGACTTGTTATTCATTGGTCTTAATATGAATGGTGCTGAACCAAAGATTTACTTGTATCCTACAGAAGTTAAAACTGGAAATAATGATAATGCAGTAATCAAAAAAGCTTTTGAGCAAGCATCAGCTACAGCTGATGGATTGCAGAAAGCATTTAATCCAGACGGTGAAATTCTGCAAACTATTTTGTACAAGGTGAATAGAAACTTCTTGATGCAAATGCTGATTACAAGCTGCAAAAAGATGCAGGTATATCATGTAGACGATTCGCAGGATTGGAATCTGGTTTTAGATGCATATAGAGAAGCTTTATTGAATGAGCATTATGTATTATCAGATGATATTCAGGAAGTTCTGGGAAAAGGAGCAGTTCTTTCGTTTAGAAAATCCTTGATATCAAGAAAAACATCATTTAAGGAAGATTCAATTAACTTCATTGAAATGCCAGAAATTGATGAATTTGGATTGATATTAAAAGATGTAACGGAGATTTATTCTGATATCAGAGAAAAGCGTACTGATGAGTTGATGATTTTTGATGAAATACCAGTTCAAAATCTCACGGGTGATTTATCAAAATTACAAGTAAGTAAATTAGAGAATGATACCACTGAAGAACCATGGGATGATCCAAAGCCACAAGAAAATGATGATGTGGAAAATGGCGGCGAACCTAGTGTAGTGGACGAACCAAGCGAAAGTACAGAAGTTGAAGAGGATATTTTTAATGGAATGAAAATCCTCTTTGGTACAAATGAACAGGACGGAAAACCAGTTCTTTGGACTCCAAATGATACATCGCAGTTATTCCATACCAATACTGGTATTATAGGTACGATGGGTACTGGAAAAACACAGTTTACAAAATCGTTGATTACACAGTTGTATAGAGAGCAACAAAATAATGTTGAAGGTAAGGAATTAGGAATACTTATTTTCGATTACAAGGGTGATTATAACGAAAGTAAAGCTGATTTTGTGGCTGCGACAAACGCTACAATATATAAGCCTTATCAGTTGCCGTTTAATCCGTTAGCGTTGACAAAATCAGCGGTATTCAAACCGCTACTACCTACACATACTGCAAATGCGTTTAAGGATACTATTTCAAAGGTATATAACCTTGGACCCAAACAGCAGAACGTATTGTTGCAATGCATAATGGATACATATACTGCTAGCGGAATAAATCCTGATAATCCTAGCACTTGGGATAATGAAGCACCTACATTTGATCAGGTTTATCAAAGATATGCAAATGATGAGGAGATAAAGAAAGGTGATTCTTTATCGGCAGCACTTGATAAACTACATATGTTCCAGGTATTTGAATCTAACCCAAGTAAAACAAAATCCTTATTTGACTTGTTGAAGGGTGTTGTTGTAATTGACTTGTCGGGCTATGATCCTGATATTCAAAGTTTGATTATCGCAATAACACTTGACTTGTTCTATTCTCAGATGCAGGCTGCTGGATCTAGCAAAATGGATGGGAATTATCGTCAGCTAACAAAATTAATTTTAGTTGATGAGGCAGATAATTTCATGAGTGAAGGATTTGCTGCACTTAAAAAGATCCTAAAAGAAGGAAGAGAATTCGGTGTTGGAACTATTTTATCAACACAGTTCCTTAAACACTTTGGTAGCGGAGAGGATGACTATTCGAAGTATATATTAACTTGGGTAGTTCACAATGTATCTGACCTAAAGAACTCGGATGTTGAATTTGTCTTTAAGACAGAAGCAAAAGGAGCAGAGAATCAACAGCTATATAGTGCTATAAAATCATTAGAGAAACATCACAGTATTATAAAGATAGGAAACAGCAAACCTGTCTATGTAAAGGACAAGGCATTCTGGGAACTATTACAAGATCAAATTGACTAAACAGACTTTGCGCGCTATACTTAAGTAGCCTACTTAAGTATAGCGTGTTTTATTATGGAGGACTTATGGATTTTGCATATAAATTTCCCGTTGTTAGAGGTATACAGGCTGGACGCGAATACTTTATAGCGATGGTTCCACTTAAGATGATTTCAAAATTATTCCCAAATGAGGATGAATATGTGCTACCTGAGTATCGTGCGCAGAGAAAACTGAATGAGTCTAGAATTCCGGTTATCAGCAGATATATCACAGATAATAGAGATTCATATGTGTTCTCAGCACTGGCAGCTTCGATTGACGGTGAATTTGCGTTTCATGAAAGTTCAGATGGAATGGGAACGGGAATATTAGAGGTATCTATGGATGCAAGGTTCCTAATTAATGATGGACAACATAGAAAGGCAGCAATTCTGGATGCACTTAATGAAGATGATAGTCTCGGTAAAGAAACAATATCAGTTGTTTTTTACGAGGATCAGGGCCTTTCACGAAGCCAGCAGATATTTACTGACTTAAATAAGCATGCAGTAAAGACATCAAATTCTATATCAGAGTTATATGATTCAAGAGATGAGTTGGCTGTAATAAATCGAAATGTGATTATGCAGGTTCCATTTCTTAATGAATACACAGACAAAGAAAAAGATATTCTAGGAAAATATTCATCGAATCTGTTTACCTTGAATACATTCTATATTGCGAACAAAAAGATTGTGGGAAGTTCAGACGTATCAGAAACAGCAGAGCAGTTTCTGATTTCATTTTGGACTTGTGTATCAAAAAACATTGTTCAGTGGAATGAGTTGGTAAAGAAAGAGATTTCCAAAGTAGATTTAAGAGAAAACTATATTGTAACCCAAGGTGTTGTTGTGCAAGCCCTTGGACAAATAGGAGCGTATTTTTATCAAAATCCTGATTTGGATATGAAGAAATACCTTTCCAGACTGCAAGTGATTGACTGGAAAAGAAGCGCATCGCAGTGGAAACTACGAGTAATCAGATCTGATGGGAAGATTATTACAAGTAATAAAGCTATTTTTTTGACTGCGATACAGATAAAAAAGGAAATTGGATTAAAACTTTCTGAAGAGGAACAGCAGAAAGAAGAACAATTTCTGAACTCTATAAATATTTAGGAGAATTATTAACATGGCAGAGAAATGTGTAAGCTGTGAAGCTAATAAACAAGGTGTCACAATAAATAAGGATACAATTGATGGTTTGATGGAAACTATAAGAAATCTGTATCTTTGTGATGATATTCCATGGGTAATAGGTTATTCGGGAGGTAAAGATAGTACAGCTACACTTCAGTTAGTATGGCTTGCACTTTCGGCACTTCCTAAAGAACAGATAAAAAAGTCAGTACACATAATTAATACCGATACAATGGTTGAGTCACCTGTTATTTCAAAATGGGTGCAGAAGTCGTTGAAGACAATGGATGAAGCTGCTGAAAAGCAAGACTTACCATTTGTAACACATAGATTAACCCCTGCAATGGACAATACTTTTTGGGTGAATTTTATTGGACGAGGATATCCATTCCCTAGAAAGAAGCTTCGTTGGTGTACAGATAGACTTAAGATCCAGCCAGTAAATACTTTTGTAAAAGATCAAATTGCTGAACATGGCGAAATTATTATGGTTATTGGTACTCGTAAGGCGGAAAGTGCGAGAAGAGCTAAAACAATGGCCTATTATGAAAAGAAAAGAGTAAGAGAGTTGCTTAGCCCTAATCAGGCTATGGTTAATGAGTTGGTTTTCTCACCGCTAGAGGACTGGAATGACAATGATGTTTGGGTTTTTTTGATGCAGTACAAAAATCCCTGGGGTTATTCTAACAAGGAATTATTGACTCTTTACAAAGGTGCTACGGCAGATAATGAGTGCCCAATGATGGTAGAAAAAGGATTGCCTAGCTGTGGAAAAAGTAGATTCGGTTGTTGGGTATGCACTATGGTTGCTCAGGATAAATCAATGGAAGCTATGATTTCAAATGATGAAGAAAAAGCCTGGATGACACCATTGCTAGAGTTTAGAAACAAATTTGGTGATGAAGAGCTTGATAGAGACAGACGTTCTTTTAGAAAGATGGCTGGATACTTACAGGGTAGCTACAAGCAATTACATCATGGTCCTTATAAGAAGGAAGTAAGGGAAGAGTGGCTGAGAGACTTATTAACCATTCAAAAAGACATCAATGAGAATGGTCCTGAAGAGTTTAGTGACTTGGAACTTATTACATTACCTGAATTGAGAAATATTCGAAGAATTTGGGTTCTTGAAAAACATGAGTTTGCGGATACTCTTCCAAATATTTATGAAGATGTAATGGGTAAGCCATTCAATGATCCAGAATGGATTGCGCCAGAAGCTTTTAAGGGTGAGGAATGGGATATATTAAAAGAAGTAGTAAATGAGCTTTATCCTAACGAAGAATTAGCATTCGAAATGGCATATAGTTTGATAGACATTGAGAATCATTCCAACTCATTAAATCAGAGAAAGGGGGTTTCTGACTCATTAGAGTCATGTATCCATAGAACATTCTATAAGAATGAGGAAGATGCTACGGCATACTATTTGGATACGGTGACACGTAAAAAGGATCTTGGTGGAAAGTATAATGAAATCGCATTAGATAATACCTATGATGATCCAACTGAAGAAGATGAAATTGATGAGGATGATGAGTAATGATAATTAAGAAACTAATTATGCACAATTTTGGTGTGTATTCGTCTACAAATGTTTTGGAGTTTTCAAGTAACAAACCGGTTGTCCTCATTGGAGGAATGAATGGTCGAGGTAAAACAACAATATTGGAAGCAGTATTGTTGAGCTTGTATGGTTCCAACTCGTTTGCATATACAGAAAGTAAATTTAATACATATGGACAGTACTTAAAATCCTATGTAAATAAAGCAAATGGAACTCTGGAAACCTATCTTGAGATAGAGTTTTCGATGGATGATAGTGATAAAGAGGTATATAACGTCCGCAGAGAGTGGGATGGAAAAGGCATTCGTGTTCATGAAAAAATCAGTGTAAAAAAGAATGGCGAAGAAAGTGCTTTTTTAACCGAAAACTGGCCAATGTTTGTTGAAAACATTTTGCCAAGTGCATTATCCAGCTTCTTCTTCTTTGATGGAGAAAAGATAGCAGAGTTAGCTGTTGAAGAAACCAGTGAACAGATGAAAGAATCAATTAAGGCTATGCTGGGGATTACTGTTTTGGATGTTTTGCAAAGTGACGTAAATAAGATCATTGGGCGTCTCTGTAAGGCAAACGAAGAAAACCAGGATCTCAAAATGCTGGAAGAGTTACGTGCTAAAAAGGAAAATGCTGAACAGATTTTATCTGATGCTGATGCGGATATAGAGAATCAAAAACTCGAATTAGAACAATTGCAGCAGGAATTGGAACAACTTAATTCTGAGTATGCAGTTAAGGGTGGAGGAATCCTTGAACAAAAGAATAGATTGATTAGTCAGAGAGCAGAGTATATTGCTTCTGTAAGTGGATGCCAAGAGCAATTGTTAGATTTAGTGGCTGCTGAATTACCACTTGCACTTGTTTCTGATCTTTTAATTGATATTGAGCGTGAAGGAAAAATAGCTCATGAAAAGAAGATTAATACAATTGCTTTTGAAAGAATCAAAGAAGCATATGGCAAGTTTTCATTTCAATCAGAGGAAATTAGTAAATTCATTTCTTTCATGCAAGCTGAAACAGAGTTGGATAATGTAGAAGAAACCTATAGTCTGTCTGATATGAATTTGTATCAAGTAGAAACGCTTAATACATATGGAATTAGTCAGAGTGTTGAGAAGGCAAGTAGCTTAATTGAAAAAAGAGATACTAATCAAAGAAAAATTGATGAAATAGATAACTCACTTTCTGTTGATATTGATGACAAAGCATTAGAGAAGTTGTTTACTTCAATAAAGGAAAAAGAACGTGAGATTATTGAAAAGCAGATTGTTATAGAAAATCTGCAGAGAGATAGAACATCTTTGCATGGTAATTTCTTATCAGCGGAGTCTGAGTTTAGCAAGTTTGCAGAGAAAACACTGGCAACATTAGAGACAGTAGATACAGATAAGAGAACAATTAAGTATGCGAATATGGCCATCGAAATTATTAAGCTATATCGTATCAGATTACAGGAAAGAAAAACTGATGTCTTAGCACAAACAATGACAGAGTGTTACAAGAGATTGGCAAATAAGAAGAACCTGGTTAATCAAATTAAGATGGATACAGATACTTTGGATTTGCACTATATCGATGGAAATGGTGAAGAGATTGCAAAGAAAAGATTGTCTGCAGGTGAAAAACAGTTGATGGTTATTTCTCTTCTTTGGGCATTAGCTATTTGCTCAAAGAAAAAATTACCAGTCATAATAGATACACCTCTTTCACGTCTGGACTCAGCACATAGAGAAGCTCTTATCAAGACATATTTTCCTAATGCAAGTGAGCAGACTATTATACTGTCTACAGATTCGGAAATAGATGAGAGATATTACTCTATGATGAAAGACAGCGTGGGGGATGAATACACTCTTAATTATTGTGACAAAACAAGAACTACAACAATAAAGCCAGGATATTTTGGTTGGAAAGGAGTCCTAGAATGATAATAAGGCAGATAAAGTTATCTAATGTATCCAAAGATCGTCTAGGACGATTAAAGGGAAAGACTGGAATAAAGAACTGGAATGTATTGTGTAGATGGGCATTATGCTATTCGCTATCTGAAAATACAATGCCTACTGATTTGCCAATAATTGCTGATAGTAATGTAGAAATGTCTTGGTACACCTTTGGTGGAGAATATAGTGATTTATATGATGCTCTTATGATCGCATGGTGTAAGAAGATGAATCTCCCTACGGATGAAGAAACATTCGCTAAATATTTTAAACTTCATTTAGAAAGGGGTATAGCGCATCTATCAGGAACCAATTTTATTAAGAATTTAGATGATTTGGTTCATCTTGCGACAGGAGAAGAGTAATGGGAATCTATCTTGATTACAATGCTTCAGCACCTATTAACCCTGAAGTGTTGGATTATATGTTTGATGTATATAAAAATTCATACGGTAATGCTGATAGTAGAACTCATGACTATGGTGAGGAAGCTAGAAGGATTGTAGAAGATGCCCGTTCTCAAGTGGCCAATTTGCTTGACATTGGGACTGGCGAAGTGTTCTTTACTAGTGGTTCAACAGAGAGTAATAACATTGCAATTCAAGGGCTTATAGATTATGCAATTGAGAATAATAAAAAGCATGTCATTACTTCAACAATTGAGCATAAGGCTGTTCTTGAAACAGTAAAAAGCCTTGAGAAATATGGATTTGAAATAGATTTAGTATCACCAGATGAAAGTGGACGTATTGCAGTAGAAGAAGTAATAAACCTGGTAAAGGATAATACGTTATTAGTAAGCATTATGCATGCGAATAATGAGACAGGAATTATTCAACCTGTAAAAGAGATTGGTGATTATTTATCTGAAAAGGGTGTTCTATTCCATATCGATGCGACTCAGACCTGTGGGAAGTTGATTAAAGAATTAAAAGAACTTAAGTATGACATGCTGTCATTAAGTGCCCACAAGTTGAGTGGTCCTCAAGGCATTGGTGCACTGATATTAAGAAAGAAGAGATATAAGCTGCCACCTGTGAAAGCCATTACTTATGGCGGTCAGCAAGAACATGGAATAAGACCAGGAACAATACCTGTAGCTTTAGTAGCTGGTTTAGGAAAAGCTTGTGAGATAGCTAATGAGAATTATGAAAAGAATCTTACAGCATATATAGAAAGAAAACAAATGGTATTATCGCTCATCGCAGATTCTGGGTTGGACATTAGCATAAATGGTGATCAGAACTATTGTATGCCAAATACAGTTAATATCAGTATTAATGGTGTCGAATCAGAAGCCTTAATGCTTTCATCAAAACAATATTGTGGTATTTCAAATGGTTCTGCATGTACATCACATGATTATAGTCCGAGTTATGTGCTTACTGCTATGGGATTAGATGCAGATAGAATTTCTTCTGCAATTAGGATTAGCTGGGGAGCTGATACAGATATTAGTCAGATGAGAGAGAATCTAACATCATTATTTGAAGTTGCGAAAGGATTAGTATTTTAGGTGAACTGAAATGGCCGGATGGGATTTGAAATGTGGTTCAATAACTGAATATTATCCAAATGAAGACAGGATTTGGACACTTTTTAATTATGTATTTTCGGATTCAAGTAGAAAAAGAAATACATACAAGTTTGGTCTTATAAAGTCACTCTTAGACAATGCCTTTAACGGAAAAAAGACCGATACTGGTGTATTCTTTACTTATGAAGAGCTATTTGCCAGATTTACAGAGAACTATTGGAACTTGGTGGTTAAGTATGATCTGAGACAGATGAGGCCGGATAGGAGGTCTGTGTTTTCAAAGATAGAGAGCATCCTGAAGTCAGAAATATCAGAGAATACTTTGATTGCAACATTTGAATTTGAAACAGTTGAGGATGAAAAGAAAAACAGAATAATCAAGAAGGTTACTACTGAATGCAAAAAATGTGTCATTGGTGCATTGTATGAGGATTTTGATGGCATCATTTATTCCTTTGATCTGAAAGCAGAAGGTTTGGTTCTGAATTATGCTGTGTATGAGTTTATGCTTAAATACAAAGCCGAACTGGAAAAATTAAATTATTATTCATGGGCAAAATTCTTAGAACAAGTGAATGACGATAATTCTTTGATTAGGGTGATTGATAAGCTAGAACTGGCAACACCAAGAAGAAAGAATCTGTCTGTTTATAGAGAAATATTGAGAAAAGAATTTGAAGAAGATACCTGCTTTTATTGTGGAAAAAAGCTTCAGAATAGTATTCATGTTGATCATTTTATTCCATGGTCCTTTGTTAAGGCTGATAAGATGTGGAATTTTGTTCTTTCTTGCCCAGCTTGCAATTTGAAGAAAAATAATAAGATTCCGAATCCAGATTATATTGTCAAAATTGAAGAACGTAATAAAAGGATACAGCAGGTTGAAAATGTTATTATTCAGAATGATTTTGATGCATATTCTGATGACCTAATTGAGCGCATGTGGAAATATGCGAAGTTAAGTGGCGTGAAAGAATACACTGTGCAAAAAAATATATAAGGGAGGAATGGTTCTGTGTCAAAATTTAGTAAAAGTTAAAATGAGTAATTTCTCCCATATTAACCTGTCAAAAGTTCATACTTAGTGTGTGATGTTTCATACACTTTTTCGAATTCATCGCCCTAGATAAATCGCAGGGGAGTCAAACGTGATTGCGATTATAGTCGTTTCCTGTTTTTGTGCATTTATATTTTTCATGATACAATAATGAAATTGTGACAACATTGGTGACACAGTTTAATTGGATGGATTACTTGCTGATAATGTCGGGCTGAAAGATTGATGGGAATGCTGTTAAATATTATTGATTATCGTTGTTTTGGGCAAGCTGTTCCTGCAATGCAGCAATTTGTTCCTTTAATTCATCGTTCTTGGATGTGAGTTCTTTTAGGGCAGCATCATTTTCTTTTTGCTGTTTTTCCAGCAAAAACGCTTTTTGTTGAAAGTGATTGTAGTCATAGTAAAAACTTGGAAAATATTTTTGTAAAACGAGCTGTTCGATTTGTTTATATGTATTAGAGACGGGATCTATCATGCCATTTTGCTGATAAAGGATGCGGTTGATACTGACTGTTCGGATATCATTCAGTTTCAATACGGAATCATGGTTGATAAATGAAAATTCACTTGCTTTCAATAAAAATATATCACTTTTGGAAGAAGACGAGAAATGGAGAGAGGTTAGTGAATATATTTGTAGATGCGGATGCGTGTCCGGTAGTGGGCATTGTCGAGACAATAGCAGAGAAATACAATATTTCTACCACCTTGTTGTGTGATACGAATCATATTTTGTATTCTGATTACAGCGAAGTGATTGTAGTAGGTGCAGGAGCAGATGCAGTAGATTATAAACTGATTAGTATCTGCCATAAAGGAGATATTGTCGTATCACAGGACTATGGTGTTGCAGCAATGGCACTAGGAAAAGGTGCATATGCCATTCATCAATCGGGCAAATGGTACACGAATGACAATATTGATCAGATGCTCATGGAACGTCATTTGAATAAAAAAGCCAGAAGAAGTTCCCATAAGAATCATATCAAGGGACCGAAAAAACGAACAGAAGAAGATGATGTAAGGTTTGCACAGTCTTTTGAAAAAATGCTCATGATGGTACAGGAGAAATTTCAAAAGAATACTAAAACAATGGAGATAGGGGAGATGCACTTATGAGAACATTAGGAAATATTCTCTGGTTTATATTTGGAGGAGTGTTGGGTGGACTAGCATGGATTTTTGCGGGATGCATATGGTGTATTACAATCATTGGAATCCCAGTGGGACTGCAATGTTTTAAATTTGCATCTCTAGCATTCTGGCCTTTTGGAAAAGAAATTGTGTATGGAAATGGAATGTTCTCATTTTTGGTAAATTTAATCTGGATCCTGTTCTTTGGCTGGGAAATGGCATTGGGAAACCTGATAATTGGTTTTCTTTGGTGCATTACGATTGTTGGAATTCCATTTGGAAAGCAGTTTTTTAAAATGGCAAGACTTTCTTTCATGCCATTTGGTGCAAGTGTGATAGGGTAGAGCGAGAAAATAGATTAGATGGAAAGAGAAGAGGCATCTCTTCTTTTTAAAGAGTTGGTTCTTTCTCTCAGCCATTGCAGTTTCTCCTTTCTGTGAGAGGCAGTATAATCGTTACATTCAGCGCTTTTTCAATTTAGGGCAGGATAACAGAAGAATCAGGAGTTGAATAGATTGTGAACAAAGAAGAAATTTTTGAATATGTGCAGAAAAAGTATGGCACAATTCCGGAATATTTATGGAGTAAACTACCGGACAGTGCAGTACTCCGACATAAAAATGGAAAATGGTATGCAGTGATCATGACGGTTGAAAAATCGAAATTGGGATTAGAGGGAAATGATCTGGTTGATATCATGGACGTAAAGTGTGATCCGGACATGACGAATATGATTATTCAGACTTATGGATTTTTACCTGGATACCATATGAATAAGCAGCACTGGATCACGATTTTACTGGATGGTTCGGTCAGTGAAGCAAAGATACTGGACTTTTTGGATATGAGTTATGACCTGATTGATGGAGCTGGCAGAAAGGAAAACAAATGAGAAAAGCAATCGTATATGCATCTGTACATCATGGAAATACAGAAAAATTAGTAAAGGGCATAGCAGAAGAGTGCCAGGTCGATTTGATTGATGCTGTAAAACAGCCAGATGTAGAGCTGAGCAGTTATGATATGATTGGATTTGCATCAGGAATCTATTTTTCAAAATTTCATCAGTCGATATTGGGATTTGCAGAGAAGAATCTACCGGACGATAAAAAGGTATTTCTGATCTGTACTTATGGTGGAAGTGCGAATTATAAATCCATAGAGCAGATTTTGGATAAAAAACATGCCAGTGTGGTTGGAAAATTTGGCTGTAAAGGGTATGACACATTCGGACCATTTAAACTGGTTGGAGGTATTGCTAAAGGCCATCCGAATGAAGAAGATATGAAAAATGCAGCGGACTTTATAAAAGGATTACACTGATTTTTGAGCAAAAGGAAAACCGGGGATTTTACTCCTCGGTTTTCTGGCTGTTGTGCTTCAGTCTTCAACTTGAAAAATATCTTCTACAGGCACTTTCAGGTAATGTGCCAGCCGGATTGCAATCTCAAGAGAGGGATTTCGTTCTCCACGTTCGATGCGGCCTATCGTCTGGCTGCAGGAACCTATGGCTTCAGCCAAATCTGCTTGAATGAGATTCCGTTCTTCACGAATATCTTTTAATGTATTATTGATTGCCATTCAATCACTTCCTTTGCTTATTGTTATCAGCAGGATCATGAACCTGCTGTTGAAATCTAATGAAATCCCGGAATTTCTGCACCTTTGCATTTCCCGATTACTTTTCCAAAAATTTTAAAAGAGTCAGATTCCAAAACCTGGATAGGACGATATTTTTGATTTAAAGAGATCAGATAAACACCATCTGGCTCATCGTGTAATTCCTTGATGTAAGTATTGCCGTTGAGATAGAAGATTCCAATTTCACCATTAGCAAGAGAATCTTTTTTCTGAATCCATGCAACATCGCCTGTATGATAAAGTGGCTCCATACTGTCACCGGAAATCCGTACACCAAAGTCCGTCTGCTCAGGAGCAAGGTGTCCTACGTCATAGGTTTCTTTTACAGAATCCTCCAGGTAATTTCCAGTACCAGCAGAAACTGGTTCCCAGGTAATTTCTACAGGATGATGGAATGGGATAATCTTTGCAGACAGTGGAGAAAACTTTTTAGAAGCTTTCAAAATATCAGCAAATTCAATCAATTTATTTCTGCCTTCTTCATTCAATCCACTCATAATGTTATATGGATTTTCTCCAAAGAAGGATTCATATATATCTTCGATATCAAGTAACTGGCAAAGTGTCAGGAAAACATGTAAAGCTGGTTCTCGTGCATTGGTCTCCCATTTGGAGATTGCTTTTGTAGTGACCTGAATACCTTCCTGAGAAAGCAGGTCTACCAGATCTGATTGAGAGTATCCTTTCTTTTTTCTATTTTCTGCTAATATTTCCCCGAAATCACGCATTTGTTCGCCTCATTTCTATTTGAATTTTCTATATGCATTATACCGTATGTTAGAAATAAAATCAACAATAATCTCCAAAATGGAGAAAATACAACCAAGATGTCACTTGACTATCTCCGGAATGTCGATATATACTAAACATACAGAAATTGATAAGACATCATGTTGAAGGAAACAGCTGGGAGGTGAAAAGTTTGAGTGAGCGTGTGATCCTGCATAGTGATATGAACTGTTTTTATGCCAGTGTAGAAATGCTGCATCATCCGGAATTTGCCGGAATGCCTCTGGCAGTCGGTGGCAATCCGGAAGCCAGACATGGAATTGTATTGACAGCAAATTATATTGCAAAGCAAAAAGGTGTAAAGACCGGAATGGCATTATGGCAGGCGAAACAGGTTTGCCCGGAAATTATTTTTGTACCACCAAGGATGGATTTGTATTTGCGATTTTCACAAATGGCAAGAGAAATCTATTCAGAGTATACAGACAAAATTGAGCCATATGGAATTGATGAAGCCTGGCTGGATGTATCGGACAGCAGAAATCTGAAAGGAAGCGGAATGACGATTGCAAGAGAAATCAGCCATCGGATTAAATATGAACTTGGAGTAACAGTGAGTATTGGAATTTCCTGGAATAAGATTTATGCGAAACTTGGTTCAGATTATAAAAAGCCGGATGCAATCACAGAGTTTAATCGAGAAAATTATAAAGACAGGATATGGCAGCTTCCAGCGTCAGATTTGCTTTATGTCGGAAGACAGACAAATAAGAAATTGCAAAAACTTGGAATCCGGACAATCGGGCAACTTGCGGAATCAGACGAAAAGTTGTTAGAGAGTCATTTTGGAAAAATAGGAAATGTATTATGGGCTTTCGCAAATGGCTGGGATGAAGATCCGGTTTGCAAGGAAGGATATGAAGCACCAGTAAAGTCGATAGGTAATAGCACTACAACACCGAGAGATCTGGAAAATGATCTGGATGTCTGGATCATTCAAATAGCATTGGCAGAAAGTGTAGCTGCACGATTGCGGAAACATGGATTTAAATGCAAAACAGTAGAAATTACAGTTCGAGATAATGGATTGTATAGTTTTTCCAGACAGATACATTTACGACAGCCAACGAATATTACAAACGAGATTGTAACTGCAGCATTTCAGCTATTTAAAGATAATTATAAATGGGAACATCCCATTAGAAGCCTGGGAATCCGAGCTGCGGATCTTGTGTTAGATGATATTCCCGTGCAGTTGGATTTATTTGGAAATCAGGAGAAAAAAGAAAAGTTAGAGAAGCTGGATCGTACTGTAGATGAGATTAGACGACGGTTTGGATATTTCAGTATACAGCGAGCGGCAATGTATCAGAATAAAGTCTTATCCCACTTAGACGCTGGTACGCACACGATCCATCCACACAGTTATTTTCATAGGTAATTGGAGGGATAGATTTGAAAAAAGCATTAACCAGAAAACAGAAAGAAAGTTATCAGTGTATTTTGAATTATACGAAGGAGCATGGATACCCGCCGACAGTCCGGGAATTTGGAAAACTGATCGGAGTAAGATCAACATCATCTGCTTTTTCCAGAATCAAGCAGTTGGAGCAAAATGGATATATCCGCAGAATCCCGGCATCGCCAAGAGCAATCGAGATTTTATAGTGAGGTGTCGGCATGAACAAAGTATATGTAGATGTAGTGGCAGAGTTTCGGAAAGACGGACAGCTGGTTCCCATATTTTTTACATGGGAGGATGGAAGAAAATATAGTATTGACAGAATTTTGAAAATTGAGCGATGCGCCAGCAGAAAGGCAGGCGGTGTAGGAGTGATGTACACCTGTATGATACAGGGGCAGGAAAGCCACTTGTTTTACGAAGTGGATAAATGGTTTATGGAGAGAAAAACAGCATAAGGAGAGATTGGTATAGACGATATTATTTGGATTATTAACCGGCAGGGATAGTCACTTTCCCTTTATATTCCTGCAGGTTTTACATAAGAAGATGGATTTCGGTCAGCAAAGGCAGCTCCCACAATGCCTTTTGGATATCCGCTTCTGCAAGTTGTAGTAAGTAATTGCTTCCCATCAAAATCATGGGGAAAGCGAACTGGTCTGAAAGACCGCCAGTTAGTGTGATGATGATAAGGAGATTTTGAAACTGATGACAGACAGAGATTATGCAATTAAATCAATGAAAGAAATTACCTTCCAGATGGCAAGTCATGCACAGGATTATCTGGAAGTTACAATCGAAAGACATTATACTGATATTAAAGAACTGATGAGAAGCTATCAGAAACTGATTTTAGAAAACCAGGTTGTATTGGAAGAACTGGATATGGAGTGCCAGGAGAAAATCAATGAAGATATGGCATATGCATTGAGTTATCTGAGCATTTATAACAATCAGCTGAATGTGCCAAAGATGCACCGGGAAATGAATAACCTGATGATCATTTATGGCTTGTCTGATATGATCTATCGTGGAATGACACTGGTGAAGTTCTATGCACCGAATGGTGTGATGCTCAGTGAAATCCTTCATTCCTGTTTTTGCAGTCATTATAATAAGACAGATGTGGAAGTACAGCAGGAGTTAGGAATAGGCAGGACTTCTTTTTATAAAATGAAGAAGCAGGCACTTGGATATTTAGGATTTTATTTTTATGAGATCGTGGTACCGCAGGCAAAGGATAAAAGATTTAAACCGTCACTGGGCGTTGAGGAAGAGTAGGTGAGTAATATGAGATACGAAGATTCGATGAAAGGTGTAGCTGATCAGATAATCAAAGAACAGCAGCGAGTCAGTAAAATTAAAAACAATCCAGAAGAGTTCCATTGGCATGACGAATATGCAACGTTGAATTTCTTTCGGTTTATCTGCAAAAATATCGGTAACTTGAGAAATGGAGAAATTGAAAAAATGGTCACACGTTTAAAGAACATAGATCAGAAAGCAGTGGAAAACCATGTGAATGGTGCTGTTTGGGCATTTGATTATGATAAGATGTTCTGTGTATTGATGGAAAATGAAATTTGCCGAAAGGTGTGTGAAAAGAATAAATATAATAGTTGGATGAAGCTGATTGGAAATTATTGTTTTCAAGTGGTGTAGGATAAAATAGTGGCTTGTGAAAAGCTGATTTTGATGTTAAGATGAAATTGGGATAGGAGACATTTAGGAACCTATCCTGACATAGCAAAGAATGGAGGCGAGAATGGACGTGGTGAAAGAAGAAATCGTGAAAACAGAAGAATTGGAAACACGTTACGAAAGATACAAGGGTATCTTAAAAGACCTTACCATCATGAGCGATGTGTTTATGCGGAATGTATTCAAGAAACGGGAATGTACAGAATATGTTCTGCAGGTAATTATGGATAAAAAGGATCTGAAAGTGATTGATCAGGTTCTTCAAAAGGACTATAAGAATTTACAGGGACGTTCAGCTATTCTGGACTGTGTTGCCAGAGACTCTGAAGGCAAGCAGATGGATGTAGAAATCCAACAGGATAATGAAGGGGCATCTCCAAAACGAGCAAGATATCATAGTGGTTTAATGGATATGAACACATTAAATCCGGGACAGGATTTTGATGACCTTCCGGAAAGCTACGTGATTTTTATTACCAGAGATGATGCACTTGGCTATGGACTTCCGATTTATCATGTAGACAGAAAAATCGAAGAAGTCAGTGAGAATTTTAAAGATGAAGCTCATATTATTTATGTAAATTCTAAGAAACAAGAGGATACAGAATTAGGCAGACTGATGCATGATCTTCACTGTAAGAATGCAGAAGATATGCACAGTAAGATACTTGCTGACAGAGTATACGAATTGAAGGAAACACAGAAAGGGGTGGAATTCATGTGCCGTGAGATGGAACAGATTTATAGTGAAGGTATTGAAAGTGGTGAGCTGAAAAAAGCAAAAGCCTCAGCATTATCCATGGCTGCGGATGGAATGAAAGTTGATAAAATAGCCCACTATCTTAATGTAAGTGCTCAAATGGT